>QLIP01047823.1_pt1 | contig 105985 bp, 116 predicted proteins | sample 1769771 | NCBI WGS metagenome assembly QLIP01 (sample SAMN09428762, study PRJNA476227) | Gut metagenome, whole genome shotgun sequencing project. | isolation source: cecum | host: Rhizomys sinensis | place: China: Jinsha town of Minqing, Fujian Province | collected 2013-09-23 | reverse complement strand
CGGGAGATTGAGGCTTATCATACCCGGGAGATTGAGGCTTATCTTAACGTAACAGGCTTAAATAGTCAAGAACTTTCTCCTGAAGAAAAAGATGCAGTTTTAGCTCTAGCTCAACAGCAGTGGCGCGAGTTTAACCTTAAAGAATTGTTTGGGCCGTCAACCCGCGGCAGGCGCCTGAAAAGCGCGGACAGGATTAAAGGCAGCCTGCCCTTTGTCACAGCTGGCGAATCCTGCGAGGGCATATCCGGCTTTATTGGCAATGAAGTAAGGGTATTTGCCAGCAACACCACAACTGTCGATATGTTTGGCTCTGCCAAATACAGGAACTATGACTATGGCGCGGACGATCATATAGCTGTCGTCCATACGGAGAACCTGGCAAAAAACGCCGCCATATTTGTTACTGCTGCCATTCATAAATCCGCGCATACGGGCAAGTTTAATTATGGCCGTAATTTTTACGCCAAAGACGCTGACGAATTAAATATCCTTTTGCCTGCAAAGGGCGGTCAGCCGGACTTTGCCTATATGGACAAAGTGATTTCCGCCGTGACAAAGCTGGTTGTCAAAGATGTGCTTGACTATGTGGATCGGAAAACGGCCTGCCTGAATAAGGTGCTTTCCGGCTAGGAGGCAAGCCTGAAGCTTGCTTTGCGCCTAAGATGCTGACGATTTATTCCGGCAACTGGAAAAGCAGGCGGGAAATTCACCTCGTCCTGACTGGCTGTTGATCTATCCGCCTGCTGGCGATGAATGTTTTTTTGCCAGAACGGGAAGCCACGCCGATATTTTTTCTCTGTAGCTAAGTTCCTGTGATATTTGGGTATATTGACCACCTCCCTCCCCCTTGCATTGCATTTTTTTTTTTTTCATAATCTTAGCCACGAAGGGAAAGCATCATTCCGATGCTACCCAAAAACAGGGGCAGAGCTATGGACTGGCTTGTCGAAACCTTGCGGACTTATCCATCCATCCCTATTTTCCTGACCATTGGTCTCGGTTTCTGGCTTGGCAAATTTCATTACAAATCCCTTTCCCTGGGCGTGGTCACGTCTGTGCTTTTGATCGGCGTGATTGTGGGCCAGTTGCGCATCCCCATTGAGCCGCCGCTCAAGGCGCTCTTTTTTCTGATCTTTCTCTTTGCCATTGGCTATAAGTGCGGCCCGCAATTTGTGGCGGCCATTCGCGGCGAGGGCATCAAGCAGGTGATCTTTGCCGTGGTGGTCTGCCTCTTGTGCTTTGTTGTCACCTGGGCCTGCGCCAAGATTATGGGCTATAACGCGGCCATTGCCACGGGTCTTTTCTCCGGCGCCCAGACCATCTCCGCTGTCATCGGCGTGGGCACAGACACCATCGGCACACTGCCAATTTCGGCTGCCGAGAAAAAAGCCTGGATTGACATTCTGCCCGTCTGCTATGCCGTAACCTATGTTTACGGAACTATTGGCTCGGCCTGGATTCTCGGCAACCTTGGCCCGGTCTTCCTGGGCGGCCTTGACAAGGTGCGGGCCATGACCAAGGAAATGGAGCAGAAGCTGGCCCATTCTACCCTGCCCAATGACCCGGCCTTTATTGACGGCAACCGCCCAATCGTCTTCAGGGCCTACAAGGTTGCGGCCGAGCATTTTTCCACAGCCCAGACTGTGGAGCAGATTGAGGCGCATTTTGCCAAGCTTGGGCGCAGGCTCTTTGTGGAGCGCATCCGCGAGGCCGAGGACAAAAAGATTGTCGAAGTCTCGCCCAAGGCCCTTGTGAAGCTTGGCGATGAAATTGTTCTCAGCGGCCGCCATGAATTCATCATTCAGGATGAAAGCTGGATCGGCCCGGAAGTGGATGATCCGGAGCTTCTGACCTTTGCCGTGGAAAGAACGCGGGTAATGGTTGGCAAAAAGGCCGCTGGCCTGACCATTGACCAGCTTAGGGCCAAGCCCTGCATGTACGGGGTTATGATTGCCAATATCCGCCGCCAGGGCGAATTTGATCTGCCGCTGCTGGCGCAGACCAAGCTTCTGGAAGGCGATATGCTCACCCTTCAGGGGCTGCCCCAGGAAGTGAGCAAGGCCGCCCCGGAAATTGGCTATGAAGAAAAATACACCATCCGCACCGATGTGACCTTCCTTGCGCTGTGCATTGTCATCGGCTGCTTGGTGGGCGCGGCCACGCTGACCATCAAGAATATTCCCATCAGCCTCTCCACAAGCGGTGGCGCGCTGATCGCGGGCATTTTCTTTGGCTGGTGGCGCACGCGCAGGCCCTCTGTGGGCTATATTCCCGATTCTGTGCTCTGGTTTATGAATAACCTTGGCCTGAACATGTTCATCGCCGTCATTGGCATCCAGTGCGGGCCGACATTCATTACCGGGATCAAGGAAGTTGGCTTCATGCTCTTTGTCATGGGCATAATTTCCACATCCCTGCCCCTGTTCATTGCCATGTGGCTGGGGGCCAAGGTCTTCAAGTTCCATCCGGCCATTAACCTGGGCTGCTGCGCTGGCGGGCGTACAACCACTGCCGCCCTTGGCGCCATTACCTCAGCCCTGGACAGTTCCATTCCAGCCCTGGGCTACACCGTAACCTACGCTGTGGGCAATACGGTGCTGATTCTCATGGGTGTTGCCATGGTGCTAGTCTGCCTCTAACAGATATTCGCCGCTAAAGGAGAAATTATGAACAGCCCCCAAACTCCCGCTGAAAAGCGCAGCTATGAGCAGAAACTGGACAAGCTTAGCCCCTTTGAGATCAAGAACACGCTGATCAAGATGGGCGAAAAGGAAGCCCAGGCTTCGGAATACAGCTTTCTGAACGCCGGGCGCGGCAACCCCAACTGGCTGCTTTCCTGGCCGCGCAAGGCTTTCTTCCTGCTAGGCGAATTTGCCATGCAGGAGGCCGAGCGCGTGGTCTTTGACAATTCCATCGGCATTGTCCAGTCCCCGTCCATGAAAGGGCTTGGCGAGCGCTTGCAGGCTTTTCTGACCAAAAATGACGACAAAACCGGCGCAAGGCTCTTGCGCGAATACTTCAGCTATATGCAGACCACTTACAATGCCGATCCCGATGAACTGGCCTATGAACTGGTGGACGGGATTTGCGGCGACCATTATCCCACGCCGGACCGCATCCTGCCCTATACCGAGATCATCACCCGCGACTATATCCGCTGGGCCATGGGCGGCGAAAATGATCCCACTCAATACGATCTTTTCGCCACAGAGGGCAGCACCGCCGGAATGTGTTATGCCTTTTTGTCTTTGCAGCAGAATTTCCTGCTCAATCCCGGCGACAAGCTGGCCCTTTTTGAGCCATGCTTCACGCCCTATCTTGAAATTCCCAAGCTTGCGGAATTTGGCTATGAAATAGTGCCGATCAGCGCCAACCGAATCGAGAAAGACGGCTATCACGACTGGCAGTATCCCAAGGAGGAAATCGACAAGCTGCGCGATCCGAAAATCAAGGCCGTCTGCGTGACCAATCCCTCCAATCCGCCAAGTGTCTGCCTGACGCCAGAGACCCTTGCGCAACTTCTGGACATCGTCAAAAAGGACAACCCCAAACTGATGGTGATCACTGATGATGTCTATGGAACCTTCATCAAGGGCTTCAAATCCCTGATGTATGCCCTGCCTTACAATACGCTTTGCCTTTATTCTTTCTCCAAATATTTTGGCGGCACGGGCTGGCGGGTTGCGGCCATGTGCCTGAGGAGTGAAAGCAATGTCTTTGATGACCGCATTGCCGAGCTTCCGGCGGACAAGCGCGCGGCTTTGAATGAGCGCTACAGTTCGCTGACAATCGATCCGGCCAAGATCAAGTTTATTGACCGCCTTGTGGCCGACAGCCGGATGGTTGGCCTGAATCACACCGCCGGCCTTTCCACGCCGCAGCAGATCCAGATGGCCCTCTTTTCGGCCTTTGGCCTCCTGCACAAGGATGAATTGCAGCCCAAGCTGATTGCCATGGTTCATCAGCGCCTCAATGACCTTTGGGGGGCAACCGGCTTTACCTTGCAGCCCGATCCCTACCGTGCAGGCTATTACAGCGAGATCGATCTTCTGGTCTGGGCCAAAAAGTTCTATGGCGATGACTTTGTGGCTTACCTGAACAAAAACTATGATCCGCTGGATGTGGTGGTGCGTCTGGCCCAGGAATATGGCGTTGTGCTGCTTAATGGCGATGGCTTTGCCGGGCCAAAGTGGACGGTGCGCGTCTCCCTGGCTAACCTGAACCGCGCCGCTTATCCCAAAATCGGCAAGTTCATCCGCAAAGCCCTTGAGGAATACCATCAGAGCTATCTGGCAAGCAAATAGGCTGATTTTGGCTTGAGCGAACCTGAAATCCCCGCCCAAAAGGCGGGGATTTTTTAATCATAAGCTTTCATCCCGAATCAGGGCGATGGGCATGGCAAAAGCTCTTGAAAATACCATGTTTGACAGTTTATAGCCATTGCCTGTTATGGAAGGCTTACGGCGGAGCGCTTTTTAGATGCTTTTAGCCCGCGAACTTGGCAAAATTTATGCGGCAATCGATCAGTCCGTGGCCCTGGCCCTGAGCCATGCAGAGCATAAGCCCGTCTGCCAGAAGGGCTGTGAGCATTGCTGCCGCCAGCCCATTCCGCTTTCACAGCCCGAAGCCTTTGCGCTCTTTGAATATGTGCGCTTTGCCCTTGCCCCAGAAATCAAGGCCAAATTGCTGCAAAATTATCTTAGCCAGCAAGATGCGCAAGCGCCAGGCGCGCCCTGCCCGCTGCTGCTCAATGGCTCATGCCAGGCATACCAGCTTCGGCCCATTGCCTGCCGCCGTTTCATGGTTGGGCGCATGGCCTGCGGCGAGCATGAAGATCCAGCAGCCACAAGGCCGGAGGATTTGATAATTCCCGCACGCTCAGCCCTGAATGATTGCCTGCTGGGGCTATCTGGGATCTATGAAAAGCACTATCGCTTATTCGGCATGGCCCAGGCGCCGGAATTTCGTTCCCCTGTCGAGCGGATCGCTTGGATCAAGACAAATACAGCCATTATCCAGGCGTATAACTGGCAAAGCTTTTTTGAGGTTAGGCGCAAGGACTGAAATTTTACAGATGTATGGCAAAGAAGCCTGACGGCTTTGCCAGGCGCTAGCTATTTTCTGCTAAGTGTATTGGCCTCCTTTGCTGGCCTTGAACTTTGCGCCTCTTTGGGCTAATTCGCTTGTTTTGGATTGGCCCGGCTGACCATGCCTGGCGCAGAGGCCGCCAATGCCAGAGGGGAATAACCATGCTTGAAGCCATTCGCGCTAGCGCACAGTCAACCTGGGTCAAGATTGCCTTTGGGATCATCATCCTCGTCTTTGTCTTCTGGGGCGTGGGCAATTTTAATGAGCGCGATTATTCCAATGTGGTGGCCGTGGTCAACGGCCAGCCCATTGTGGCCATAGAGTTTGAAAAAGCCTACCGCAATGCCGAAGAATATCTGCTGCGCCAGAATCCAGGCATGACCCGCGCTAGCCTGGTTAAAGATCAGCTTGGCCGTCAGGTACTCAATGACCTGATTCGCGCAACCCTGCTTTCCCAGGAGGCCGCCCGCACAGGCATTGCCGTTGCGCCCCTGGAATTGGCCCAGGCTATTCGCAGGATGAAAGGCTTTCAGGACGAAAAGGGCAAATTTGATCCCTCTGCCTACAAGCGTGTGCTTGAGGCTCAGCGCACGACTCCGGCGCAGTTTGAAAAGGAAGTCTCCGACCAGTTGCTTGCGGAAAAGCTTTTTGCCCTGGTCACGGCCCCGGCCTGGGCCGCGCCCGAGGAAGCCCGTGCGCGCTTTGACTATTTGCGCGAAAGCCGCGCTGTGGACTATATTTTCTTCCCGGCCAGCGCCTACAGCAAGGGACTGAGTGTGCCTGAAGCTGAAATTAAGGCATATTATGAGGCCCATCAGGGCGAATTTGCCGTTCCGCCCAAGGTGCGCATTGCCTATGTGCTGCTTGAGCCGGAGGCTTTGGCCGAATCCATTGCCGTTGATGATGCCGAAGCCGAAAAATGGCAAGCCGCGCAAAAAGGGCGCTTTGCCAAGCCATTCTCTGAAATAAAAGCCGAAGTGCGCAAGGCCCTGGCCCTGGAAAAGGCCCAGGAGCAGATGCCTGAAGTGCTGGATGCGCTGATTGAGGCCAATATCCTGAACAAGCCTCTGGCGGAGGGCGCGGTGCGTTACAAGCTTAAGAGCGGGGAGAGCGCACTTCTGGATGCCGATGCCCTGGTTGGCGAATTTGGGATTAAGCCCGAGGGCGCAAAGGCCCTTACCGAGCTTGGGGCAGGGATGCCCCTTGATACCGCCCTGGAAGCCGGTGAGAATTATCTTGTGGCCAGGGTGCTGGAAACCAAGCCTGCCGGAACATTGCCGCTCAAGGAAGTGCAGGGGCAAATTGCCAGTGTGCTTAAAGAGGAAAAGGCGCTGAATGTCGCCCTGGCTAAGGCTGGTGAGGAACTTGCGCAGATCCGCAAAGGCAAGTCGCCAAAGGATCTGAAAAGCGCAGAGCCTGTCGGGCGTGGGGGCGCGCTGGCTGGTTTTGCGCCAGATGCGGCCCTTAGTGATGCCATCTTCCAAAGCAAAGCCGGCGAATGGCTGAGCCAGGCTTATGCAACCCAGGAAATTTTAATCCCCAAACTTCCAGATAATCCCACGCCGGAGCAGCTGGAAGCTGCGGCCAAGGCCGCGCGCATTGAGCCAGGCGCTCTCATTGCCAAGGTGGAGCGGATTATTCCGGCAGATGCCGATGAGTGGAAGCAGGTTTCGGGGCTGATGGAGCAGGCGCTCAAGCGCGAGCGCATGGAGGCCATTTTTGCGCTCTTTGTCCAGAAGCTGGCCGAGGGCGCGAAGATTGAAATTACCAATCAGGGCCTGATTGACCGCATCAGCGGCTAGGAGCGGGCAATGTGCGGGATCATCGGCTATAGTGGCCATAGGGCGGCAGTGCCCATTGTCATGGAGGGCCTCTCGCGCCTGGAATATCGCGGCTATGACTCGGCTGGCATGGCCTATGAGGCTGGCGGCAAAATCCAGTCCATTCGCGCCAAGGGCAAGCTTTGCGCCCTGGCGGAAAAGCTGGCGGAAATGCCGCCAATTCTGGCTACCTGCGCTTGCGGACATACGCGCTGGGCTACCCACGGCGTGCCGGCTGAGCGCAATGCCCATCCCCATCTCTCCAATGACGGTACTCTGGCCCTGGTGCATAACGGAATCATCGAAAATTATCAGGAACTCAAGCAGGAACTGCTCAAGCTTGGCTATAATTTCAGTTCAGAGACCGATACCGAAGTTCTGGTCAACCTGATCAGCGAGCAGCGCAAAAAAGAGCCGGATCTGCTCAAGGCTTTTGCCGCCGCCTTGCGCAAGGCAAAAGGGGCCTATGCCGTTTGCCTTCTGGCCGAGGAAGCCCCAGGCAAGCTTCTGGCGGCCCGGCTTTCCGCGCCGCTGATTCTGGGCATTGGCCAGGGCGAGCGCTTTGTGGCCTCGGACATTCCGGCCTTTCTGCCCTGGACGCGCAAGGTCCTGTTTCTGGAAGACGGCGAGATCGTCCGCGTAAGCTCCGACAGCGAGGAAATTTTCTCCCTGGAGGATCTTGCGCCAGTTGAGCGCGAGGCCGAGCTTATCCAGTGGGATATGCAGGCCGCACAAAAGGATGGCTACCGCCATTTCATGCTCAAGGAGATCTTTGAGCAGCCCAGGGTGTTGCGCGATGGGCTTACCGGGCGCATAAGCCACAATGCCGAGACGGATAATCCCATTCTGCTCCCGGAACTCGAGGGCTTTCCCCTACCTTTGCGTTTGCGGATCATTGCCTGCGGCACATCCTATCATGCCGGGCTTTGGGCCAGACAACTGCTTGAGCCTTGGGCGCAAATCCCGGTAGAAGTCGAAATCGCCTCCGAGTTCCGCTACCGTGCCCTTGCGCCTTTCAGCCAGGGGGAAGTGGCGCTCTTTATCAGCCAGAGCGGTGAGACCGCAGATACCCTTGCGGCCTTGCGCCTTTGCCGTGAGCGCGGCATCCCAACCCTGGGCCTCTGCAATGTGGTTGGCAGTTCCATTGCCCGCGAGGCCGGCGCCACCATCTTTACCCAGGCTGGCCCGGAAATCAGCGTGGCCTCTACCAAGGCCATGGCCAGCCAGATGCTGGCCCTTGCCCTGCTTGCGCTCTATTGGGGGCGGCAGAAGGCCGTCCTGGGCCAGAATGAAGTCAGCGAAGTTCTGGACTGGCTTCAGGCCCTCCCCGCTCTTTTGGACGCCAATTTGCCGGAAATGCGCAAACGCGCCCAGGAGCTGGCGCGCAAATATGCCCAGGCTACTGACTTTTTCTATCTTGGGCGCGGCCAGGCATATTCTCTGGCCCTAGAAGGGGCGCTCAAGCTCAAGGAGCTTTCCTATATCCATGCCGAGGGCTATGCCGCAGGCGAGATGAAGCACGGGCCAATAGCCTTGATTGACCCGGCCTTTCCCAGTTTTGTCCTGGCCCTGGATGACGCTTTCTTCAGCAAGGTCAAGAGCAATGTGGAGGAAGTTGAAGCCAGGGCAGGCAAGGTTATTGCCCTGGTCAATGCACTTGCGCCGGGGCAAAGCCCTGAAGCGCCCCTGAAAACGCAATTTTTGTCCGCGCCCCAGGCTGGTCTTGCGCTTAAGGCTGAGGATCACTGGCAGATTCCCTGGCTTCCAAGCCCCATTTCGGCCTTTGCCGCGCTTCCCGCGCTTCAGCTTTTCAGCTACGAAGTTGCCGATTTTCTTGGCAAGGATGTGGATCAGCCGCGCAATCTGGCCAAGAGCGTGACAGTGGAATAAGATGCTCAAGCCTTTCTACCAGGGCAAGCTGGACAGTTTTTGTGCCATCTACGCAGTACTCAATGCCCTGCGCCTCCTGCACGGCATCCGCACCAGCCGCGCCCGCGAGATCCTCAATGAGAGCCTGCTGGCCCTGGCCGAAAATCCCAAGGCTTTTCGCGCCTTTCTCGAGCAGGATACAGACTATGTTACCCTGGTGGACAGTTTGCTGGCCTTTGTGGCTACGCGCCATCCCCTGAGATATTTCCGCCCTTTTGCACTCCCCGAGTCCAAACGCCCTGTGGATGCTGGCAAGCCTGCGCCCCTGCTCAATCCCACAACCGCGCAGTTCTGGACGCAGTGCCAGGATTGGCTGGCTCAGCCCGGGCGGACGCTGATTTTTCGTTTTTTGCGTTATCTGACGCCCGAGTCCGGGCCAGTTAACCGCCACTGGACTTGTGTGGACAAGATGGATAGCGCAAGTATGCATCTTTTTGACTGTAGTCACGAGGCCGAAAGCATTCAGAATATAGCCAATACTTCCTTTGTCACCAGCGAGAAAGGCATTCGCCGCGAGACTCTGCTCTGGATTCAGCCAGAAACGGTGCGCTTTTTGCGCCTGCCTTTCTGAAACAGGGCTGGCAATTCGCAAGATCGCAATAGCGCAAGATGACAAGCGCAAAAAAACAAGCAAAACGCAAGGGCGCAAGCCGCGGCAAGGCTCACAGAATTCAGGCTTCGGCCCAAAAAGCTCTTGCCGTGCATGTTATCTCCCTTGGCTGTCCCAAAAACCGTGTTGATACCGAGCGCCTGCTGGGCGGCCTGGGCCTCTCTTTGCGCCCGGCAAGCCTTGGCCGCGCAAGGCTTGTGCTGATCAATACCTGTGGTTTCATTGAGCCAGCCTCGCGGGAGAGCATCCGCGCCATTCTGGACTGCGCAAAGGCGCTTGCCAGGCTCAAAAAGCGCCCGCTCCTGGCCGTGGCTGGCTGTCTTGTGGGCCGCTATGGTGCAGAGACATTAGCCCAGGAGCTACCCGAGGTTGACCTTTGGCTACCTACGGCCCAGATGCCTGAATGGCCTGGGCTATTGCGCAAGGCTCTGGGCCTTGAGTGCCCAGAAAGCGGCCAAGCCAGAGATCCGGCGCAATCTGCCACGCATCTTGCGGATCAAGAACAGGAGCATGGCGTCCCTGCCTCCGGCCCTTTGCCAGACTCCGCTGAGCGGCTGGATTCGATCCCACGCCTGCGCTCCACGCCGCCCTCCTACGCTTGGCTGAAAATTGCCGAGGGCTGCTCAAATGCCTGTGCCTTTTGCGTCATTCCGCAGATTCGCGGACCTTTGCGCAGTACGCCCGCGCCTGCACTCCTGGCTGAAAGCGCAAGCCTGTTGCGCGATGGCGCGCGCGAACTGATCCTTGTTGCCCAGGACAGCGCGGCTTGGGGTAGAGATCTCTTTTTCCAGCCCGGGCCAAAGGCGCGCTGGGACTTGCTTGATCTCGCAGAGGCCATTCTGGCCCTGCCCGATGCCAGGAATCTGGCCTGGCTCAGGTTGCTCTATCTCTATCCAGGGCATCTTTCCGCCAGCTTTTTTCAGCGCATGGCCGCCATTGGCCGCCCACTCCTGCCCTATCTGGATATTCCCCTGCAACACTCCGAAGCCAGAATCCTCAAGTCCATGGGGCGGCCGTTCAGCCGCGGCGGGGACTTCTCGCCAAGGGCCATAGTGGAGCGCGCCCGCGCCCTGCTCCCGGGCTGCGCCCTTCGAAGCTCCCTGATTGTGGGCTATCCAGGAGAGAGCGAGGCTGATTTTCAGGCCCTCTGCCGTTTTGTGGCCGAAGCCCGCTTTGAAAATCTAGGTGTCTTTGCGTGGCAGGCCGAGGAGGGCAGCCGTGCAGCTACGTTCCCCGGGCAGATTCCCCAAGCTGAGCGCGAGGCCAGACGGGCGGAGCTGATGCGCCTGCAGGCGCAGATCAGCGCAGATTTCCTCGCTGGCAAAGTGGGCGCTTTTGAAGATGTACTCATAGATGAGATCGAGCCGGAGTGGTCAGGGCTGTTCCGTGGGCGTTGCTGGTTTCAGGCCCCGGAGGCCGATGGCCTGACCTATATCAGCGCAGCCCCGGATGCCGAGCCTCTAGCCCCTGGCCAGCTGAGACGCGCCGAAATCAGCGCAAGCCAGAATTATGACTTGAGCGCGCTGGTGTGAATGGCGGAATGGCGCGAAAAGTAAAATAAGCGTATAAATTGCATAGTGGGTTATCAGAATATGCCTATGTGCGGAGCTTGCAGCAGGATTTTAAATCAGAGCGTTATCTTCACAATAAGATTAGGGGCAATGTTAAGCGAACATTGCTGTCCGGCTAAGCGGCCATATCTGACAGGCTGAAGTCATAAGAGATTTCAATTTATCGTCGTTTTGGATTCAGCAGTTTATCCAGGGGGTCATCGAATAGATTGATCTGGATAATATGGAGAAGTTGTTGAACGGACAGGCGGTACGGCTGAAAAATTTCTGATACACCAAGAGCAGATATACTGTCAGGGCTGTGTAGAGATGGATGAGCACGGCATTTTCTGAGTTGCCAACAAAGCTTTTAATACGCAGATTCTGTTTGATTTCCTTGAAGAAGAGATCGATTTTCCAGCGTTCTTTGTAAATCTCGGCTATGGTCTCAGGACTCAGCTGAAAATGGTTGGTTAAGAATTCGTAGCGCCTGCCGCTTCCCAGGCCTCGGTAACCGATACGCCGTAGGCGCAAGCGCTTGCCCTGGCTTGCTATCTCAATGATGTGGTCTGATTTGATGCCGGTTTTGCGGTTCACTGGGCAACGGATCGGGAGTTTATAAACGGAATTGCGTTTGAGGTGGGTCACAAAAAATCTGCCTCTTTCCCCAAGGTCTCGAAACCAAGTATATCTGATGGAGCCCATGTCAAAAACGACGGGGAAGCCTTTAGGAAGTTCCAGAGAACTGGCGATGCGGCCTTCATGGGTTCTGGCATCGGTAACAGTTGTAAAAGCCGGGATATGACCATCATGATCCAGAAGATCGTGCATTTTGATACCCACTCTGCACTGGCAAAATGAGGCCCAGGGTAAAAAGCGAGTGGCAGAGCTTGATGGTAGTGGAGTCCAGGCTGAATAGTTTGGATTTGAAACGTAACTTGTGTTCTGGAGCTTTTGCCGCACATAAGGCATACATTTCGGCGAACATATTCTTGAAAAATCCCAGCGGCCGGTAGTTGTTCGCATAGGCATAGGTGTATCTGGCTACAGTTTTTAAGCCCCGGTGATAGAGACGAGAACCCACAGCCTCAAGAAAGCATAATCCATCACGCATAGAGTGCCTTGAGGCAAGCTGAATGAAAGCCATGTTGGTGAACTGCTCTTTAAACCCGAACTTGCGCGAAGAACGCCCAGTTTTGTGACGCCGTTCAAGCTTCTGAAATACTTCTCGGGAAATAGCCTGTAGCGTCTGGGAGAAGTGTGTATTATGGCGGCTCACGTCCAAAATCTCCTTGTGTGGCAAGATATTGAGCAAGATTTCTATACCACATCTCGTTGAGATTTCGGACTTTTTTATTTGGCGTTAATCGGACAGTAATGCTTGCAAACTCGTTCTCAAAATTCTCAAGGATCAACCTCTCTGCTAGTCATGACCCTTATCTTTTTGTGAAGATTTCAAAAAAGATAACAGCAGCATGCCCATGACGCATATTAAATCCTGACGCTTTCCTGACGCAAGTTCTGGCATATTCCTAGCGTGGAAGATGTTTTTCACGCAAAAAATAATGGAGGTATCCATGTTTCGTTTTCTTCCCATTCTGGCTCTGGTGACCCTTCTCGCCCTGCCCGCGCAGGCTGCTTTCAAAGGGCCGGGTAATGAAGCGCCTGGCGGCTTCAAAGGCCCGGGCACTGCGGTTGCGGCCACAACTGTTGAAGCGGCAGCCAATTTGCCTGATAATTCAATCGTCACGCTCACTGGCAATATTGTGAGCCATGTCACAGGCAGCAAGGACAAATACATGTTCAAGGATGCCACTGGCGAAATCCGCATTGAGATTAGCAAGAAGCGTTTTCGCGGGCAGGATGTAACCCCAGAGAATACTGTGCGGATTACCGGCGAGGTGGACAAGGATTTTGGCAAGAGCGTGGAAATTGACGTCAAGCACCTTGAAGTCATCAAATAAAAAGTCTTAAACTCCACCGTCCGCCTCTTTTTCCGGGGCGGGCGGCTATTTGTTGCATTGAGGCGGTGCAGGACTATGGCGCTGATCCTCCTCGTGGAGGACAATGAAGATCTTCTGGCCAATTTGAGCCAATGGCTTGAACGCGCAGGTTTTGAACTGGACTTTGCCCGCAATGGCCAACATGCGCTCAAGCTGGCAGAAAGCGGAGAGTACGACTGTATTGTGCTGGATGTGATGCTACCGGGCATTGACGGCTTTGAGGTTTTGCGCAAGTTGCGCGAATCCGGCTTGGCAACACCAATTATCATGCTTACAGCAAAAGACAGTATTGAGGACAGGGTCAAGGGCCTTGGCCTTGGCGCTGATGACTATCTGGTAAAGCCCTTCGCGCTTAAGGAGCTTGAGGCCAGGATTCGCGTCCTCTTGCGCAGGGCTACGCAGAGCGAGAGCGCCATTCTGAACTTTGCCGGCATAAGCTTAGATATTTCAGCGCACTGCGCGTCCCGGGACGGCGTCAAGCTGAAATTGACCCCGGCCTGTTTTCGTATTCTCACAGAATTGCTGCGCCAGGCCCCGAATGTTGTAGAGCGCGAAGATCTGGAACAAATTCTCTGGGGGGCACAGCCGCCAGGGCCAGGGGCTATGCGCAACCATATTCTTGAGTTGCGCAAGGTGCTGGACCGCCCCTTTGCCCAAAAGCTGCTGGTCACAGTGCCGCATGTTGGCTACAGGCTCACTGATGTCACGGCATAGTGTTTTCTGGAAAACTCTTGCCGCCTTTGTTCTCTTTGCCTCCCTGCTCTCCTGCTTCCTTGGCTCTCTTGTATTTTTTGCTGCGGAACGCCTGGGCGTCTTTCTTGTGCAGGAGCAGGTTGCGCCTGTAATGGCAACGCTGATTGAGGCAGAAAAGCAGCACCGCAATCTGGATGATGACAGGCACACGGGAGAGCTTGCCGAGGCCGTCAACGGGCTTTTTCTTGTTGGGCGTGAAATACCCGATGAAATACGCAGTCTGGGCCTTGGCCTGCACTTTGAAAATGGCCGCTTTGTTTATCTGGTCAACGATGCGGGAATCCTCTATGCCCTTTCCGGCTCATCCAGGGCCTTTGAGTTTTTTTTGGGCGATCTCTCCGGCTTGCTTATCCTTGGAAGCATTCTGGGCCTTGCATTTTCCGCGCTCACGGCCTGTTTTTTAAGCCGCCAGCTTTCCCAGCCGCTGGTTGAGCTTGCCAGAATCATTCAAAGGGCCATTCCTGGGGAATGTTCTATTCCTAAGGAGCTTGCAGAGCGCAAGGACGAAACAGGCGTTCTGGCCTCAGCCATGCTCGATTTTCAGAAAAAGGCCCGGGAATATTATCAGCGCGAGGCCAGCTTTGCAGGAGATCTCAGCCACGAATTGCGCACGCCACTGGCCATTCTTGGCGGAAGCCTGGAGAATCTGCAAGTCGAGATGGGCAATGCCTCCCCTGCGGAACAGGCGCAGCTTTTGCGTATGGAGCGCACCCTTGGGCTGATGAATGTCAGTGTGCGCTCCATTCTGAGCCTTGCACGCAAAAATTGCGCGGATGCGGAGGAAATTGATCTGGACGCGCTGCTTGAGGCTGAGTTTGAACGCCTCAAAGACCTTGGGATTTGCGAAAATGCCTTCATAAGCCTTAGAAAGCGTGGTTGCGCCAAAGCTTTTGGCCAGAGGGATCTGGCTGCCACGGCCCTTGGCAATATCCTGGCCAATGCCTGCAAGTTCAGCGTGGACAACCGTGTGCATATCCGCCTGGTAAGGCGCTTCATTTCCATAAGCAATTCAAGTGATGCTTGCCCGAAAAACTCTGGCGGAACGGGTCTTGGCCTTTCCATTGCCAGGCGCTGCTGTGAAAAAATGGGCTGGAAGCTGCGCATAAAGGCGCAAGACGGGCGCATGAGCGTAAGGATAAGTTATCCAGCCGAACTTGGCAGCGCCTTTGCCAAGGGGGAAAAAAAGACTTAGATTGCCCAAAGACATTGCAATTCATTTCATCATTCCGCTCATCATTCCGCAATTTTGGGCAATGATGAAGATTATTCGCCAGAAAGCGCGCTTTCTGGCCCATTGACGCGGGGAGGCTCATGGAGCGGCACGGTTTTATTCTCGAAACGGAGCGCGAGCTAGGTGAAGTGGACGGGCGAGCGCGTCTCTGGCGGCACAAGGAGACTGGCGCAGAACTGCTTTCGGTTTGCAATAGTGATGAAAATAAGTGCTTTGGCGTGAGCTTTTGCACGCCGCCCAAAGACTCCTCCGGCGTGGCCCACATTCTCGAACATTCCGTTCTCTGCGGCTCAAAAAAATATCCGCTCAAAGAGCCTTTTGTGGAATTGCTCAAAGGCTCACTTCAGACTTTCCTCAATGCCTTCACTTTCCCGGACAAGACCTGTTACCCGGTAGCCAGCACCAATCTTCAGGACCTATACAATCTCATTGATGTTTATCTGGACGCGGTCTTTCATCCTAGGCTTGGCGAAAATATCTTCCGCCAGGAGGGCTGGCATGTTGAAGCGCCTGGTACGGACGCGCCCTGGAGTTTTCGCGGTGTTGTCTATAACGAAATGAAGGGCGTCTATTCCTCGCCAGATTCTGTTCTGGCAGAGAAAAGCCAGCAGGCCCTTTTCCCCGACAACCTCTACAGCCTCGATTCAGGTGGGCGGCCGGATTGTATTCTTGGTCTTGATTATGACGCTTTTTGCGCTTTTCATAAGCGTTATTACCATCCTGGCAATGCGCGTTTCTTTTTCTGGGGGGATGACCCCGAGGAGCGCCGCCTTGAGCGCATTGCCGCCGAACTTACGGGCTACGGCAAGGACGCGGAAAAGCCAGTCGTCCCCTTGCAAAAGCCCCTGGACGCGCCAAGGCAGCTTGAGGTGAAATATGCAGCCGATCCTGGGGAGGATCGCGCCCTCTTTACCCTGAACTGGCTTCTGGCTGAGCGCGGCGATGTGCGCGAAGCCCTGCGCATGGAAATGCTTGAACATATCCTTGAGGGACTGCCAGGCTCTCCCCTGCGCAAGGCGCTGATCAGTTCTGGCCTTGGGGAGGATACCACTGGCTGCGGCCTGGAGACTGACCTGCGCCAGATGTATTACTCTACAGGGCTAAAGGGGCTGAATCCCAGAGACATTGAGAAGGCCGAGGCCCTGATTCTCAAAACCCTGGAGGATCTGGCCCTAAAAGGCATAGACCAAAGGGCTGTGGAAGCCGCTGTAAACAGCGTGGAGTTTTCGCTCAGGGAGAATAATTTCGGGCGCTTCCCCAAAGGGCTTTGCGCCATGATTCAGGCCCTTTCCACCTGGAATTACGGCGGCGATCCCCTTGCGCCTCTGGCCTGGGAAGCTCCGCTTGCTGAAATCAAGTCTGCCCTTGGCAGGGGCGAGAAAGTCTTTGAGCAGATCATCCGCGAAAAATTCCTCGATAATCCGCATCGCGTGCGCGTAGATCTGCTTCCTGATCCGGCTTTGGGCGTAAAACTTGCCGAGGCGGAGGAAGCCAGGCTTGAAAAGCTTAGGGCCGAGGCCGGAGCAAACGGGCAGGTAGCCCTGATTAAAGCCACAAGGGAGCTTGAGGCCGCTCAGGATGCCCCCGACAGCCCCGAGGCCCTGGCTACAATTCCGGCCCTTGGCCTTGGCGATCTTCCGCGCCTAAATAAGGAAATCCCCCTCAAGGCATCGCCACTGGACGCGGAGCAGACTTTTCTCGGCCATGAGCTTGCAACAAACGGCATTGCCTATGTCAATCTGCTTCTGCCCATTGAGCGCCTGCCCGAAAAACTCTGGCCCTATCTTCCGCTTTATGCCCGCGCCCTTACCGAAGCAGGCACGGCGCGGCACGATTTTAGCGCTTTGGGCGAAAACATTGCAGCCAAGACAGGGGGCATTGGCGCAAGCGCACTCAGCGGCCTGAGCTTTTCAAAGCGCGAGGCTTTTTGCTATCTGGTCATTGGCGGCAAGGCGGTAGCGGATAAAATTCCCGATCTTTTTGGGCTTTACCGCGAAATCCTGCTTGAGCCTCTGCGCGATCCCGCAAGACTCAGGGAGCGCCTTGGGCAGATGCTCCTGGAGGACAAGGCCAGACTGGAATACGGCCTTCTGGCTTCGGGCCATGCCACCATAAGCAGCCGCCTGCGGGCGCACTTCAGCCCGGAGGCCGCGCTGGCCGAACGTCTTGGCGGCATTACTTATCTTGAAGATCTGCGTTCGCTGATCTTGCGCCTTAACCATGAGCCGGAAGCTTTTCTGGCGGATTTTGCGGAGCTTGGCGAACATCTTCTCGCTTCTTCAGGGGCTGTATTTGACGCAACTGGCGATAGCGAAATACTTGCCCGTGTTGAGTCCCATGCCAGGGAGCTTCTAGGCGGATTGCCTGCCAAAGCCCGTCTGGCCTCTGGAGCAGCGGTTTCAGGGCTTGGGCCGCTGGTGGCTCTGCCCAGGCATGAAGCCATTCTTGCCAGCTCCCAGGTCAATTATGTGGGCAAGGCCGCAAATCTTTTTGAGCTTGGCTATGACTGGCATGGTTCAGCCGCTGTGATCCTGCGCTGGCTGCGTATGGGCAGACTCTGGGAAGAAGTGCGTGTGCGCGGGGGCGCCTACGGGGCTTTTTGCTCCGCAGACAGGCTCAGCGGCACGCTTGTATGCGCCAGTTACCGTGATCCCAATGTGGTGGAAACACTTGACGTCTATGACAGCCTGGGAGGCTGGCTTAAAGCTTTCAAGCCGAGTCCGGCGCAGATCGAACAGGCCATTGTCGGGTCCATTGGCGATCTTGATACCTACCTTTTGCCGGATGCCAAAGGGGCAAAGGCCCTTGCCCAGTGGCTATCAGGCTCAAAGGCCGAGGAGCGCCAGCGCATCCGCGAGGAAATTCTTTCTACCAGCGCAAGGGACTTCCAGGATTTTGCAGGCGTCCTTGAAAGCGCACTCAAGGGCGGCGCAAGCTGTGTGCTTGGAGGGGCATCTGCTGAAGAAGCGGCCAAAAAACATTCCTGGGCCACAAGGCGTCTGCTTTAATCGGGCACGGTGAGGCCGGGAAGCATTGCAATGGCGTCCTTTAACTATGCTGCGCCCTCCTGTGTAATTCCCGCAGGGGTAGCGGCCAATGCGCTCTTTCTCGCGGCCCGGTTTGCTGAAGGCAAGGCCCAGGGTCTTTCTGAAATCGCTCTCTGCCTTTTTGAAGCCCAGGCTTGCGCCGCCTATGATGAAAGGGACATCCCGCCCTGGCTTGGCGGCTTGCCTTTTTCCTGGCATCTGCATCTGCCTGTGGATCTGCCTTGGGAGCGGAGTGCGCGCAATCCTCGCCCGGAATCGCTACGGCAGGCGGGGCGCATTTCCGCGCGGCTTGCCTTTGCGGCAACAAAGCCGGTAAATTTCTTGCAGCCGCATTGTGCAGTCTTGCACACTCCCGCAGGGGAAGCCTGGCATAAGGCTTGCCTTATTGCGGCCTTTGCCAGAGAATGGCGCAAGCTATGCTCCATTCCGCTCTTGCTGGAAAATACCAGCGCCAGCCAGCTTGTGGAGCTAGGTGAGGATTTTTTTAAGGAAGAAGATTTGGGGGTTTGTCTGGATCTTGGGCATCTCCTGGGCTATGCCCAGGATGCGCTTTATGCTTCCGGGCTTCCTGAGCGGGCGCGTCTGGCGCACCTCAGCGCACCCGGCAAAGGCGATGAGCATCTTCCGTTAAGCGCCCTTTGCCAAGGGGAGCGTTTGAAATTTCGCCAACTGCTCAGGCGTCTGCCGAGGAATGAATGCGTTTTGCTGCTGGAAATTTTTCATTGGCAAGGGCTTGCAGACTCTGTGCCCATTCTGGCAGGTTTTATTGATTGCGAGAGCGGAGAATAGGGAAAATGGAATACGGTGCAAAGCCCTTCAGGGCTTTGCATCTTGCGCTTGGGAGGGGTTTGCACCCCCTCCCAAGCTACCGCGCGGACTGATCCCCCTGCCTTTAGGCAGGGGTCGCGCTAGTCGGCCTGAAGGCCGAGGTCTCAAACCATAGAGGAACTAGCGGATGAGCCTCTGGCCAGAAAAAATTCAGGCATTTCGTCAGTGGCGGCAGGGCTTGCAGCGGGAGCAGCGCTGGTGCGTGCTGATCAATGCCGATCCCGATGCCCTGGCCTCTGCGCTTGCCCTGAAAAGGCTCATGGGCAACAAGGTTCATGCCACGGACATTATGCGCATCAACGAGGTCACGCGCCCGGACAATCTGGCCATGATCCGCTATCTGCGCATTCCTGTACGCCCCTGGCCGCTGGAAAAACCGCCGCTCTATGACCAATACGCCCTTGTGGACTCCCAGCCCGCGCACCATCCGGCCTTTGCCGGCCGCCGCTATGCCCTGATCATCGATCATCATCCGCCAACTGACCTTTCGGGCTGGCTTACGCCGGATGCCTTTTGCGATATCCGGCCGGGCATTGGCGCAACCTCCAGCATGATGACGCGCTTTTTGCAGGCCCTGCGCCACAGGCCAGGGCCGCTTCTGGCAACTGCCCTGCTCTATGGCATCCGCACCGATACCGGGGCCTTTGAGCGCAGCGGCGGCGAGGAAGACTTGCGCGCTTACCAATGGCTTTCGCAACATGCCGACAACAGCCTGCTCAGGCGAATCAGCAGAAGTGAGTATTTGCGCGCCTGGCTACCTTTTTTTTCGCGGGCCTTTCGCAGCCTGGTGGACTGCCGCGGCAGTGGCGCCTATGCCTCGCTGAATGAGATCAAAAGCGCGGATCTTCTGGTTTCGGTAGCAGATTTCTTTACCCGGGTTCACGGACTAAAATGGATTGCCGTCAGCGGCGTAGTGGGCGGCATGGTCATAGTAATCTTCCGCAGTGATGGCGGCCGCGACATTGGCCGCTTTGCCGATGCCTGTTTCTATGATGTGGGCACTGCCGGAGGCCACAGGCTGCTGGCAAGGGCAGAATTTCCCCTTTCAGCAGTGCCCTGCGGCATGAAGCCGTCAGACTTTGTCCATGCAAGGCTGATGAGCCGCAAACTGCGCCCCAAAAGCCTCTTCATCCCTGGCAGGCCAGCCGTGCAGGCAAGCGAAAGCCAGAATACGGGCGATGCCAACCTTGAATCCTGAAAAAAGCACAAGGACAATCTTATGCCAGGCTCAAAACAGAACATCATTGACGATCTGGCCTTTGCCAGCACGGAATCCTGGCGCACATTCCGAATCATGGCTGAAATGGTCAATGCCCTGGATGAACTGAACTCGCTCAAGGTCAACTGCATTTCCATTTTTGGCTCGGCGCGGATCAAGCCTGATTCTGCAGAATACCGCGATGCTGAAAAAATTGCTTCGCTTCTGGCTGAGGCGGGCTACGGGGTAATTACCGGCGGAGGCCCAGGCGCAATGGAGGCCGCAAACAAGGGTGCAAGCGAGGCCGATGGCGTTTCTGTGGGGCTGCATATCAAGCTTCCGCATGAGCAAAGCTGCAATGCCTTTGTGCGCACGCGCTGTAATTTTCGCTATTTTTTCATCCGCAAGTTCATGTTCGTCAAATATGCCAGAGCCTATGTGGTCATGCCAGGCGGCATGGGCACTATTGACGAGCTTTCCGAAGCCTTTGTCCTGGCCCAGACCGGGCGTAGCCGCCCCTTTCCGATTATCCTCTATGACTCGCGCTTCTGGAGCGGCTTTCTGGAATGGCTGCGCAAGAGCATGGCTCAGAATGGCTATATCAGGGAAGATGAAATCGAAAAGCTGATCACGGTTTGCGACAGCCCCGAGGAAGTGGTCAATTTCATCCGCAAGATCGTTGTCCTCTAAGCCTCTGCCGCGTGTTTTTGCCCCGGCAGGGCCTCTGCCAAGGCCGCCTTTTGCCGCAAGCTGGGTTCAGCTTATGCTTCTTGCCCTGGAGCAAGCCCAAGCGGCCCTTGAAGCTGGTGAAGTGCCTGTAGGCGCAGTGCTTGTTGAGCCTCGGGGGCGGATACTGGCTGCTTGCGCAAACAGAGTGGAGCGCGATGCCGACCCTACGGCCCATGCTGAGATCCTTGCCCTAAGGCGAGGGGCGCAAATCCTGGGCCGTCCAAGACTTGTCGGCTGTGTGCTGATCACAACTCTTGAGCCTTGCGCCATGTGCGCGGCCGCTCTGGTGCAGGCCCGCGTGGCTGGCCTTGTCTTTGGCGCGGCGGATGAGCAAGCCGGGGCTGTAATTTCACGGGCGGAATATCTGGACGCCCCGGCAAGCTCCCATGCTGTCTGGCATCTTGGCGGCCTGTATGCCGCTGAAAGCGCAGCCCTTTTGCAGGAGTGCTTTGCCAGGCTGCGCTAATGCGCTTGCAGGATCTGCCCAGGCTTGACAGGGCCAATGCCCCTTGCGACACTTTTGCCTTATGCTTGAACTGACTGTCTTTTTCAGCGGCGCCCTGGTCATGGTGCTGGAAATGGTCGGAGGCCGCGTGCTTGCCCCGCATGTTGGCACATCTGCCATTGTCTGGACAAGCCTTATAGGCGTGGTGCTGGTATTTCTGGCACTCGGCGCCTGGGCAGGTGGCCGCTATGCCGACAGCCATCTCTCCCGACGCGGACTTGCAAAGGCCCTTCTGGGCGCAGGCATTGGCGCGGCCCTGAGCGCATTCTTGCATCATGGCATTGGCGCTTTTGTCAGCGCAAGCCTGGGCAATCTCTATCTGGCTGCCGTTGGCGCAGCCCTGGGCATCTTTGCCCTGCCCGCTTTCTTTTTCGGAATGATCACCCCCTATGTGATCCGTTTGCGCATTGCCAGCGTGGACACTGCCGGGGCGACAGTGGGAAGGCTCTATGCCCTTTCCACTTTCGGAAGTATTCTGGGCACTTTTCTTGGCGGGTTTGTGCTGATTTCCTTTTTCGCCAGCACGGCGATTCTTTGGGCTGTGGCTGTCTCCATGCTTCTGCTTTCCCTGGCTAATGAGCCTGCAAGGCCCTGGGCCAGAATCCTGCTCCTGGCCCTGTTTTTATTTCTGGCCTGGCAAGACCGCGATTATGCCGCCTGGCGAAGCGTCAGCAGTGCGGAGCGAATTCTGGAAAGCCCCTATAACAGCCTTAGAATATACGATGCCAAGGATCAGCGCAGGCAAAATGCCCCTGTGCGCCTCATGGCCACGGATCCCGGCTACAGCCAGTCAGGCATGTTCCTAGCTGATCCGGCTGAGCCTTATTTTGCTTATACGCGCTTTTATGCCCTTGGACCCTGGCTGCGCCCAATGGCTAGGAGCGCGCTCATGCTTGGGGGCGGCGGCTATTCTGTGCCCAAGTGGCTGCTTTCTGGCAAGTCCGCGCTGGCTTCGCCCAAGGATTTGCGCCTTACAGTGGTCGAGCTTGACCCCCTGATGACCGAGAGCGCCAGGCGCTATTTTGGCCTTAAAGATGATGCGCGTCTGAAAATTATCCATGAGGATGCGCGCACTTTTCTCAACCGCCAGCAGGAGAGCTACGATCTGGTCTTTGTGGATCTGTTCAATTCGCATTATTCCGTGCCTTTTCATCTTGCTACAAGGGAAGCCGTGCGCAGGTTGCGCCAGGCAGTGGCGCCGGGCGGAGTTCTGCTTATGAATTTGATCTCAGCAGTGGATGGGGAGGACGGGCGTCTGCTCCAGGCCGTTTATCAGGCTATGTCCGAGAATTTTGCCGAATTGCGGATTTATCTTGTGGGAGAACCGTATAGCCCTGGCCAAGTCCAGAATCTGATGCTTCTGGCCTTTGCGGACAAGACAGATGATAATATGCCAGTAGTGCATGCGCCAAGATCCATGAGTCCCGGGCCAGCCGAGATTGAGGCTATGGAGCGAACGCGCTATCTTAAAACGCCAGCTTTTAGTGTAACTGCCATGAGCGATGATTTTGCGCCGGTGGAACGCTATACCCTGATGCTGACGCGCAATTAGGCCAGGGATTCGGGCTTGTAATTTTGCGGCTTGGGATAAAAACTGCATGGGCGGCCTAAATTTTTTCGGGCTTGTGCCGATAGGTGAAGCGGGGAAATTCCCCAATGGGAGGGTTCGTCATGGAATCGTTGCATGTGCCAACGCCCGTTGACGTTACGGACAATGTCCTGACCATCCTGGGCCGGAAAATGAGTACAGGCCATGAATTTACCGTCTCCGAGCGGCTCATGGCCATGACCGCCACTGCCCAGGCAACCAAGGATCGTTATGGCCCAGGCCCTGCGGACATGGTTGTCAAGCCGGTGGAACTACCGGAAATGGTCAAGGGCGTCCTGGCAAGCTATGTAAGCTGACCGGGCAAAGGGCAGGGGGATTGGGGAGATCCTTTCCCCTGTTGCCCTCCTTTGTGCTTTTTTGAGCCAAGGAAAGGCAAGCAATAGGGTAGCAAAGCCCTTCAGGGCTTTGCGTCTTGCGCTTGGGAGGGGTTTGCATCCCCTCCCAAGCTACCGTCCGCATTGATACCCCGCCCTTTAGGGCGGGGTGCGGGCTAGTCGGCCTGAAGGCCGAGGTCTCAAACCACAAAGGAACTAGCGGATGAACGAAAGTATTGACGATTTGACAGTGAATTATGAGGAAAACGGACAACTGCTTGTCAAGGAAGTGGACAAGGTTGTCCTGAGCAAGGGTTCATGGACGACCATCCTTTTCCGCTATCAGTCCTACAGCCCGGAAAGTGACGATTACGGCCCGGACAAGTATATTATTCAGCGTTACAAGAAGTCGGGCGGCGAGTATCGGCGGCAGTCCAAATTCAATATTTCAAGCCAGGAGCAGGCGCGCAAGATTGTCGAGGCCCTTTCGGGCTGGCTTGAGGGCGCAAGCTCCTAAATTCGGCGTTCCAAGAGCGCAAGCTGAACTGTGGCAAGGTGTTCCAGCTCCTCGGCCAGGGCAAGGCAAGTATCAGGATTTGGCCCAAAACAGCACAGCCCGTGGCCCGAAAGCCAGATTGCGCCCTCTTTTTTTGTTTTAAAAGCCTGCACTGCTTTTTTGGCGCAAGCGGCGATCTCTGCGCTTCCTGGCTCAAGGCGCGGCAATATAGCCAGCCTTTTACGTCTGGCACCGGCCTCGTAAAGCGGCAAATCCAAAAAATCCCTGCTCCAGTCTGGCTTGGCATCTCCGCCGCCCCCAGCAAAATTTGCGGCCCTGGCTTCGAGAATGAGGCTTAGCGCAAGTAGCCGCGGAGGATGGGTGTGTAGCACTGCCCCGCACTCGAGAAGCGTATTGTAGAGAGCCAGATGCAGGGGCGCTTCACTTGAGGCTGGCCCTTGGCAAAGCGCCTGCCCATTTTCGGCCAGAATCAGGCAGACATCTTCCTTGCTAAGCTTTCCCTTGGCCGCCCCTGAACTAGTCATCAGCAAAAGTTCAGCATAAGGCTCATCAAGGCGCAGGCTGGCATTGCCATTACGCCCGGCAAGCTGGCCGCCCTTGGCCGCTGAACGGCAGACAGCGGCAAGGGAACTCAGGGCTTTGGCAAGAATGTCTTCAGGCGGCAGAAGATTTGCGTGGTTTTTTTTCATACTTTGCCTTTTATTGTGCTGGCCTGAAAAAAATGATCAAAGCCGTGCAGAAAGGTTAGATCTTCACCGTTGAGACGTATGCCGGGTTTTGTACTGACATGGCCGATACACCTGATGTCAGGGAAATTATCTGCAAGAATTCCGAAAGCCTGCGGCGCACAGCCGCCGAGCAGGGCATAGTCCTCTCCGCCAAGCATTGCTTCATGTAGCGCATTTTGCCCCTCAGTCTCTGCATGGCGGAGAAGCTCCGGCTGCAAGTCTTTTTTACTAAGCGTGAGTTCCGCCCCCCATTCGCACAGCCCAGAGAGATTACCTGTGTCTTTTTTGAGCAGCCTGGGCAGATCGGCCATAAGGCCGTCAGAAAGATCCATCAGAGCAAGGCGTATGCCTGACTTGGCCGCAAGGGCCGCAAGCCTCAGCCCCTCTCGCACAAGAGGCTGAGGGCAAAAATGCGCGGCGCAGAGTTTTGGCCAGGAAGCCAGCGCCGAGCGGCCAGATTTTTCAAGCGCTTGCAGTCCTGCGCGGGCAAGGCCCATTTCGCCTAGGACAAAGAGGCAATCCCCTGGCGCAACACCGCGCCGGGCCAAAAAAGGATTTGACCCAGGGGCTTTGCCGTTTGTGCCAAAAATCGTAATTGAAATATGCAGTTTGTCGCTTCGGGAAAGATCGCCGCCGAGCAGTGCAAGATTGTGAGCATTGGCCAGGGCGGCCATGCCTTGAAAAAAAAGTTCAAGCCAGGGCAATGTCAGCCAGGGCGCAAGGCCAAGGCAGAGGCTGAAAGCAAGAGGCTTGCCCCCGCAGGCTGCAAGGTCGCTCAGGTTTACGGCCAGAGCCTTGTGCCCAACTTCCGCAGCCAGAAAATAGCTACGGCGAAAATGCACATCTTCAAGAAAAAGATCGCTGCTTACACATAGCGGGCCTTGCGGAGCAAGCAGTGCGCAATCATCCCCGCGGCTTTTGAGGAGTTGCGGATGCGCCCTTGGGAAATGCCGCTCGATCAGCGCAAGAATTTGATCCTCCGAGACCAGGGCGGAATTTGGCTCATCCATGGCTCTGGACATCAGTCTTCCGGCAAAAGATAGTCACTCAGAATCATTTTCAACCCAAAGCCCGGGAAGTTTACCTGGACTTTCTCTGGCGAAATCCGGCGCACAATCTTGCCCCGGCCAAAGATGCGGTGGCGGCAATAGCCAAGAGGCGAATTGGCGGAGTCCAAGGGGGCTTCGGCCAGGATGCCTTTTGGCGAGCTTTGTTCGCAAAGTTCCTGGTTTTCGTGATGAAAGACAGGATTTTGCCCGGGGGAGTGCCCCAGTCCCGCCAAAGCCTGCTTCATGCCCTTCTGGTTAATCGGCTTACTTGAACCTGGCGAGATTTGACCCTCATAGGACTCAAGCCACTCCTCCACAATGCCAGGGGGCATCTCGCGCAAAAAGGGGCTTTGGGCCACACGCACATTGCCGCCTTCGCTTCTGCTATAGATGCTTGTAGGGGCATAAAGTTCTAGAATTTCGCGGGCGCGTGTGCAGGCCACATACATCAGCCGACGCTCCTCCTCATAATCCTCTGGCCTTGTCAGGGCATGGCGCGAGGGAAAGCGATCCTCCACAAGGTCAAGCAGGAGAACCGCGCTCCATTCCAGGCCCTTGGCCGAATGGATGGTGGAAAGGGTGATCCGCCCTGGCTGATCTGACGAAATCTCCTCATCCTCTGGCGGCGCAAGCGCAAGCTCGGCCAGGAAGAGATCCAGATCGCTATAGCCGGTGGCCATCTGGATGATTTCCTCAAGGCCCTGCAATCGGCGCGGCCAGTCCTCGGGATAGAGGGCCTCAAGCCGCGGACGATAGTAATCGAGGACGCGGCTGAAAAAATTTTCCGGCAAGGGTTTGTCGCGGCGCAACTCATCGAGAAATGCCAGGTCTTCAGCAAGAGCAGGGAAACGTGTGAGAGCCTTTTTTAGCTCCTCGGCGTGGCCGCTGCGCAAAACCTGATGCAGTTTCTGGATGGTTTTTGGGCCTATGCCCGGATGCATGGCCGCAAGCCTTGCGAAAGACGGCAAATCCAGAGGATTGAGCGCAAGGCGGCCAAAGGCGAGAATGTCCTTGACGTGGGCAGCCTCGGTATAGCGCAGGCCGCCATATTTGCGAAAAGCAATCCCGGCATGCCCAAGGGCCATTTCCAGATGATAGGAGTGAAAACCAGCGCGGAAAAGGACAGCGATTCCTTCGGGAGGATATTTTTGCAGGAGTTCTTCAATGCGCTTTGTGAGCAGCGTGGCCTGACTCAGATCGCTTATGGGCCGGATCAGGCGCACAGGCTCGCCGCCTGCCCGGCGCGTAAAGAGCGTCTTGCGGAAAGACTCGCAAGCGTGGCTCAGAAGATTGTTGGCCACCGCAAGTACCGGCTGAGTGGAGCGATAATTTTCTTCAAGGGGAATGACCCTGGCATTTGGAAAGCTTTTGGGAAAATCCAGGATATTGCGCACATTTGCGCCGCGAAAGGCATAGATCGACTGGGCCTCATCGCCCACAGCCATGACCTTGCCTTTGGGCGGCGCATCCAGCGGGCCGCCCAGAAGCCGCACAAGCCGGGCCTGAACCAGGTTGGTATCCTGGTATTCATCTACCAGAATATGGCTGTGGCGCAGGCGCAGAGCCTCTGCCGCCTCGCCATTGGCCAAAAACAGCGCTTCCAGTTCAAAGAGCAGGTCATCATAATCCAGCAGGGCATTGGCGCGGCGATATTCATCATAGCTTTTGCCAATACGCGCCAGGTCGTCAGCGTAGGGCAAAAGATGCGTGGCCTCGCGGCGCAAGACCTCCTCAATGGGCAATTCCTTATTGCGGGACTTGCTCAAGAGGGCTGCAATGGCAACGCTTTTGGGAAAGGCGCGATCATTGCGCCCGAGACCAAGCGCCTCTTTGCATTGCTTGATGGCCGCATTGATGTCCGCCTGATCCAGAACCGTGAAAGAGCGCTCCCCAAGCCAATGGGGATGCCAGCGGCGCAAGGCAGAGTAAGCAAAGGAATGAAAAGTGCCGCCGGCCAGGCCGGAAAGTCCTCGCCCAAGAAGCAAGCCTGCGCGTTCCAGCATTTCTTGTGCGGCCTTGCGCGTGAAAGTAAGCAGGAGAAGCGCGCTTGGGTCAAGGCCCTGTTCCAGAAGCCAGGCCAGACGATAGACAATGGTTCGGGTCTTGCCGCTGCCCGCTCCGGCGACGACAAGCTGATGATCCTCGGTGGCGCAAACAGCCTCAAGCTGCGCCTGGTTCAAGGCTTTGGCGTAATCAATCATGCCCAAGGCTAGCACAGCCCCTGCCGCCCGTACAGCAAGCCGAAGGAGCGAATATTGACCGAAAGTCTTGCGCCACATAAGTTAGCGCAGATCAGGACAAAAAAATTATCCAGGATTTTCAATGGATTTGGAAACAGGAAAAAACAGCTTTGCCAGGAATCTGGCAGAGTTGCTTGAGATAATCAGCTTTGAGCAGTGGCTGCGCTTTTATTTCATTGACGAAGATAGTGAGAAAGAAATTTTTGCAATCCCTGCTGCAATTCTTGGCCGGATTGATTCTTTTTGGCCGCAACTCTACCCCCTGGCCCAGGCGCTCAATGGCCGGGAAGTGAGCTTTGCGGTCTCGCAGAGCGCTGTTTGCAAGCTTATTCTTGAACGCCACGGAGCTTCCGATGCAACTGAACTGGAAGATCTTCTGCAAAGCCGAGAATTAACAAAGACCCTGGAAAGCTTCAATGCTTGGCTGGCCCGCGAAGCCAAAGATCTGGAGAAAGTGGCACCAGATTTTGCCGACTGGCAGGCGCGATTTCGCCAATGGCAGGAGCAAGGCGAAGCTCGCGGTAAATTCTGAGCAAGTTTAATTCGGAGGCAAAAACGTTTGCATACTCGCCTTACCCCCCCAACAAAATTTTGAACACCAGCGCATGCGCTGGCTTGCCAGGCATAGCCCATGAGCCTTGCCTGACGCCAATAATCTTGATCTGTAATCTGGCGCATGAATTTGCGCAGGAGTCCTGGAAATTAAAAATCTTATACGCGCCAAATAGTGCTTTATCGGCATAAGTTTTATTATTCCGCTAACTTATCTATAATAAATTGGCTTGATGGTTATGGTATAAACTTTGCACTGCTAAAAATACCTTCCTTGTTCTAACAGCCTCCTCCAAATAAAACAGCCCGCAAGCCCGGCGGGCTTTTTTATCAGCCAGAACCTGGTTATGAAGGCTGGCTGCGTTTCTCCTTTGCAGGCGCTTTTTTTCGCTTTTGCGTTGGAGAAATGAGATTGCCAGCCCCCTGCCTCTGGGGCAAAATAAGCTAGGTTTGTTCGGGAAATGGCGCACAAGGATGCAAGGCAGGCAGTGATGAATATGGAGCAAAGCCATTCTGAGAGTAAGGCGCATGCCGCCTTTCTGGCCTCAGAATTCGCGCCCGCCAAGGCGGGCAAGGCCACTTTTACGATTATTCCTGTGCCGCTGGAACGCAGTGTTTCCTATGGCGGCGGCACGGCCAATGGCCCGCAAGCCATCCTTGAGGCATCCCAGCAACTGGAAGCGCTGGAAAATGGCCTTGCCCCTGGCGATGTAGGAATTTATACCGCGCCCTTTGTGGACTGTTCAGGAAGCGCCGGGGAAGTTCTTGGACGCATTGAGGAAGCCGTGCGCAAGGCCATTGCCCATAAATCCATCCCGATTGTCCTGGGCGGTGAGCATAGCGCAAGCCTTGGGGCATTGCGCGTCCTGGCCCAGGCTGCCAAAAGCCAAGGCGAAACTTTTGGGGTAATCCAGTTTGACGCCCATGCCGACCTGCGGGATGCGTACCAGGGCGATCCATATTCTCATGCCAGTGTGATGCGCCGTGTCATTGATGAGCTTAATCTGCCTCTGGTACAATTTGCTGTACGCGAGATAAGCCCTGAAGAAGTGGAAGTTCGCGAGCGCATGGGCCTGCTCCATTATGATGCCTATTTTCTTGCGCGGGTTGGCCTGCCGGAGAAGCCTCTGCCCGAGGAATTTCCGCGGCGCATTTATATCAGTTTTGATCTTGATGCCTTTGATTCCGCGTTGATGCCAGCTACAGGTACACCGTCGCCCGGCGGCCTGAATTGGCGCGAGGCGCATTTTATCCTTGAATGTTGTGCCAAGGGGCGCGAAATAATCGGCTTCGATGTCATGGAGCTTGCGCCCATTCAGGGCCTGCACCATGCTAATTTTACAGCGGCAAAGATCACGCATCTGCTCATGGCCCTGACACTTCAATGCCGCATAGATGCCAAATTGGCCGCAAAGGAGGCTAAGGCGTGAAGAACACTGTTGCCAGTTTTCGAGCCGCCAAAGGCAGACAAAAGCTATCCATGCTTACGGCCTATGACTACAGCATGGCCCGGCTTGTGGATGAAAGCGGAATTAACTCCATCCTTGTGGGCGATTCACTGGGCATGGTCATGCTTGGCTATAAAAATACCCTCCCTGTGAGCATGGAGGACATGATTCGCCACTGTGCCGCTGTGGCACGTGGGACAAATAACGCGCTACTGATCTGTGACATGCCCTATCTCAGCTCGCAGATTAGTGTTGAACAAACACTTGCCAATGCAGGGCGGCTGATCAAGGAAGGCCAAGCCGAAGCCGTGAAGCTTGAGGGCGGGGCAGATTTTTGCCCGGAAATCCGTGCATTGGTCAGGGCCTCCATCCCGGTGCTTGGGCATCTTGGCCTGACGCCGCAGTCACTAAACGCCCTTGGCGCATACCGTGTGCAGGGCAAAAGCATGGCCCAGGCGCAAAAGCTTCTTGATGATGCCCGCGCTGTCCAGGATGCCGGGGTCTTTGGCCTGGTTCTGGAATGTGTGCCAGCCGCTCTAGCGCAAAGGATCAGCCGCGAACTGGAAATTCCAACCATTGGCATTGGCGCCGGCCCTGGCTGTGACGGCCAGGTGCTGGTCTGGCAGGATATGCTGGGCCTTGGGCAAGAACCGAATGCCAAATTTGTCCGCCGCTTTGCCGAAGTTGGCAAGATTATGCGCGAAGCTTTTCAAGCCTATGATCAGGCCGTAAAAGAGGGCCAGTATCCGGCCGAAGAACATTGCTACAGCATGGAGCAGGAGGCGGAGCTTCTGGAGAAGCTTAACTGATAGCTAAAGACGTTTTGTCAGTGTCAGCATCAGCCTTTGGCAAATTTGATCCTGCATGGCTGAGGGAAGCGAAAAATTTCTCTCTGCCCTCAAGTTTTGTCACATTCCGCCGATACAGGCTGTAGAGGTTTGGAATATGCAAAAACTGTTTCAATGCTGTTTATATAAGTTTCTCTGGTTTTTCCTGGGTTTTTTGCTCCTGCTGCTTCCTGCCCAGTCCCTGGCTGCTGGCCTGGATGGCTATGATCTGGCCTTAAGCGCGCCTGTACGAGACCAGGCAGTGACTTTGCCGCCGCAGCTTCCAGAATATCTGCCCAATGGCGCGGTCAATCTGGATCAAGCCTGGATTCAGGATGGGGGCGCGAGACTATACTGGAATACGCTGACCATTCCGCGCCAGCTCAAGATGGCTGGCGCAAGATGGGTTGATCCTGCGCTTACCCCGGAGCTTTTTCCTGCGGAAAAGCCCAAGGCGCGCAGCAGCAAGACCTACCGGGCACGTCCGGCCCAAGCGCAAAACGCTGCAAAAAGTCAGGCCCAGGCGGCCAACGCCGCCCAAAGCACATTCAAAATCCCGGAAAGTCCAGCAATTCCCTTGCCGCTAACACCGGCGTCCCCGGCCACGCCGCAATCGCCAGTGATAACGCCATTGCAGACCCCTGCCAGCCAGGAGCGCGTGATCCAGCCAACAGTGCCCCTGCCAGAGATTCCACAGGTAAGCCCAAATACGGGAAGTGCAGCCAGCCAGTCAAGGTAAGGCTTCGCTTTGAAAGCCGGGGCAGGGAGCGTGGGCTAAATCTCGCGTTCCTCGATTTTTGAGCCGCCGCTTGCTGGCGGGCTGGTCTGATAGGTATCCTGGGGGAACATCAGGTAGCTCGTCACTGAAGTCACGCCCTTTGTGGCCCGTGCAACACGGATGGCCGTCTGCTTTTCAGCCTCATCCTTGACCACGCCAAGCAGGACCACACGCCCGGCATTGACCTCGGTGTCGATGCGGGTTGAGGAAAGGCCCGGCGCTCCGATCAGCGCAGTGCGCAAATCCGAAGCCAGAATAAAATTGTTGCGTTCACCCTTGCCCGGCAGTATCCAGTGTGTTGTCAGCGCCCGCGGATGGTAGCTTTGGGCAATCTGCACGGCCTTTTCCTGCATCTCAGGCGGGATGTCGCCCACGAGGAAGACATGCCCGTAATAGCAGTAAACAGCGATGTTCCAGCCATCGCTGAATTTCTCTTTCAGCAGTGAAGCCTTGATCTGCGTGGCCAGAGCCTTGTCATCGGCAATGGTGTCAATGAGCCTTGGGTCATCATAAAGTCCATAGGCCGTGTAGGGGCAGCCCTGAAGCCAGGGCAGTAACAGAAGCAGGAAAAGCGGCAGAATCTTGTACATGGTTTAATCCTGATGGCAGAAGATGGGAAAATATTCATTCCGCAACGCGGAGGATGCGGGCGCCCACAGCCTTGAGTTTTTCTTCAATGCGTTCATAGCCACGGTCTAAGTGGTAGATGCGGCGCACCTCTGTTTTGGAACGGGCGGCCAGGCCCGCAAGAACCAGCGAGGCGCTGGCGCGCAAGTCCGAGGCCATTACCGGCGCCCCGGTCAGTGCTTTAACCCCGCGCACAGTAGCCGTATTCCCGGAAATTCTGATTTGCGCGCCCATGCGCGTCAATTCCTGAACATGCATGAAACGGTTTTCAAAGATGCGCTCTTCTATGACTCCCGCGCCCTCGGCCAGGCACATCAGGGCCATGATCTGCGCCTGCATGTCTGTAGGAAAGCCAGGGTAGGGCTGGGTGTGCAGATCCACACAGCTCAGGCAAGAGCCTGACCGCGCCAGTACGCCGTCCTCCTTTGGCTCAATTTCCATGCCCATTGCCCTGAGTTTTTCGATTACAGATTCAAGGGCCGCAAAGGGGCATGCCTCAATCAGGAGTTCGCCGCCGGTAATTCCGGCGGCCACGAGAAAAGTTCCGGCCTCAATGCGATCCGCCATTATGGCATAATCTCCGCCATGCAAGGAATGTACGCCCTGGATGCGGATGCAGCTTGTGCCCTGGCCCTCAATCTGCGCCCCAAGATCTGCCAGAAAATTGGCCAGATCGACGACTTCCGGCTCTCGGGCGGCATTTTCCAGAATGGTTTCGCCAAGGGCCAGGCTTGCCGCCATGAGCAGATTTTCAGTGCCGCCCACAGTGGGCATGTCAAAGGTAATTTCCGCCCCGTGTAATTGCTGGCAATGCCCGATGATGTAGCCATTTTCCAGTTCAAAACTGGCGCCCATTTTTTCCAGGCCCTTGAGATGCTGATCCACAGGGCGCGCGCCTATGGCACAGCCGCCAGGCAGGGCCACCCGCGCATGACCAATGCGTGCAAGCAGCGGTCCCAGGCAGAGAACTGATGCGCGCATGGTGCGCACAAGATCGTAGGGCGCTTCCGGCTTAAGCTCCTGGGGCTTGATGCGGATGGCGTCCTCGGCCTGGGTGCAGGCGCAGCCGAGCATGCCCAGAAGTGCAAGCGTGGTTTTGATGTCGCGCAGATCCGGCACATTGCGTAGACATACTTCACCATCCACCAGAATAGAGGCAAAAAGAATCGGCAGGGCTGCATTCTTGGAGCCGCTAGCACGGATTTTGCCGTGCAGCGCTATCCCCCCCTCAATGACAAGTTTGTCCATTGATCACCGTATCCGCAAGGCCAGAGAATGACAAAAAAATTTCTGTAAGCGTCTGGACGCTTATTAAGCAATTATCTAGAAAAAATCCAGAGCAATCAGAGATGCCTCTGCCTTGCAAATTTACTGAAAGCGTCTATCCTTGTTGTGGTCATTTCTCTGGCCTGATCAGGCAGAAAAATGCCAAAATTGAGCATAAATCCTCTTTGGATTAAAATACATTTTTTCAAGGAATTGCATGAATCCCGCGCACCCTGCTTCCAATACGGAAAACACGGATTTACCACCCGACAGCCAAACTGCCCGGCAAGAAAATTCAAACAAAAAAGCCCCTCCGCGCAAAGCCCGCAAGCCTAATGCCAGAGCGCAAGGAGCAGACAAGGCCCAGACTGGGGATATTGCGGCCATAGAGCCGCCTGCCAATCTGGCTTTTTCCGCAACATTGAACCCGAGTCCAGGCGGTTCTGAACAGATTGAGTCCGCGCCCAAGAGGCGTCAGCGTTCGCGCCGTGCCAAGAGGGGCGTCTCTGCGGATAAAACTGCACCGGCGGAGCAAGCCGGCGTGGGGCAGACTGCTGATCCATCAGATGGCGAAAAATCAGCCGAAGCTCAGTTTGACAATGTCCAAAAGAGCAAAGGACGCAGCGCACTCCCCAAGAATGTGCCCGATTTGCCCTCTGAGCCTGAGCCGGACAGCCCTGGAACGCAAAGCTCCACCACTGCGGAAGCTAAGCCCAAAAGCAAAGCCAACAAGGGAAAGCCAAGCGCGAAAACCGCCAAATCCGGCAAATCGAAAGGCCAGGATTTGCCAGATGGGCAGGAGAAGGCTGAAAATATTGCGCACGCATCTAAAAAGAGGATGCTGATCAGCGTTTTGCCCGGCGAGCAGGTGGAAGTTGCCCTGGCCGAAGATGGGCAACTGCTGGAATATTATCTGGACATGCTTCACCAGTGCAAACTCAAGGGCAATATCTACAAGGGCACTGTCCACAATATTGATGCCAATCTGCAGGCCGCCTTTGTTAATTATGGCACAGGCAAGAATGGCTTTTTGCAGATCGATGAAATTCACCCGGAATACTGGCTGAACCCGCATGAGCCGGCCAAGGGGCAGAAATTCCCGCCGATTCAAAAAGTACTCAAGACCGGGCAAGAAATCCTTGTGCAGGTGGTCAAGGAGCCAACAGGCAACAAGGGCGCTTTTTTAACCACCTGGCTTTCTCTTGCAGGGCGTTTTCTGGTGCTTACGCCGGGCCAGGAGCAAATCGGCGTGTCGCGCAAGGTCACTGACGAGGCCGAGCGCAATCGTCTGCGCGAAATGATCAACGGCATTGATCCCGGGAGCGGTCTTGGGGTCATTGTGCGCACTGTAAGCGCAGGCACAACGAAAACTAATCTGAAAAATGATCTCCTCTACTTGAAGCGCCTCTGGAAAGATATTCGCAAGAAAGCCACAGAAGTGAGCGCACCTGCCCTGATCCATCAGGAACCTGGACTTTCGGAACGTGCTGTGCGTGATTATTTGACTGAAGATGTGGCCGAAATCTGGGTTGATAATGATGAGGAAGCTGCCAAGGTGCGCAATCTGGCTGCTTTGCTTTTTCCGCGCAAAAAGGATCTTGTGCATCTGCAGAGTGATTTCCGGCAATCAATCTGGGATCGTTTCAATTTAAGACGCCAGCTTGATCAGATCTATGCGCGGGAAGTCATTATGCCCTCCGGCGGCAGACTGGTTTTTGATCAGACCGAAGCGCTCATGGCCATAGATATCAACTCCGGCAAAATATCCGGCAAGGGCAATTTTGAGGCAATGGCTTTCAAGACAAATATGGAGGCGGCCCAAGCGATTGCCCGCCAGCTAAGGCTTAGGGATATTGGCGGCCAGGTGGTGATTGACTTCATTGAAATGCGCGACAAGGCGCATATTGCCGAAGTGGAGAAATGCCTGCGCCAGGCCATGAAAAGCGATCGCGCACGGCATGATGTTGGCCGGATGAGTTCCTTTGGGCTGCTTGAACTTGTGCGCCAGCGCATGGGTTCTTCTGCCCTGTCCATAACTTTTGAGCCTTGTGCGCTCTGCGCGGGGACTGGCCTGCGCCGCAATCTCGAATGGCAGGCCATTCAGGCCATGCGCGATCTGCGCCGCAAGTTGCAAGGCCATAGCCAGGTCAAATTTGTTTATCAGTGTTCTGCCGAGCTTGGGCTTTATCTGTTGAACAACAAGCGTGAAGCCTTGCGCGATATGGAGCGCGATTACGAAAAGACAATTGAGATTGCCATTCAGCCCTGAATGGCGCGAGTTTTTGTAAGTGCAAGCTGAAAGCCGCCCCCGCAAGCTGCTCCTGCATATCTGTTGTGGGCCATGCGCAATTATGCCGGTACTGCGATTCAAAGAACAAGGCTATACCGTTACCGGCTGGTTTATGAATCCAAATATTCATCCACTTGGCGAGTATTTGCGCAGACGGGATGCCGCAGTGCAAGCAGCGGAGCGGCTGGAAATAGATCTTCTTGTTGCAGATCAGGAATGGGAGATAGCGAAGTGGCTCGCACAACAGCTTCCCAGGGCTGCGTCCCAAGAGCGTTGCCTCTGGTGCTGTCAAAGCCGCCAGGAGGCTGCGGCTTCCAAGGCCCTGGAACTGGGCTTTACCGCTTTCAGCACAAGCCTGCTTTATTCGCGCTATCAGCCCCATGAGGCCATAGCTGAAGCAGGGGCAAGGCTCACGCGGCCAGGCAGCCTGAGCTTTATTTATCAGGATTTTCGCAAGGACTGGCAAAAAGGCATTGATTTTTCTCGTGAATGGGGGCTTTATCGCCAGCCCTATTGCGGCTGTGTGTTCAGCGAGGCTGAGCGCTATGCAAAAAAATTGCGCAAGCAGGAGTCTGCCTGCCAAAGCCAGCCTGGAGACTAATGCCTTGATTATGCCAAGCCAACATTTTCTCTTGACCAGAGGGGGGCTTTTCCGTAAAAGAGAGGCGCACATTCCCCGATAGCTCAATCGGTGGAGCGGGTGACTGTTAATCACTAGGTTGGCGGTTCAAGTCCGTCTCGGGGAGCCATTTGATGATAAGCCCTTAGAAATAAGGGCTTTTTTCTTAACTTGCCCTTGATTTTTAGGCTTCCGATTTCTACTCCCACACAAGCCTTTCCCACCCACCACCATTCTCTTTTCACTCCGAAAAAGCATACTCTCAAATCAAACCTGCCAGTTCATCCTGAATCCCGGTACCACCCTACTCTTTTTCTCCCACTCTCACTTTTAGGCTATTTGCGAGCTTAACTGCAATTTGTCGATTACTACCCAATTTGACTCGTAAAGAACACATCAGAAAATATTGCAACATAATATACTGTAAGAATTGAATAAATATAAGTGCTGTTTGCAATTTTTCGGGGTGCTGGAAATTTCCCCGTAATTTCATTTTCCCACGCCGTATATCCTCCCATGAGGAGGCAAGTATGATGGAGGATAGCAACTACAAAACCACTGTTGATGCCATTGCTGAAATTCTTGCACGTGGCGTTTGCCGTTGGTGGAAAAATAACTGGTTTCAGCAGGATAATACTCTGAATCAGCTTGATAATTCTCGGAATAAGCTCCCCTATGTTCACAGGAAAACACCGCGACAGAGGAGGAACTATGATGACTGAACAGACCTACAGAGATATTGCCGCTTTGGCGGATATGAAGACAAAAGACTTGCAATGTCGCTATTATGAAGTGTTTAGAGAACCAAGCAAATCAGGAAACGCCGCTTATATGCGCAAACGCATTGCCTGGCGCATCCAGTCGTTAGCTGAAGGCGGCTTGTCGGAGAGAGCAAAGAGACGTGCAGCTGAACTGGCTTGTGAAGCAGACATCAGACAGAAAGCACCACTGACAGATTTTCTACCGAAAGCCATAACCCAGTCAGTTTCCGTCATTAGCCCAACAAGAGACCCACGATTGCCAAAGCCAGGTACATTGCTGACACGCTCATTCAAAGGGCGGCAAATTGTTGTAACCGTGCTTGAGAAGGGTTTTTCCTTTGAAGGCAAGGAATACAAGTCACTCTCAGCCATTGCCGGGGAAGTGACCGGAGCACGCTGGAATGGATTCCTCTTCTTCGGACTTCAGGCAAAGGACAAGATATGAATGTTCAGGAATCACCGAAACACATCCGCTGCGCTATCTACACTCGCAAATCCACTGACGAGGGCCTGGAGATGGAATTCAACTCTCTGGATGCCCAACGAGAGGCAGCTCAGGCATACATCACCAGCCAGAAAAGCGAAGGCTGGGAATGCCTGTCAACGCGCTATGACGATGGCGGGTTTACTGGCGGCAACGTAGATCGTCCTGCACTGCAACGCTTGCTCTTGGATATTCAGACAGACAAAGTTGATTGTGTAGTCGTCTATAAGGTGGACAGGCTTTCCCGATCACTTTTGGACTTCTCCAAGCTCATGGACGTGTTCGATAAACATGGGGTGAGCTTTGTATCTGTTACCCAGCAGTTCAACACCACTCATTCGATGGGGAGATTGACACTAAACATTTTGCTCTCCTTTGCGCAATTTGAGAGAGAAATCATCGCCGAGAGAACCAAGGACAAAATGTCCGCAGCCAGGCGCAAGGGAAAGTGGGTCGGTGGCATTCCCATGCTTGGCTACAATATAGCTCCGGAGGGCGGAAAACTGCTGGTGAACCCAGAGGAAGCAACCCAAGCAAGAGCTTTGTTCAACCTATATCTTGAACGTGAAAGCCTGCTGGAGGTGGCTGAAGAATGCGACCTGCGTGGCTTACGAACCAAGGAATGGACTTCATCAAAAGGCCGGATACACGGTGGCAAGCCATATACCAAGAACGACCTGCAGCGCTTGCTCCGCAATGTCATCTACATCGGAAAAGTGGAGTATGATGGCCAACTCTACGAAGGTGAGCATGAAGCCATAATTGACAAAGATACCTGGGAGAAAGTGCAAAGGCTGATGTCCTACAACGCCAGGACTGGCGGCAAGGAAGTACGCAACCGCTACGGTGCTCTGCTTAGACACCTGCTCCACTGCGCGCCCTGTGATTGTGGAATGAATCACACAATTTCCAGCAAGAACGGCAAGACATACCGCTATTATGTTTGTTCCAATGCCCAAAAACGCGGCAGGAGGGCATGCCCGACACCTCCGTTGAATGCCCATGAGATCGAACATGCCGTGGTTGAGCATATAAAGCATGTAAGTGCGCATTCGGAGATGATCCAGTCAGTGCTGGAAAAGACGAACGCACTGGAGGCCAAAACCTATGATGATCTGGATGCCGAAAGACGCATGCTGCACAAGGAAATAGATCGTTGCAACAGTGATATTGTTCGCAACGTCAAGTACGCGGATTCGAAAGCTTTGGCTGACTTACAGGATAGACTTAAAAAGTTGGAGCAGCGTTCTTCAGTGGTGTTGAACGAGTTAGAAATTTGGGAATCCGGGCGTATGGATGCAGCGGCCGTTGAAGATGCACTATGTAATTTTTCCTTGGTTTGGGATGAGCTAACTCCTGGTGAACAGGCGAAAATCATCCATATGCTCTTGGAAAAAGTCGAATATGATGGCCGTAATGGAAAGGTCACTGTCAGCTTTAAATCCCATGGACTGAAACAGCTTTGCCATTGATGAGAGGGTAATATGAATGACGACAGCGCTTCTCTGTATACAAGTTTTGAGTTCAGACCTACCAATGCTTCAAACCCTGTCCGTGGTAACAGAAAAACCAAAGAAGTTGATATGCCTGTTGGCAGGACACCGCGAATCTCCAAAATCATGGCCTTAGCCATTCATCTTCAGGATCTCGTGGATAGGGGCCAAATTAAAGACTATGCTTCTATGGCCGCACTGGGACATGTAAGCCGTGCCAGAATTACTCAAATTATGGATTTGACCATGCTTGCCCCAGACGTGCAGGAAGCACTGCTATTCCTGCCTAAGATTGAAAAGGGACGAGACAAAATTAACGAGCGTATGCTTAGGAATATAATGGCTGAGCCTGTCTGGGAAAAACAGAGAGAGCTATGGAGCGGCTTGCAGCAAAACATATAACAAGCTATCCAATACAAAAATATCACGGAGATTATTCATGACCAAAGCCGAAATTCTCAAGAAGCTGAAAGAAGAAGCCGGACTTACCTCGCTCATGCAGGCGGAAGCCGTTTATGAAAAGCTCTTTTCCATGATTAGCGATTCATTGGCCAAGGGTGAGAATGTTTCAATTCACGGCTTCGGGTCTTTTAAGGTGACAAAGCGTTCTGCCCGCAAAGGCCGGAATCCCAGGACCGGGAAAGAAATTACAATTCCTGCAAGCAAAACCGTCAAGTTTACGCTTAGCAAAGCCCTGAAAGAAAGCCTGTAGCAGGCTGCTACCCATTGCTCTTCCCTCATGCCCACGAGGCAAGAAGGACTCGATACGCCCCCTTGCCCTGGCTCGCCTTGCTCCACAGGGCGAAAAAAGAAAGGCAGAGTTGTTATTGATATTATATCAATCGCGCTTGTTGATGGCTGATGATTGTTGGTGAAATTTTCCAACATCGCATTAACTGCCATTTCAACGGTCTGTATTGCAGGACTGTTACTTGAATACTGGCATACAATTAAAAAGCCAGATTCGAAGTTATATATGAATATATTAAAATTTATCGTATTTTCATTTATATGTTTGATTGCTGTTATATTATCAGTCCTCTCTTTTTCTTACATTAAAAGCCACTATTTCCCTTTCGATGGTAAGGCTAATTCATATAATGTTGATATAATCACCGAAAGAGGGGGAAGTGAGTTATGTGTCTATGCAAATGTAAATATTATTCCAGAAAGTTATAATCCAAATGATATTGCGGCAACATGTATGGCGGTAGCAAAATATTTTTCAAATAAATCTAATTATGAAATAATTAATATTTATTTGACAGATGATCCTATAGAGAAAGTAGAATACATGATACCAGTAATTGGTAAATGCAGGTATGCCGATCGTGAAAGATTAGGGCCCAAAATGGAACAATTATCAACATGGAGCAGGTTTGAAGTTGCCATGAGGCTTGAAACGCCGGTCAAAAAAGAATTCAACAAAAAACTCCATAAATGGACTAAAATCAATGTTGATAAACCTCATAATGATTATAATAAAAACGTAGATTCTATGCAAGAAGTAAAATTTGTATTAAAATCTAAAGATTTTGCTTATGATTATATTCATGCAATGCAAAATTTTTTTATCGAACTTAAATATTATTATACAAAAAGAGGATTCGCAAGAATTTACCCAGATATTAAGGTTATATCTAAATCAGAATTTAAAAAAGAGATGGAAAAATATGAAACCAAAATATCTTCATTGATTACTGATGACGAGCAAGCAAGATTCAAGGAATTTTTAAAAGAACTTTGGTATAAATGGGAAAAATACGAAATTAATATTGTTCCAAGCTTTTTTGAGTATCGCGAAGCTTTAGCAGAATCTATGGGTTTGCCTAAAGATTCAGTGTATTCAAATCCTGATATGGAATATGTTGATCCAATATTTCTTTGGAACATTGAACCTCTAGCTCCTCAAAATGAGCTGTCTTTCTTTTTCCGCCCTGGGGAGTATGGCGACCGGGAAGGAAATTCCAATTCCTGAAAGAAAGCCTGTAGTTGCAGGCTACCGATTCCTCTTTCTCTTTTGCCAAGGATCCGTGAACGATTTGCCGTCACAAGAATCTTTGAGGTTTATTGTGGGGTTATTCTAAAGATAGGTCATTCATCACAGTTGGTGCGATACTTTTCGTAACCACACACCATACTTGACACTTTTCGTCTATTAGCTATTTTTTTGGAGATAGCATGGTAAACCAGAAAGGTTACCTTGCTGCCGATTCCGAGGCCAACCTAATGTGGGCTTTCGTGTTTTTACTAGAAAAACAGAAGATAAGGTAAATACTTATCTACTCTTCCTGCCCGATCTCTGAACTACTAACAATTTCCCGCTTGATGGTTTCAAAATCTTCTGCACATACTGACGGAAGGGCATTAATTCTCTTGACATGTGCACAGCCACGATTTAATCTAATTCTAACAGTCCGTGTTGCGCCTAGCCTTTCCTACTTGTGAGAAGAGTGATGCGAATTACAGCGCGGCTTTTTATGCAATATTCCTTCCCGCACTTCCCCGATAGACCTGATTGAGCGTTGGCGTTCACAAGGTTTATATATCCCCGATATATCTCTCGCTCAACGCCAAACCAAAGTTGTTGGCTACGACCGAATCGATTTTATGCGCCGGATGAAAGGGAAGCTTCAATGACTAAACCGTATATTCCTCACGAGCAGGCCACTGTCGAGAGCTTCAAGAAGAATCTGGACTATGCCGCTGAATATTTTAACTCTGTAATTGCAGACGGCGACCAGGCAGAACTTATGCTTGCCTTTCGCCGTGTTGTTTCGGCCTTTGGCATGATGGCATCAATTCTCGAGTTAGATCAGTAATCTTGACTTGCAACTAAAAATTAGTATCATGCTAACATGAACAGCAAACATCACAAAACGCTAGAAGCCATTTTCTCTGACCCTGTAAAGGCAGACATCAAATGGGTGGACATTGAAAAGCTGTTCATTGCTTGCGGAGGAATTGTGGAAGAGGCGCGAGGCTCACGAGTTTGTGTGGAACTTAATGGCGTGTTCGCCCATTTCCATCGTCCGCATCCACAACCAGCTACAGATAAAGGTGCAGTAAAATCCGTCAGGCGCTTCCTTGAAAACGCGGGAGTAGATCATGAACATACTCAGCTATAAGGGCTATCAGGGCAGCTTTGAGTATGACCCGGATGCCGATATTTTTCATGGCGATGTGCTGCATATTAACGATGTGGTCACATTTCAGGGCCGTTCCATTGATGAACTTAAAGCTGCGCTGGCAGAGTCTATTGATGTATATCTGGAATATTGCGAACGGAAAGGAAGGGCACCGCAAAAGCCCTTTTCTGGAAGTTTCAATGTGCGCATTGCCCCAGAAATCCATAAAAGTCTTGCCATGCAGGCTGCCCGTGATGGTGTTAGTCTCAACAAGTGGGTTGCAAATACCCTGACCGAAGCTGTTAGCGCTAGACACTAGCAGCAGTTCCTACCCCTCCATTTGATAGCCTGGAATCACTGACGCAAAAGCGTTGCGCCAATAAGGACCTCTGAACGGCTTCAATTTCAGGTTCAACAAATCCCTGTATTACAAGCGCGCACTTCTCCACCTCGCTTTACTCCGAGAGGGATGCCAAGAGCATTTGTGATTTTGAGAATTGTTTCAAAGCGGGGCTTTGTACCAGGAGAAAAAGTCTTGTAAAGACTTTCACGGCTGAGTCCTGTTTCCTTGGCCAATTGTGAGACTCCACGCGCTTTTGCAACTTCTCCAAGTGCTACAAGGAATACATCCGGATTTGGGTCTTCCAGACATGCAGCTAGATACTCGACAATCATTTCTTCGCTATCAAGATACCTTGCCGTTTCGTATTCGCGTACTGCTACTTTTTTCATTGTAATTCTTCCCTTATCAAACGCCATAATTCCTTTATTTTGCTATCAGCCCTGCATTACCTTTACATGAAATGTCCTGCACCTAGGCCCATCAAACTCGCAAAAGTACACGTTTTGCCAAGTACCGAGGACAGGCTCACCCTTCTCCACAATCAGGGTCACGCTTGCACCGATGCAACTGGATTTAAGATGCGCAGCACTGTTGCCTTCGCAATGACGAAACTCTGGTCTGTCTGGAAAGGTTTTCTCCAGGCCGAAGAGTAAATCCCTGACCACATCTGGATCGGCGTTTTCATTGATCGTGATTGCTGCTGTGGTATGCGGGCAGAAAACGAGGCACATTCCTGACTCCACCCCACCCTTCCTGATTGCCTCGCGGACTTGGGGCGTAATATCATACATGCCTTGTTTGTCGGTATTTAGAGAGTAGGAGGTCATGGCTTGCCCTCAGCTGCTAGATTCGACAACTCATGGATTATCCCTGGACATTGCTAACTGAACACAATCTCCTTTTCAAGGGATGAAGGGATTGACAGACACATTTTAGTTCAATATTTTTGAACGGCAAGATTTCCAAAGGAGATGGTTGTGGGGGATAGCAAAAAATTTGGCGAAAGAATCAGGGAACTGCGCGAAGCCAAGGCCAAAACCGATCCGGCCTTTACGATTCGCCGTTTTGCCCAGGCGCTGGATCTGAGTCCTTCCTATATCAGCATGCTTGAGCGCGGTGAGGTTAACCCGCCAAAAGCCGAAAACATTTGCAAGATGGCGGAATTACTCGGTGGGAGCGTAGACGAGCTTTTTGCGCTGGCAAACAAGGTTGATCCTGAGCTTGCGAGCATTATCGTATCCAATCCTGACATCGTGCCTGATTTGCTGCGCAAGGTGCGAGATATGCCCGTGGATCGGGCAAAGCAAGTGTTGGATTTTGCGAATTATCAAGTAAACAAAAAAGAGTGAATAGCAACATGGCGGCTTTCTTCAGCAAAGAATCCCTGGATATACAGGCACGCAGATTGCTCGCTGACTATGGGAAAAAGTTCCCTCCTTTCGTTGAGCCGCCCGTGGATATATGCGCCATAGCGGAAACATTCCTTGGCTTACGACTGGACTATGTGGATCTGGAAAAAGAATACGGCAGAGGAATCCTCGGAGCCATCAATTTTGAGAAGAAAATCATTTACATCAACACTGCCCTTGACCCTGTCGAGCATTGCGGAACCGAGGGCAGGCATAACTTTACCATAGCCCACGAAGTCGGCCATTGGCAGCTGCATCGACACGAATTTCTTCTGCCAGAGGATTTCGGGGACAATAGATTGCGTCCAAGCATCATGTGCCGCGAAGCTCATAAGAGAGAAGCACGCGAATGGCAGGCCGATCAATTCGCATCCTATTTGCTGATGCCGCGTCCCATGGTGCAGCAAGCCTGGCGAGACAGATTTGGCGGCAAAATACTAGCTGTGGGCAATGCGGTCGCATTCAAGCGTGGGGATGATCTTGAGGCCACACAGAAGGATTATTATTTGCTGGTGAAGGATTTCGCCCAGCTTTTCGCTGTCTCCGGCTATGCCATGCGCATCAGGCTTGTTGAGCTTGGCTTTGTGTGCGCTGATGCCGACTGAGGCAACTGCGCTTTTTCTTTGGCTATCGTATTCAATGTTTAGTACACACGGCTGAAAATTGGAGAGAAGCAATGCAACAGTTCAATTTCAGGCGAGTCCTGAAAAAGTGCGCCAGGTCCATCCTGGCTGACTTTTTCGCCTACCATGGTGCTTTTGACAATGGCCTGGAACGCTCATGGGTGGAAGATCCAGCAACCAAGCTGGAAGATATCCTCACTGCGTACCATGGCTTGCCACAGAGCATAACCAGCACCATGGGCTATGAACTCCAAAATGCCTTTGAGCTTGGCACCGATGAAGGCATCCAAATTATTCTTGGCGAATGCCTTGCACGCAACATCGACCTGGCTGATTCCGAGGACATTGAGGGCCTACTAGAGCGGGCTTTATGGTTTTCCATGTTTCATCCTGATGTTTGGGAAGCCGCCAAACGCTTTGCCCAAGCTGACGCCGTCAAAGGTGGTCGTTCCTGGATCAAGCGCAGTGGTATCCAACAATGGACACTCGATGTTTCGGAAGAAGCCAAAAATCTGCTCTGCCGCGCTCTCTCAGAATTTTTCTTGAACAAGGAGGGACGGGGCAATCAGGCTGAGCTTGATCATCTTTCGCGTGCTGACGGCGGCGAGTATTTTTTCGTTTATCTGGCTGATTTTCCAAATTCCATGCACTGCTATGATGAAAATGGAAGCCTCAAGCGTGTGGTTCAGCGCCCATCATTCGAAGTGATCTTTGCCTTTCACCCCACTGATGGTGTCCTTGAACTGTATTCCAAGGGTGGCCGGAGTACAGTGACAGCGCTACAGAACATCTTCGCCCGCAGCATTTTGCACACAGAACTTCCACCTGAAGGTGACAGACAGGAATACACGCTAAACATGTTGCTTGATCCAGAGATGAGTTTTCCAACTGACCCTGAGGATGGCATTGATCGAGTAGCAGTACATCTCCTGGAATGTAGTGTCCTCGGAAGACCAGATACCTTCAGAATGGCTTTCAAAACACCTGTGGATGAAGGCCGATCCAGCATCCACGATGTTTTGGACAACGATCTTGCGCAAAACAGGGTATCGCGCTCCATGCTAAATGTCCGCAAGGCCAGAATATGCCTTTATTTTGCTAACCCTAGGGGACGCAGCAAAACTATGAAAGTCAACATCAGTCTGCCAAACACCTGTGATTTGAAAAACAAGCGCGAGGATCAGGCAAGGATTGGCCGCAAATACCTGCAGCTCTGGGGTATCGATAATGCCGTTGCTTGATCAATTCTGGAAATACGCCCAATCGGACTGGCCTGCGCCAATTTTGAGCATTCAAGCCAGTACAAGCCGATGCCCAGAATTTGCACAACTCGTTAAAATCGGGCTGGTACGCGAGGGACAACGGCAACGGACAATTCAGTGTCCATTATGCTGGGAGCCATGCGATGAGCCGCTCTCCTCTCCTCTTTCAGACGGGACTATGCACTTTATGCTGTCTTGCCCCAACTGCGGCGGAGTTGAGGTCTCCTCAGACGAATTGCGCACCTGGCGTATCCATTTTTCTGCTTTGCCGGATATGCTTGCCACGGCTTTAGGCATGCGCGAAGCGCGCCAGATAGTAGCAGACGCACTTTGGAAGCTGGGTCATTACGACAAAGGCGAGATCTGGATGGGCCGCTGGCTGTGGTATCCCAAAGCCAGAGACTGGCTCAAACAGATGCCGAAAACTCCGCAAACAATCTTACTCTACCTTGGCCCACCTCCTGACCTCAACCTGCTTGCTGATTTGCCGCCAGAGAACATCCTGGATGCCTCTGAACTTATCTCCGTTGATGATGCTAGGCTGCACGTTGATATGAGACGTATAGATAACGCCCTGCAACGCAGCGCCAATGCACCTTTATCTCCCAACGCCTGTGTTTTCAGGCAAGAAGGCGATTCCTGGCGTCTAGTTTTCGCTGGCAAAGCTATTTGGACTAAACATGTGAAAGGCATGTTCTATATCCGTCGTCTTTTAGAAATTGCGCCTGAAGAAGAGTCGATCCTGCAATTGAGGCGTGTAGCTGACCCTGATTTTCAGCCGGAAATTATCGGGTCAGCGAATAAAGTCATTGATGAGCGTACCTTGAAGGAAATTCATCAGCGCCTTGCAGCGATAGAGTCAGAGCAAGATGCTGCTAGAGAAATGAATGATTTTGGCACACAGCAAAACCTTGCAGAAGAACGAGAAGCGTTGAATGAACGTTTACGTGTTGATCTTGGGCTGGGTGGCAGAATACGCAAAACTGGTGACTTAAAATCCAACCAAACCGCTGTGAGTAATGCCATCACAACCGCCATCAAAAATATTGCCAAAGTCCACCCGGAACTTGGGAGTCACCTAAATATACATATCTCTAAAGGCTCCCTCTGTTCATACCACCCAGAACCTGGAATTGTCTGGTCAACATAAAAGCAGCTAGTTTTCACTGATAAATCCCTGGTGAGATCCTCTCCCCAGGGATTTTTTTTGCCTAATTTTCACATCCTACGCCAAAAATAGGATTCCTACATCTTTCGTAGCGCCTCCCCGACAAAGGCGCGAACCATTCCTTTTGTCGGCTCTTTTGTTGGCAGCGGTGCGCGCCCGAATCCGGGAGGCGCACAATGCCCACACAACAGCACCCTTTCTTATCAGATCCTCGCGTTCAGAATCTCATTCGCTGCAGAGCCAGAGGCATGGTCGGACATTTCGGCTTCAGCATGAGCGACCAGGAAGACCTGGAGCAGGAGTTCCGTTTGACCATTCTGATGAAGTCAAGCCAATTCGATCAAAGCAAATCCAGCGTCCAGACCTTTTCCGACCGGATCATAAGACACCGCATCGCAGACCTTATTGCGGAAAGGCAGGCCCAATGCCGTGATTGGTGCAAAACTATCAGCCTCTCCGAACCATTTTCTGGGGAAGAAACCGACCTGACCATTGAAGATTGTCTGGATAGCGCAGGCAACATCGATGCCCACAAATCAAATCTATCTCCAGAGCACGAAGCCTGCGATCTGCGCATGGACATCGAACGTTTCCTGACTCGTTTGGAGCCACAGCTGCGTGATTTCTGCATGCGGCTCCTCCGTCAGACCATTGCTGAAATAGGCCAAGAAACAGGCGAAGCGGCCAGCACTCTTTATTCCCGGCAACAGCGCATAGCTGCTCTGTATCAAAAATTTCAGAAGGGCCAAAAAATAGTTCCGTAATTTTGCCGGGTGTCCCGGTATGTATCTATTAGCGGGAGAAAATCTGCCCGCCTGAAATACAGGAGGCTATATGAATCAGAACATCTATCAGTTTAGCTTTGACGATTCGGTCAACACCGAGGACGCCCAAGGCACGTTCATGCTGGCACTTGTGGCTCTGGAGAGCCTGCACGGCAAGGCTGCTGTACGTCTGGATTGCCGCTTCCGTAGCGATCCCAAAGCAAAGCTATTCCAGATCAACTCCACAACTGCCATAGGTAACGATCTGGCCAAGCTCTTCACTGGCTTTGCCATCGATGCCTACGGCTACGATGCTGTGCGTATCCGGCGCGGTCAGGGACGTGCAGCTGAATCAGGGACGGTGTTGCAGTGAATCTCGATAGCATCGTCCAAGAATACGCCGCCAACAAGGCTGAAATCGATCGTCTGAGCGCACTCAACGCCAGCCTGGCCGAGCAAATGCTCAAAGCGGCAGTGTTCAAAGCGGATTGCGATACGGGCCATCTGAAGGTCGGTGGTTACAAGGTCTCAATCACAAGACGAATCAACGAAAAATGGGATCAGGAGCAGCTTCGGGCCTTACACAAGCGCATGGGCAAAGCCTTTCTCGGCATCTTTAAACAGAAGTTCGAGCCTGACCGGAAGGCGCTGCGGGGATTCTTCGCGCTCTGCCCTGACGAGAGCATCAAGAAGCAGCTTCGTTCTGCCTGCACAGCCACACCTGGTAAGGCAGCAGTCAAACTGGAGGCGCTATGAGCCTGAAAATCATCAGCGCGGATGAGCGCAAAGCACAGCAAAGCGGCATCAAGGGCGTGATAGTTGGCCCTGCCAAAATCGGCAAGACCTCGCTCCTCTGGACATTGGATCCAGCGACTACCCTGTTTGTGGATCTGGAAGCTGGTGGTCTTTCAGTCCAAGGCTGGCAAGGTGATTCCGTGGAGATTCGCGACTGGACGATGGCACGGGATGTGGCCTGTTTTCTGGGAGGGCCAAATCCTGCCATGCGTGCTGAGCAACCCTATAGCCAGGAACACTACGAATTCGTCTGTACTCAATACGGCGATCCAGCCATTTTGGGGAAATACCAAACCATCTTCATCGACTCGATCACTGTTGCCTCCCGCTTGGCTTTCCAATGGGCATCTGGGCAGCCGCAAGCTTTCAGCGAAAAAACTGGCAAAGCCGACACCAGGGGCGCATACGGACTCCTGGGCAAGGAGATGATCAGCTGGATAACCCAACTCCAGCACACTTCGGGCAAAAACATCTGGTTCTTGGGGCTGCTTGACTCAAAGAGGGACGACTTCCACCGCGAGTTCCACGAATTACAGATTGAAGGCTCCAAAACTGGTCTGGAACTACCTGGAATCGTGGATGAGGTCATCACCATGGCTGAACTCAAAGCCGAAGACGGTGCTCCGTACAGGGCTTTCATCTGCACCCGTCCAAACCCCTGGGCTTACCCTGCTGGTGATCGCTCCGGGAAACTGGACATGGTCGAAGCTCCGCATCTCGGCAGGCTCATGGAGAAGATACGTAACGGTGTCCATCCAGGCATTGAAAGCTACACCTATAACCTAAGCATTGGAGATAAATCATGACTTACGACTTCAACACTGCTGACAAGCAGAGCGACATGGATGTCATTCCTGCTGGAACTATTGTTCCTTTGATTATGAACATACGGCCCGGAGGCCAGGGGGATGGCGGCTGGCTTACCCAATCTAAGACTTCCGATGCATTGATGCTCGACTGTGAGTTCACAGTGGCCGAAGGGCCTTATGCCAAACGTAAGCTCTGGCAGTACCTGGTTCTTTCTGGGGGCAAGCTGAACGACAAGGGCGAGAGTATCGCCGCAGGCATCTCCCGTTCCATGCTTCGGGCTATTCTGGAAAGCGCACGCAATGTGGATCCCAACGATATGAGCGAGGCTGCCATTGGCAAACGCCGGGCGGACTGGAGGGACTTCTGTGGCCTGACCTTTCTCGCCAAGCTCGGTGTGGAAAAGGATAAATCAGGTCAATTCGGTGACAAAAACAGGATTCACGCCGTCCTTACCCCAGGCATGAAGGGCTACAGCACCGTAATGGGTGCTAATGCATCACCCACTTCTCCTGGATCTTCCAGTCAGCCTGTGCCAGCTCAGGCAGCTACTCAATCTTGGGGAGCAACACAACCGCAAGCTAATTCTAACCCGGTTCCGGCCTGGGCTCGTTAAAAATAAACGGGCCAAGGCAACTTGGCCCAAAAAGGAATAACAATGGATACCAGGCAATGCCATAAATTCGGTAGACATGAGCATCGGGTTGTTGCTGAACACATTATTGGCCGTCCACTCGCCTCCACTGAAGTAGTCCATCACATCAACGGCAATAAAACAGATAACCGCCCTGAAAATCTTCAGGTGATGTCGGCATCGGAACACTCAGCCTTGCATGCCCGGAGGGTCGCGCAATGATTCTCCGCCCATATCAGGAAAGCATGGTGGATAAAGCCATAGCTGCCTTGGACAAGCACGGAAATACTCTTGCTGTAGGCCCAACTGCGATGGGCAAAACCATCGTCCTCTCGGCCTTGGCCGGCAAAGTCGGCGGTCGCCAGTGCATTCTCCAGCACCGCGATGAACTGACTACCCAAAACATGCGCAAGTATCAGCTGGTCAACGGCAAACGCAAGCTCAGTCAGTATAACGCGCTTGTCAAAAGCTGGAACTCAGACGTCACTTTCGCAATGGCCCAGACCCTGTCCAGGCCGCAAGGTCTGGCCTCCATCCCCAAGCTTGATCTGCTGGTCATTGATGAAGCGCATCATGCGGTTGCGCCAAGCTACCGCAGGATTGTGGAGACAGTGCGCGACAGAAATCCCGATTGCTTCATCTTCGGCCTCACAGCAACCCCAGCGCGTGGCGACAAAAAGGGACTCAGGCAGATCTTCTCCAATTGCTGCGAGCAAATCAGCCTGCACAGCCTGATCCGCATGGGTTTTCTTGTTAGACCACGCACCTTCATCTGCACCTTGGAAGGTACAGGCGAGCAACTGGCCAAGATCAGAAAAACCGCCTCTGGCGAGTTTGACATGGATGAAGCGGCCAGGGTGCTCAATGCTGACATTCACAACGAAGCAGTAGTCCGCAAATGGAAGGAGCTTGCCGGAGGACGCAAAACCATCGTCTTTGCCTCCAATGTGGAACACGCCCGGGATGTGACGGACGCATTCAAGGCTTCCGGCATCAATGCTGCTCTGCTGACCAGCGAAACAACAGCTCAGGAGCGCACGAATTTGCTCCACAGTTTTGACAAGGGGCCAATCCAAGTTCTGGTCAATGTTTCTGTTCTAACTGAGGGCTATGACTCCCAGCCAGTGTCCTGTGTGGTTCTGCTCAGGCCCTGTTCATACAAATCAACCATGATCCAGATGATCGGCAGGGGGCTGCGCACAGTGGACCCTGAAGAATACCCAGGTGTGCTTAAAACAGACTGCCTGGTGCTGGATTTTGGCAATTCCCTGAATACCCACCGAGACCTTGAATCCAAAGTCATGCTGGATGGAGAGGATAAAGGCCCTGCTCCTGAAAAGATCTGTCCTGAATGCGAAGCAACAGTGCCTTTGGCTGTCCTGGAATGTCCCATCTGTGGCTATGAATGGGAAGCCCATGCGCCAGAATCAGGTCAGCGGGAAATGATCTCCAATGTCGTGATGGAGGAAATAGATCTCATCGATAGTTCACCCTTCCGCTGGTGTGACCTCTTTGGCTCCGGCAAGGTCATGATGGCCTCGGGCTTTGAAGCATGGTGTGCAGTTGCCTCTCATGACGGTGCGCAATGGACAGCGCTTGGCAAACTCAAAGGAGAAAGAGCTTGCAAGCGGCTGATGCTCGGGGAGCGTATTCCCTGCCTTGCTGCCGCTGATGATTTTCTGCGCATGAATGAATCCGATGACGCAGCCAAGAAGAATCGGCGCTGGCTCAATGATTCTGTTACGGACAAACAGTGGGCACATTTACAGCGGCTTGGATATGCTCAGGACATGATGTTGACCTTCACCAAATACTCCGCTGCCTGCACGCTCAATTTCTTCTGGAATCGGCAAACTATCGAAGAGGAGCTTTTCCATGCCTGATTTACGGCTATTCGCAGAGCTAGTGAGCAAGGCTGGGCTGCTGGACAAATCCTTTGCAGCCATGAGTCGTGAAGAAGTGGAAAGCATCATTGGCTTTGCTTTCAGCGCAGATGCCATGCCTTCCGTTCCGACCAGCTTTGAACCGCCAAGCATTGTCGATGGCAATCTGATCATCCCATTTAACTCTGACCCCAAATATCACTACTGGAAAAGATGCGGCCAGAGCATTTTTGCAACCTTGCGCGAGCTCGGAGCACCTGAAGAAGTTTTCCAACACTATATGCACGGGATCGATAATGTCCCGTTCTAGGCCAAAGAAGAGGATCCATTACGTTGAATACATGGCTTCGCCATCCTGGGAACGAAAACGTATGCGCAAGCTCAAGGAAGCAGAATTCAGATGCCAGGACTGTGGTGCCAGACATAGGCTGGAAGTCCACCATTTGACCTATGCCAGGCTTGGCAAGGAAAGGCTCAAGGATCTGCGGGTGCTTTGCCATGAATGCCACAAAAAGCGGCACGGACATATGAAAGACGAGGACGATATGCTGGATTTCAATACACGCAATCCCGCCGGGCGCATTGGCCATCTCATTGACCAGGCGCTGGTAGCGGAACATCAACGACTGGAACAGGAACGCTTAAGCTCTCGCCTGCCGCGCATCGGGGCATCCCGTCTTGGTGCAGCCTGTCTTAGGCAATTGCAATACGAATACTTCAAGACTCCCAAGGACAAGGAATTTGAGGGCAAAACCCTGCGCATTTTTCAGCGCGGTCATGAAGGTGAAGCCTGGATGGCTGAATGGTTGCGCAAGGCCGGCTTCAGCATGTTCACGGTTGATGCTGATGGCAAGCAGAAGTGCTTTTCTGCCAGGGACGGCCATATCCTAGGCTTCATGGACGGGGTCTTGCTCAAAGGCCCAGAGGACTGTGGCCCCTATCCACGCCTCTGGGAGAACAAAGTCCTGGGGCAAAAAACATGGAGCAAGATTGAGAAGGAAAAGCTGCACAAAGCCAGTCCGGTCTATTACGGCCAGATGCAGTTGTACATGGCCTATTTCGATCTGGCCGATAACCCAGGGCTATTCACAGCGCTCAATGCCGACAGCATGGAGATATACGCTGAGAATATCCCCTTTGATGCAGAGACAGCACAGGAACTCTCGGATAGAGGATCAAATCTTGTGGATGCCTGCGAGGCTGGACAACTCCTCCCCCGCTGCACAGATCGCGAAGACTGGTATGAATGCAAAATCTGCGACTATCGGGAGAGGTGCTGGCAATGAGCCTGTCTGTGCAGGACTTCAATACAGCCAGGGTACAGGCGAAAGAGAAAGTTCCGCTGGCCAAATATCAGGATGCCGCCACAGAATTCCGCATAGCTTGCGAACAGGCAGGTTTAAATCCCGGAACTATCGCGGACACCAATGGACGCATAGTCCGCTGTCCAGCGGGAGGTGACAAACTTGGCAAAAAGTCTGGCTGGTACATCTTCTTTGACGACGGGCTGCCAGCTGGGGAATTCGGGGACTGGCGCACAGGCGAATGCCAGACATGGTGTGCCAAATCCGAACTCTCCTTGAGTGCAACAGAACTGGAACAAATCCAATACCAGCGGGAGCAGGCACGCATAGCCCGAGAAACTGAGCGACTGCAAAGGGCGGCAGATGCCGCCCAAAGCGCCAAGGAGAAGTGGGACAAAGCCAAGGAAGTAACAGCCCATCCTTATCTGGAGCAAAAAGGCGTCAGCGCCTTTGGTCTTAAGCTCCTGGATGGTAAGCTGCTCATCCCCCTTTATGACGTGCATGGCAGCATGCATGGCCTGCAAAAAATCGACTCCAGAGGCGAGAAACGCTTTAGCTTTGGCTGTGAGAAGAAGGGCAAATTCTTTGTCCTGCCTGGTCTAGGCAAGACCGCAGTATGCGAGGGCTACGCCACAGCAGCCAGCGTCCATATGGCCACTGGCTGGACTACATTAGTAGCCTTTGATGCTGGAAATCTTGCATCAGTAGCCTTTGCCTGGCGGCAAAGCCATCCAGAAGATCAGGTCGTCATCTGCGGCGATGCTGATGCTGCCGGGCGCAAGGGTGCACAAGCCTGTGGGCTTGAGATGTTCTTTCCGCCAGTGGAGGGAATGGACTGGAACGATGTTCATCAACGCGATGGTTTAGGTGCCGTGAAAAAGCAAATTCAGTCCCAGATCCACAACGCTGATGGATACATAATTAGCATGCGAGATTTTATGCAGCGCGAATACACCATTGACCCTGCTGTTGATGGGCTTTTTGACCAGTCAGAGATTGTCCTGATCAATGCCCGCTCAGGTACTGGCAAGGGCTTCATCACCACAGAATTAGCCCTGGACATGGGAGCCGCAAGAGAATCCAAGGGCCAAAATGACTTTAATGAAAATCTGCTCTGGGGGAAATTTCATATCCCCAAAATGCGCAGAACCCTCTTCGTCCAGACTGAAAACCGAAACGCACGAACTCAGCAGAAAATCAGGGCTATGTTCAGCAAAAATCCAGGCTTTGAGCGAGCCTTGGACAATGTGGGTTTTTATAGCCTGGATAATGAGGACATTCGTTCCAGCGGCAGTTTTATGAGCGATGCCTTCCTGGGGAGAATGAAAAATATCGTTCTAGAACACCACTTCGATACCATTATCTTTGACCCCTTGGGGAATTTTCTGGACGTGGATGAAAATGACAACAGGCAGGTGAATACCTCTCTGCAACGTCTGGTGGATTTTCAGAAACAATGCGGCGTAACCATCATCCTTGTGCACCATATCGGCAAGAGCAATGACAAGGATGGACGAGGAGCATCTGCAATCCGGGCCAAAGTTGATACAGTCATCGCCTTTGAGCGCGATCCCAAAAGGCAATTAAAAGAACAACCCCATGATGTGGTTCTAACAGGCTATTTTACCAAGGTTCGCCATGCGCGTGACGGATTCTCTGTTGATTTCCTGCGCAACGATGGCGATTTCTTGCTCCGGCCAATGCCCTCCGAGCTGCTCTCTGCCAGGGATTCTGAAGACATTAACAAAGTCATCACAGCCCTTGAGGAGCTAGGTGGCGAGTGCGAGGACGCCATGAGCCTGAAAGAACGTCTCGCGCAAAAATATGGTGTGACTACAAGGAGTGCGGAAAACTGGATAGCCAAAGCCCGTGCTGGAAAAAGGCTCTTCCTTGGGCCTAAGGCTGGGAAAAAACAAGGCTACTCTCTCGTAAAAATTAATGCCGAAATCCATACCTGAAGCACGAAATATAACGACATCGCGAAACAGATACATTTTGGGTCATTTCGTGCATTTTTATCAACAAAATAAATAGATTATGACAAACGAAGGCCAAAATATCCGAAGTATGAGGGCTTCGCATATTTTAATCTTGAAAATCAGCAACTTAGATAAGCGAAACGCATGAACTCTCTTTTAGAGAGAGAAAAAGAGAACTTACGTTCTTTTTCTCCTCTTACTAAAAATTTTTTGGAGGGGATGTTCGAACATCCTCTTCTTAGGGAGGAAGCATGAGGGGCAAAAATAGCAAAGTGTATCGCACGTCACTCCAAAGCTGGCTGGGGACATCGCCCTGTAACTCAGAGGAACTCAAATCAATGCGTGCCGCTGTCTGGCACAAGTACGGGGTTGTGGTGATCCCGCTTAAGGAAGTCCGCGATATCAACTCCCAGAATATGCTTAAGGCAATCGCAGAAAAATTCTATGGCCAACGGAGGACTGAGCTATGAGAGTAGCGCCAGCCATTCATCAGGAAAGTCAGCCACAGTATCGCACGGTGGATACACTCGGATTGCTGCTCAAGCGCAAGAAAATCGACAAGGCAGCGCACGATGCCGGCCAGAGTTTTGCCGAAGATTTCTTTGATGCTGGCCTTGGTGGGATAAAGGCCATTGACTATGCTGACATCCGTTCAGGACAGGTCACCGCAGACTCCATCACGGAACATGCCGCCTTTGCCAGAAGGCGCGTGCATAAGGCTCTGGTTGCGGTTGGAGGAATAGGCAGCCCAAGCGGCAAAATCCTCTGGGACATAGTGGGCCTGGGCCTCTCGCCAACTGAGGTAGCTGGACAGGATAACGTCCACAGGCGGGAAATCATCGGACTGCTCAGAGGTGCGTTATATGTTTTGGCCAGGCACTATGGATTCATCGATAGCCCATTGCAATAAAAGGGGAGAAAAATGCAAAATTTCTGCTTGACTAAAATGGACACTTAAGGCAGACTGTTTCCGCAAGCTGAGAATTGTGTCCAGCACCATGCCGGATTTTTTATTTGCCCGATGCCTGAACGCTTCGGGCTTTTTATTTGGTCAATCTCCACACGGTTGAGGTCTTACCCACGCGTTGAATTGTATGTGGAGTAAACCATAACAAAGACAAGATACCCTTTTGACGTCTGGCCCTAAAAGCCTTATCTCAAGACTGGAGGTCGCGCCATGTACGCAACATTTGACGCCATCGCCTATGCCCGAAAGCTCGAACAGGCTGGCTTTACCCGTGAACAGGCTGAAATCCAGGCCGAAAATGCACGGGAATTGCGCGAAGCTCAAGCCGAGTCCTTGAGATCCTTTACCAAGGAACTGGACGAAAAAACCAAGAAAGAACTCGCCACAAAAGGTGATATTCAGGATGTTCGCCTTGAAATTCAGCAAACCAAATATGACTTGCGCAAATGGCAAATTGCTGGCTGTGTCGCCTTGGCTGCAATCATGGCCAAGGGCTTCGGCTGGCTTGGCTTCTGATTTTTCGTTCTCAAAATGCTCAGAGAGCAACCTCTCTGCTAATCATTAGCCCAAGCAATTTCTGATCAAAGCCCATTCATTGGGCTGAAAATTTTGTCCGGCACCATGCCGGACTTTTTTATGCCTGGAGTATGCCATGCAGTTCCACATCACCCGCCCAGTTGTCATCGCCTCTGAAGCCGGTTTCAAATCCCTCGCCCCTGGCTTGGTGCTTGATCTTTCCGAAGCCGAGGCAAGCCAGGTCAAACGTCAAAATGCCGGAACAGCCGTTGACGCTGATAAAAAGAAGAAACCCAAAACATCTGACAATGCTTCGGCTTGACCTCTCCGCTGATATATCTGGCGCATCCCTGCTTCTCAATCAGCTACGAGCCGGCAAAGCTGCCAAGGCTATTGCCCAAGCCCTGAACAAGACCGCCTTGTCTGCCCGCGATGCGGTGCGCAAAGACATGCCCAGGCGCTTCACCATCCGCAGACCATGGGTGCTCCAAGGCATCGGAGTGCGCTTCGCGCGCTCAGGTTCATTGGAGGCTGCTGTCTTTTCTCGTGACGAATTTATGCGTGAACAGGAGTTTGGTGGTGTAAGGCACAGAAGCAAGGCGCGCTCCATCCCCATGGGCCGCATTCGTGAGCTGCATCGCAAGGCAGTGATTCCCAAGGCTATGCGGCCTCAAGCACTCCTGGGCCACAAAACTAACTTCTATCGCAATGGAATGCTTTATGAACGACGTGGCAAGAATCATATCGAGCTGCTTTACCAATTTCGGAAGCAAACCAGGATACCCAAGCGCTTTGGAATGCACGAAACAGTCCGTAGCCAGGCATTGCGGACGATACAGAGAGAGCTTGAGCGTTCGATTTTCAACGCTCTTGGGGAAGGTGTTTAACAGCATTTTGGGGGCAAAATGGTTCCTTTTTGCTAATAAAATCGCGTGGTTCGCGCACAGCACAAGAGTTGCCTAGCGTGAGGCATAAAAAAAGGTTTCCGGTTTCCCGTTTCCAGGCTTGGTAAAATGACTATGTCCATGAGCATACGAGAGTACGCCCGCCACCGTGGCGTGAGCCACACCGCTGTCCGCAAAGCCTTGCAGACTGGGCGAATCCATCTGGATGCTGATGGTAAAATTGACCCTGCGCAAGCTGATTCTTCGTGGGCCAATAATACGCGATCTTCAGTGGCAACTTCGCGGGGAAATGCCCAGCGAGTGGAAACATCCCCTGAACAAACCACTGAACGCCAAGTTTCCAGTGGTGCCCCAGATTATAACAAAGCCCGGGCAGTGAAAGAATTCTATGCCGCACGTCTCGCAAAGCTGGAGTTTGAAGAGCGTGAGGGCAAGCTGGTGAACATTGATGAAATCAATGTCCAGCATTTCAATCGCGCCCGGAGGTTACGAGACCGGCTGCTGATGATTCCACGCCGACTGGCTGCGCAGCTTGCTGCTGAAACCGACACACGCTCGGTTGAAGAAGCTTTGGATGCGGCTATCTGCGAGGCATTGGAAGAGTTATCTGATATTACACGCTCTGGCGCACCGGCTCTCTAATCAGGCTATCAGCTGGAATACCAAGTTCACCATGCAGTTTTCGAATCATGGTCAAAGTAAGTGGGCGAGTGTGATTCAAGACTTCATAAACTCGATTTAAACGTCCAATCATTGGTTGCAGATCTTTGGCCGTCATTTGGTTTTGTTCCATATAAAATTTGATGGCCTCAATGGGATCTGGCAATTCCATTGGATAATGCCTCGCCTCGTATGCTTCAACTAAAGTTGCCAAGATATCTAGTTCGTCATCTTCTGCTGTTCCGGCATCGGGATTCATATCCATAAGAACTTCGATACGCCGTAACGCTCCACGATAATCAGCATCAGATCGTATTGGTCTAACTTGCATCGTTCTTTTCCCTAAATATTTTGTGCATCAATGGAATCATATTGCGCATGTGTTCCAATAAAGCGGATATAAACAATCTTGTGGCGAAAATGAATTTTTACTACCAAACGAAACTTGTTGCCTGCGATATTGAAGATAACTCTAGCATCCTGAAGAATACTGGCATTGCCAAAATCTGACTTCACGTCTGCTGGAGAATTCCATTCAGCCTTGCGTACCGCTCTATACCAAACTTCTAAAGGCGTTTTGGCTTCCCTGTTTGCCGAGCTATGACTCCAAAATGCTTTTAAGGTTGATACGGCAATTATTCTCATCGCTTATTTATAGTCCCAATTAGGGACTCTGACAAGCCTATTTTGATGCCCTCTTAAAAGTATTTTGGAGCGCAAATGTCCCTTCCCACAGCAATGGCCAGGCGCATTGAAATGTGGCCCATTGAGCGCCTGATTCCCTATGCTCGGAATGCCAGGACGCATTCTGATGCCCAGATCGCCAAGATTGCAGCATCCATGCTGGAGTTCGGGGTCAACAATCCTCTGCTGGTGGATAGCCATGGGGGATTGATAGCTGGACATGGGCGTCTTCTGGCAGCGCGCAAGCTGGGCCTTGAGCAACTGCCTGTGGTGGTGCTTGACCATCTGACGGAGATGCAACGTCGAGCATACATCCTGGCTGATAACCGTCTAGCTGAACTTGCTGGCTGGGATACAGAACTGTTGGCTCTAGAGTTGTCCGAGTTGGAGTGCGACATTGATATAAACCTAATGGGCTTTGCTGAAGAAGATCTGCACAAGATGCTGGATGACACAGCGGCTGACCTTGATGCAGAGACTGACAGCTCCCAGCAAGAAGAATCGAAAGACGAGCCAGTCCCCGATGTCCCTGTGCAGCCAGTGTCAGCTTCAGGCGATGTCTGGTTGTTAGGGCGACATCGACTGATCTGTGGCGATAGCACAAAGACTGATACGCTCCAAAGACTGCTGGGCGGCGATAAGGCCGCCCTTTGTTTTTCCTCTCCACCCTATGGCAATCAACGCGATTATACCCAAGGCATCTCAGATTGGGACGGGCTTATGCGCGGTGTATATGGCAAGCTTGCTGACTTTATGACTCCCAAGGCCCAGATTCTGGTAAATCTCGGCTTAATCCATCGTGATAATGAAGTGCAGCCCTATTGGGATGAATGGATTGAGTGGATGCGCTTGAAGGGCTGGAAACGATTTGCCTGGTATGTCTGGAATCAGGGAATTGGCCTTCCAGGAGACTGGCATGGACGTTTAGCGCCAGCCTTTGAGTTCATCTTTCATTTTAACCGTGAGCCAAGGAAAGCCAACAAATTTGTGCCCTGTAAATGTGCAGGCTCAATAGGACACCTTGATGCAGAGGGTCGAGGCACAGACATCCGCAACCGCGATGGCTGCCCTGGGCAGTGGACCCATGCAGGTAGACCTGTACAGGAATTCCGCATCCCTGATTCAGTCATTTCCATCGGCAGACAGTCAGGGCCAGTTGGCAAGGATATTGACCATCCGGCTGTGTTTCCCGTGGCTCTTCCTGAACACATCATGCTGGCCTACTCGGATGAAAACGAAATCGTTTATGAACCCTTTTCCGGCTCTGGTTCTTCTCTTCTGGCTGGAGAGCGTTGCAAGAGGAAAGTATGCGCTGCGGAAATCGCTCCCGAATACGTAGATGTGGCCGTGATCCGCTTCACTCGCGCCCATCCTGATATTCCGGCAATACTTGAATCCACTGGCCAGAGTTTTGAGGAAGTTCGCCATGCACGACGATCTGAGCATTGAAAAACGCGCCATTGAAGCATTGCTTCCCTATGCAAGAAACGCCAGAACCCACTCCGAAGCGCAAATCTCCCAGATAGCCGCCAGCATGGTGGAATTCGGCTGGACAAATCCTGTTCTGGTGGATGGTGACAATGGCGTCATCGCTGGTCATGGCAGACTTCTGGCTGCACGCAAGCTGGGTCTGAAAAACATACCAGTTATTGAGCTTGCCCATCTTTCGGAAAGCCAGAAACGTGCTTACATTCTGGCTGACAATAAGATTGCGCTCAATGCTGGCTGGGATGAGGAGATGCTTCGGGTCGAGCTGGATGCGTTGCGTGAAGCTGATTTCAACCTCGACCTCACCGGCTTTGAGGCCAATGAGCTGAAAGCCTTTTTTGACTGTGAAGTTGATCCCGAAAGCTGTGCGCCAACAGAGAGTGACGATGAAGTTCCTGAAGTTCAGGAAGATGTCGTTACAGTTCCTGGCGATGTCTGGCTTCTTGGCAAACACAGGCTCATGTGTGGTGATGCAACTAATGCTACTGACGTAGAGAAACTTCTTGCCGGAGCCTCTCCGCACTTGATGGTGACTGATCCTCCCTATGGGGTTGAGTACGATCCCAAATGGCGAAATGAGGCGGGGATATCAAACACTGGACGTACAGGTCTTGTCCTCAATGACGATCGCGCCGACTGGAGAGAAGCATGGTCGCTCTTTCCTGGGGAAGTGGCCTATGTCTGGCACGCTGGACTCTTTGCTGCCACGGTTCAGGAAAGCCTTGAAGCCTGCGATTTTGACGTCCGCTCACAAATCATCTGGGCCAAGCCCAGGCTGGTGCTTTCCCGTGGCCACTATCACTGGCAGCACGAACCCTGCTGGTACGCGGTAAAAAAAGGAGCTACCGGGCATTGGGAAGGTGGACGGGATAAAACAACCCTTTGGAGCATCGATGCCAAAGAAGAGGACAGCAAAACCGCACATGGCACCCAGAAGCCTCTTCTCTGCATGCTCCTGCCCATCCTGAATAACAGTACCAAAGGCGATGCAGTCTATGAACCGTTTTCAGGGAGCGGCACAACTCTGATTGCCTGTGAGAAGTCAGGGCGGATCTGTCTGGCGATGGAGATGAATCCGGCCTATGTCGATGTGGCTGTGCGCCGTTGGCAAAATTTTACCGGCGAGAAAGCCGTCCGTGAGTCGGACGGCGGTGACTTTGATTCAGAGACTTAGTCTTGTTGAGAACGCGTTTGCGTTGACTTAAAGAATAGCAAGTCAAAAGATAAATAAAAATGCGAAAAATTATCTACTTAGCTTCACCATACTCCCATCCTGACGCGCAGGTTATGCAGGCTAGATGCAAGGCTGCCCAAAAAGCCGCCGCCAAGCTGATGCAGGATGGCAACACGGTCATTTCGCCCATTGCCCATTCCCATGGAGTGGCGGATTTTCTGCCGGACGAGCTTCGTCTGGACAACGATTTCTGGATGGAACAGGACTTGCCGCTTTTGGCGCACTGCGATGAGCTGCTAGTGCTGTGCCTTGAGGGCTGGGAGGCATCAAAGGGCATAAAGCAGGAGATTGCCTTTGCGAGCAAACGCGGCATTCCGATTCAGTTTCTGGAGGAATAGAAAAGGCCCATGGCTTTCTAGCCACGGGCCTTTGTGCTTTTCCTTGCGGCAGTATTTGGACTTGTCCCTGTGGTATCGAACCGCCTTCGCCCATTTCTTGCGCACCTTGGGTTCTGGTAGGTGCAGAGTCATGATGATTTTAGCCATGATATCTCCTTTCAGGATATTGGTCTGATGACAGCGTTACGCAAAAGATCGGCAACATGGGCCTCAAAGCTGTCAGAGCTATATTCTTTGCCGTCCCACATGGCGCAGCGCTCGGCATGGCCGCGCATCCAGTCCTCTAGAGACTCTGAACTTTGAAACTTCATGGAATCTCGGATAGCCGTACAGATGCTTTCAGGGGTATCGGCTTCAAACCTGAAGCCGTCAGCATACTCGTAGCGCATACTTACTCCTTTCTCCAAGCCGCCCTTAGGCCAGGGCAGCGGCGCGGTTGCTGTAAAAGTTCCGGATGCTTTCGTCAATGCCGTTGAAAAGGCTGTCGGTGATTTGGGTCGCAATTTGCGCTAGGCGATAAATCGTCTGCCCATTACGCCTGGCGCATTCAATGCCAACTCCTGCGCGGCGCAGGTAGCTGATGGCTGCGCGTAAGCTGTGCGGCAGAATGTTCAGTCTTTCCTGCAGGAAATCAGCGCTCTGGCCGTTTTCGGCAATCAGGTTTACGAGTTTTGCCTGGGCGCCCTTAAGGGAAGGCAAGTTCGCCGTTGCCTGGCTCTGGCGGCAACTTTCTTCGATGAAGCCGTTCAAAAAGCGTACCCAGTTGCCTATCTTCTCGGCGCTGACCGTGCCTGCGTGCTGCCTAAATTCTATCGTCCGGTGGCGGCGGAAGCTCTGCAGATTTACCTTGAAGTAGCGGCTTTGCTGGATTCCAATCATTTCTTCAATGCTGCTTGCGTTCTGAAATGTTGCACTTTCAAAAATCTGCTTGGTGCTTTTGCAATAAGTGTTTGCGTTGCCGCGGCGGCTCTTGGGCATGAAGGCGTCGATTTCTCTTTCATGCCTAGCGTAGCGGGTGGCAATTGTCTGGATTGCGCGAGCAGAAAGGTTTGCGGCATCAAAGTGAACGTGAAGGCCGCAAGATCTGTTTATCTTTGCACCAGCAGCCTCCAGGGCGTTAGCCGCTGTTTCCGCTTCCCGCAATCCTGTCTCACCGTTCAGGATGGGGCTGACCACCTCAAAACCGTCTCTTACGCTTGCATCGGTGACAATCTTCCAGTTTGGCCGCGTGTCGTGGTTGTAATTTTCTATCTTGGCTGCAAGTCCGGCTTCGCGCAGGGCGTTTAATGCTTGCGTCTGGGAAATTCCGGCGATTTCCATCTCAATTCCGAATTTGCGTGTAATCATGGCTTTCTCCTTTATTTTCAGTGTCTTGCATTGTCCAAGCGTGTTGAGTGGACATTTGCCTTAACTTCGGAGAAAGCCAAGTAAATAATGCTAATTATCTGAAATTTATTATTTTTTCCTAATAAAAACGTTCAATCTCTAATGATGCCGCTTCCTTCAAACTTTAACCCGGTAAACCCTGTCGGATGCAGTAACTTTTTCCGAGACCAGGGCGATGCCAAGCTCTTTCTGGATGGATCTGGAGAGAACTGCCCTTGCCGTATGCATTTTCCAGCCAGTGGCATCTATAATCTGTGAGAGGGTCGTACCCTCAGGGCGCTGCAAAAGACTAATGACCTTAGCCAGTTTAGTGCCTTCGCGCATTTTGCGTTTATGTGGCTTTGTTGCATTGTCATCATTTTGTGCTTGCGTTGTGGCTGATTCCAATGGTGCGCTACCCATGGCAAGTGTCTTCGCACCTCCGAAGGCTTCAAACAGGGCTACTTCCAGGGGCTGTTCTGCATTGGACTCAGATTCCTGGTGATTATTGCCGTTGCTCAGGTATTCTCTGGCCGCGTCCGTCAGTTGCCAGAGGCTGCTATTCTCGCCTTCAAGCAAGCCGAGATTTTTCAGCTTCATCCCGACTACTTCATAGGCTGCACCATGCAGCCCGACATGGGCTGCCGCAGGATGAGCCTTGCCAAAGAAACGATTCGCAGCCATCTGCAGAAGCTCATGTTGCTTGGGAGTTAGGGTGATTTCTGTAATCATGGTCTTTGCTCCTTAATTTTTTAGGTGTTTGCAGACTCAATGCCTGGCCAGTAGGTGATGCTACTAAGTCCCATATTGTCCTGTCTGGCATTCTTAAGCTGCAAAAGGATTTCCCTGGCCTTTTCAATGTCGCAGTTCTCAAGAAGATAGATGGCCAGGCTGCTTATCATTTCCACCGTGTTCTCCTCATGGGCAATGCCAATGCAGCTTTGTCCGTACATGCCCCGCCCGGAATACCTGGGGTAAAATTGATAATCTGCTTCAAGGCAAAAGTTGCTTAAAATGTCCGCAATTTCGTTGCTGTTCTGCATGCTGCTCATGAGCGCTCTCCTTATTTGCGGAAGGTGGAAAGATTGAAAGCCTCCGCAATGGCCTTGCGTACCGTAATGTCCCTGCTGATATAGCCGTTCCAGCTAATCTGCCTGACTTCCTGAGTTAGCATGTTGCGGGCAAAAGTGCCGCGCTTGATGTCGTCGATGTAGGTTTCAAAATCCTGGCCTGCTACTCTGCGGGTTGTTGTGCTGCTCATCTTGGTTCTCCTTGTGCTCTTGTGTTGAGTGCACATTTGCGTTGATGTCGAAGAAAGCCAAGTCAAATTAGCAATAAAAGTTGATAATTTTCAGGTAATTATGTGCAAAAAAGATTGGAAGCGAATGATGCTGTCTGGCGGCAGGGACTGGCTCCAGATCCAAAGCTCAGTGTAAACGCCTGGGCGGACAAGCATCGTGTGCTCTCCTCAGTGGCAGCCTCTGAGCCAGGCCAGTGGTCGACTCAGCGCACCCCTTATCTGAAAGAAATCATGGAGGTGCTTTCAGCCCAGGATAGGACAGAACGTGTGGTCTTCATGAAAGGCGCACAGCTTGGTGGCACAGAAACCGGCCTGAACTGGCTTGGTTATGTGGTGCATCACGCGCCTGGACCCATGCTCATGGTGCAGCCTACGGTTGAGACTGCAAAGCGCGTTTCCAAGCAGCGTGTGGATTCCCTGATTGAATGCTGTCCGGCCATTGCCGAGAAAATAAAAAGCCCCCGCGCACGGGATTCCGGCAATACCGTGCTGATGAAGGAATTCCCAGGAGGCGTTCTCATAATCACAGGTGCGAATTCGGCTGTGGGCTTGCGCTCCATGCCAGTGCGCTTTCTATTTCTTGATGAAGTCGACGGCTATCCTGGGGATGCTGGTGGTGAGGGAGACCCAGTTGCCCTGGCCATGCAGCGGGCAGTTACCTTTATCAACCGCAAGGTGTTTATGGTCTCCACACCTACGGTCAAAGGTTTCTCCCGTATAGAAACGGCATATCAGGAGAGTGACCAGCGAGTCTTTGTTGTGCCCTGTGATCACTGTGGGGCGTTTTCGCAAATCCTCTGGCGCGATATCCGCTGGCCGGAAGGCAGGATTCAGGAAGCAGCCTGGCATTGCCCTGAATGCGGTGGTCTACATCCAGAGTATCGCAAACCCGTATTATTAGCTAAGGGCTATTGGCAAGCCAAAGCCATTGGCGATGGCAGAACCGCTGGCTTTCATCTCTCAAGCCTTTATTCGCCATGGGTAGGCTGGGCTGAAATCGCCGAGGAACATCGGGATGCGAAGAATGATCCGGTTCGCCTTAAGGTCTGGGTCAACACCAAGCTCGCCGAGACCTGGGAAGAACGCGATGGCGAGCGCATGGACGAAGATGCGCTCATGGCCCGTCGTGAGCAGTACGGCCCGGCAATCCCTGCTGAGGTGGCTGTGCTGACCTGTGGCGTGGATGTGCAGGATGATCGGCTTGAGATTGAACTGGTTGGCTGGGGGCGAGATGAGGAGTCCTGGTCTTGCGACTATAAAATTCTCTGGGGCGATCCCTCCACACCGGAACTCTGGCAGGAATTGGAGCAGTATCTCACAGCTACTTTTGAGCATGAAACTCTGGCTCATGGCCTGACAATTCAGGCAGCATGTCTGGACACTGGCGGCCATCACACCCAGGCAGCCTATGCCTTTTGTCGTGGCAGGGAGCGCCAGCGCATCTGGGCCATCAAGGGACTTTCAGGCAAACGGCCCATCTGGCCCAAGCGACCAACAAAGGCCGCCAAGGGCAAAGTGAACCTCTTTGGCATCGGTGTAGATGCGGCCAAAGAAGCTGTCTTTGCCAGGCTGAAAAAGCCCGAGCATGGTGCTGGTTTTTGCCATTTTCCACTGGACAGAGATGCAGCCTACTTCGAGCAGCTGACAGCGGAAAGATTACGCACGCGCTATGTGAAAGGCTTTGCCCAGCAATACTGGTGGAAGCCGGATGGACGGCGCAACGAGGCCCTGGATTGTCGGGTTTATGCCTATGCTGCCTTGCATGGGCTATTAAGCATGGGATTGAATCTGAACAGGCGTGCAGATGCCTTACCAGCGATCCCTGCAAATCGGGAATGCCGAAAGGATGTTTTGGTGACTGCGGGAGCAGCAACGCCGACAGCAAGACGGAGGCGGGCTATCTCGTCAACATATCTTTGAGCTTTGCAGGCAGATCCTCAAGCTCCACGTCCTTGGTCGTGCTTTATCCACCAGAATATCGGTCTGTTGCCAGCTTAGGTAAATCCAGATATTCAAATCCTGCACGGTTGCCTTTCTTTCTAAAAAGTCTGCGCCTGGCGCTGCGCAAACCCATAGGAAGGCAAGCCATGAAAAGAGTTCTTATGACTCTGCTTGCTGTTATGGCTGCGGTGCTTATCTTGGCGACTAACGCCAGATAAGAGTTGACCCCAGCCCATGATCGGTGGGCTGGGGTCATAAGTTTAACCCTCTAATGGCAACCGTGCGGGGCGCTTAATGCGCTGCGCCAGCCCCGGTTTCTGTATCCAGCAGAAGCCGGGGTTCCCTTTTTAGATAATCCCTCCATCCAAACTTTGCAAGTCCCATAGCTTTTCCCTAGTACTAGCCTTCACGGCATTACTGATGTGCAAGGAATCATATGGAAATTGAGCAGCTAATTGCCCTGCGCGACAGCCTCCGCGTTGCCAGATACAACGGCGCTTTGACAGTCAGGGCTGGTGACAAGTGGGTGACATACAAATCGGACAAGGAAATGGCCAGTGCCCTGAATGCTCTGGAGCGGGAAATTGCGGCCAGGACTGGAAAACGTGGCAATAAACGATTGCTGACCTACGCTGAAAAGGGTTTGTGATGGGCAAGTTTACCGCGTGGCGACAGCGTGTTGGAGCATTTATTGGTGGTTTTGAAGGAGGAATGGCATCCAGAAGACTTAAAGGCTTTCACGCTTCCCGTGCCCATGTAAACACGCTGATTCAGGCATCTGGCAACGACATGACGGCCAGGGCGCGTTACCTCATCCGCAACAATGGCTATGCCGTAAACGCTGTGGAGTCCTTCTGCGGCAATGTGGTCGGCACGGGCATCAAGCCCTCTTCAGGGATCAGCGATGCTGCTTTGAAAGATAAGTTACAAAAGCTCTGGCTGCGCTGGACAGACGAATCAGATGCCGAAGGGCTGACTGACTTTTATGGCCAGCAACGCCGTGCTGCGCGGGAACTATTCATTGCTGGCGAAGTCTTCTTCAGGTTCAGGCCAAGACTGCCAACCGATGGATTGTCTGTTCCGATCCAATTGCAGATGCTGCCAGCAGAAATGCTCCCCTTGCATGATAACCGCGTATTACCTGGCGGCAATGTTGTCCGGCAAGGCATTGAGTTCGACCGCATCGGCAGGCGAGTTGCCTATCACTTTTACAAGAGACACCCGGGCGATCATACAGAGCCGCAGATCTCTGGAGAGCAAGTAAGAATACCTGCAGCATCTGTCCTGCACATCATTGATCCTGTGGAAGCAGGCCAGTTGCGCGGTTTTTCGCGCTATGCGCCAGTGCTGGTCAAACTGTTCATACTGGATCAGTACGATGATGCCGAGCTGGATCGCAAAAAGGTTGCAGCCATGTTTGCAGGCTTTGTGCGCAGGCCAGCCAGTGAAGATCTAGACAGGGAAAATGCCCCCAATGAGGATTTGCTGCCTCTGGAGCCTGGCCAGCTGCAAATTCTGGATGAAGGCGAGGACATCACCTTCTCATCTCCTTCGGATGTGGGCGGCAATTATGAAGCGTTCCAGTATCGGACGCTTTTGCAGGTTGCTGCTGGTTTGGGCTTGCCCTATGCGAATCTGACTTCAGACATGCTTAAGGCCAACTACAGCAATACGCGTGCGGCCCTGCTTGAATTTAGACGACGTGTGGAGGCTTTTCAGCACTCAGTACTAGTTTATCAGCTTTGCCGTCCTGTCTGGATGCGCTGGCTGGATACAGCTGTGTTATCAGGTGCAGTAGAGATCCCTGATTTTGAAGCAAGGCGACAAGAAATGCTCTCCTGCTCCTGGCTTCCACCACGCTGGGACTGGGTTGATCCCCAGAAAGATATCCATGCTGAAATCATGGCCTTGGAAGCAGGTCTGAAATCCCGTAGCCAAGCCATCTCTGAACGCGGTTATGATGCAGCGGAAGTAGATGCGGAGATCGCTGCGGACAAACAGCGGGAAAAGGAACTCGGAATCCTCAAAATCTAGACTGTATGTCCAAGGAGTTTACTGTTCACAAGCCTGTTAAGGCTAACACCGCTCTCCATTGCCATTGTCGCAAGACGCCTGTGCAATTCAGGCGTGGTGCGGATCATAAATTTGCCCGAGTACTTTTGATGCGAAAGTGGCTGAGGTATTTTTTCTCCATTGGATTCCATATCAGCCACAACATCGCCAACCAGATTGACGATCCCTGAAAGAGCAGCAACCTGCTCCTTGTCCATCCACGACAAGCTGGGGAATTCGGCACAAAGACCGATGAATTCGTTGTCGTCCTCAGACCAGATTACACGATAGGAGTATTGTTTAACGTTCATTTTTAGCCCCCTGCAACCTATCAATGGCATCCAAAACCTGCCTGACCTGATACGCTTTGGCTTTGCCGTTCCCACCACGCTGAATATTCACACGCGGGTCTCCCTGCCAGGGAGTCTTGTAAACTGCGTGGCTGGTACCTTGCTACCGGGCTTCGCCAAAAAGTGCTCACATACTTTCATAAGATCAGCATAACGCACATTCTGCGGAGCGGTATGCATTTTTGCTAGGATCTTATCCATTCCTATTGGTATCAATATAGATACCACTTTCTTATTTTTTGTCAACCAAAGGTGACACTATGCCCTTGGATCTGCCGCATCTGGCGTCCCGCCTATACGGGACGCCCCTGCTCATTGCACGCCCAAAACTGGATGTAATCCTCTCTGTATTGGCACCGCGCATACTTTCGGGATTATCAGTCGAGCCTCACTTGGCGAGTAGCGAATCCCGTACGCGTTCCAGTCCCCGGATTACAGAGGCTGGTATAGCTGTAATTCCGATTATGGGCACACTTGTCCGGCGTTCCCATGGCCTGAATGCCCTATCCGGCCTATGTTCCTATCACGAGATCCAGAATATGGCAGAAGATGCCTTCACCAACCCAGAAGTTAAAGCCGTTCTTCTGGAAATTGACTCCTGTGGTGGTGAAGCTGGCGGTGTCTTTGATTTGGCTGAAAGCCTCCGGGACATGGCCGAGAGTACATCCAAACCCTTATGGGCCATTGCCGATGAAGCCGCACTCTCAGCCGCCTATGCCATAGCTTGTTCTGCAGAGCGGATCATTGTGCCGCGAACTGGCGAAGTTGGCTCAATCGGTGTGGTTGCCTTGCATGTGGATGAATCTGCTGCCGATGCCAAGGACGGCCTAGCCTAGCCTACACCTACATCCATGCTGGTGCGCATAAGGTGGATGCCAATCCCCATGAACCGCTGTCAGATGCTGTGCGTAGCATCTTACAGGTAGATGTGGACAGGCTTTACGCGGAATTTGTCTCACTGGTGGCCAAGCGCAGACAGTGTGCGGAAGCGCTTGTCCGTTCCACTGAAGCCCAGGTCTATCGTGGCCAGGAAGCCGTCAATGTTGGTCTGGCCGATGCCGTAGGCAATTTCCAGCAGGCACACGCGCAACTTGCTCTGCTCCTCACACAAAAACCATCAACCATACAGGGAAATCGCATGCACGAAGAAGATCTAGCCATATCTTACGCGGATAAGGCCGCATTGGAAAAGGAAGCTGAAGAAAGGGTCTGCGAAAAAATGAAGGCTCTGGCTGCCATTGCCGCCCAGGCCAAACGTCTGGGCCTGGAAATCGATCCCCTTGAAGCCCTGAAAAGCGGTATTTCAGCAGAAGCCTTGCGCGAGAAAATTCTCAAGGAAGCCTCTGAACTAAATGCCCAGGATGTGCAGAGCTTCGTGCCTCATGCCCAACAGCCAGAAGCAGATCAAGGCCAGGCATTGCTCAATGCCGTGCGCAAAATGCATCCCAAGAGAGGTGAGTGATGGCTATTTTTACTGCACCAGGTGTGCTGGGCGATTTGCTCAAGCGGGAATACGACCGCGATTACTGCCGGGAAGATGTTGAACTCGCGCCCAAGGAGAGTGGCTATAAAATTGGCACGGTTCTCGGGCGCGTAAGCGCATCTGGCCTTTATGCCTCATCCCCAGCCACTGGAAATACTGGCGAGGAATGCGCCTGTGCCGTGCTCATCGAAGATGTCCCTCCCAATGAAACTCGTGGCCTGATTGTGGCCAGAGGGCCGGTCATCGTTGCAGACAAGGCTCTTGCCTTTGACGCTTCCGTAAACACCGATGCCTTGAAAAACGCCAAACATCAACAGCTTGCGGCCTTCGGCATTGTTGTCCGCAAGGCTGTGTGAGGACACTATGCCAGTTATCGTTAATCCCTTTGAAACAGGCGGTTACACCCTGGCGCATATGACCAGGGCCATCCAGATAATCCCCAACATCTACGGACGATTGAACCAACTGAATCTTTTTGGCTCGGAACGCATCACCCAGCGCAATGTCACAATTGAAAGCGCTGAGGGTGAGCTTAGGCTTTTGCCAACCAGACCTGTGGGTGCACCGGCAACTGTCGGTACTCCAGATGTGCGCAAGATACGCTCCTTCACTGTTCCGCATGTGCCGCATAACGATGTGGTCTTGCCAGAAGAAGTTCAGGGCATTCGTGGCTTTGGTCTGACTGACGGTGAAGATCCGCTGGCTACGGTAATGGCCCGCAAGCTGACCAAGATGCGTACAAGGCACAGTCAAACCCTGGAGTATATGCGGGTCAAAGCCCTTGGCGGTGTGACCAAGGATGGCGAAGGCAATACTATCTACGACTGGCATGCCGAATTCGGTATCGCCAAAAAGACTCAAGACTTCGCGCTTAATAGCGCCAACAAGGATGTGCTGGAAGCCTGCCGGCAAGTGTCCAGGCACATTGAAGACAACCTTATGGGTGAAACCATGACTGCTGTCATGGCCTTGGTCAGCCCAGGCTTTTTTGACAAGCTGATCCGGCATGCTTCGGTCAAAGAAGCCTACAAATACCAGCAGGCCACCAACGGCTCAAACCCACTGCGCGATGATTTGCGTAGAGGTTTTCGTTTCGGCAACATTCTCTTTGAGGAGTATGCTGGCATTGTTACCCTGGCCAATGGCCAGACAGAGCATCTGATTACTCCAGACGAGGGCATTGCCTTCCCTCTGGGGACAACAGACACTTTCCGCACCTTCTTTGCGCCTGGCAACTTCATCGAATGTGTGGGTACCTATGGCGAGGAACTCTATGCCCGGCAGATCCCAAGACAGGATGGCACGGGCATTGATATCCTAACCCAATCCAATCCCTTACCCATTGTAAAACGCCCGGCCCTGACCGTGCGTCTGATCAGCGAAGCTGCCTGATGGCCTTCGCTGATACAGTTGAATCCCTGCTTCACCCAGCTGTATTCGATACCTTTGGAGAGCCTGTCAGCGTCAATGACCTTGTGCTGACAGGTATCTTCTCAGCTGCCTATGAAAGTGTGGATGTATCTACTGGTGTGCCTGTTTCCACAGTCCAGCCAGTATTGGAAGTGCGTAAGCAGGATTTAGCCAATGGGGTTGAGCAAGGTGATCCGGTAACTGTACGTGGCCTTGGCTATCTGGTTGCTGATGCTCGTCCCGATGGACATGGACTTATGAAGCTATTTCTGCACAGGGCAGATTATGGCGACTGAACTTCTTTCCCCCAGAACAGCCATCCGCAGGGCGGTCTGTGAGCTTTTGCGCAGCGCCCTGCCCGGATGGCTTGAAGGTCTAAGTACTGCCAACATCCACGATAGCTTAAGCCTAGCCCTGGGCATGAAAAAATTGCCAGCAATCCTGGTTTATACCAGGGATGAGCGTCTGGATGAAGATTGCCATGCCGATCCAGGGCTGCGCTCAAGGAAGCTGGAACTTGCGGTGGAGGTTGTAGCCGGAAATGATGCGCTTACTGATTTCCTCTGTGCGGCCATTGAAGCAGTCATGGATGCCAACGAGACCTTGAACGATCTGGTACAGGGAACACGCTTGCAGCGCATTTCGGTCGATCGTGACAGTGACGGTGAAAAAAACGTTGTGGCTGCAAGAATGGATTTTGAAGTGGCCTACCTGACGCGCCCGATTCTCTCTTTGCCTGATGCCACTCCCAGATCAACCTATCCCGAAGATAGCAGTGCGATCCTCGGTATAAGCCCAACTCTTGCTGAACTTGGCGAGAGCAAAAGCAATTCTCAGCATAATCTCCAACTTTTGACATCCACTGCGCCCTTTATTGGGCCTGGCTACGAGCCGCATTATGAGCCTACGCAAACGCCTAGACCAGGATATGACTGATGCCGAGCGGCGCATTGCCAATACCGTGATCATGGGCTGCGTTAGTGAGCTGGATGCAGCAAAAGCGCGTGTGCGCGTAAGCACAGGCGACACTACGACTGACTGGCTACCCTTTGCTACAAACCGCGCAGGCCAGGACAGAACCTGGCATGCCCCTGAGCCAGGGGAGCAAGTCGTTATTGTCTGCCCCTGTGGCGACAGCAACCAGGGCGTGGTTGTGGGCAGCGTATATCGCGATGCGCATCCAGCACCCGGAAATACAGAAAACATCTCCCGCAGCATCTTCAAAGATGGTGCAATCCTGGAATACGACCGTGAGAAGCACAAGTATCTGCTGGATGTGCCTCAAGGCGGATCTATCACCCTGCACATCGGGCAGACAACTCTGGAGCTAAGGGATGACAGCACAAAGTTAACTACTCCCAAGCTCCTTGTGGATTGCCCCCAAAGTGAATTCACCGGCCATGTTCGGATCAACAAGGGCTTAAGTGCCTATAACGGCACAAGCGGCGCTACAGCTGAGATCGTAGGCAATATCCAGCAGCGCGATGGCAACCACATAGTAAGCGGCGGCGATGTTGTTGCAGACGGCATTGGCCTCAAGCCGCATAAGCATATGGAGCAAGGGGACGGTTCCCCCACTTCCAGCGCCATAGCCTGATGAGAGAAAGCCATGCAGGGACTTTCCACAAAAGGTCGTGCCCTTTCCGGCACAGAGCACCTTCGCCAATCCATTCGTGACATTTTAACAACCCGTAAGGGTACACGGGTCATGTGCAGGGAATATGGCTCAAGACTGCCAGAGCTTGTGGATCGTCCAGTCAATCCAGCCTTTGAAATGGATATCTATGCAGCCACAGCCGAGGCCCTGGCCAAGTGGGAGCCACGCTTTGAACTCACCCAGGTCAGCATAATTGATGCAGCAGAAGGCAAGGTTAGGCTCAGGCTTGAGGGTATTTACCGCCCAGAGGGCATAAGCCTTGTTCTCCATGATCTTGAGGTTAGCTAAATGCCTGCATTCAGCACCAAGGAGCTATCCACGCTCCCAGAGCCTGGAATCATCGAAAATTTGTCCTTCGAAGGTATTTTTGCGGACATCGTAGGCGATTTTCAGGGACGTTACCCTGATTTTACGGCTTTTCTGGAATCAGATCCGGCCATCAAGCTCTTGGAAGTGGCAGCCTATCGTGAGCTTTTGTTGCGCAATCGCATCAACGAAGCTGCTCGCGGCCAGATGCTGGCCTTTGCCACTGGTACAGACCTTGATCATCTGGGAGCCTTCTATGGCGTGGAGCGCTTAAGCGGCGAGAGCGACAATGCGCTTCGCAGGCGCATCCAGTTAAGGATCATGGGCTTTTCCAACGCTGGCGGCGCGGATACCTATCGCTACTGGGCGCTAACAGCCTCTCCGGAAGTTGCCGACGTGGCTGTGACCAGTCCCAAGCCAGGGCATGTGCGCATCAGTGTGCTTTCCAAGCTTGGCGATGGCAGAGCATCTGCTGATTTGCTGGACGCAGTTAGAACAATTGTTCTGCGCGATGACATTCGTGTGCTAACCGACACAGTGGAGGTCGTTGGCGCGGAAATCGTAGCAGTAGATGTTGAAGCAGACATCTGGCTTCTGCCGGAGAGCATGCTGGAAATCAAGGAAGCTATCCCAGGCTATCTTGCTTCAGAGTTTGCAGGCTCAGCAGTCCTTGGCTTTGATATTACTCTCTCTTGGCTCATTGGCCGTATGCATGTTCCTGGCATACACAGAGTTGAGTTGCTTACTCCAGGAGATGATATTCCTATCCAGCCCTGGGAGGTGGCGCGTCTTAATTCTTGCACAGTTAATATGGCAGGGCGTGACGAGTGAGCGGCCTGCTTCCTGCCAATACCAGTGACTTTGAGAAGGCAATCGTTGATTCCACCGACTTGCTTGGCAAGCTTGGCCCTGATGCCGATCTGATTTCGCGCTTCAAGTCCGCGCCCAATGATCCTGTTCTGCCTTTTCTGATCTGGGAATATGGCCTTGGAGAATTGCAGCCATATCTAGGTAATCCCGGCACAATTATCCGTGAAGGTCTCAGATGGCAGCGTTTGCGGGGCACGCCCCAAGCCTTGCGTCTGGCATTTTCATGGATCGGGCAGGAACTGACAATTGAAGAAGAGAGATGGGCGCATTGGGCGAGCTACCAACTAGGTTTGCCGCAAATTGGCGATCCCGAAGCATTGCAGCGGATACTGCATCTCGCGAAGCTATCTCAACCTGCGCGTTGCCGCCTATGGCGGATATACACCAAGATTGTTGATCGTCGTCCTATTGTTCTATCTGAAGGACCCATCTTAGGTGACGGCTGGTTGTCCTTATACTCTGGCATTCCGTTTGAAGGCAGTTTCGAGGCTGACTCCGCTGGCGTATTGCTATCTTTTGGTGCGCGGCATCAGGTGCAGGCTGCTCCATACACTGCGCAAAGTAAGGGCGGCAGTATCGGCAATACTCTTGGTTTTGGTTTTATCGCTCCATATCTTGACCGCTTTACGGTAGGGCGTTCACAACTTTCGCAGAGCTTTCAGCAAAATCACGGTGTTGCTGGTTGCTCCCTTTTTTCCATTCTCTGGGCAGAGCGAGCAACCACAGGCCGAAGCTGGAAAGGATTCTGGGATGCACGCGACTGGCGAGATTATACCGGCTTTGATCGCAAGCTGGCGCAGTGGAATTTTCGCTTGCGCACACATAGTCGCTCGCAGCTTGTGCCTAGCAACGATGCTGTCCTCTCAGAAAGCAATGCCCGATTGGGAGTGACGTTTGCTCAGGTCATCAACAATCCAGGCAGACTTGGCGAGATCATCCTCTCCGAGCATGATTCTCAAAGGCATCAGTTACGATTATATGAAATGCTGTCTTTCGGGAGCAGCATGCAGCCACAGGCTGTTGCGCCAAAAGCTCCGCAAACGGCTTCAACCACAAGCCATAGCCAAATTTATCCAAGTTTTTCGGCTGAACGAGGTCTAATTTCCCTGGAAGGACATGCTGCCTTGCAAATGGCTGCTGTTGCGGCTCAAGCTCCGCAACATGGTTTAAGAGCCAATATAACTGTCCTTAGCACAGCCCTGAATTCAAAAGCTGCCCCGGCATTGGGCATTCAAGCCTATCTGGCACCTTTATGGTCTGGAACATGGTCTGGCCAGCATAGAAGCTGGACAACTGCTCGACAAATCAGCGCCTATTGAGGAAAAATCATGGCCCTTGCAACATTGACGCATATTGGCAGGGCAGCCATTGCCCTGTCCATTTCCGAGAGACCCCTCCATATTGCCTGGGGAAGTGGAGACACTTCCTGGGACAATTCTGGAGCATCCTTACCCTCATTGCTTAACGCTACATCCCTGGTCAACGAGATTGGTCGCAGAACGCCTGGGATCATAGGTTTCGTAGAGCCTGACGAAGCTGGCGACATCGTTATTCCCATTAGTGCCGGGGGCGAGGACGCGATTCAGGAAGCGCGTTATCGCTCGGTAAAAGGCCCGACGCCATTTCTCTATGTCCGTGCCAACTACAATTACAGCGATGCCAGCAATGCCATAATCCGCGAAATGGGTGTGTTTTTGAACACAAAATTTATTGAAGGTCTGCCTCCAGGCCAGCAATATTTCCTGCCAACTGACATTGCCGATCCTGGTCTTCTATTGGCAGCACAGATTATCCTGCCCAGGATCAACCGCAGCCCTTCAGTTCGCCAAACTGTGGAATTTGTGCTGCCCATATAGGAGATGCCATGCCAGTCATGCCTGATAGCTATTACAATAGTTTTGATGCAACAAAAAACCATGAGTCCATCCTCTTTCGTGATGGATTCACCTTGCAGGGCGCTGAACTTAACGCCATGCAATCCATGCAGCAAAAGCGCTTAAAAAATGTCGCAGATGCCCTGTTCAAAGATGGTGACATTATCCGTGATGCCCAGATTGTCATCGACAAAACTAGCGGCGCTGTCCAGGCCAGTTCAGGAGCAATCTATCTCAATGGCGCGGTTAGAGGCATACCAGCCGCTGAATTTCAGATCCCGGTCTCCGGTACTGTGGCCATTGGCGTGCGCATTGCTGAGAGAGTCATCTCGGAACTGGATGATCCAAGTCTCTACAATCCTGCCATTGGCTCCAGAGGTGAGGGTGAGCCTGGAGCATGGAGACTTAGAACTGACATTGCCTGGGCTTATGACGGCGATAATGGCAATGGTGAATTCTATCCTGTCTATACGGTGGATGACGGCATAATCAGGGCTAAGGAAGCGCCTCCGACAATGGATACATTCACGCAAGGTATCGCCAAATATGACCGCGATTCCACTGCGGGCGGCTCTTATGTGGTTAATGGCCTGACTGTCTTGCAGGCAGAGAACGATAATAATGGCAACCAAGTCTATACCCTTTCTGAAGGGCGTGCCAGAGTAAACGGTTATGGGGTGGATATCCCAACCTCGCGCCGTTTGACCTATGCCGCCAAACCGAATCTAAGACAAATCGATACGGAGGTGCATAGCGCTGATCCAAGCTCTATGCAGGCTGGCGGCCAGCGTATCAATATTGCGCATCCACCATTGCATCAGATTGATGTCGTTAGAATCACCACCAGAAAAACCGTGTCCCTGACGCATGGAGCGTATAGTGGGGCGCAGGATGCCCTGCCGGATACTGCTGTCGTAAACATTGTTGAATGCCGTCAGGGAGATACTGTCTATTCTGCTGGGCTGGACTTTCGCAAAACAGGAGACAAGGTTGACTGGTCGCCAGCAGGAGCGGAACCCGCCACCGGGAGTACCTATCTTTGCACCTATGACAGCATTGCCGTCACAAGTCCTCTCAAAATCGATTATGATGGCTTTTCTGTGGAGGGTGCTGTTCCTGGCTCAAGCATTCTGATTTCATACAAGCAGGCGCTTCCGCGCATTGACAGACTGGCACTGACTCAAGAAGGCCAGGCCCTATGGTTTCAGGGCGTTGCCGCAGAGATGTATGCCCGCGCACCTGTAATTCCGGCACATCTGCTGCCATTGGCAACGGTCAATCAGACCTGGCGGGATATTCGTTCTGTTGTCAGCGATGCTGTGCGGGTTGTTCCCTTTGATGAAATTGAAAGCATTAATCAGCGCATAGACTTCGCACTCGCTGAGATAGCCAGACAGCGTCTGGAAGCTGATGTTTCCACCAGGGAATCTGGGGCTAGAGTAGGAATTTTTGTGGATCCCTTGCTGGATGACAGCATGCGCGATCAGGGGCTGGAACAGAGCGCTGCTATCCTTAATGGCAGTTTGCAATTGCCCATTCAGGCGGCTGTTCAGAATCTTTCAGGCATCAAAACTGTAAGTCTGGCAGAATTTACGCCAGAAGTTGTCCTGGCCCAGCTTTATCGGACTAGCGGCATGAAAGTTAATCCATATATGGTTTTTGATGTCCTGCCAGCCAGAGTCAGCCTGAACCCGGCCATAGATCAGTGGACAGACATTGAAAGCAGCTGGACAAGCGCCATCACCAAACGCTTTGATACCGGGCATTATCAGGCCACCAACTCAATCCTGAGCAATCAAAGTGTGAGCATAGCCACAGAAACAGTCGCTACAAGTACGCGGAATCTTGAATATCTGCGCCAAATAGCGGTTGCCTTTCAATTGGAAGGCTTCGGCGCTGGTGAAGTTCTGGATAGTGTTATTTTTGATGGCATAGCGGCAACATTTAACGCAACAGCAGCCGATGCGGCTGGAGTTTTAACAGGTTCTTTCATTATTCCGGCCAAAGTTCCAGCCGGGGCTAAAACCGTGGTCTTTCGCGGCAATCCCAATGGAGGTTCATGGGGGAGTGCCGTATTTGTCGGCCAGGGGCGCCTGACAGTCCAGACGATGCGCCAAGTCCATACTGTGGTCAATTATTGGGTTGAGAATGTTGATCCTCTTGCACAGACATTCACTCTTGATGAAACAGCGCAAATCTGTGGCGTGGATCTATGGTTTACGGCTAAAGAGGGAGAGGTGCGCGTCCAGATCCGCGAAGTTCAGAACGGAGTTCCTGCAAGGATAATATTGGCTGAAGCCATTTTGCAAGCCAAGCAGATTACAACGGAAAACACTCCCACCCGCGCCTTGTTTGATATTCCGGTGCAACTTCTGGCAGGAGCAGAATACGCACTCGTTATTTTGTGCAACGATGCGACTACTGCTGTTGCCATCGCCGAAATGGGCAAATTTGATAGTTCACTCCAGCGCTGGGTAACAAGCCAGCCCTATACTGTCGGCGTTTTACTATCTTCCAGCAATGCCTCTACCTGGACGGCACATCAGGACAAGGACTTGGCTTTTCGCTTGCTCAAGGCATCCTTCACTGACAACTCAAACCATATAGAACTTGGTACAGTAACGGTTGAAAATTTGACTGATTTGCTTCTTCTGGCTGTAGATGAACAACCAAGTGCTGATTCTCGCGTAGAGTATGAGATTGCATTGCCAGATGGCAAAGCCCTGCGCATGGCTCAAGGTCAGGCCGCACGGCTGCCTGATCCTGTGAGTGGTCAAGTATCCGTTAGCGCCAACTTGCTCGGCTCAGCGAAATCAGCTCCTTTGCTTTGGCCTGGGGCACAACTCCTTTCCGGCACTATTGCTGAAAGTGCTGATTATTACAGCCGATCAATCCCTGCAGTGGGAGCAAGCAAGGCTGTGCTGATTTATGATGCTGAAATTCCTTCAGGCGCAAGTGTAACACCGCGCATTCGCAAAGACAGCGGAGCCTGGACGGAACTCTCGGCAAGCGCAAACACTCCGCAAGGCGATGGACAGGCTGAGTATCGATTTGAGACGCCACTCTCTAATGTCAATGAAATTAAACTCCAGCTTAGCCTTACAGGAACAAGTTCAGCCAGGCCAGTCGTTCGCAATATCCGGCTGATGGCAGTCATATAGGAGTGAATCATGGTCAATGAAAGCACCGCAAATCTCAAGCTGCCACTACCACATCCCGACAATCTGCTGGAAGATGATGTCCATCGGATTAAGAAAGCCTTTGAACTTTTGGATGCTGACGCTGCGCGGCAAGACGATGCCTTGAAAGAGGTATCCAGCGCCAAGGCCGATGCTTCAGAACTGCAAAATGTATTGGAGGCTCTGCAGGAAAAAGCTGACGCAGAGGCTATGCGCATCAGTTTACAGGAAAAAGCTGATAAAAGCGCTTGCGAGGCCATCAGCATTTCCGTGATCACCCACAATAGCCTCTCAGCCTCTGAGCAAGCCTCTGGGCATATTCAGCTTGCGAGCGATGCTGAAGCAACTGAAGGCACGGACTGCACCAAGGCAGTCACGCCAAAGCAGCTCAAAGCTGTCAGTGCTGCCGCCACGCCCAGCCCCACACGCAATGATCTCGCCAATTCCTATAAATCAGCAGGAACAGGAAGCACGGACACTGGCTTCAAGTTAGCCAATGGCTCAGACATTGCCACGCTTTTTGGCAAGCTGGACAGTGTGTCAAATAGTAGCAGTGGCACTGGCACTTTTATCTCTGATGTAAGCATCTCCGTGAGCGGAACTGCTGTAAAGCTCACCAAGACAAAAGCTACACCAGGCTATTGCTCCCATTGCGGGTATTGCTCCTATTGTACTTATTGTCAATGCAACTGCAACTGTGCTTCCTGCAACGGCTAGTCAAGCGAGGGTGTGATGCTTATAGCACTGCGCAATATATATGAATGCCAAGGCAGACCCAGACATATCGCCCTGCATATTGAGCCGCAACGTCTGGAAATCATCATTGCCCAAGAGACAGGGGAAAAGGATGATTGCGCACTTGATGGCGCAAGCCTGCATGAAGGCTTCGCTGGTCTGAATTTAAAAGAGCCACTGCATTTCAGAATCGGCATTGAGGAGCTTTGGAGGCATAGACAGTGGAAAGATGCCTCTGTCTGGTGCTTGAAGAAGTCTGTTGACGCCTATGATTCACTCTGCCTCTACAATCTCCTTGCGGAAACTCTGCCTGCCCGCAAAACATTCAGGGATGCTGGCGGTATTCTTGGTCTGGAAAGTTTCATCGCCGTCTTTGTGCCTTACGCTGAGGCAGACTTCAGCGACATACACTATCGTGTCCTACTTTCAGACAAGGGAGAAAGGCTTGTAGCCAACATTCCCATCGTGGAAAAAGGCCGGGACTTTCTGGACACCTGTTTTGAGGAGCTTCTGCCCACCTTAAGCATCAGCGGGCCGGACAGTCTGAACCCTGATGCCCAGGGGGAATATACCTTACGCGCCTTCCTCAATGGTCAGGTCTGTGAGCAGCCTTTGGATGTGGAGCTTGAACACGTCAACGGTTATCTGCCCAAGACCAGGGTGCGCGTGCGCGATGGTGAGGGGACATTCCGTGCCTGCGCTCTGGGGCTTCTCCCTGGGGACACTCTGAAAATCAAGGCCGGGTTCCGCTACAGGGCTTCTGTAGCTGAAAAGAAAATAGGGGTGGTCAATGATTGAATTTGTCATGCGCAATCGGGCAGGGAAACAGCGCGTTCTGGACTATGAACCCGCCAGACATTGGCTAAGCGCCGATGGAATTTCCCTGCTTGCACCAGAGCGTCCCCAGCTTCCCAGGAATGCCAAGCCTGGCCTGGAAGTACGCCTGATTCTCGGCAAGAAATGCAACTTCAACTGCACCTACTGCTGCCAGCATCAGGCAGGCAAGCAGCACGAACCAGATGCCAGCAACCTGGAGGAGCTTGTCGATCATATCGTGCGCATTGCCGGAGACGCTGGCTTTTGCTCAATCCAGTTTTGGGGCGGTGAGCCGTTCCTCTACTTTGATATTCTGAAAAAGCTGCACAGGCTCTTTCTGGAACGAAACCGTGCGCGTGAGACACCTGACTTCTTCGTTCCTACCAATGGCCTGCTTCTGCATGGTGAGCGGGCAGAATGGATTTTGGAAAACGGCATCGGCATGATGGTTAGCTGGGACGGCCCAGGCCAGCATTTGCGCGGTCTGGATGTGCTGGCCCAAGGGCGAACACTGGAAGCTGTGCGCCGCATCCACGCAAGACAGCCGGACAAGATTGCCATTTCGCCCATCCTTTCCAGCCAGGCAAAATCGTACAAGGTCATCATTGACATGCTTCGTGAAAAACTGGGCACAGATGACTTCCAGCTTGGCGAGGGCCGGATTATCTCGGCGGTGGACGAAGCCTCCATGTCCGCAGCCATACCTATCGAGGAGCTTCCAGATTTCAGCAGGCAGATGCACGCGGATCTTGTTGCTGGCGAATTGCCCCAGTTTCAACTCGCCCATGCACGGGCATTTGGCTGGATTAACACGCTTAACCGCAAAAATGCTTCCCCGCGGCCCTGCATGTGCCATGTGGATTTGGAAGATACACTGATTGTGGACTTGGAGGGCAATGTCCTGACCTGCTCAACCTTTGAATGTGGCGATGTGGATGAAAGCGGCGAGAAGCACAAGCTCTGCCATATCTCAGAGATGAACACTATGGCCGACAGGCCGCATCCACCGCTGATTCGACTGATGAACAGAGTGAACACTACCTGTCAACAATACGCCATGCTCCATGCCTGCCGTGGCGGCTGCCCCTATGCGCCGGATGCCTATGCCGACTATAACTGCCAGGCCAGCTACGCCTGGAATCTGCCCATTGTCGGCCTGGCTCTGCATCGGATTACTGGTGATATTTTAGAAGAAGTGCGGAGTGTTTCAGACTATGCGGTCTGAGCCTGAAGCCTGTCTTAGCCGGATTTTTTAAGTCCCATTCTTTGAAATTATAAGCAATCCTTAAAAATTACGGAGTACAGCTATGCCAGATTTCTTTCTGCATGGCGTGGAAGTTGTCGAAATCGACACTGGCCCACGTCCCATCCGTACTGTAAAATCCGGTGTTATTGGCCTTATCGGCACAGCCCCAGAGGCTAAAGAGGAAGACATCCCGCTCAACTCGCCAGTCTTGATCGCGGGATCGCGGGCAGAAGCAGCCAAGCAGGGCAAAAGCGGCACATTGCCTAAGGCGTTGGATGCAATTTTCGATCAGATTGGCGCAATGGTTGTAGTCGTGCGCATAGCTGAAGGCGAAGGCAGTACCGATGCTGAAAAAGAAGCTGCAACCCTCACTAATATCCTTGGTGGGGTAGATGCAGATACAGGTCAATATCAAGGCGTCCATGCTTTCCTCGCAGCGCAGAGTAACGTCAAGGTGACACCGCGCATCCTCATTGCACCTGGCTTTACGCATCAGCGTCCAGTGGATGTGGATCAAGACGGCAAGAAACTGGCCAATCCCGTTGTGGCTGAGCTGCTGGGCATTGCCGAGCGCCTACGTGCGGTGATTATCGCCGATGGCCCAAATACGAGTGACACCGAGGCCATCAGCTATCGTGAAGATTGGGGCAGCGCCCGCGTCTATCTGGTTGATCCCTGGGTCAAGGTACTCATCAATGGCCAGATAACAGCCCAGCCAGCCTCAGCACGCGTAGCTGGCCTGATTGCCAAGGTGGATAATGATCGCGGTTTCTGGTGCTCTCCATCCAATAATGCGCTTAACGGCATTCTTGGTACTTGCCGCCCGGTGGACTTTGCCCTGGGCGATGCCAATGCCCGCGCCAATCATCTGAACGAAAATGAGGTTGCAACCATTATCCACGAGGACGGCTATCGCCTCTGGGGCAACCGTACATGTGCCTCCGACTCCCGCTGGGCATTCCTCTCGGTTCGGCGCACAGCAGACATGATCAATGAAAGTCTTCTCCAGGCGCATCTCTGGGCTGTAGATCGCAACATCACTAAGACCTATGTGGAAGATGTAAGCGAAGGCGTAAATGCCTATTTGCGTCAGCTTACAGCCCAAGGGGCAATCCTTGGTGGTAGCTGCTGGGCTGATCCTGACCTGAACACTCCCCAAAGTGTGCAGGAAGGCAAAATCTACTTCAACTTCGACTTCACTCCGCCCTATCCGGCAGAACACATCATTTTCCGCTCCCACCTTGTAAATGACTATATTCAGGAGGTCTTTGCATGATTCAGTATCCGCGAGTGCTGAAGAACATGAACCTCTTTGTTGACGGGCGAGGCTATGCTGGACGCGTTGACGAAATAGAACTGCCCAAGCTGACGCTCAAGACCGAGGAGCATCGTGCCGGTGGCATGGATCTGCCTGTGGAAATTGACCTGGGTATGGAGAAGCTTGAAAGCACGATGACCATCTCGGACTTTGATCCCGAGGTATTTAGGCTCTTTGGCCTTCTGGACAGGCAGGACACGCCAATCACAGTACGCGGTGCTATCCAGCGTCAGGGAGAGCCTGCCCAGCCAGTGGTCATTGCCATGCGTGGCGGCTGGAAAGAGATAGATTCCGGCACCTGGAAGCCAGGAGACAAGTCTACGCTCAAAGTCTCTGCGGCCTTGAACTATTTTCGCCTGAGCATCAATGCTCAAGAAGTGGTGGAGATTGATGCCAAAAACATGCTGCGCCGTATTGGTGGCACTGATCAGCTGGCCTCTATCAAAAACGCCATCGGGATCTAAAAGATTAGCATTGCAGAGCGGCGATTCCCTTTGTGGCAAGAACATGCAAGAGCTTGCAGGATGGGCCACCTGGCTTTTTGGCTCCTATTTCCCATTTCTGCACCGTGGATGGTGATGTATTAAGAACTGAAGCCAACGCGACCTGGGTGATTTTAAGCCGTTCACGCAGGTCGCGTACCATTTCGCTGGTATACTTCGGTACTGGCGTTAAGCAACGCAAATCAAATTCCTGCATCTCAGTGTCATCAATGGCATTTATCGAATGTAAGCCCTGCGCCATCTCGTGAACTTCTTCAGCAATGCGGCTTCTATATCCAGGATTCATAAATTTATCTCCCATAATAGTTCTTGTGCTATAGCCTCATCCAATGTGTGATCTGTCATCCTGAGGAACTTTGCACCAATCAATTTAAGAGCTTCTTCATCCTGCAAGCTAATATTGGCCTTTTCATTCTTCTCAAAACCATACAGAAAAAACCATCTGTTATCCTTGTTTGTGGCAACTATGGTGCGAGCGCCTCCCCTCTTCCCGATTCCTGGTAAGGCAATCCGCTTTTTGACTAAGCCACCGCCAAGATCAGCATCAATCAGTCCTTGGGTCATTTCACGTACGGCATTTTTTAGGACATCCTCTGTGATCTCTGTCTTTCGTAGCCACCGATTGAAAGGTTTGGTTTTAAATGCGCGTGTCATATCAATTAACTAGCACCAAGTGCTATAAGAGTCAACAGTAATAAGGAGGTTTCATGAATAATGTTTCCTTAGACTATCCCTTTGAATTTGAAGGCCAACAGATTAAAAGCCTGACACTGCGCCGCCCCAAGGTCTCTGATAATCTGGCTGTGCAAAAGGCAGCCATCTCCGATGCCGAAAAGGAGATCCTCCTGCTTGCCAATCTGGCTGAAGTTGCCCCGCAGCTTATCCACCAGATGGATTTGAAAGACTATAGCAAACTGCAGGCAGTACTTTCCTCTTTTTTATCCTGACGGGCTGTGACCTGCGCGGTCTGGTCATGGAACTGGCCCTGTATACGCATTGGCCCTTAACGGAAATCCTCTCCCTGCCCACTGACGACTTTCTCGAATACATCCATCTGGCTCGCAAGTTGAGCAATCTGGCTCGCAAGTTGAGCAATGCGGAACGCTGACATGGCCAAACCCATTGAAATCACCATTGGCGCGGCTTTTGCTGGCTCTTTTGCCAAGACAATAACTGGCGCACAAAATACCCTTCAGCGCCTTGGCTCTACAATATCCCGTCTCGGCAATGCCCAGTCAGGTGTTTCCCAGATGCAGAGTTTGAGCAATTCTGCCAATTCCCTGGGAAGAGCTTATGCGGCGGCCAAAAAGCACGCCAATGAGCTAAGAGAGGCCATTGCAGGCATAGAGAATCCCAGCAAGGCGCAAATCCGCGAGTTTCAGCGTGCCGATGCTGCCACAGAGAAAGCGCGTCTGGCTTTGGATCGTCAGCGCGAAGCCCTGCGGACACTTAAAACCGAACTCCAAGCCGCTGGGGTAAACACCAAATCTCTCACATCAGAATCTCTGCGCCTGGTAAGCAGCTGGATGTGCTGCGCCAAAAAAGTCTGTCTCTGGCAAAAGCGCAGGCAGCCGTGCAGGCTAATCGCGAGCGGCGCGGACAAATTGTGGGTGACATGTTTGGGCTGCTTGCCGTAGGCACAACTCTGGCTGCCCCGGCAAAGCTTTCCATTGGCTTTGAAGACCAGATGGCCCGTGTGGGCGCTGTGTCCAATGCTTGCAAAGATCAGCTTGCTGCTCTTACAGCCAAAGCCCGGGAAATGGGTCGGGATACACGCTATACTGCCAGACAGGCAGGGGAAGGCATGATGTATCTGGCCATGGCTGGTTTCAATGCCCAACAGCAGATTGATGCCATTGGCGGTGTGTTGACTGTGGCCGCTGCTGCTGGCGCAGATCTGGGTAGAACCTCAGATATTGTCTCCAATGCCCTTACTGGCTTTGGCTTGCCTGCAGCGGAGGCTATCCGCGTTGGCGATGTCCTGACCAAGACCTTTACAAGCTCCAACACGACCCTGGAGAGCCTTGGTGAAACCTTGAAGTATGTCGCTCCTGTCGCCACTGCTGCGGGAGCGAGTATTGAGCTGGTTTCAGCAATGGCTGGGGTCATGGGCGATGCAGGCATCCAGGGAACTATGGCTGGAACAGCAATGCGTTCCATGTTTACGCGCCTTGTTGCCCCGGCCAGGGAAGCTCAAAAGCATATGGCCAAAATGGGCATTACAGCCGAGCAGATGGCTGAGATCATGGCCGATCCTGAAACCCAGGCTGCTGCCCAGCATATCAAGCAAATGGGCATTCAGGTGGCTGATGAGAAAGGCAATCTCCGTGACTGGATGGAGATTCTTACAGAGCTATCCACCAAGCTGGAAAACCTTTCCGAGCAGGAACGGCTTTCTGCGGCCACGGCAATCTTTGGCAAGCCTGCACTGGCAGGCGGTCTGGCTGTTATGGAAGCGCTCAAGAGAGATGAAAACTACCTTGCAGAGCAGGAAGCCAATATGCGCAAGCAGGGTGTTGCGGAAGAAAAGCTTGCCGAGTACCGCGTAAAGACCCGCAACAAGCTGCAGGATCGCCTGAATAAGAACATGGGCGCTGACGGTTTTGCAGCCCAGGTAGCCACGCGGATGGAGGATACCACAGGAGGATCTTTGCGGGTCATGCGCTCGGCCATTGAAGACTTAGCCATTGCCATGGGCAATGTTCTCTCGCCAAGCATCCGCAGCACAGCAGGCAATATCAGTGCCCTTGCCAACGCGGCCACAAGACTGGTTGAAGGCTTTCCTCTGCTCTCCCGTTTGCTTCTGGTGGGTGCAAGCTCGGCCCTGGCTCTGGGTATAGCCTGGAAAGCCCTGGGTTATGCCTGGGCTGTGAGCAAAGCGCCCTTTCTGGCAGCTTCCAGTATGCTCGCAAAGCTGCGTGCCGAGATGGCCCTAACTGCCTTGGCTGCTCAAACTGGCCCAGTAAAATTTGGCTTACTGGGCAATGCCCTGCGTTCTCTTTTGCCTTCGATCTTTGCCGTAAACACTGCCCTTTATGCTAATCTTGTAATCTGGATAGGCGCTGCCATAGCTAGGGTCGCTGCGTTGATTTATAAGTGCTGGGAGCCATTAGCTGCGTTCTTTGGAGGGCTATTCGCTGGCATTAAGGAGGGCTTTGCTGCCTTTGCTCCTCTGGGTTCAGCCTTCAATGCCATTGCCGAGTCAGTAAAGACTGTCTGGGACTGGCTGATGCGCCTCTTTGAGCCAATCAAACTGACATCAGATGAATTTTCTTCCCTTGCCGCAGCGGGCAAGGCCGTGGGCGAGGTGATTGGCAAGATTCTGGCTTCCGCAGTTCAGGTAGTTTTGTTGCCTCTGGAGGGGCTTATCTCTGGCTTGAAATGGCTCAAGGGCATGGTATTTGGCGAGGACAAGGCAGCCGCTCCCCCCACGCAATCAAGGGCCGAAGCCCTGCCAATAGCCAGCAATAGCAAGTCTGTCACCAACAATAACCAGCCCACCATCAACATCACTGTGCCGCCAGGATCAGATGCCCAGGGCATTGCCGCGATAGCTCGCGAAGAAGTTAAGCTGGCGCTGGAAGATCACTCCGAAATGGGCTGGATGTATGATTAAGAGACAGATCAGGGCTGACTCGTTTGTGCATCAAGACGATCAAGCACACCTAAAGCAGCGGGAATGTCTGCCCTGGCAGCCATTGCCTTGAAACGCGTCTCGGCATCATAGACGGCCAATGCCTGCACGCTGATCTCGGTGATGAACTTGTTCAGGCTTATTCCCCTGGCTTCGGCCACGTTCTTCAAGCGCGCGGACAGATCTTCTGGCAGACGAATGGTCAAGGTGCTCATGAAAAGTCCTCCACGAACTCCAAAGGAGTACATATTTGGATACTTGGCCACAGGAGCTGCCCATGCCGTAGATCTTTGACATTGTGGCTGATGATTGCCCTGGCGTTTCCGGCAACGGCCAATTCTATCAGATGGTTGTCAGCTTCATCGGGGAGATTAGGCCGCCAGCCATAATAAATGCTTACCCAGCGCCCTGATGCGGCAAGCGCTTTGACCACTTCCAGACGTTCAGCTTCCGATGTTGCTTCTGTCCACACAGGCCGGGCAAGCAAATCTTCATATTCCAGCCAAAGTGCATTGCCAAAAAGCGGAGTAACTTTCCCGGTCAAAGCCAGACGCAACACAGTCCTGGAAGCACTGCCATCCTTTCCGCGCAGAGCCGCAACAAGCACATTTGTATCAATTACTACAGGGAACACAGTGACTGCATATATGCTATCGTTTGTGCAGTCAAGCAGATGGAGAGGATCATGCGTGCAATGCTTCGACTCACTGGTGAGCTTGATTTTAGCTTTGAGCTGGGCACAGCGGCTTATCATCGCTTTGTCTCTTCACGGGGTTCAAGATGGCCGGAGCAGGAGCGCCTTGGGCGTCTTCCGGCCCTGCAGCACACGGGCCTGAACGCCTGCGAAATCACCCTGGATGGTGTGGCCTATCCAGGCTTACTGGGCGGCTCAGTAAAGAGCATGTTTGATCTGCGTGGTCTTAGCCTTTCGCAAAAACCTTATCTGCTTACATTTGGTACTGGCAAGGTCTGCGGCTACTGGGCAGTGCTTGATGTCAGCGATACGCGCACCATCTTCATGGACAACGGCTCGCCGCGCAAGATCGAGTTCAGCATCAAGCTCAAATACTATGGGCCGGACTATAACAACAGGGCTAATGTCAGCCTCCTGGGCAAGAGCAATCTTTCCACTGCAGTCAAAAGCGCAAGCGCACTTATTCAAAAAGCGGGCAAGTATGCCGAACTTCCTAAGATCAATGCCAAATCATTTTTTGAACAACTTAGCAATGTAGCCAAGGCGGTTTCTCAGGTTGTCAGCGATGCCACAAGAGTTGCCAGTGAGGTGCAACGCTATATTGCCAATCCAATGGCTCTTGTTGGCTTAATCAGCGGCAGCATCTTGCCCGAATGCCTAAGCGGCATCAGGGAGATTGCCCAGAGCGCACAAAGCATCATGGATGCAGGCGAAAGGCTTGTTGATTGCGTTTCCGCAGTCAATGCCCTCACTTATAGCCTGCCTGGCCTTGCCCCGAAAAAGCTGGGTATTGTTACCGAAACCCTACGCAAGGGCCTTTGCAATATACGCGACACAGCTCGCCTTGCCAGCTACAGCATGGGCGCTATCCAGAGCAGCCTTTCATCTCTGAGAGAGACCTTTTCTCGCCTGGGTACACGCGAAGAAAGCGTCCGACAATGCCAGAGTGTATCCGATAAGGCAAAGACCATGGGCACAGCTTGCAAGACTTTGGCTGAAGACAGCAGCACAATTTTGGAGAAATTCGAGTGAAAACAGTAATAAGCCGTGATGGAGACATGCTCGATGCTATCTGTGCCCGCTATTATGGCCGCGAAGCCTATGTAACAGCGCTTTTGGCAGCAAATAAGCATCTGGCCAGCATGCCAGCCATTCTACCTGCAGGGCTTGTGATCGCTCTTCCTGATTTGCCGGATACCCTAGAAAGCGATCCCATAGAGATCAGGCTGTGGGGTTAAAACATGCGTCCTGATTTTAGCATTCATGCTGGCTCAGAGGATGTGACCCAGGCCATCAAGGACAGATTGCTGGAGCTTAGTGTCACTGACGAGGCAGGCATCAAGTCCGACAAGCTCAAACTAGTTCTGGACGACAGGCGCTTGTCTAATGGTTCTGTTGCTGCCTTGCCGGGCATGGGCACTAAGCTTTCTGTAGCTCTTGGCTATGCCGAAAGCGGCCTTAGAAGCATGGGCTGCTACATGGTCGATGAGGTGGAATTGCGCCACTCTCCAGCTACACTTGCTGTAAGCGCAAGCGCCGCTGATATGTCTAGTCCTTTCCGCTGCCGCAAGACACGTTCCTGGGATGCATCAACTCTTGGCGCAATGGTCGAAAGCATCGCTTTGGAGCATGGCTTCATTCCCAGAATTGATCCAGAGCTTGGCCGCGTAGTTATTCCCCATCTGGATCAGGTTTCAGAAAGCGACATGGCCCTTTTGACGCGTTTGGCGGAGAAGCACGATGCCATTGCCAAGCCTGTGCAAGGTTATCTGGTGCTGGCCAGGGCGGGTGAGGCCAAGTCGGTTTCTGGTGAGGATATGCCCTGGTTCAACCTTGATATTTCCGAGATAAGCTCCTGGACTTTCCGGCATAGGGCACGCAGTCCAGGCGGCAAGTCCAGTGGCGAAAGAGGCGCAGAAAAACAAGGAGGATTCAAAGCGCACTGGTGGGATTGCGAGGCAGGCAAGGACAGGTGGGTAACAGTGGGTGAAGAGCCTTTTGAGGAACTGGCCTATCGCCACAAAACAGCAGCCGAAGCCAGGGCCGCTGCTTCCGCCAAACTGAACAAAGGCCAGCGTCAGGAAGGAAGCCTTAGCCTTAGCATGCCGAGCAATCCCAAGCTTGCTGCTGAATGTCCACTGACTATCAATTTACGCCCAGGTCTGGCCAGAACTTGGCGCATTATCAAGGTTGAACACCGTCTGAATAGCTCCGGTTTCACCACCCAGGTGGAAGCGGAGTTTTTTTTAACTAAACAGGAGAAGACTATATGATTCCCAGAGGTATCAGAAACAACAATCCCGGCAATATCAAAAAAGGCAATGCCTGGCGGGGTGAGGTAAGCAACCAGACTGACTTCGATTTTGAGCAGTTTACGACACCAGAGTATGGCATACGTGCCTTGGGAAAAATCCTGCTTGCCTATGAGAAGAGATATGGCCTGAATACAGTGCGCAAGCTGATCAGCCGCTGGGCACCACCCAATGAGAACAACAGCAATGCCTATGCTGAGGCAGTTGCCAAAGCCCTGGGCGTGGATGCCGATAGCAGAATCAACGTATCGGAATATTTGCCAGCCTTGGTAAAAGCAATCATCCACTATGAGAACGGCCAGCAGCCATACTCTGCCGAGACTCTGGCCCTTGGCGTCAAAATGGCTCTGGAGGCATGAGCATGTCCCTGGCCAGCTTTATTCCCATCATCGGGCCAGCCCTGGAGAAACTATTAGATTGCATTCCTGATCCCAACGAGCGCAGCAAACGCGAGGCTGAGTTTCAAAAGTCTCTTCTGGAAGCCATAAGTTCAGAAAGCTCGGATAATAGAGCAATTAACAAGGTCGAGGCCGCGCATGGCAATATCTTTGTCTCCGGCTGGCGACCATTTATTGGCTGGATTTGTGGTTTTGCCCTGGCTTTCCAGTATCTCCTAAGACCCTTCTGGATTTGGGCAACAGATACCTGGTGGCCAGGCAGTCCCGTGCCGCCAACCCTTGACGGTATGCTCTGGGAGCTTGTCATGGGCATGCTCGGTCTTGGCGGCTTGCATACCATTGAAAAATGGAAAAGGGGCGTCAGATGACTACTGATCTGGATAAAGAAATCTATGAGCGTCTGGCCAGGATTGAGGAAAAAATTGATAGCCTGGGACTGCGCTTTGGCGAGCGTCTGGCCACGGTGGAAGCGCGTCTTAATGCACTGGAAAAGAGTTCTGAACGACGTGGTGAGCGCCTGGGCAAGCTGGAAGCCGCTGAAGAGCGCCGTAAAGGGGGATTGGCCGTGATGGCTGTTGTCTGGGCAGCTGCTGCGGCCCTTGGCGGGGTGATAGCCAAGTTTATGCCGATGCTATGGCCATAAGGCAATGAGCCGGGGAGAAATCCCCGGCTTTTTTGTTTTTATTCAACATGTTGCGCTTATTCTACTTGGCTTTTCGCCAGTATAACGCGAAACAGCGGACGCAACAGCGAAGGCTGTGGAGGCCGCATGGACAGAGCCTTTGGCACAGAAATCGAACTCACCGGCATCACCAGAGAGCGTGCAGTGCAGGTTTTGAGGCTGGTTGGCTGCAACATCCGCGAAGAGGAATACAACCACGTCACCAGAACCTGGTGGAAGATTGTCCCTGATGGCTCAGTGAGAGACGGCTTTGAAGTGGTTTCGCCAATTTTGCGCGGCCAGCGGGGCGTTTCGGAAGCCATGACCGTGGCTACGGCCCTGGACGATGCAGGCGGCTGTGTGGATAGGCGCTGCGGACTGCATGTGCATCTTGACAGTTCCGGCCTGGAATTTGCGCAGCTACGCAATATTATTCGCCGCTACGCTTGTTATGAGCAGGAGATAGATGCCTTCATGCCGCCAAGCCGCAGGGGAAATGAGAATCAGTATTGCCACTCCTTAAGGCCATTTGTGGAACAGGAATCTTTCCGTAGGGCCACAAATTTAAGACAATTGGTTCAGGCCCAGCCGGACAGGTATTACAAGGTCAATCTCAAATCCCTGGAAGTGCACAGGACGCTGGAATTTCGCCAGCATTCGGGAACTTTGAACGCCATGAAAATTCAGAACTGGCTGAATTTTATTGATGCCTTTGTGCGCGAATCCTGCCGCCTGACTGGCTTGGGCCAGGTGGAAGAGCCAAGAGCTTTGCCCCAATTACAACCCAGGCTTAGGCTTCTGGCTAATATGTTGCTCGAAGCGCCCAATGGCCTGAGCAGTCAGGCCCTGCAGGCTGCCCTGCAGCTTCAGGCGCACAGCTTGCGGGCCAGCATGACTTATCTGCGCCGCGCTGGAGTTGCTGTGGAGAGTCACAGGACAAGCGAGGGCAGCATCTACCGCATCAATAGGGGCGGAAGATCCAGAAGCTCTCAGCCCGAGGATGCAGGATTATTTGCGGGCATGGCTCAGGATCTTGTCCGTTTTTATCACAATCGGGCGCTTGTCTTGAACAACGCCCGCTAATTTAAAGGAGGAGTCATGCCCTATTTTGCCTATGGCTCAAACCTGAACGCACTTGATTTGGAGAATTGGTGTCAGCGCCAGCGGCTACCCTATCCTTTGGGGGCGAGGCTTGGCCGTGCATGGTTGCCAGACTATCAGCTTGTTTTCGATACCTATTCAGCTACGCGCAGAGGCGGCGTGGCCAATGTAGTCCCGCGCAAGGGCTATGCGGTGCCGGGTGTGGTGTTCAAAATTCGCAAAAACGGCTGGCGAGTTCTCACCATCAAAGAAGGTGCTCCAACATTCTATTCAAAATGTGATGTCGTTGCCCTTGTTGAAAACGCACACGGCGTCACTGCACCCATGGCTTGCACCACATATCGGCTGACCCCTGCTGAAAGTTTTATCGCTCCAAGTCAGGCTTACCTCGATGCCATTGCCGGAGCTTACGAAGCTTATGGTTTTGCAATGGAACAACTGCGCCTTGCCTCTCGTGATCAGGACAAGCCTCTGCCACTCTTTGTCTACGGCACCTTGCAGCGGGGCAAACGCCTGCATGGATACATGCACGGCTTTGAGTTTGTGGGCAATGCAACTGTTTGCGGCAGGTTGCTGGATTGCGGAAGTTTCCCTGGGCTGATCCGCGGAGAAGATTGCGAACGGGTTCATGGCGAGCTGTATCAGATCAAACCGGGCGTTGAGCCGGAAGATGTGTTCAGGTGCTTGGACAGCATCGAAGGCTTTGGCGGCTTTAATCGGAAAAACCTTTACGAGCGCCGGATTATTGCGGCTGAATATACCGATGGCAAGAAAACAAGCAGCTGGTGCTGGTCATACCACTGGATGGGGAACATGGGCTGCCCGGTTATCACGAATGGGGTTTGGAAGTAACTATGAGATATGTGACTTCAGCGTGTTAGACATGGCCGCTTAGCCGGACAGCAATGAGATCAAGCCATGGCTAGTCATGACCAGAAACAGTTTTGTGATGGATTATTTTCAGACTGCGTAAATATATTATAATTTTCTACCTCATTATGAGGTATCATGCGGTATTTAATGTTGCTGTCTTTCAAAAACTCCTCAGCAAACAATTTCTTTGCCTGGACTACGGGGTCGTCAATCTGATTTGAGGCTTTTACTTCAACAACAAGCCATTCACCAGAGTTTGTCAGGATTAAAAAGTCAGGATAATAATTTCTTACGCATTTTGTATCGGGATCAATATAGTTTATAAAAAAATCACTCTGACCATGAGTCAGCATACCTGTAAAATAAACTTCCTTTACATCCTTGTGTTTGATTATCCGCTCAAAAAATATTTTTTCTGGATTTGAATCAAAGCAATAGGTATCAAGATGGAAGCTTTTTTCAGCCTCTTTCTGGGTATTTTTTTGCCATTCATTGAAAAATTCGGTCAATTCTTTTTTTCCATGCACAATGAATCTGCCGTCTTCAGGATCATTGATAATATCAATATCTTTGCTTTCCTTTTTCTCATATTCCTCAATTTCATAGAGTTCATTGAAGACATAGGGAATTAGCTTGTCATAGAGAAGATCATTAAATTCATTTACTTTCTCAAGAATAAGCTCAATTCCATCCACGCTTTCCCTCAAGATTTTATCCACTTTTAGCGGCGAAATACACAAATAGCGGGCAATTTCAGCAACCAGGGTATAGGCAGTCCAGCTTCTGTGTTCTTTTCGATCCGTAATTTCCTCTGAAGCGCTTTTACTGACAATTTTACCGCCGCTTATCAGGTGCTGCTCGTGGAAAGAGCGATATTTTTCAGTATCCCATTGATCTATTCCAAAATTGATCGGAGCAGAATATTCTTTTTCTTTTATATTATACTGATGTTTGACTTGTGAGAGTTGAATTTTACGTTTTTTTATAACTCGTACTTCATATTCAGGAGATTTTTTCCCGCTGTTATTAATCTCTTCTACATTCAGATGGAAGTTCTGCTGAAGCTCGTCATCCAGAATTTTGTAATTATCCTCCGCAAGATAGATGCTTCCGTCCTCCTGGCGATTGCCAATGGAGCGCAAGCAGCGCATCGTAGCTTGAAGGACAAAGACCTTGGACTTTGGCTTCCTGAACATGGCAACGCCACAAAGGGAGCGGCAATTCCAGCCCTCCTTGCCCTTGTTGACCAAGATTATGAACTGCTTTTCAGATGCAGGTGTATCCAGATCGTTAAAAGCTTTTATATCGTCATTTGTGGTAAGTTTTTCATCTCCAACATTCAGCAAAATGCTTTTAGGTGATATGTTCTGGCGTAGAAGCTCGGCTTCAAGCATGGGTCTTAGATTCTCGCTTGCGTCCTCAATGGTTGGCGAAAAAAAGGCCAGTTTTGGCAACATCCCCTCAAAGCGTTTATCCTTGTAAGCTTCGAGAAATGCCTCGACCACCACTTTGACAAAGTCTGCATCCCTGGTGTTGGTGAATTTGTGGATTACCGGGTTTTTCAGATAGCGTTCTGTTATGGCATTGTTCAGCCCAAAGGAATAGACCACTTCGGGCAAAATCTCGTTTTTGATATAGGGGGTGCCTGTAAAATTGTAGCAGGCCACAAGGCAGCTATTGTTGTTTTTCAGACCCTGGGCAAGGGTATTGATTGAAAAGCGCAAAGATGTTTCTTTGCTCACATCGCGCAGATCTTTTTTCAGCTTGTCGCCAAAGGCATGATGGGCCTCGTCCACATAGATGCCAAGCTGGGGAAGACGGCGGAGTTTCAGGAAACGCTGATTTGTTGGCAGATCGGATTCATCCAGAGGCTCGTCATGTCCATAGAGATCGCTTATATCGTCATAGACGGATTTTTGGGCATCTTTGCCAAGATCTGCCAATTCTCCCTGGAAAAGACGGCTTGCCGGATCAGGCTCGGTATTGCGTCTTTTGAGGATAATTTTCTGCGTATTGGAAACAATCAGATTGAAGCTGGAGCCATCGATGATATTCAGGGTTGTTCCGGCTTCCTCAAGGTACTGGAGCTTGAGATTTGCCTGCATCCAGTTTGCATATTCCGGCGGCAGGACTTTGGAAAAATCGAAGCTTTCAATCTCTTTCAGGGATTGCAGAACCGTCTTGTCTGGCGCAAAAATCAGCGCGTTATGGCAGAAAAGCTTATCCTCTGGAAATTTGTTTGCGAGAACGAACTCATAAAAAATGCAGGTGGCCATGAGCAGGGTTTTGCCAACTCCCATGGTCAGTGCAAAGATATAGTTGGGATAGATTTGCCTTGATGCCTTCATTTTTTGGAAAGTCCTTTCATAGGACTCGGCATCGAAAACAAACTGTTCACCAAGCGCAAGTGTGCCACTTTCCCCCAGCACATCGCCGCGCTGGGCAAATACCCCCTTGCGGTGATACCATTCGTCAAAAATCTGATAAACTGGCTTGTTCTCAAGATATTCCTTGAGAAAAACATAGATTTCCAGGGCCTCGAACTGCGGACGGCGCAAAAATTGCCCCGGGCGGTAGCGTTCCGGGTCATTGTAATCGAGAATCTTGCGCGTAATCAGCTTGTAGTGCTTGCGTATCTGGGATTTGTTTCGGGCATAGAAACGCAAAAGCTCCCTGAAAAAAGCCCTGTCGAGGCTGATTGCTGGCTGCTGCCGTCTGGAACGGGCCATTATTCTTCAGCCTCAATATTTGCTTCCAGGCTCTCGGAAAGCAGATCGGTGATTTTGACTCTGATCAGGCCATAATCAGGGGGCAACTTGTATCGCCCTTGAACAAGTTCATTTTTGCCTGGGCAGTCAAAAATGGCAGGGCGCAAGACCTCACCATTATAATTCCAGTCAATGGCCACGCTTTCTACAAGCTCTCGCCAGTCCTCGACATTCTCTTCAAGCAACGAGAGTTTTTGCAGGAGATTACGCGGGAAAAACTGCTTGATGACCAGTTCATCCTCCTCGATGCCAATTTCCGCTTCAGGATCATATTTGAAAGTAAGGCCAAGCTCCTTTTTGTGAAAAATATCGACAATCTTTATATCCAGTTCGTACTGTTTGCCGATTTCCATTTTCAGGTTGGCTTCAAGATCAGGTTCATGGCCCATGCAGACAAGCATGATTTTGTCCAGCACCGCATTAGGTGTTTTTTCATGCTGGGCATTGAGTTCGCGGTAATTCATGCCGGTGATAATCGGGTTCAAATCCTTGCGCGTGGCGATGCGATTAACAGGCATGATTTTCACCTTGTAGCCGTCTTTCATGCCGTCAAAAACCTCGCTGGAATCCAGAGGCTCGATTTCCAGAGCCTGCATCAGCAGGTCTTTTGCCTGAGCAGGATTACGAAATACATCATAATTATTTACATTATAGACTTCAAAATTAAGATAGAGGGGATCTGTCTGAACAAGACTGCCGCGATCTGATTTTTTCTCGGCAATGATGGAGTTCAGCCGATTGGTAGTAGTCTGAATTGCGCCCATATTGATGTCTGCGCCAATGAAACGCCTGCCAAGCTTCATGGCCACGGCCTGGGTAGTGCCTGAACCCATGAAGCAGTCAAGGACAATGGCGCCGGGATTTGTGGATGCATTGATTATACGTTCTAAAAGTGCTTCTGGTTTTTGCGTGGGATATTGAGTATCTTCTATTGCTTGTGAATTTACACTATTTATGTCATTCCATAACGATTGAACAGCCCTACCAGACGTATCGTCAAGGAACTTTTTGAAACGGGGGACTCCGTCTCCACGTTGAGGCCAGTAAATTAATCCCTTTTGTTCAAGTTCATCAAGTCGATGCTTAGGATAACGCCATGCTCTAAAAAAACCTTTCCATTCAAATTCTTTATTAGTTCCTACATGACCGATTAATGGAGAGGGCATAAACAATTTCCCTGTGATTTCACAAACTTGTGAATAATATTTGTCAATATAATCTTTGGATAATTCTGTATAGAGTACATTAAAAAATAAATTATCCGTTTTAGAATAAAATAAGATTGTATCAGTATTATGTGAAAAATGTTTTGTTGCATTAACTCGTGGATTACCTCTTTGCCAAATTATTTCATTTCTAAAATTATTTGGTCCAAACACTTCATCGATGATGCAACGGATATGATGAGATTTATGCCAATCACAATGTACAAATAATGAAGAAGTATCAGAAAGTAATTCTTTAATAATTATTAAACGCTCATAAATAAATTGATTAAATTCATCGCTTGACCAAATATCATTATATTGTTTTTCTTCGAAATTTGAGTGATTTCCTTCAGCTCTATTACCATGTGAAGCAATGGTTTTTTTATATTCCGCTTTTGAGTCAAAAGGCGGGTCAATATACACCAAATCAACTTTTCCGCGAAATTCTTTGAGCAAATGGCTCATCACCTGCAAATTGTCGCCCCAGTAAATGCGGTTCATCCAGCCATTAACGGGATCGCCGTAGCTTTCCTTTTTTTGGGCAGGGAAGTTGTGGGTGGAGGTAAAAGGCCGCTTGCCGGCCCAGTGCAATTCAGGAAAGCCGCGAATGGGCTGAGGACGGGGTAGCTCAAAAGTCATGTCCTCGACTTTTTCTGAACCTAAGGGCAGCTTGTTTTGGTTATTCATATTTTCCCCTTCATAATTCTCTTGCAAAAAATCACTTATAGCTACCCGGAAGTCTTTTACCAATTACAAAAATATCTGTAGTAGATTTTGAAGAGTCCATTTTTTTCATTGCAATTCTTCTTTTTGCCTCTTCCAAGTCATATAAGCCCATCTCGATATTTAGAGCATACAGTAAATTCAAATTTTCAGAGTTGGCTAGATTTATTGCAGAGTCAAGACGATCTGTTTTAACTTCTGGACTCTGAATACCAGTAAAGAACCTTTTATTGCAATTTTCACATAGATAATAGGAATGCGATTGATTGCTAACTATATTCTTAGTTAAATTCTTGCATATACGGCAATTTTTACTTTTTCTATGTTTATTACTTAGTGAGTTTGATAGCATTTTAAGTCTATTTATCTCTTCCATCCTTAATCGTGCTTTTTCAATACTGCAATTTCCAATACTTACATTAAACGCTAGAAAAAGCGTTATTCCTTCTTTTGCTGCCATGCTGCGCATATTCTCAATTTTACTTACCTTATCTTCATTAGATTTAATGCCATATAAAAATTTATTATTGCATGAATTACAAACATAGTATGATCTCTTTGAATTGCTTATCAAATTCTTATCTGGTTTCTTGCAGATTTTGCAATTATGAATTTTTTGCTTATTCATATCCATAATGCTTATCCTCTGTCACAAAGCGCTTTCAAATCACATTCCTTGCACAATTTGTCCGGCCTCTTGGCAACTCCAAATTCTTTTTGCTCCATCTTTCCAATAATTCTCTCAACATCACTGATTGTATTCTCAATGGACTCTCTTTTATAAGGAAAATGAATAACAGGTACGCCGCTTTCTTCGCCTGTGTAATAAAGATTCATGCCGCTGACTTTTAAGTTATAGCGATTTTCCACCAGATGGGCATAAATCTCAAGCTGGCGTTTGTAGCGGTTAATTATTTCGCGTTCTGAAAAAAGATCAGGCTTGGCAGTGCTCTTGAAGTCGACAACTTCAACAGTATTTCCCTCTCCCTGGATAAGGTCTATCTTGCCTGCAAGTATATAATCGCCTTTAACAAGCGATACATCCACCTCGGTATCCCGGATGTTCGACCACTTTCCCGCTTTGCGCTCCATGTAGCGGAGAACATGCTCAAAAGCCACCTCGCGAATATGAGGGGCAAGGTACATCCTTTCCTTATGGCTTAAATTTGCATAGTTCACATCAAACCACAAACGCGCGTTGGTTTCTGTAATGGCATCTGTTTCCCCGCGCAAAACATGCTTGTGAATATCCTCTATGGTCTGATGGACAAGCTGGCCAAAAATCATTGGCCCTTCGCGCACTGGCATAAATTCCCAGTATTTGAAAAACTGGTATTGCCTGGGACATCCCTCATAAACAAGAACGTGTGACGTATAGGAGTATCTCGTCATTGCCGCGCTGGACTTCACCTCGTCCACCACCAGGCCCGGGAGCTTACCTTTTTTCCAGTACGGCACAGACTCATAAAAAGGCTCAAAATATTTGGAGGGGCACTTCCGGCCGCGCCCCCTTTTTTCCAAGCACGTCAGCACAAGCAGATTCTTGGCGCGGGAAAAAGCTGTATAGAAAAGCCGCTTTTGGTCAAAGTGCTTGATCCTGTCTGAAGGCTCAAAGGGCGCGCGAGAGTAGTATTTGCGCTCCAAGATTTCATCAAGTTCTGAGCGCTGTGATCTTGGAAAAGCATCCAGAGAGCCAACAAAGGTTACAGGAAATTCAAGTCCCTTTGACTGGTGAATAGTCATAAAGGCCACTGCGCCGGATGGTGTGGTGTCATTGGCGTCTTCAAATTCAGAAATTCCACCATCATGCACATACCTCAAAAAATTGTTGAAAAAATCCGTTACGTTTTTCTTGAGATATTCCGGATGAAGCACCTGGATATGGTGAAGATACTCGAATTTGACCAGAAGCTGTGAAAAGATTGCAATATTCCTTGCTGGTCTTTCATCCCTTTTATTTTCCTGGATATTTAGCCATTGTGAAAAAAGTGGGAATTGAAGAAGCCGATAGAATAGCTCGGAGAAGCCAAAATCCAAGGGCTTGTTGGATATGAGCATATTCTGGATTTCTTTTGCCCGATAAACACACCATTGGCGCAGTTCTTCGTTAATCTTATTATTACGGAGATATTGGGCAAATTCGGTCAGACAAGAGTCATAGTAGTCCCATACCTCAAGAGGCTCATATCTCGACTGCCATTCTGTCCTAATTTCTTTGAAAATTGGAAAAAGAAATAAAAAAGCGCCAACCAGCGCCCTGATTTCAGAGCGTTCAAAAAACAAATCCGATCTTGGAGCATAGACCGGAATGCCGTTTTCTTCCAGAAATTGCGCCAATGCCTTAACTTTGCTATTTTTGACAGAACGAAAAAGAAAAGCGACCTGATTCCAATCGCTGATATGCGCAGAACTTAATTGCTGCAAAAATCTCAAAACTGATTCATTCCAGGCTTCCTGTTCGCCAGATCCAGAAACTCTTATGACTGGATTTCCAATCCCTGCTTTTTCCATTGGCGCTTTAATAGATTTTTCATAACGAAAGCGTATGCCGTTCTCTCCATCCCATGAAAACTCATCAAGAGAGCCGTCCATCCACTTGTTATAAAAATCAATAATGCCAGGGTCAGACCGAAAGTTTATATCCAATGAATAAATAGCACATTTTTTATCTGGAAAGCGTTTTGGAAATTCAAGTATATTTCTAATGGTCGCACCCCTGAATCTGTACAAGCCCTGATCATCATCACCAACAACACAAATATTCTGATTGTCATTCATTAAGGTGAAAATCAGCTTTTCCTGAACTGTATTCGTATCCTGATATTCATCTATCAGAAAATAGTTTATTTTTTCTTTTAATGGGCCAAGAACAGTTTCCGGATTGGACTCAAGAAGTTTTAGCGCTTCCACCTGGATAAACGAAAAATCAAGCAAATTCTCCTCTTCCAGCATTTGGCAATAGAGAATATGCCATTTGCCTAACGCCTGTATCCGTATGTCATCATCTTGGATGAGCTGTTGAGGATCAACGCATTCTTCTGAAAGTTTGTTCATCCACTGGCAAAGAATAGCGGCACGGTTCCAGCGCGAAATCTTATCCTGGCCGTCAAGCAGCGTGGAAACAGGCGCAATATCCTCAAATTTCTGAAGCCGCTGAAAGAAAAAATATGCTTGATCAAACTGATCCATCACTGAAAAATTTTTTTTCAAGCGGGTAAAATCGCGGTTATCCTCCAGAAATCGCAAACAAATTGAGTGAAATGTGCCAATATACATTTCATCAAAATTTATGCTTACATTGCGGCTCAACAACTCTCTGGAAATCCTGTCCTCAATTTCCTGGGCGGCTTTTTCAGTGAATGTGGCGATAAATAGCTGGTCAGGAGGGATTTTTTCATCAACAAGCAACCGAATGACTTTCTGGACAAGAGTATAGGTCTTGCCAGCCCCAGGCCCGGCAATTACAAGCGCAGGCCCCTGGATGTGATTTATTATTGCTGCCTGCTGGGATGTTGGAGAAACTGGCATGAAAATCTCTACGCTGTTTAGATGACCTGTGCATTTTTATGGAAAAACCATTTCTTGCCAACCAGTAGCAAGTTCATGCTTCCATCATGGTTAAAGTCAGCCCACGACATTTTTAATATCCCTCAAAGACATAGCCAAAGCCACAATTTTCCCCGCGAAAGGGTATGCCTATGGTTCGGACTGCCCCCTAGGCACAAAGCAATGCGCATCAGCAGGGCATTTGCTACTCCAAGCAAGGTCTTGGGCGTAGAATTCTCACTGGTGATCAAGCCTTACAACCATCACTCCCCGCGAATAGCCAGCAGTTCCTGCAAATTGGTTGTCCAGGTGGGCGACAGGGCATTGCGTTGCATGTGCCAGTCGGCATCTTTCAATCCCTGGCTGGCAAAGGTCAGAGTACCCCGTCCTTCAAGTTTATTAATCTTATCCACTAGGCGCATGAGCTTGCCACGGCGTTTTTCGTGCGCAGTCACGGCCTGGCCCTGTGGCGTGACGCATAAAAGCTCGGCCTGACCATCCCCAGGCTTGCTTAACTCGGTGAGCATCACCATGACCTTGGCATAGGCGTAGCCATGCCGGAAGATTCGCTCAAGCCCTCTTTCGGCTGCGCTTATCAATACCGCAGTATCCAGGCTGGGTCGGGCAAGCTTCACGCTGACCATTTCATCGTGCTGCGGCTGATCCACGCGGTAATAGGCTGTCTGGATGCGCACACTGACCATCTGGGCCTGTAGATGCTTGCCGCGCAATTTTTCCGCAGCACGGGCTGCATGAAAGGCCGTTGCCTGACGCATGGTTTCAAGCTCACTGACTTTTCTGCCTAGAGAGCGGGAAGAAATGATAGTGCTGTGCGTGACAGGGATTTCTTCCCTGATGGCTGGTATGCCTCTTAGTTCCATTTGCAGATTAAGGCCAGTGACAGTGAGCAGTTTGCGGATAAATACAGGGTCGGCATCACGCAGTTGCAGGGCATTATGGATGCCCTCAACCTTGAGCTTGAGCGCACCCTTGCGGCCTATGCCCCAGAGGTCGGCTACTTCTGTCTTTTCAAGCAGTTCATTGAGCTTGTGGCAGCGGCTAAGGTCAAAAATGCCCTTGTACCCTGGATAATCCTTGGCAACTCTGGTGGCTATCTTGGCCAAAACCTTGGTCGGGGCTACACCAATGCTTACGGGCAGTCCTACCCACTGGGCAACACGCCTGCGCATCTCAGGCACAATTTCATCGGCATTGGCTGCAAGTGCGCCCTGCATGACAACAAATGCCTCATCTATGGAATAGACTTCAACGTGCGGCACAAGGCTTTCCAATGTGCGCATGACCCGATGCGAGAGATCGCCATAGAGCGTGTAGTTGGAAGAAAATACTGCGACATTCCTGGCTTTAAGAAAATCGCGAATCTGGTATTCGGGCACGCCCATTTTGATGCCCAGGACTTTTGCTTCTCTGCTTCGGGCGACAACGCAGCCGTCATTGTTGGAAAGCACAACCACTGGCTTGCCTTGCAAATCAGGCCGGCTGACACGCTCACAGGAAGCATAGAAACTGTCGCAATCCACCAGGGCAGTAAGTGAACCGTCAGGGGCGGTGAAACGCGATTTAGAGCTTGTGCAGGACATAGGTTACTACACCCCAGATATGCACATGCTCTCGATTGGTAATCTCAAACTCAGGATAATCGGGATTGGCCGAAGCAAGCCATGTTTTGCCATTCTTGCGAGTAAGGCGTTTAACCAGCATTTCACCGTCCAGCGTGGCAATGACCACGCTGCCATTTTGAGCTTCTGCGGAACGGTCAACCACCAGCAGATCACCATCATGGATGCCCATGCCAATCATGGAATCGCCTGCTGCGCGGGCGAAGAATGTTGCGGCCTGATTGCGTACCGCTATTTCGTGCAGATTGATTTGCCCCTCGATGTAGTCCTCAGCAGCAGAGGGCCAGCCAGCTTGCACTGGCGAGAGATAAAGGGGGCAACCTTGGCCAGCCGGAATTTGCTGCGTAGCTTTACCTAGTATCTCAAGGACTGGAAAAGGGATTTTGCTCATTGTGCTTTCTACTCAGAATGGCTTTCCTTAAAAATTGCCTCAACAAGTCTGTCAGCCATAACTTCCTCGTGCATATCCCGTACATATTCCTGAGGGATGCACAAGACAAGCTTGCCAAACTCAGCCTTGCTCAAACCAGATTGTTTCCAGGGTTTTATCCTGTCATACTGGGTGCGGCTCATTCTGAGCCAGGCCCAAGGCTTCTGGGCGCTTAACTTCTCAGATAATTTGCACAAGCACTTTGTCCCTGCTTAAGCTATGAGTGAGATTGATGGGAGTGCCTCAATCAACTCCTGGCGTGACGAGGCTATTGCCAGACAAGATCCAGCAATCATCGCATTGACCTGTCCGCCAGGCAATTCACCGCCAAAGCGCATATCAGTCCTGATCCCGTACACAGGAATGTTCCTGGCATAGGCATAGCCAATCTCCCAGGCAGTACCATCGTCAACCTGAGTGCCGTCCAGCAGGGCAACAACAAGATCACAATCATCAAGAGCCTTGCGGCAGCCATCCATGATGTCTTTGGCCGAAAGTTTGCCTATCTCATCCTGGTCAAAAATCTCATAGGGCCAGAGGACATCGTATCCAGAGATTTGCAGTTATCTTTTGAAAATACGCAGCCAGTCTTGCTCGGCTTCAGTAAATAACGGCCCTGCGAGGTAGATTCTTGGCATTTGCGCCTCCGAATAAAAAGTCCAAAATCTCATCGAGATGCTTTATAGTAATCTTGCACAACATCTTGCCACACTCGGTGATTTTGGACTTGAGCCACCATAATACACTTTTCTCTCAGCCGCTATAGCTTATTCCCAGACATGTTTTTCAGAAGTTTGAGCGGTGTCACAAAACTGGGCGTTCCTTGCGCAAGTTCTGACCCTACCCCCAAAAACAATACCATTGAAATATTAGTACTCCACATGCAGGAGGCACAAGATGAAACGGAGCAAATTTAGCGAAGAGCAGATAATGGTATCTCGGACAGACAGATACTTTGAAGCAGGTAGCCGCAGGCGTGCAGTTTGCGGATTAGTGAGATGTGCCTCTTTATTGCCAAGCGCTCAGGCATGGGCTATTTTTCAAGCATGGCAAGCAATAATTTGCCCCATGATGCCGCTTACAAGGCATTCTTTAGTGACCCAGAGATGGTCAAAAGCTTCCTCCTCAATTTTGTGCCAGAAGACTTTGTCGCGGACTTTGACTTTAATACTCTTGAGCCCTGCAACGGCTCCTACACCACAACAGACCTCAGTCAGCGGCAGGATGACATTGTCTGGCGTCTGCGCTGGAAAAACAGCACCTGGTGCTATGTCTATCTGATTCTGGAGTTCCAGAGTAGCCAGGATCGCTGGATGCCATTGCGCATCCTCACTTATACGGCGCTATTGTGGGAAGACTTGATTAAAAAGGGCCTGCTCCAGGCAGGGGACATGCTGCCTCCGGTATTCCCACTGGTGATTTATAACGGCTCCACCCCCTGGAATGTAGCCCGGAATATTCACGAACTGCTGGCCAAAATGCCTCCTGACTTGGCAACTTTCCAGCCCTGCCAGAAATACTTTCTGTTGGATGTACTCCAACTGCGCAATAATGATGTGGAAAACGCCCAAGGTGTGGCATCATTGCTGGTACGTTTTGAGCGTGCCCAGACCAGTGAAGAATTGCAGGCCATACTTGTTGAAATGTCGAAAACCTTGGCCCATGAGAAATACGATTTTCTGTGGCGTTCTATGCTCAGCTGGATAGGATGCCTTGCCCAAAAACTCAATCTGGATAATATTAAGCCATCAATTAATGGGGAGGAAGCCATGCTCGCCGAACGCATCGCCCAGTGGGAACAGGAATTT
>QLIP01044337.1_pt1 | contig 108369 bp, 89 predicted proteins | sample 1769771 | NCBI WGS metagenome assembly QLIP01 (sample SAMN09428762, study PRJNA476227) | Gut metagenome, whole genome shotgun sequencing project. | isolation source: cecum | host: Rhizomys sinensis | place: China: Jinsha town of Minqing, Fujian Province | collected 2013-09-23 | reverse complement strand
GAACTGAGATTGTCCGAAGGCGCTATGGGCGTAGAGGGAGAGGCATTTGGCATCAACCCGTCGGAACTATCAGTTCCTTTTTTCTTTTTGTACATCGTTTGAAATGACAGCGATTTGCGCTTGTTTCGCTTCTCCTCCAAATAATACACATAGCCATCTTCAAATTCTTTCTCATAAATTATAACCTCATTCCCCGTACTGCGAGAGCGGTTAGGTGATTTTGTCACTTTGTCGTATGTTTCGAGAATTTCTGGAATACGAGCGTAGTCTTCTGAAGTTATAGCTATCTGGCCAACACGCTCCTCTGCTCGAGAGTCTCCATGCCCAGACTGGTTATGATTTACGGCAGAGGATTCAAAAGAATGAACCCATGTTTCATCAACTTCAATTCCACACTCAGCCAAATCCTTAGCCTGGCGTTTCGTAATTCCACCAATCACAGCTCTCTCAACGCGATCCTTTACCGTCTTGGCAAAATCAATGATACGCGCTATGGCATTACGTTGTGCGTCTACAGTGGGTGGTATATCCCTGCTGAATTTTTTACTTGAAGAAACCACTTCGCCTACTTGATGCTGTTCTTCGCTCTCAGCAGAAACCACGGCTTCGCCAGTTGTTTCTGTTCCTGCTCGCAGTTCGGTATCGTCGGCTGACTTATCCGCCCCTGCGGGTTCATTGGCAACTTGCTCAACTTCCTCCTGCTGCAAACTTTCCGCGGCAGGGGTCTGTTCAGATTCCTGTGCGCGAACATCATCCGCTTCATTTGATTCCGCCACCGCAGGCTTTTCCTCGCGCTTATTCTCCACCTCACTCACCTTGGCCCAGAACTCAGCCTTGCGCTGGGCCTCGTCGAGTTTTGCCTTGTACTCTGCCTGAGCACGGTCGTTGGCGGTCTTGTTGGCATTGAGCTGCTCAATCATCGCCATGGGGTCACCGTCAAGCTCCACTTCGGCAGCCGCCGGTGCCTCGCCCTTTATTCGCTCATACTCGCTTGCAGCGCGCTCCGCCTGCTTGGTCACAATGGCAAGCGCACCTTCCTTATTGCCCTTTGCAAGTTCTACCAGAGCATCCCAAGCATCCTCGGGAGTGGCGTTCTCAAACACGGGGCGGCCCGATTCGTCAACCGGAATGCGCGACAAGGCTGTGGGTGAACCTCTCCTTCGACGACTACTACGAGTTCATCAACTTCTGCCTGGCCATCCACGCCGATGAGGAAGCCCCCGAACTTATGTTCCAGGACTCCGAGGGCTTCCCCAAAGACTGGTATCGCGAATGGATCGGAGAGGAAATCTTCGAAAAAATCGCCGAATACCACGATATGTGCGAACTCCACGGAGCGGAAACCATTGACGATTACCTCGAACTCCACAACGACCTCGACAGCTTCGAAGAAGACAACAAGGGTGAATGGGACAGCGAAGAAGACTTCGCCCGTCACATCGTGAAAGAATGCTACGACCTCTCCAAGGTCATGGACGGTCTCGAACGCTACTTCGACTACGAGGCCTTCGCTTACGACCTGTTCTTGTGGGACTACACGATGGGCGCGAACGGGTATGTGTTCAGAAACTCCTGAGCCTCCCCCTCCACTCTCATCTCCGAGGAGCTTTGCCACTACGGTAAGACTCCTTTTTCTCAGTGTTTTATTTCTAAAAAAGTTGGGGCAAAACCCGTCATAGTTTGTAATTCATTGCCATAACTCCAATCGGCAATATTTTTTAGGTATTGTATGCTTATTGATATTCATAATTTTTGTATATTAGTTCATTTCCAATGAACCAATATGTATTAACTTTGTGGCTCAATCAATAATCCAATCGTTTAATCATGAGAAATTTAGATCCTAAAATTCCTCTTCAGGAGCACTTGGCGCAACAGCTCTACAAGGCTTTGCAAGGTGATGTAATTAACGACATTCGCATGAGACTATTCGGCGATTCTGACCTGTTTCTGCACAGCGACATGAAGAGCCACAGTCTTCCCGTCAAAGAGAAAATCCTTCCCGAACTCTACGCCTTGTGCCATAAAATCACCGAAGACCTTGGCTTTCAGGAGCCAATCGATTTCTACATCACAGGAGCTTCAGAGGTAAATGCATCTGCTATCGGCTCTGACGATCCACAAAAACAACCCCACGTCATAGAAATCAATTCGGCGCTGTTTAACCTCATGTCTGACGACGAGTTGCGCTATATAATCGGACATGAAGTGGGTCATCTTATCAACAGAGACTCCTCCATCCGTCAACTATTTCACTTCATCTATCCCACTGATGAAGACAAGGAACGCGTACCCGAATTCGTCGCTAACCGCTTCGATCTTTGGCGTCGTATAGCCGAGCTATCAGCCGACCGCTACGGCTACATGGCTTGCGAAAATCTCGATGCATGCATCTCTGCCATCTTCAAAATGGCTTCAGGTCTTCATCTTGATAAGATGAAAATCAACATTACTGACCTTATGGAGGTCAATAATCAGCATCTTGACTTCCTGCTCAATGAGAGCATGAACATCGGTGGTTCGCATCCCGTAAATCCCGTTCGCATCCAAGCTCTTCATCTATTTGCCAAAGCAAAAACTCAGAAAGCTCTCGCAGAAGGTATGGAATCTTTGATGGACATAATCAATCACTCTTTCTTTACTGACACAGATTATGCACTTGCTGAGTTTCACGCAGCCCTTGGCATGTATATGAGCGGACAAAGCGGCAAGCTCGAAAAACGCGCCGAAGAACTTATACTCAACAAGATTGCTGAGTATAGCCTTGAGCCTCATAAAGTTTTGAAAACAGTAGCCAAAGCCGACTTTATCAACCTCCTGCAACAGCATATTTCCGCCATAACTGACGCTATGCCATCTATGTGTCAACCGGCGTTTATGTTTGCTATGGAACTAGCTTTCATTGACGACATCCTCACATCCGATGAAGTGGAATGTATCTTCGAAATCGGCAAGGCACTTAACTGCCCGGAAGAGGAAATCAGTCGCCTCCTTACAATCAAAATCCGTGCGCATTTCGAACCACAAGCCAGCTCTATGAAATAAGACCATAAATATAAGCCGACCTGCACCCTTCAAGCTTTATATATAGCTCTTTATGGTGCAGGTCTTATTTTTCTAAAGGCTATTTCAAGCCTATGCGAACAATGTTTTCTGAATTTCAATCAGATCAATACCGCTTATTTTATTATCTCATTTACAATCATGAAAATAAGTGTGAGGGGGGCAACTGCAAGGATAGAATCAATGCGATCGAGAATACCGCCATGTCCGGGAATAAGGTTGCCGGAATCTTTTACTCCGAGAGTGCGCTTTATAAGCGACTCAAAGAGATCACCATAAGTACCCACTACACTAACGATTGCTGCATATACGGCTCCCGCGATGAGAGTAACTGTTGAAATTTCGAGCATGAAGTAGCAAAGGGATGCACCTGCCACTACGCAGAGTGTGAATCCGCCCCAAAAGCCCTCCCATGTCTTCTTGGGCGAGAGTCGCTCGCACATCTTGTGCTTGCCCATCGACATACCGGTGAGGTAGGCCCCTGTATCATTGACCCATATAAGAATAAATGTAATGAGTATGATATTTTTGGCTATCCGAGCATCGCCTGCTACCATCGCTAAGCCAAGAAGGGTAAGAGGCACAGCTATATATGCAATGGTGAGCAGGGAGAATAGTACCGATTTTGCAGGCGCTGCGCTGCGGTCGGCTACAGCTATAATTATACGCAACGGTACATATAAAATCAATATTGCAGCTACGACAGTCAAAACTGCCATTACATGCGATAATCCCGTAGTCATCATCAAGAGCGTTAAAACGGATATACCGGTCACAACATCAAGAACTCTGGCTACAGAAATTATACGGGCGCGAGACGAGAGCAGACGTTGCAATTCCGTCATACCAAGGATGGTAAGAAGGAGCATCAGTCCTATAAACCATTGCCCTCCGGCGAGTGTGCAACCCACCATGAGTGCCACATACACGGCACCCGACGCAGCGCGGACCATCATATTTTGAAGTTTCGATTTTTCCATGAGTAGTATACGATTTAAGTATATAACAATTTAAAGTTAATTTATACCATACGGTGTCCAGACGACGAGCCTTTAAACTCGGCATCGATCTTAGGATTGCCCTCTACCGCAGGCTTAATGATATTCTGTTCAGAGTTTTTGGGAGTCTTCATGCGCACCTTCATTTGGTCGAAGCCCTTGCCATACACTCCGTTGACATTGGCCTGAGTGATAAAGGCATCGGGGTCAATACTCTTGATGATGCGGAAAATCTGTACAGACTCGATTTTACGAGCCATGACTATGAGCATCTTTACATCTTGCTTGGAATACCAACCCATACCCGACATAACTGTACAACCACGGCGGGCATTGTCGTTGATGGCAGTGGCTATTTCCTGCCAACGTTGGGAGAAGATAGTGAACTGAACTGCCTGGCGGTTGGTGTTGATTAGAAGGTCGGCCATGTATGAACTCATAAACAGCACAATGAAGCCATAAACCACGTTGTCGATTTTGTGGAAAATCAAGTATGACGACGAGATGATGCACATATCAACATACAGCATCATGCGGCCAACTGTTACATTTGTGTATTTGGCCACCATAGCCGCCACAATGTCGGTACCGCCAGTCGAGCCACCATGAGTAAAAGCAATACCTATGCCCACACCGGCCATTATACCACCGATCACACAGCTGAGGAACGGATCGAGCGAGAAAATATCGCCGCAAAGTGGTATCGTAATACCCATCATAAGCGAAATCATTGTCACACCAAAGATTGTGGCTATTACAAAGTGTTTGCCAACAATCTTATAGGCCATACCGAGTAGTATAAGGTTGATGGCATAGTTGGCCACAGCAATAGGGAGACCTGTAGTGAAATACAATACGGTGCTTAGACCTGCCACACCGCCTATTACTACGTCGTGGGGAAGGATGAACGAGGCAAAGCCAAAAGCGTAAATGGCCGTGCCGAGAGTAATGAATATGTAATCTTTTATGTGGCCGAGCACAGCGCTACGGTCGAGTTTTTTTGCCATATTTGTGGTAGGTAGTAAATTTTATGCAAATTTAGTCAGTTTTTCTGTATCTGACGCAAAGATTTACATTTTATTTTGTCGGAGCTGTTCGGTATAAGCATCAACGCGGGCCAGCTGAGCAGGTATATCTATGGATTGCGGACAGGCTCTGACACACTTGCCACAAGCTATGCAACGGTCGGCCTGGCGGAGTGGTTCCACTGCGCGATCGTATCCCACAAGATAGGCTCTTCGTGCACGGTGATACTCAGGATCGCGAGACGAGTGTGGCATGTTGTCGTCGTTGATGCATTTGTTGAAGTGCGCAAAGCAACCGGGGATATCAATACCGTAAGGGCAAGGCATGCAGTAGGCACAACCTGTGCAGGGTATTGTTTCATTTTCGGCTATGGCACTCCCGCATCGCAACAGGAAATCGGTTTCATCGTCAGAGAGTGGAACGAGTGGTGAGTATGTGGCGATGTTGTCCTGTACATGTTCTATATACTTCATGCCGCTGAGCACTGTGAGCACTCCGGGCTGAGCGGCAAATCTGAATGCCCATGAGGCTGCCGAGGCATTGGGCCGACGTTCTTTCATCTTCGCATTTACGCTTTCGGGCACGTCAGCCAGAGTGCCACCGAGGAGTGGCTCCATTATGACCGCCGGGATATTGCGCTTGCGCAACTCTTCGAGGAGGAACTCGGCTGTGATGCCATTACCTTCGGCCGGATGATGCCAGTTGACATAGTTAAGCTGGATCTGAACAAAGTCCCATGTAGCTTTGCCATCGTCGTGCATTCTGAGAAGCTCGTCCCATGCGTTGATGTCACCATGATACGAAAAACCGAGATTTCGAATTTTCCCGGCCTTGCGCTGCTCTAAGAGCCAAGGCAAGATCCCATTGTCAATATATCGCTTGCGCATGGTATCGGCACCGCCACTACCCACTGCGTGAAGAAGATAGTAGTCGATATAGTCTGTCTGCAAAAGCTCCAGCGAGCGTTCAAACATTGCTTTCGATTTCTCAAAGGGATAGTTATCTGGGGCAAAGTTTGATAGCTTTGTGGCTATGTAATAGGTATTGCGCGGAAAGCGACTGAGACTTTTGCCCATTGCGGCTTCAGACTCGCCTTTGCAATATACGGGCGACGTGTCGTAGTAATTGACACCTCCTGCCATGGCACAGTCGACGAGTTCGTCGAGTGCCTCCTGGTCTATTCCCGAATCCTTATCGCCCAAAAGTGGAAGGCGCATGCAACCAAAACCGAGAATACTTACTTTGTCGCCAGTTGTAGGGGTCGTGCGCAATGTCATGGAGCCAGGTACGGTGTCGGAAGCGGATTGCGACTGGCTGTCGACAGATTTTGTGGAACAGGCACCTATAGCAATGGCACCCGAAGCAAGAGATAGCGTGCGCAAAAAATTGCGACGGCTTTGGATACAGGTATTCTGTTTCATACGTTCTTAAATTTTATGGTGACGCAATACGCCTTCTACATGAATTGCAGCCTTGTCGGCTTTGATTGCCTCTACAGTGCCTACGGGGCAGTGATATTCGCAGGCACCGCAACCTATGCACTTAGCATCATTGACCGCAGGTACAAGACGGCCATTGGAACTTACCATAGCGATGGCTCCCGTGGGGCATCCCTTGGCGCAACGACCGCACTTACGACCCTTGGCCGAGATGCACGTCTCAGTATCGACTACTGCTGTGCCTATCTTAATCGACGATTTTTCGGCCACATCAATTGGCAGTATCGCACCGGTCGGACACACGTCGGAACAAGCTGTGCATTCGGGGCGGCAATATCCTTTGGAAAAATCCATTACAGGTTGCATGAATGAATCCAGGCGAGTTGAGGCTGAGAGCACTTGGTTGGGACAGCGCGATATGCACAACTGACAGGCAGTGCAATGCTGAGCAAGCCATTTGTTACCTTTGGCGCCGGGAGGCGTGAGGGGCGTGCGTCGATCAGCCTTCTGCTTGGGCTTGAGTGGAGCAAGACCTCCGTCGCCGTGACCAAGAGCCGTCGCTGCCAGCGAACCGGCCACGATTGCCGCACCTGTCACAAAATTGCGACGTGATGCGTCAGTAGCAGTGGTAAGGCCTGCGTTACGAATCATTTTATATGTAATAGCCTTGTCCTTGCAAGCATTTATGCAATCCATGCATGCCACGCAGCGGCTGTAGTCGATGGTATGTTTTTTTGAATCGATGCATGATGCCTTGCATTTACGGGCACACTTGCCGCAACGAATACACTTATCAGTATTGATAACCGGTTTAAGCAGAGAGAACTTGGACAGATAGCCTAACACAGTTCCTACTGGACACACCTGATTACAGTAGCCTCGACCGCTTGTAGCTGCATACGTTGTAACCACTACAAACGTAACTGCGGCAACTACAGCCATCGCAATTCCGTAAGTAGCTATTGGATATGAGATAAAATCATAGTTGCCCTGCTGCGCCGAGTGTGCAGCGAGATCGTTATTGACCATTCCGGCAAACGGCTTTACAAAGCATGCAACCATGCGTCCAAACGCGCTGTAAGGTTCTATGAGCGAGGCTGCCCAAGTGGCTGCACCGGTGAAAAGTCCACCCGCAATAAGCAATGCAAAAACTGTCAAAAAGCCTATGCGCATGGACTTGCTGGCAGGAGCATAGCGGAACTTGCCATTCTTGCGTGTTTTCGAACCCGAACACCAAATGGCTATGCGGTTGACTGTATCCTGATACACACCCAGGGGACATATCACCGAACAATACACTCGACCCAAGAGGAGAGTAGCCACAACAAGGCCCGCAATGACAAGCACATTCAAGCTGAGCAATGCCGGCACAAACTGAATCTTTGCAATCCATGTACCAGCCGGCAGTTCGGGCCAGGACGGGGCTGCGAAAATCCACAAAGCCGCCAAAAAGCAAATGGCCGCGAGCACGATTCTGACAATTTTAAGCATGAGAGATATAATTTTGTGATGAATGTAAGAGAGAAGGAGCTCAGCGCGGTATTTCGTGGCCTTCGTATTGCTCAAAGGCCGCTATCGTGTCGGCAGGGATAGGGGTCGACTTCATGGTGCTCAAATCTACACAAGCCATTGTCGTTACGGCTCCGCACTTCACGTCGCCGGTGGCCGAGTTGATGATGCGTTGCTCCATGCGTAGCGACTTTTCGCCTATGTGCACCACTGCCGTCTGCACTTGAAGCTGTTCGTTGAGGAAAGAAGGTGCGTAGAAGTTGCAATTGATGTTGACAACCACAACCTGAGGATTGGCTTTCATGCAATTCGGACCGAGGGTCGTCTGGAAATAAGTCAACTTGCCAAGGTCGAGAAACTGCAGGTATACTGAGTTGTTGACATGACCAAGCATGTCGATGTCATTGAAACGGAGTTGCACGTCGAGCGCGTGGCGGAAGGGAAAGAGAGGATTGGGTATGCGTGAGTTTGACATTAGTGTATTACTATTTTTTTTATGATGTGCCTTCCTATAGCTGCATTGAGCGATTCTATTATGGAAGGCACCATGTAGGTGAGTTCGCTCTTGATAGCCGCAGAGTTGAGATATACATGCATGGTATTGCCGTCGACATGGCGGTTGAGCGTGGCTCGATTGATAGTCTGGCCGACCACCTCGCTCCACAGATAGGCGGCTTTCTGGCGGTCGAAGGCATCGCGGTCGCCATCGCTTTCTATCATCGCCTTCAGGAGATCGCCCACCATAATGGGTTCAGTCTGTTTCATCAGAGCGGATGGGTGTGAATGCTCCGTCCGTAACACTCCACATGCGGTGGTCGGTTCCGGCAAGAGCCATTATTTCATCAAGATGCTTGCGATTGGTATCAGTTATAAAAATCTGACCGAAATCCTTGCGCCCCACTATATTCATGATGCGCTCAACACGCTGGGCATCAAGTTTGTCAAATATATCATCGAGCAAGAGGAGTGGCGGCTGAGAGGTGGCACGACGCAGAAACTCGTATTGTGCAAATCGTAGAGCGATAGTGAATGTTTTTGTTTGACCCTGAGAGGCTGTTTGCTTCACAGGCATATCTGAAAGAGAGAATGCAATGTCGTCGCGGTGCGGCCCTATTGTAGTATACTTCAAAACTGCATCGCGAGTGCGAGCTGCATTAAATCCTTCTATAAGCGATGAAAATGCTGCGCCGGAACGTACATATTCAAGGCTTACGACTTCTCCGTCGCCCGCAATTTCGGAGTAATATACTCCGAAGATTTTGGCCAATTCCGCTATATGCTCGGAGCGGCGTCGCTGTATCAGAGAGGCCGTCGACTCCATCATCATTTCAACCGACTCAAAGAGCACAGGATCCGTAAGGCCGTCGCGCAACATGCGGTTTCGATGGTCGAGAGCCTGATTGTAGCGTATCAGCGCTTCGAGATATGGAGCATCCGCCTGTGAGATAATCATGTCAATGAAGCGGCGGCGTTCCTCCGAGCCGTCGGTAACAAGCGATTGGTCGGCCGGAGCAACCATAACGGCCGGGAACAAGCCTATATGGGAGCTGAGTCGTTTGTATTCCTTTCCGCCGCGACGGAACGACTTGCGGGCACCGCGTCGCAGCCCGACATTTATTTCCTCTTCAACACCGTGACGCAAGTAACGGCCGTTGACAATGCCGAAATCTTCGCCTCGTCTAATAAGCATGGCGTCTGTGACACGAGTGAAACTCTTGGCAAAGCTCAGATAGTACACAGCATCGAGAAGGTTGCTCTTGCCCATGCCGTTATTGCCCAAAAAGCAATTGATTTTGGGCGAAAATTCAAGATTGGCCGCAGCTATGTTCTTGAAGTTGGTAAGGGCAAGAGTCTGGAGTATCATTACTTGGCTTCGGGAACGGGCTTGTTGAAAACTTCGTTGAAATAAAGCAGATGGTAGAGTATGGAATTGTTCCAATACTCACCGTTATGCTTGCCGGGGCGCTCGGTGTAATCGTGGGGTATTTTATACTGCACCAATGCGTTGTGGAGGTTGCGGTTTACGTCAATGAAGAAGTCGTCGACACCGCAGTCTATGATGATGTTTGACTGTCCGGCCTTGAGCCATGGTACGAGATTGGCCACGGTATAGTGGTTCCAACGCTCGGGATATTGCTCAATACTGCCAAGAGCATTTTTCATTCGCCAATTGTTGCCGAAAGGACGTATGTCGACACCGCCGCTCATAGAGCCGGCACTGCCCCATATATCATTGTGACGGAGGCCAAGCCAGAGGGCGCCGTGTCCGCCCATACTGAGACCTGTGATGGCACGTTGTGATGCTTTGCGACGTGTGGGATAGTGCGCATCAACATAAGGCACGAGGTCGTTGACAAAGTATGATTCCATTTGCATGGTAGAGTCTACGGGAGAGTCCCAATACCAACTGTTTCGACCGTCGGGCATAACAAGCACCATACCATACTTGTCGGCCAGGGCAGGAAGGTCTTTGCGGATGTTGTTTATCCAAGTGCGGTAAGAGCCTCCGTAGCCGTGCAATATATATACGGTGGGGAATTTTTGACCTTTCTTGCCTTCGGGTGTAACGACTACGGCCTTGGCCGGAGCCACGATATGCTTAGTGGTAATCTCTACCGTATCAACTCGAGCCGCGCGGGCCGATATCAGCCCGCACAGCGCGATTAGAGTGATGAGCAAATGCTTCATATCCTAAGTCAGTTTTTTGTAAACTTATCCAGAAGTGCCTGGGCAGCTGCACCTATGCCGTCTTTGTCCTTGCCGCCGGCCTGTGCAAATCCGGGCTGGCCGCCACCACCGCCCTTGATAGCCTTGGCTGCTTCACGCACCATTGCCGATGCGTTGAGACCGCCTTTCACAAGGTCGTCGGTGAGCATAACGGTGAGCAGGGGTTTGCCAGACAAATCCACGGTTGCGCCTATGAAGGCCGTTGATTCAGGCGACTTGGCACGAACGCCAAATGCGACGTTTTTCACCAGGTCGGGCATATGCACGCCATTCATTGTCACAACCCTAACACCGCTGATATCGGTGGCTCGGTTGAGCATATCAACAGTCATTGAACTTACACGCTCGTTGAACGCATCCTCAGCTTGTTTGCGCAGAGTGGCATTTTCGTCGAGCGACTTGCGGAGGGCGCTCACGAGGTCGGGGGCATTGTTGAGCATCGAGCCGAGTGTGGCTATAGTCTGAGTGAGATTGTTAATTGAGTTCTCAACTTCCTCACCTGTGATGGCTTCGATGCGACGAATGCCGGCTGCGATTGAGCTTTCGCTTACTATCTTTATCATACCGATGTTGCCTGTATTGTCCACGTGAGTGCCACCGCAGAGCTCAACGGATTCGCCGTAACGAATCACGCGAACTTCGTCGCCGTATTTTTCGCCAAAGAGAGCCATGGCACCCATAGCCTGTGCCTCAGCGATAGGCACATCGCGGTGCTCGTCTCGTGCTATTGCCTGACGCACATAGCGATTGGCGAGACGTTCCACCTTCTCTATTTCCTCTGGGGTGAGCTTCTGGAAGTGAGAGAAGTCGAATCGCAGCGAGTGTGGAGTAACAAGCGAACCCTTCTGCTCAACATGTGTACCCAGCACTTCGCGCAACGCCTGATGCAACAAGTGTGTTGCTGTGTGGTTGGCTGCTATGGCGGCGCGATTGTCAGCATCGACCTTTGCGGTGAATGTAGCTATTACATCGGCCGGGAGCGTCTTGGTGAGGTGCACGCCCATACCGTTTTCGCGCTTAGTATCGTATATTTCGATTGACTCGCCGGTTGCAACATTGGTCAGAGTACCTTTGTCGCCCACCTGGCCGCCCATTTCGGCATAGAAGGGTGTTTCGGAGAGAACAATCTGATAGAATTCCTGATTTTTCTGTTTTACCTTGCGATAGCGCAGAATTGTGGCTTCGGTTTTCAGATTGTCGTAACCAACGAATGTCTGTTCGCCTTCGTTTACCGTTTGCCAGTCAGTAGCTTCTACCGCAGCAGCACTGCGGGCACGCTGTTTCTGTGCTTCCATCTCGCTGTCGAAGCCAGCCTGATCGAGAGTCATGCCGTTTTCTTTGAGAATAAGTTCGGTAAGGTCGAGGGGGAATCCGTAAGTATCGTAGAGCGTAAATGCCTGCTTGCCCGAAATTTCTTTACGACCTTCCGACTTGGCTTCGCGTATAGCGTCGTCGAGCATACGGATACCGTTTTCGAGAGTGCGCAAGAATGAATCTTCTTCTTCCTTGATTACCTTCATTATGAGTTCGCGCTGGGCGGGGAGTTCGGGATAGGCATCACCCATGTTGTCGATAAGAGTATCGACGAGGAGATACATAAACGCCTGCTTGCGGTCGAGGAAGGTATATGCATAGCGCACTGCACGACGCAGAATGCGGCGTATTACATAGCCCGCTTTGGCATTGGAAGGCAACTGAGAATCGGCAATCGAGAATGATATGGTGCGCACGTGGTCGGCAATAACTCGCATAGCAACATCGGTCATGCGGTCTTTCCCGTATTCCTTGCCCGAGAGCTCTGCTATTTTGCCGATGAGGGGGGTAAACACGTCGGTGTCATAGTTGGAAGTCTTGCCCTGAAGCGACATGCAAAGACGTTCGAAACCCATGCCTGTGTCAATTACCTTGGCGGGCAGAGGTTCGAGAGAGCCGTTGGCAAGGCGATTGTACTGCATGAACACAAGATTCCAGATTTCGATCACCTGGGGGTTGTCCTTGTTTACAAGCTCTGCACCCGATACCTTGGCACGCTCTTCGTCGGAACGAAGGTCTATATGAATTTCTGAGCAGGGACCGCAGGGACCGGTATCGCCCATTTCCCAAAAATTATCTTTCTTGTTGCCGTTGATTATATGAGATGCAGGCAGATGCTTTTCCCAAATAGAGGCGGCCTCGTCATCGCGGCTCAGCCCTTCGGGTGCATAGCCTTCAAATACGGTGGCATAGAGGCGGTCGGGGTTGAGCTTAAGTACATCTACAAGGTATTCCCAGGCCCAGTCGATAGCTTCTTGCTTAAAGTAGTCGCCAAACGACCAGTTGCCGAGCATTTCAAACATGGTGTGGTGATATGTATCGTGACCCACTTCTTCGAGGTCGTTGTGCTTGCCGCTGACGCGCAGACACTTCTGCGAGTCGGCAACACGCTTGTATTTAGCGGCTTTGTTGCCAAGGATAATATCCTTAAACTGATTCATGCCTGCGTTGGTAAACATTAAGGTGGGGTCATCTTTTATGACCATGGGAGCCGAAGGAACGATGCGGTGACCTTTGCCTTCGAAAAAGTCTTTGAACGACTTGCGTATTTCCTTTGCTGTTAGCATTTTAAGAAATATATTATATATACGATGTTTGTTTTTTCTATAATGATATGCAAATTTACTGAAATTTGACTAAATTTGCAATAGAAATCAGAGCGAAAAAAATATGACAGTATCTAACGGCGGAATAGAACCGCTAACCAAAAACTATTATAAAATAAAGGAGGTTGCCGATATTTTGGGCATACCCGCATCGACGCTGCGGTTTTGGGAATCCAAGTTCACTGTCATCACGCCCCACCGCAATGCTGCCGGAACACGATTCTATACCCCCGCGCACATCGAGAAGATTCGAATGATTCATTATCTCGTAAAAGAAAAAGGCCTCAAAATAGAGGCCGCACAGGCGCAGTTGCGCAACAACTCGGCTGGAGTGTCGCGACAATCACAGGTTGTAACGAGACTGCAAGGAGTGCGCGCCCAACTGCAGGAGCTGCTGGACACATTGAACAAGTTGCGTTAAGTCTCTACACTAAATAATATTGTAATAGCAAAGCGCATTGAATATTCCGTCATCATCGACTGTATCGGTGACATACTTGGCTGCCTCCTGCACCCTTGGCGAAGCATTGCCCATCGCCACACCTATACCGGCCTCACGAAGCATGGGAATGTCGTTGCCGCCGTCACCAAAGGCCATCGTTTCGGACAAATCAATTCCGAACTCGCGGGCCATAGTACGCACACCCTTGGCTTTGGACACACCTTTGGCCGTAATGTCAGTAAATAGTTCACACCAACGTTCCATTTCCACATTATGCAGGTGGGAGCGCATTTCTGTTTCCTGCTCAGCAGTAATTATCGGAGTAAGTTGCAATATAGGACCCGAGAGAGTTTGTGTTATATTGAGACCATCACCGGTATTGTGTATATCAAGCAGTGAACCAAAAATCTCGGCGGCTACAGGCTTGTAATTATACGTATCGATTCCGTCACGACCCACTACAATACAGGGCACATCAAGACGATCGCATGCGGCAAGCACAGCATTGACATCGGAAGGCGTGATGGGCGTCATCGCTATTTCTCTACCCTCGCGATGGCAATAAGCACCGTTGGATGTTATATAGCCATCGATTAGATGCTCGATTGGCCCGAGGTTGTTAATGAACAGTGGGGGGCGTCCCGTCGAAATTATTATTTTTATACCCCTACGTCGAGCCTCGGTGAGAGCTTTAATTGTCGATTGAGGTATTTGATGAGTTTCAAAGCTCACAAGAGTGCCATCGATATCGAAAAACAGCGCTTTTATATTCATTGCTTAAAGAATTGTCCTATTTTATGACAAAGTTAGTAAATTTTTCGTACTTTTGCACTATCAATCAATATCACAGTTTTCCGTACATGAAAAACAACATAATCAAAGTATTTCTGGCCGGTGCGATGCTTGCCGCATCAAGCTATGCGCATGCATCACTACCCGTTGCGGCGACAGATGCTGTCGCCAAGGCCACACACAAGTTTGAAGCCGGCAAGGGAACTTTCCTGCTCGATGGCAAACCCGTAACAGTAAAGGCTGCGGAACTTCACTATCCTCGTATTCCCCGCCCTTATTGGGAGCATCGCATTAAAATGTGCAAGGCTCTGGGTATGAACGCTGTGTGCCTGTATGTATTCTGGAACGCACACGAATCCGAACCCGGAAAGTTTGACTTTACAGGTCAGAACGATCTTGCCGAATTTGTACGCCTTTGTCAGAAAAACGACATGATGGTCATACTGCGTCCCGGCCCCTATGTGTGCGCCGAATGGGAAATGGGTGGCCTGCCATGGTGGCTTCTCAAGAAGAAAGATATTAAGCTCCGCGAGAACGATCCCTACTTCCTTGAACGTGTCGACCTGTTCCAAAAAGCCGTAGCCGAGCAGGTGGGCGACCTCACTGCTCCCAAAGGCGGCCCCATCGTAATGGTTCAGGTAGAAAACGAATATGGCTCGTATGGCAAGGACAAACCTTACGTAGCCAATATTCGCGATATGCTACGCAAGAATTTTGGCGACGTCACACTGTTCCAGTGCGACTGGTCGTCAAACTTCCTCAACAACGGTCTCGACGACCTTATTTGGACCATGAACTTCGGCACCGGCGCCAACATCGACCAGCAGTTTGCCAAACTCAAGGAAGTGCGTCCCGAGAGCCCGCTGATGTGCTCGGAATTTTGGAGCGGATGGTTTGACAAATGGGGTGCCAACCACGAAACCCGTCCTGCCGCCGACATGATTGCCGGCATTGACGAGATGCTGTCAAAGGGTATCTCTTTCAGCCTCTACATGACCCACGGCGGTACAAACTGGGGACACTGGGCAGGTGCCAACTCGCCCGGCTTTGCGCCCGACGTAACTTCTTACGACTACGATGCACCTATAAGCGAGTCGGGTCAGGTTACACCTAAATATATGGAACTCCGCAAGACCCTTGCCAAATACATGGACGGCAAGAAGCAGGCTCCCATACCCGCTGCCATCAAACCAGCTGCCATTAAGAAATTTACTCTCACAGAGTTCGCTCCACTCTTCGACAATCTGCCCGAGCCCAAGACCGACCGCAACATCAAAACCATGGAAGAGTATAATCAGGGCTTTGGTTCGATACTCTACTCCACCACACTACCTCAGCTCGATGCGCCCGCACTTCTCACAGTGAACGATGCTCACGACTTCGCTCAGATATTTGTCGACGGCAAGTATGTGGGCAAGCTCGACCGTCGCAACGGCGAACGTGAACTTGTTATTCCCGCATGCCGCAAGGGTGCCAAGCTCGACATCCTCATCGAAGCCATGGGTCGCATCAACTTCGGCCGCGCCATCAAAGACTTCAAGGGCATCACCGACAAGGTTACAGTGACTATGGACCAAGGTGGCTATCCCTTCGTACACGACCTTAAGAACTGGAAGGTCTACAACATTAACGACGAGTATGAAACATACACAGCCATGAACTTCACTCCCATTGCCGAAACCAAGACCGCCGACGGACAGCGTTTGGGGCGTGGCGTGTATCGTGGCACATTCAACGTAAGCAAACCTGCCGACACATTCCTCGATTTCTCCACCTGGGGCAAAGGCCTCGTGTATGTCAACGGCCACGCTATGGGTCGCATTTGGGAAATCGGTCCGCAGCAGACACTCTACATGCCCGGTTGCTGGCTTAAGAAGGGTCAGAACGAAATAGTGATTTTTGATGTTCTCGGTCCTCGCGAGACCGTGTCGCAGGGTCTTACCACACCATTGCTCGACCAACTCCTTGTACAGAAACCCCTCACACACCGCACCGAAGGTCAGCAACTTGACCTTAGCGCTGAAAAGCCCGTACTTACATCGAGCTTTGCGCCCGGCAACGGGTGGCAGGAAGCCAAGTTTGACGCCCCTGCATCGGGTCGCTATATCTGCTTCGAAGCTGTAAGCCCCATCAAGGAAGGCGATATCGCAAGCATCGCAGAATTCTATGTACTCGACGCCAACGGTCAGCGTCTGTCACGCGAACCCTGGACCGTGGTTTATGCCGACAGTGAAGACATGAAGCGAGCCAACCGCTCGGCCGACAAGCTCTTCGACCTTCAGGAATCCACCTACTGGAGCACTGTAGCCGGCACACCCTACCCCCACGCAGTGGTTATAGACCTCGGTGCCGACCACAATATCGGCGGCATCCAATACTTGCCTCGCATGGAATCCGAAGTACCCGGTGCTATCAAAGACTTTAAGGTATATGTCAAGAAAGCACCCTTCAAATATTAATTATTAAGTCTATAATAAAATCAATCGCCAAGGTTTCGCAACGAAAAACCTTGGCGATTGATTTTATTGGCTAAATATTATTTAATCACTGCGAGGCCGCCCATAGCGGTTTCTTTGTACAGGGAGGGGATGTCATGACCTGTCTGTTTCATCACTTCGACTATGCGATCGAAATCAACGCTATGACGTCCGTCGGAGAATGATGCATAAAGATTGGCATCGAGAGCGCGAGCGGCAGCATATGCATTGCGTTCTATGCAGGGTATTTGTACAAGACCGCACACGGGGTCGCAGGTGAGTCCGAGGTGATGTTCAAGACCCATTTCAGCCGAGTATTCAATCTGAGCTGGAGTGCCACCGAAAAGTTGAGATGCACCAGCCGCAGCCATCGCACATGCCACACCCACTTCGCCCTGGCAACCCACTTCGGCACCGGAGACAGAAGCGTTGAACTTAACAACATTGCCAAAAAGACCGGCAGTGGCAAGTGCTCGGAGGATACGCTTCTCAGAGAAACCCTTGGATGTATAGAGGTGATATAGCACTCCGGGGACGATGCCGCAGGAGCCACAGGTTGGAGCAGTTACGATTTCGCCACCTGCAGCATTTTCCTCACTCACGGCGAGTGCATAGGCATAGACCAAGCCACGCGATTTGAGCGAAGCATTGTGACCGGCAGCATGCACATGGTAGCTTACGGCCTTGCGACGCACACCGAGACCGCCGGGGAGCACACCCTCGGCATCAATGCCTCGAAGCACGGCACGTTTCATCACTTCCCACACCTCGGCAAGATAGTCCCAAATACCTTCTCCTTCCACTTCGGATACGTATTCCCAATAACTCTTGCCACTGTCTTCGCACCATTTCTGAATATCTTTTATCTTGGTGAGCGGATAGATTGACTGGGCAGCCTTGCGCGACTGACCGTCGAGCACTATGTCGCCACCGCCCACAGAGTAGTACAATGCCGACTTGGTTTCGCGACCTTCCGAGTCGAAAGCTTCGAAGCGCATGGCGTTAGTGTGAAACGGCAACACAATGTCGGGTTGCCACACTATTTCGGTGGGGAAAAGCGGAGACAGTACATCGAGAATAGCCTTGTCGGTCATATGACCTTTGCCGGTAGCGGCAAGCGAACCGTATAGAGTCACTGTGCATCGAGCCGAGCCGGAGGCTTCTGCTGCAAATTGCTCGGCAGCCTTGCGAGGGCCCATGGTGTGAGACGACGAGGGACCAAGACCTATCTTGTAGAGTTGTTTGAGGGATTCCATTGAATGCAGTGATTTATGGTTTATAAAAGGTCCCCGAAGACATTCCTTCAGGGACCTTAAGTCATTATTTCTGAGAGCCAAAGGTTTCCTTAACGTTCCACACGGCAACAGAGCCGAGGAGCATAAGGATACCCGACACAACAAGCATCCATACTGTGGCGGGTGCACCGTTGGAGGCGAGAGGGAAGCATCCCAGTATCAGACCGCCACAGAGAGCGGCAAGAATCTGGGGCAGACATATTGTGCAGTTGAACAGACCCAGGTAGGTGCCGATTCGCTCGCCCGAAAGTGCGTTGGTGAGTATGGTGAAAGGCATGGCAAGCATGGCAGCCCAGGCACAGCCCATAAGTGCATAGCTAATACCGAGCACATAGGGATTGGTGATGAAGAACACGGATATGAAGCCTACTGCACCGATAAGCAACGACACCGAGTAACCCATGCGACGGCTACGGAAAAGCGACAGCACAATGGCCCAGAGCACGGCTGCTATTGCCTGAATGGCAAGGAGCACACCGTTCCAGTCGCCTGCATCCTGATACTCTTTTGAGGCTGCGTTGAGCACTGTGGAGTAGTTAACCTTTACATCGGCCGACGAAGATATTGCCGGCAATGATGTCGTTTGGTCGAGCAGGAACGAGCCGTCTGGCTGAGCGTGGGCAATGTGGGCCACTGTAAGCTCGGTGCCGGGCTGTACGAGCGATAGTTCGCTGACAGTATTGGCGGTTTCATAAACCTTGATAGGTTCCATGCCGTTGATCTGAACAGTCTGACCGGCCTTGGCAAAAACAGCTTTACCAAAGGGTTCAACCTTTGCCTTGGGGAGACCAAAACTGTAGACTGGCTGGCGATGGTTGATTACAGTGTCGCCGTCTACGGTTACAACGGTGGGCTCGTAATACTGGCCGTCGACTTCGATACCACCCAAAGCGAGGTGTCCGTCGAGCACGACAGGACGGTTGCCGTTGAACACATACTTGTCGCTGTAAGTTTTATCACCCACAGTGACACCAGTGGCGATGTCGATCGACGGGGCGTGGTAGGCATGACCTGCAATGGCATCGGTGGAATAAGTCCACATGTAAAGGAAGGCTGCCCAACAGAAAAATTGCACAATGCCAACAGTCCAAAACACCTTGGGAGCACGGGCCAGCAACTTTATAAGATTGACTTTTTCCTTGGGTTGAGAATCGTCGGAGGTCTTGGCAACACCCTGATATTCGGCATACTCGGCCGGAGGAAGTTCCTTAACCTTTGCAAATGTGTAGACAACACATACAAGCAAAACGGCTGCACCGAGATAGAATGCCCATGTAACTGTGGGGGGCACTTCACCGGCCGGTGCAGTGTTGCTGAGGAAGAGCGCCAGTACAATGGGCGCAATGTAACCTACAACCGAACCGGCATTACACAGGAACGACTGTATGGAATAGGCAAGACCCTTCTGACGTTCGTTGACAAAATCGCCTACGAGCATCTTGAAAGGCTGCATGGCCATGTTGATTGATGTGTCGAGGAACATCAGCATAACGAGGCCGAAAATGATTGCCTGACTCACCGCAAGACCCAGCGAACCGGAGTTGGGGAGGAAGCACATAACCACGATGGCCACGAGAGCACCTGCAAGTAGGTAGGGCAAACGTCGGCCGAAGCGGTTCCACGTATTGTCGGAAGCGGCGCCTACCAATGGTTGCACCACAAGCCCCATGAGGGGAGGGAGAATCCAAAAGTAGCTCAGGTCATGCGGGTCGGCCCCGATGGTAGAGAATATGCGGCTCACTTGCGAACTTTGAAGAGCATAGGCTATCTGTACGCCGAAGAAACCGAATGATAGGTTCCACAGCTTCCAGAAGCTCAAGTCGGGCTTGCTTTTCATGGGTTAAAAATCCTGTTTTTTTGTTTAAGAAATGATTAAAATGATAAGTAAGTAAATTAATGATATATAATTTTGCAAATATAGTAATTTTTCGCCTTGTACACAATGTAATAGTATCCAAAAAAGGAGCGGTGCCACAACCTTTTGAGGCCATGACACCGCTATTTAACTTTTGTTAGGAAAGTTTAGAGCATACGCTGCTTGATTTCCTGCTGTTTCTTCTCGTCGCGGAGGTTGTAGTAGATGTTGTCGAGGTAGCGGAGAGCATCCATGTTGTCGTTGTCGAGTTGCCAAGCCTTTTCAAGGATTTCGGCAGCTTCCTGGAAGAGGGGGCGAATCTTCTGGTCGAAGTAGGCCTGCGATTCTGCGGCCGATGTGGGAGCGGCATCGCTGAGTGCATAGGCTTCCTGACACAGCGAAGCGCCGTACTGCACGAGAGCGAGCACGTTCTTATCGTTGAGAGCAATAGCCTTTGCAAACATTGCCTTGGCGTCGGCACGCTTCTCCATGTTGTCATAGAGTACACCCTTTACGAAGTAGTACTGGGAGTTGTTGGGGTCGGCTGCAATAGCTTCGTCAACTGTGGAGAAGGCCTTGTCATACTCCTTGTTCTGGAGATACTGGTTGATGATAAAGCCGAGGTAGTTGGAGTCTTCCTTACCGTAACGCTCGTTACCGCGGGTAGCCCAGAGGAACATAGCTTCGTTGTCCTTCTTGGCATTGGCCACACCAAGAGCATAGTCGAAGATGGTCTTCTTGGAATAGCCCTTGTTGAAAGCCTTTTCAAATGCACCGAGTGCCTTGTCGAGCGCATCTGCCTGCCAGGCGGCAAGTGCCTGATTGTAGGCTATTTCGGCCAGCACTGTGTCGTTGGGAGCATTGAATTTGCCTTTGAAAGGAGCTTTTTCACAGAGTGTGAGGTACACTTCCCATGCATTGAAAGCATTGTTGAAATCCTTAAGATCCCAATAGGTAAGAGCTGCATCGTTGTAGTCTGAGGCGTGGCCGGTGATGGTACCTACCATGTCCTTGGAGTATTTGGGCTTTACTTTGCCTTTTGCGTCGGGCAGAGAATCGAGAGGAAGAGCCTTAACATAGAATTCGAAGCCCTGGAGGAGGTCGTCGGCCATCTTCTTGCCGTCGCCCTCGCCGAGGCGGCCGAGCTGCTTGAGACCGAAGAGTTTGTCGTACTCAGCATACATTGCCTTACCGGGGATGTAGTAGGTCTGAGCGAGATTCTGAGTCTCGGGGTTGGAGAATGCGGGTGTAATGGTTTGCACCACGCTGGCGGCTGCGGCGCCGCTCTTCTGTGCGCGTTCGGCGTCTTTCAGCACCTGCATCTGTGCCGAGGCGGCCATGCTTCCTGCAAGGACGGCAGCCGCTGCGATAAGAAGATGTTTTTTCATTGTGTATGTGGTTGTTAGGGTTGGTGATTAATCTATTGTTAAGAGACGATTATTCTTCGTCGGTTGCTTCTATTTCGGATTCTTCATCGGGTTCCACTACTTCTACTTCGGGCTCTTCGATTGCATCGAATTCGAGTTCGGGAAGTTCTTCGCCGTCTATGCCCTGAGACTCTGCTTCGGGGTCGGTAGGCACGGGGCACACAGAAGCAATTTCATCGCCTCGCTTGGAGAGGTTGATAAGACGCACACCCTGTGTGGCACGGCCTGCTACGCGGATATCGGCCACACGGATGCGGATGAGCATGCCCGACCGGTTGATGATAACAAGGTCGTTGTCGTCGTTGACGCTTTCAAATGCCACAAGCTGACCGGTACGTTCGGTAACGTTGATGGTCTTAACGCCCATCGAGCCGCGGGCTGTGAGGCGGTAGGCATCAAGAGGAGTGCGCTTGCCAAAGCCGTTTTCGCTTACTACGAGTACGGTATTTTCTGTATTCTCGGGGTTCATGGCCACGAGGCCCACAACTTCGTTGTTGCCGTTGAGCTTCATGCCGCGCACACCCGAGCTTACACGACCCATTGCACGGAGCGAAGACGCGGGGAAGCGGTTGGCTTTACCTTCGCGGGCGGCGAGGAGAATATCGCAGTTGTTGTCGATGAGTTCTACGCCTATGAGAGCGTCGCCTTCGCGTATAACAATGGCCTTCTTACCCTTGGCCATTACTCGCGAGTACTCGCTGAGGGCTGTTTTCTTGACAACACCCTGACGTGTGGCGAAGAGGAGGAAGTGCGAACCTGCAAATTCGGCGTCTTCCATATTTTTAGCGGCGAGATATGCGCGTACCTTGTCGCCGGGTTCAATATTGAGCAGGTTCTGGAGAGCGCGACCCTTCGAGGTCTTGGTACCTTCGGGGAGTTCGTATACTTTAAGTTTGTAAACGAGCCCCCTGTCGGTGAAGAAGAGCATTGAGCAATGCATCGAAGCGGTATAAACGTGTTCGATGAAGTCTTCATCGCGAGTCTGTGTGCCGCGCGAGCCCACACCGCCGCGATTCTGCGCACGATACTCGCTGAGGGCTGTGCGCTTTATATAGCCAAGGTGGGAGATAGTAATAATGACATCGTCGTCGGCGTAGAAGTGCTCGGCATTGAACGAGCCGCCCTGGTAGTTGATTTGTGAGCGACGTTCGTCACCGTAAAGGTCGCGCACCTCTTCGAGCTCGGACTTGATAAGATTGCGGCATACAACAGGGTCGTTGAGAATAAGTTCATAACCGTCAATTTCCTCTTCGACAGCCTTATAGGCTTCATGAAGTTTATCCTGTTCGAGACCTGAGAGGCGTTTGAGTTGCATGTCGACCACAGCCTGTGCCTGGGGCATGGTGAGGCCGAAGCGTTCCATAAGTCGCTCGCGGGGATCTTCGTCGCGAGGCGTGGAGCGGATTATTTGTATTACCTCGTCTATATGGTCGGAGGCTATGATAAGACCCTCGAGTATGTGGGCACGCTCCTGAGCTTTGCCAAGTTTATACTTTGTGCGACGTATTACCACTTCGTAGCGGTGGTCTACAAAGGCTTGAAGTATCTCGCGGAGGTTGAGCAGACGGGGACGACCGTTGACGAGTGCCACGTTGTTGACCGCAAACGACGACTGCATCTGAGTCATCTTATATAGCTTGTTGAGCACTACGTTGGAGTTGGCATCCGAGCGGAGCTTAATAACAATACGCATACCGTCGGCATCGGATTCGTCGTTGATGTCGGCAATTCCGTCAAGTTTCTTGTCAGTTACGAGCTCGGCTATATATTTAATGAGTTCGGCTTTGTTTACACCGTAGGGTATCTCATGAACGATGATTGTTTCGTGATTGGCCTCGGATTCAATAGAGGCATTTGCACGAATCACAACTCGACCACGACCCGTTTCGTAGGCTTCGCGCACACCGTCGTAGCCATAGATAGTACCGCCGGTGGGGAAGTCGGGGGCAGGAATTATCTTTATAAGATCGTCGATGGATATTTCGGGGTCCTCGAGTACGGCAATTGTAGCGTTGATGGCTTCGGTGAGGTTGTGAGGAGGCATGTTGGTAGCCATACCCACAGCGATACCGGCGGCGCCGTTAACGAGGAGATTGGGATAGCGGGTGGGAAGGACAGTGGGTTCTCGGCGTGAGTTGTCGTAGTTTGGCTGAAAGTCGACAGTATCTGAGTCAAGGTCGCGCAACATCTCCTCGCCCATTTTGGCAAGACGAACTTCTGTGTAACGCATGGCAGCGGGGCCGTCGCCGTCGATAGAGCCAAAGTTACCGTGACCGTCGACAAGGAGATAACGCATGCTCCAATCCTGGGCCATGCGCACCACAGTGCCATAAATCGACGAGTCGCCGTGGGGGTGATACTTACCCATCACTTCGCCCACGCAGTTGGCGGCTTTCTTGTGGGGCTTATCAGAAGTGTTACCCATCTCGTTCATACCGAAGAGCACGCGACGATGCACGGGTTTCATGCCGTCGCGCACATCGGGAAGAGCGCGGGATACTATGACCGACATCGAATAGTCGATGTAGGCCGACTTCATTTCATTTTCAATATTTATTTTAAAAATACGATCTTCTTCCATCCTTTATGTAATGGTGATGTTGACTGTCGCACCATGGCTTAAAGCACCTGGCGAAACAAATGCATAATTATCATACAAAGGTAAGAATTTTTTCCAAATACTGCAAATTTTGCTCCCCGATTTGGATTCTTCATATTAAAATCCATTTTTCACACCACTTTATTCCTTCTTGAGGTTGAATCCACCTATTTATATGTTAATCACTGTCAAATTAGTCTAAACAATGCCCGATTTGCAACTTTTTATGCCGGCAAGCGTATTATTAGTACAACAAGCAACCAAGCAACAGCAGAAAGAAGTACAATTTGAATTAGTTTTTTCATAGGATTAGATTTTTAAGGTTTTTACGGACTGAGGCAATCGTGAGACTGCCTCTTTCTTATTATATATACATCTCTTAAACACCTCTAAAAACTCGAAAAAGCCGGGCTTCTCAGCTCGACTTTTTCTTTAAACCTTTATCTTAATCTAATACTATAAAAAACACACGTGCAAATTTACAACCTCTCATTTTTTCTTGCAAGCACCAAAGCTTTCGTTTAATATTTGTTAAGTAAATTTTCATGCTTTTGCAACAACTTTTACAATATTTAACAAATAGACTAAAACTCTGATTTACAACAACTTGAAAAGTGTAAAGTTAACACCCATTTTTGCTTGCAAAATGCAAGAGATTAGTATATAAAAAGCATTATATTAAAGCAATTAGCAATCATCAACCTCATTTTTGCAACATTTTCCACCATAGTACTCAAAACCCAAATCAATTTACCATCTATCTATAAATCAGTAATATATATTCAACAAATAGCCTCCTTATTGACTTTACGAATAAATAATGAACCAAAATTTGCAGCGAAATTTATTTTTTGTAACTTTGCATCTCAAAGTATCCCCGCAACGAATATTAAAGTTATCAGCAAACGCCCGATTTATGTTAACAGATACTAATAGCTTCCTCAGTCACGACAATGCCATTCTCAGCAAATCGTGGTTTCTCACAGCCGGGGCAACAGATGCACGCGGCCTTATGCCACTCACAATGGTAGCCGCCCGTGCCATTGAAATTGCCACGATTCACGCCAATGCGATGGGAGTTGGTTATGCCGAACTTGCCGAAGAAAATATCGGATGGGTGCTCGCTCGCCTCAGCATTGAGATGACGCGCTATCCTCGCATCAACGAGACCTATACATTGACCACCTGGGTGGAGGGCTACAACCGATACTTCAGCGACCGTTGCTTCGAAATGACTGATGCCGACGGCCAGCCGTTGGCACACATTCGCTCCATGTGGGTTGCCATCAATTTTGACACACGTACCATGGCCGACCTGGGGGTTATGGAGCGTAGAGCTGTACCAGCTACGTCCGACCGCAAATGTCCGCTCGACAAGTGCCGCGCTCCTATCATAGCTCGCGATGCCGAACAAATCACATTAAAACATACGTTTGGCGTGTGCGATATTGATTTCAACCGTCATGTCAATGCTGTACGCTATATCGAAGCCGCGATGAATCTCAAAAGCCTCGACTTCTTTGACTCAAATAGTATCAAGAGATTCGACGTATCCTACGAACACGAATGTCTTTACAACGAAGATGTAAGGATGATCATAGGCCCTGGCTCAGGCCCCACTCCCGGAGAGGTTGTTGAGTTCCATTCCGAAACACATTCTCGCCGGGCTGTGGCCATGAAATTTATTTACGAGCCGATTGCCGAAAGCATTTGAATTTCTATATTCTCAGCCGAGGCATAATCGCGCAGCAGGCAACAGGCCTCGTTTACAACATCGGGTTCACCTGGAGCCGACTCACCATACATATTAATTGTCATAATAAGATGGCGAGTGTTTTCCGACAACTTGGTTCGGTCGTTATCGGAAGTCGGAGTCCCTACCCCGCCTGCGGCATCACGAAACACCGGCAGGCATGCGATATTCAACTGGCCACGACCTATAGCCTCGTAAGGCTCGCCTTCTTGTCCCACACCAAGCGTTAGTCTACCTCCAACAATGGCGTCACGGTCGAATGCCCCGATAGAATGACCTGTAAGAATAGAGAGCAGGTTGGTGAGGTCTATTACAGTAAGGGTTCTGTAAAGTTCAAGTCCCTTCACACAGCGACGGCACAAAGCCTCGGCCGACGGTCTGTATCTATTGGGCTCTTTGCCCAATGCCTTGTATGCAGCACGTGTAGCTGCAATAGCCGGACGCTTGTTGACACCCTCCATGGGCATCTTATCTTTCAAAGCCAAAGCCGCATCTGTGATTTCCCGCCACAGGCGGTCGTCTGTTGCTGGGTTGCATATATCTGCTTCTAAAACAGCCACTCTCAGTTGCGGAGCGGCCTTGGCCACCTCTTCTGATATATCTACATGTATTTTCATAGTCAATTTTTCTGCAAAATTACTATTATAATAAGGTATAAGAGGTATAAAGACACTCGATTTAACTAATTTTAAATATTAATAAATTCGTAAATGATATTTTTTTGTTTAACTTTGCACCAGACAAACGAAGCAATAATGTAGGAACTCAGCCGCCCCCTTACGGACGAGTTTCCTTCATTTTTTATTGACCCGTTGAAAAACTTAAAAATCTGTTTAATAGAAACTATAACAAACTACAAATATGGCAATTACCTACATGACCCAAGAGGGTTACAAGAAAAAAATGGAAGAAATCGCTTACCTCGAAAGTGTTAAGCGTCCCGAAATATCCCGCGCAATTGCCGAAGCTCGCGACAAAGGCGACCTCTCCGAAAACGCCGAATACGATGCCGCCAAGGAAGCTCAGGGTATGCTCGAAATGAAGATCGCTCAGCTCAAAGACCTTGTAGCCAACGCCCGCATACTCGACGAAACCAAGCTCAATTGCGACGAAGTTCAGATCCTCAACCGCGTAAAAATGAAAAACGTGGCCAATGGTGCTGAAATGGAATATACCATCGTGGCCGATTCAGAAGCCAACCTCCGCGAAAAGAAAATCGCATCGTCCACCCCCATCGCCCAGGGCCTGCTCGGTCACAAAATCGGTGACGTTGTGGAAATTCGCGTTCCTTCGGGTCTCATGAAATTTGAAATCATCGAAATTTCGTTCTGATCATGGCATCCATTTTCTCCCGCATAGTGGCCGGTGAAATTCCATCTTACAAGGTGGCCGAAGACGACAAGCACTATGCTTTTCTCGATATCAACCCCGTGGCCGAAGGTCATGTACTTGTAATACCAAAACGTGAGGTTGACTACATCTTCGACCTCGACGACAACGAACTGGCCGAATTGCATATCTTTGCAAAGAAGGTGGCCACTGCGCTCAAGAAAGCCATTCCCTGTCGCAAAGTTGGACTTACAGTACTTGGACTCGAAGTGCCTCATGCGCACATCCATCTCGTTCCTCTGCACACAGAGGGCGATATGAATTTTGGCCGCAAACTGTCGCCCTCGCCCGAGCGCATGGCCGAGATAGCCCGAGCCATAGCATCCAATTTCTAAACACGCTCTTAAAAAAAACATACAACCAATCATGAACAAACTTCTGCTTTCCGGAATTGTGTTTGCAACAGCGGCCTTGACACTTGGCTCATGTTCCAAGACCGAAAAAGGCTGGTCGCTGTCGGGCGATGTTGCCGGCATGTCGGGCAACGGCACTCTTGTTATCGAAGGTTTCAACAACGGCATTTGGTATGTGGTCGACTCTATCAAGACATCCGATGGCTCCTTCGACTACCAGGCTGCCGCACCTGCCGAGTATCCCGAAGTGATGCGTCTCGGACTCGCCGGACGATATGTATACTTCCCCATCGACTCTGTGGACCATGTAACCATCAAAGCCGATTCTGCCACCTTCGACACTTCATACAAACTCGACGGTACTCTTCAGGCCCGCAATCTTCAGACAATCGACAGCACGCTCAATGCTTCTATTGCGAAGCGAGGTGTTGACGCAACCATTGCCGACAATGAGTTTAAGAAGAAACTCTTCACAACCGCTTTCGACGACCCTTCGGTAATGTCGGTTTACTACCTCATTAATAAGACCGTAGGCAATAAGCCTCTCTTTGACGTTAACAATGCCGCCGACCTTCGTCTTTACGGAGCCACTGCACAGCGCTTTGTCACAGAGCGGCCCAACGACCCCCGCTCGGCTTGGCTTTCTGACGTCTATAAGCGTGCCCGCGCTGCCCAGGCTGGCATCACTGCTCAGATTCAAGCTTCCGAACTGTCGATTTTTGACATCAAGCGTTCTGACAACCAAGGCAAGCAGCACTCTCTCACCGACCTTGCCTCCAAGGGCAAAGTAGTGGTTCTCAGTTTCACGGCCTACGGACTCGAATCGTCGCCTGCCTACAACGTGCTTCTCAACAAAGCTTACCAGAAATATCACAACAGCGGCCTCGAAATATATCAGCTCGCATTTGACAGCGATGAAACTGCCTGGAAGCAAACAGCACGCAACCTTCCATGGATCACTGTATGGAACTCTACCACCGATTCCCAGCAGCCCCTCATCGACTATAACGTGGGTGCTCTTCCCATGACATTTATTATAGGTCGCGACGGCTCAATCGCCGCACGAGTTACCGATCCCAACAAACTCGAAGCCGAATTGGCTAAATTTATGTAACAAATTCATCATAATGAGCTATAAAAAGTGAATTTTATGCATTTTGTGTGCGTAAAATCCACTTTTTTATATTTTTTTGTTGTCGTTTCAATAAATTAAGCTATATTTGCGAAAAAATAACCCTCTAAACTAAATCTCTATGAACAAAACAGAACTTATCAACGCTGTTGCCGAAAAGGCGTCTATCTCCAAGACTCAAGCCAAGGAAGCTGTTGAAGCAACTTTCGAAGCCATCGGAAACGCTCTCGCTCAAGACGACAAGGTTGCAATCCTCGGCTTCGGCACATTTGCAACCGTAGAGAAGGGTGAACGTACCGGCATCAATCCACGCACCAAAGAGCCCATCACAATCGCTGCCCGCAAACAAATTAAATTCAAACCCGGCTCCGAACTTACCGACAAAGTAAAATAAAAGCATATAAAAACGGTGTCACCAATGCGGCTGGCACCGTTTTTTTATGCGTTTTTTTAGCCGATTTAATAGTTATCGGGGAAACGTTCAAACCATGCCTGGTCCATGCCGCACACGGGGCAACGTTTGGGGGCAGTCTTTGCATTGACTGTATAACCACACTTGCGGCAATACCAGTCGACAGCTTCTTCAGAAGCAAACACTTCACCCTTCTCCATGCGTTCAAGCAGACGGAGATAACGCTTTTCGTGCATCTGTTCCACCTTGGCTATGTTGCGATACAGAGCTGCAATCTGCGGGAAGCCTTCTTCGGCAGCTGTGTCGGCAAACGAGCTGTAGAGATCGCCCCACTCCTCGCGCTCACCGGCCGCGGCTTCGGCAAGGTTGGTCTTGGTGTCGGCCACAACGCCTGCAGGATAGGATGCTGTGATTTCTACCATACCGCCTTCGAGGTGCGAAAAGAACTGCTTTGCATGGCTTAACTCCTGGTCGGCTGTTGCAAGGAAAATGGCTGCTATCTGTTCGTAACCTTCCTCAATGGCCTTCTGTGAAAAGAGGGTATAGCGTGAGCGTGCCTGGCTTTCGCCGGCAAACGATGCAAGCAGATTATGCTCGGTACGTGTTCCTTTTATTGATTTCTTTTCCATTAGTTGAATGAGTTTACAATATTCATTGTATAGGTTTCTGCTTATCGCGGCAAGTGCCGTCGATTTCGACTTTTAAACGCCACGACACTTACCAAAGTTCAAAAAATCGGTATTTTTTCGGGTTTGTCGGCAAAAAACGGGGGTTCGTCTATTAAAGTTGCATGATTGAACAATGTTATCTAATTTTGTTGTTGTAAAAAGGAAACAAACAAAATCTATCATATGAAACACCTAATCCTGACAATGCTTCTTGTAGGAGCAAGCGCCTCGACAGCCTGGGCCTACAAGCTCGACGGTCGCGTTTGCGACGAAAACGGAGAGCCTCTTGCCTCGGCCTCAGTGCGATTGCTTACTCCCAAGGATTCCACCCTTGTTAAGGGCGTAGTATCCGATGCCGACGGACGCTTTTCTTTTCCCAACATCAAGCAGGGCCGATTCATACTCGAAACCGCGTATGTTGGCTTTTCAAACAAGTACCAAAATCTCAATGTGAGCAAAAACATCGACCTCGGCACTATTACTATGGCAGAGAATTCGATTATGCTCAAAGAGACCACCGTTGTTGGTGTCAAAACAGCCATCACTGTTAAAGAAGACACTGTCGAATTCAACGCCGACTCTTACCGTACAGCCCCAAATGCTGTGGTCGAAGATCTCCTTAAGCGACTTCCCGGTGTGGAAGTGGGCAGCGACGGCTCTATCACCGCCAACGGTAAAACAGTGAAAAAAATCCTGGTTGACGGCAAGGAATTCTTTGCCGACGACCCCAAGGTGGCCTCGCGCAACCTGCCAGTCAATATGGTCGACCGTCTGCAGGTCGTCGACCGCAAAAGCGACCTTGCCCGCATCACTGGTGTTGACGACGGCGAAGAAGAAACCGTTATCAATCTCACCGTAAAGAAAGGCATGCACAACGGGTGGTTTGGCAATGCAGAGGCCGGTTACGGCACTGACGAACGTTATAAGACGATGTTCAACGTCAACCGATTCTGGAACGGCAATCAAGTCACCGTGCTCGGTGGTGCCAACAACGTCAACGATCTCGGATTTACAGACGGCGGTGCCGGCCGATTCATGCGATTTGGCGGCTCAAACGGTATAACCAAGTCACAGGCCATGGGTCTGAATTTCAATGTGGGTAAAGACGAAATACTCCGATTTGGCGGCAATGTAATGTGGTCGCGCTCCGACCGCGACACAAAGCAGCGCACAAATCGTGAATACCTGCTCGGCGGCAAATCTTCCTCATTCTCCAACTCCAACAAACTCTCCAACGACCTCGGCAATAACGTACGCGCCGACTTCCGCATCGAGTGGAAGCCCGACTCGTTCAACACTGTCGACTTCCGCCCCCGCATGAGCTACAACCACTCCAACTCTCACAGCATAGAAACTTCGGCCACCAACAATGCTCTTGCCGACGGCTCACTCGGTGCAGCTGTCAACCAAAGCGACAACCGACAGCAAGCCAAAGGCGATTCCTGGGAGTTTGGAGGCGAGCTTATCTTCAACCACAATTTCAAACAGCGCCGAGGACGCTCCCTATCGGCTCAGGTTGAATATCAGATAAGCAACGTGCGCGAATACTCTACCGACTATTCATGGAATAAATTCTTCCAGCTCAACGACTCCATCGACCTGCGCGACCAGTTCTCCGACAACCACACCTGGGGCAACAACTTCACTACCCGATTTACCTGGACCGAACCCCTCGGCAATGTAAAGAACGGCAACTTCCTTACCGTGGCATATCGCATGCGACTGCGTTGGAACAACGCCGATAAACTCACCTACGACCATCCCGTAACATTCCCCGACGGCTGGGAAGGCAACCCTGTAATCGGCACTGACGAAATACTCAACGAAATACTTTCGAGCCAGTTCCGCAACGACTACATGAATCAGGACATCCGAGCCGGGTTCAAGCACGTGAGCAAGACATGGAACGTCGACGCAGGCTTGTCGCTCGTGCCCCAACGCTCCAAGTCGATCGACCTCATCAACTCTGATCGCAACATTGAGCGCTCGGTAATAAACTTTGCTCCCTACCTGCGCTATCGTCTCAAGGCCTCCAAGAGCCGCTCGATGAACCTCGATTACAACGGCCGCACCTCGCAACCCTCCATGACTCAGTTGCAGCCTGTGCCCGATATGTCCAACCCCCTCAATATCCGCAAAGGTAATCCAGGCCTCGACCCCACATTTACCCATAACCTTCGCCTGCGCTTTTCCGACTTCAAAATGGAAGCTCAGCGTTCGGTAATGCTCATGCTCATGGCAAGCGCCGAGCAAAATTCAATCGTATCTAAAACAACATACGACAATACTACCGGTGGTCGCGTTACTACCTACGAGAACGTGAACGGTGTGTGGAATGTCCGTGCCATGAACATGGTATCGTTCCCCCTCTGGAACAAATACTGGACATTCAACAACCACCTCATGCTCTACTATGCCAACGGCATCGGTTTCAACAACGGTGCCCGCAACCGCTCCGGCTCATTCAATGCCAACGAATCTTTTGGCATCGCTTTCCGTCCCGAAAACTTCGAAATCGAATTCCGCCCCCGTTATTCGATTCAGAACGTTAAGAACTCCATGCAGACCTCGGCCGACCGCACCGTCCACAGCTATGGCGGCGGTTTCAACTCCACCTACATCACGCCCATAGGCATAACCCTCAGCACCGACCTCAACTACACAGCATCAAAAGGCTATAGCGAGGGCTTTAACCAGAACCTCTGGATGTGGAATGCATCTCTTTCCTACGGATTCCTCAAAAACCGTTCTGCAACCGTAAGCCTCCGCGCCTACGACCTGCTCCGTCAGAATCAGAGCATTCGATTCAACCCCACGGCCAACTACATCGACCAGACCGAAACCAACACACTGGGACAATACTGCATGCTCTCGTTCAGCTACAAGTTCAACACCTTTGGCAGTGGAAACATGCCTGCCAACCGCAACGAATATCATGGCCCCGGAGGTCCCGGTAGATACCATGGCGGTGGCCGTTACCACTAATCCTAAATAATACTGTATCTTAGATAACATCATCATAATAGGAAATTAGATTTGGTGCCTGTGATCACTAACCTCGGTGCCGGAGTCCGCGAGGCCTCCGGCACTTTTTTGTTATAACTCCACAATGTCAATTTTCTATTGTTTTAGTTTGCGCTAATTCATCCTGCTGAGCCGCCATAAACCTCCACACCCTTGAAGTACTGCCTATAATCAGCGGTTGCTCGATAAATTATTGTCCTTGCTAAAACTGTTGCAAAGTTACAATCGAAATCAGTCGGTGACTTCGAAATTTGGGAATACCTACCAAATTTCATAAAAAGTGGCGAGACTGCGAATCGGCCGATTCGCAGTCTCGCCATTTTTATTTATTTGTTTTATATAGAGTTACATCATTATCTATTTTGCTCGGGCAGGGATGATGCTATCGCTGCACGCGACTGTTCCATAAGAGCAGAGAGTTCGTGGCCATTTTCGCCAGCTTTGATAGGTTTGTGAACAGTCATTACAATCTTGCCCCAATGTGGCAACTTGGCCGTGCGAGGCAGCACATCATAGGCTCCGTCAATGGTGATAGGTACAACTGGCAGATTGAACTCGGTGGCAAGGAGATAGGCACCGCGTTTGAATCTCTGCAAATGACCGTTGAGTGTGCGCGAGCCCTCCGGAAACACTACCACCGACATACCTCCGGCCAGCTGTTTCTCGGCATGTTCCATTGTTTCTTTTACGGCTCGAGGGCTGGAATTGTCAACAAAGATGTGCCCCGACAACTTGCAGGTAAAACCCACAAGAGGTATCTTGCTGAGGCTTTTCTTCATCATCCAGCGAAAGTTATGACCGAGATACCCATAGATGGCAAATATGTCGTAAGCGCCCTGATGGTTGGCAACAAACACGTAGGATTGCCCCTTGCCAAGGCCTTGTCCGCCACGCACCTCAACTTTGACGAGCGACAATATACAGAACAATTTAGCCCACACTTTAGGTATATAATAACCCACTGAACGACCAGCACCCAGCAGAGTACCTAAAATCACTGTTACACATGTCAGTGTGGTAATCACCAACAGTAGTGGAATCATTATAATAAACTGATATACACGGTAAAGAAAAAGGGTCATAGAATTTAATATAAATAAGTGGGAAGATTAAAAATCCATTTTACGACGAGCACAATTACAAGTGCATAGGTGCCGGCAAGCACATCATCGAGCATCACGCCCCAGCCACCCGGGAACTTCTCCTCAACCTTGCGACAACCAAGCGGCTTGGTTATATCAATGATTCGAAACAAGCCAAATCCAAGCAATGCTATGAGCCATGTCCAATCAGAATCGGACGTTGCACATGGTGCCACGAGCAATGGAATCCAACAACCCACATACTCGTCAATGACCACAGCACGAGGATCGGGTCCCCAGTAGCGCTCCATTACTTCTGAAGTCCATGCACCTAAAACTGTGACACTTACAATCAAAAATAAAGTAACAACTGTAACCCACACAGGAGGGAGAAATATGTAAAGCACATACCACAGAAGCAGCCCTGTAAAAGCAGCCACGGTGCCTGGGGCTCCCGGTACGAGGCCTGTATACAAGCCCGTGGAAAGTACTTCATGAAATCGTGGGGCAACCCCAAGTTTTTTATAATTATTATCGGACATACCTGGTTAAATTATCCTACAAAGGTAGAATTTTTTTCGATACATTCTACAATTTATATGCTATTTTTTATAAGAATTGTGTTTTTACCCAATGTTTGGCATTAAAAGCATATAAACGGTAGTATTTGACTCGTTTGAAATTTGGTGGAATGCAAAAAAAATCGTACCTTTGCACCGCTTTTAAGCCCTACCGTGTGATGGGAAATTAAGAAGCAACTTAATTTTGAGTAACACATTATCAAACAAATCAAATGAAGACATTCAAACTTTCAGCCCAGCCCCGTACCGAGCTCGGCAAAAAGGCCACCAAGGCCCTCCGCGCCAACAACCTCATTCCCGTTGTACTCAACGGCGGTGAAGTATTCGACCTTCCCTTCACCGGCACACTCAAGCCCGGCGAAAAGATTGTAGAAATCGGCAACGGCAAGGCCCTCATCACTACCGACCTCGTTGTATCAAACGACGCTGTTCGCAAGCTCATCTACACCCCCGAAATCTTTGCTATCGAACTCGATATCAACGGCGACAAGCGCATGGCCGTCCTCAAGGACCTCCAGGTGCAGCCCGTTAAGGACACCATCCTCCACATCGACCTTCTCGAAGTAACCCCCAACAAGCCCGTTGTTGTTGAAGTACCCGTTAAGCTCGAAGGCCACGCCGAAGGTGTTAAGGCCGGTGGTAAGCTCCAGCTCGCCATGAAGAAGCTCCGCGTGAAGGCTCTCTACACCAACATCCCCGAGCGTCTCATCATCAATGTTGACAGCCTCGGCCTCGGCAAGACTATGCAGGTTGGCAGCCTCCAGTTCGAAAATCTCGAACTCATGAACGCCAAGAACGCTGTTGTATGCGCCGTACAGCTCACACGTGCCGCTCGTGGTGCTGCTGCCGCTGCCGCTGCAGGCAAGTAATCTAAATGAAATATCTTATTGTCGGCCTGGGCAATATCGGCAACGAATATGCCGGTACCCGCCACAATATAGGATTTATGGTATTGGACGCCCTCGCAGAGGCGTCCAATATTTCTTTCTCTACAGACCGTTACGGCGATGTGGCTCATATGCGATTGAAAAACAAGCAACTGGTATTGCTCAAGCCCTCCACGTATATGAATCTTAGCGGTAATGCCGTGCGATACTGGCAGCAGAAAGAAAACATCGAGCTCGAAAACATCCTGGTCGTAGTCGACGACATCGCCCTACCCTTCGGTGCCATACGCATAAAGACCCGGGGCAGCGACGCAGGACACAACGGCCTCAAAAACATAGCGCAGATGCTCAACACTCAGAACTATGCACGCCTGCGCTTTGGAATAGGCAACGACTTCCCTCGCGGGTGTCAGATTGACTATGTGTTGGGGCGGTTTACTGCAGAGCAGACTAAAGAACTTCCCGAGCGCATAACCGTAGCCGACGAAGCCATCAGAGAATTCGTGCTCGCCGGCGCACAAAGAGCCATGTGCAAATACAACCAATAACACTGCACAGACGTTCTACATACTAACAAGCACCAAATCAATGAAAGTTACGCTCATCATTTCGACATATAACCGTCCGCCCGCGCTCAACGTGGTGCTCGACAGTGTAATGCGCCAAACAAGGCGTCCCGACGAAATCGTGGTGTGCGATGACGGCTCTCGCGACGATACACGCCAGCTTATAGAGTCCTGGCGCACTCGTACCGACATACCTATCAAACATGTATGGCAACCCGACGACGGATTTAGAGTGGCTGCGGCTCGTAACCGCGGTGTGGCTATTGCAACCGGCGACTACATAGTGCAGATCGACGGCGATATAATGATGGAACGCCACTTTATTGCCGACCACCTTTCTATGGCTGCCCCGGGACACTACATCCGCGGCTCGCGCGTGAGACTGTCAAAAAAGGCCACTCAACACATATGTGACGGTGGTTATGCCAAAGACATCGGCCTGCTGTCGCTATGGGTAAAAGATGACCGATTGAAAAATTTCCGTGCAGCGACCATCGGTCGCCGCATATCGCGCATATACAAGACCCGAGGCCTCGCAATGGGTTGCAACATGTCGTACTGGCGCGAGGACTTTATGCGCGTGAACGGCTATGACGAAAACTTTGTGGGCTGGGGTGTGGAAGACTCCGACCTGGGGCTTCGCATGGAAGCATCGGGCGTGAAGGGCTTCAAACTGTTTCGTATGGCGATATGTCACCACCTGCACCACAGAGAAGAACCCAAAGACCGTTGGGATGAGGCCCTCAAATACATGTACGACCGCATCGACAAGGGTATAATATATGCCGAGCGAGGTGTGGATCAATATATTGACAAAAATGAAACAGGAAGTTAGAATCGACAAGTGGACCTGGGCCATGCGCATCTTCAAGACTCGCACCATAGCCACCGACGCTTGTAAAAAGGGACGCATAACCCTCAACAACGACCCCAATCCGGTAAAGCCGTCGCGCACCGTAAAAGTGGGCGATGAGATACATGTACGCAAACCGCCGGTTACATATACTTTCAAAGTCAAAGCCCTTACCGAAAGCCGTCTCGGAGCAAAACTTGTGCCCGAATATATGGAAAATATCACTCCTCAGGACCAATACGACCTGCTCGACGTGGTAAAGATATCGGGATTTATCGACCGCCGCAAGGGCCTTGGCCGTCCCACTAAGCGCGAGGGACGCGACCTTGCTCGCTTCACCGACACATACGCGAGCGACGACGGCTGGGATTTTGACTTCGATTTTGACGAAGAAAACTAAAATTTACTAATATCGGGCATATCATAATTGAGATTTGCCCGATTTTTGGTATTTTTGCAAATTCAAACGAACACAATCATCATGAATTTCAAAATATCTTCTGTAGCACCCGACACCAAGGCCCGCGCAGGCGTAATCACCACCGACCACGGCACTATCGAAACTCCGATATTCATGCCTGTAGGCACTGTAGGATCGGTGAAGGGTGTTCATATGCACGAGCTCGTAGACGATGTCAAAGCTCAAATTATACTCGGCAACACCTACCATCTGTACCTGCGTCCCGGCATGGAGATTATATCCCAGGCCGGAGGTCTGCACAAATTCAACGGCTGGTCCAAGCCGATACTAACAGATAGCGGAGGCTTCCAGGTGTTCTCACTCAGTAGCAACCGCAAGCTCACCGAGGAAGGTGCTCACTTCCGCAGCCACATCGACGGCTCGAAACACCTCTTTACACCCGAGAAGGTGGTCGACATACAGCGCATCATAGGTTCCGACATCATGATGGCTCTCGACGAGTGTCCTCCCGGCACGTCCGACTACCAGTATGCAAAAAAGTCGCTTGAACTCACCAAGCGCTGGCTGTTGCGCGGCTGGAATCATTTCAACTCCACTCAGCCTCTATACGGCCACTCGCAGGCTTTCTTCCCCATTGTGCAGGGTTGTGTATATGAAGACCTGCGTCGTGACTCTGCAAAATTCGTGGCCGAACTTGGCGCCGAAGGCAACGCAATAGGCGGACTTGCCGTGGGCGAGCCCACACAAGCCATGTATGACATGATCGAAGTATGCAATGAAATACTGCCCGAGGACAAGCCCCGTTACTTGATGGGAGTAGGCACTCCTGCCAATATCCTTGAAGCCATTGATCGCGGTGTTGACATGATGGACTGCGTGATGCCCACACGCAACGGCCGCAACGGTATGCTTTTTACACCAGAAGGTACCATGAATATGCGCAACCTTAAGTGGGCCAACGATTTCAGCCCTATCTGGGAGGACAGCCCCTGCATGGTGGACCGTGTATACTCGCGTGCCTACCTACGCCACCTATTTGTGGCCAACGAACTGCTTGCCATGCAGATAGCCTCAATACACAATCTGGCGTTCTATCTGTGGCTCGTGGGCGAGGCAAGAAAGCACATCATCGACGGTACATTTGCCGTGTGGAAAAAAGAAATGGTCGAAAAAGTGCAACGCCGTCTGTAATAACACCTTATGTTTAAGAAACTCGACAGGTACATAATAGGAAAGTTCTTAGGCACTTATCTCTTTGCCATCGCGTTGCTTCTTGCAATCGTGGTGATGTTTGACATCAACGAGAAGTTTGACGCCTTCCTTAAGGCCCCGCTCAAGGCCACAATATTGGACTATTTTGTAAACTTCCTGCCCTACTTTGCCAATCAGTTCTCACCTCTATTCGTATTCATCGCAGTAATATTTTTTACCTCAAAGCTCGCCGGGCACAATGAGATTGTGGCCATGCTATCGTCGGGGGTCAGTTTCCGACGTCTGCTCAGGCCCTATATGTTCTCGGCATTTGTGATTGCTGCAGCCACTTGGGTGCTTGGAGCCTATATCATACCTCCGGCCAATGTGCGACGCATCAATTACACCAATACATACGTAAAAAACAAGCGTGTGGATTATGGCTCCAACATAATGCTAATGGTGGCTCCAGGCGAGATTGCGTATATAAGCAGCTACGACAACATAAGCAAGAGCGGATCCAAGTTCTGGCTCGAAAAATTTGACGATGACAACCGACTGATTTCGCGCCTTTCGGCACAAACCATCAAGTGGGATACTCTCTACTCGTGGCGAGTGCAGGACTATGTAATACGCGACTTTGACGGAGGACGCGAGAATATACGCAAAGGGTACGATCTCGATACAGTGATACCTTTCGAGCCACGCGACTTTCTCATCTCGGCCAACGACCATGAGAAAATGACAACTCCACAACTCGGCTCATATATCAACCGTCAGCGCCATCGTGGCGTGGCCAATATACAGAGCTTTGAAGTGGAGTATCACCGACGCTTTGCCATGTGTGCCGCGGCATTTATACTCACGGTAATCGGCATGTCGCTGTCATCGCGGAAGGTAAAGGGCGGCATGGGTTTAAACATAGGCATAGGACTGGCACTGTCGTTCAGCTACATTTTGTTTATGGCCATTACGCAAAGTTTTGCTTACTCGGGACTTACCTCGCCATTGGTAGCTATGTGGATACCAAATATACTCTACGCTATCGTGGCTGTGATACTCTACCGCAAAGCCGAAATGTAGGTTTTGGATAAAAAAATACGGCTAAAAGGCTTGAGTAATAAAAAATAATGACTATATTTGCACTGCAAAAGCAAAATAACAAACAAACTTTTTAAAATTTTAACATCATGGCATACGTTATCACCGACAGCTGTGTAGCTTGTGGCACCTGTCTTCCCGAATGTCCCGTTGACGCAATCTCTGAAGGCGACATCTATGTAATCAATCCCGATACCTGCATCGAATGCGGTTCTTGCGCAGCTGTTTGCCCCAGCGACGCTATCAACGCTCCCGAATAAGGATTGTAAGACAACCACAGTCAACATTTATAAACCAGGTCGGAATAATTTTTCCAGCCTGGTTATATTTTTAATACCACTTGTTTGTTATTATTAGGTATAGCAAAATCAAATCCTATTGAAATGAACTCTCAACCGACACCTTCTGAGCCACGGCCACAATCGGGATGGTCGCGACCGTATACATTCGACCGCGTGGTGCGCATACTCATATCGCTGGCTGCCATAATATGCGCCGTTTGGCTTGTAGACCTGCTACACTCCGTGCTGTTGCCATTTCTTGTAGCGTGGTTGGCATCGTATATGCTTGAACCGTTTGTGCAGTACAACCGCCGCATATTGCGCTTGAAGGGCAGAACGGTTGCAGTATTTGTAACCCTTTTTGAGGTTGTGCTCGTGCTGTGGGGTTTGGCGATGTTCTTTATCCCCTCGATTTCCGAGGAAATGCATCAGGTCTCGGAGCTTGTGAGCCGTTATGCTTCGGGGTCGTCGTCCATACCCTTCATTCCAGAGGAGTTTCACACGCACCTGCGACGCATTATCGACTTTAAATATCTGTCGGAAGAGATGGCCAACAAGGACATTAAATCGATTGTCGATTCTATCGGCGGTGTGCTTGCCGGAGGATATGACGTGATAATGTGGGTGGTAAACTGGTTTCTGTCACTGCTCTACATTGTGTTTATCATGCTCGACTATGACAAGCTGATACGCGGATTCAGACATATGGTGCCCCCGAAGTATCGCGAACGCACTTTCGGCATATTCAATGACGTCAAGAACAGCATGAACCATTACTTCCGTGGACAGGCTCTCGTGGCTTTTATAGTAGGAGTGTGCTTCAGTATCGGTTTTCTTATTATAGGCTTGCCCTTGGCTGTGCTGCTGGGACTTTTTATCGGACTGCTCAACATGGTGCCTTACCTGCAACTTATATCACTGATACCAACCACCCTGCTGTGCCTGGTATATACTGCCAATTCCGACTTAAACTTCTGGGAGGTGTGGTGGAGCTGTATGGCTGTGTATGTGATTGTGCAGTGTTTTCAGGACCTGTTTCTCACGCCCAAGATCATGGGTAAGGCTATGGGGCTCAACCCTGCCATAATACTGCTCTCGCTGTCGGTATGGGGCACTTTATTGGGATTCGTAGGGCTTATCATAGCGCTGCCTCTAACCACTCTGCTCATTGCTTATTACAACGAATACATAACTAACCGCGAGGACGGGGAGGACCCGTCGCAACGCAAGCAGGATGCTGAGGCTATACAGCAACTGACGAACTTTCCGGATAAATAGATACAACAACCCCACGTCGCATGAGGCGTGGGGTTGTTGTTTGTGCGTGTTTAAAACGGTGGAGCCTCTGAGGCTGAGGCTTGAGAGAGAGTGGCTGTTCCCCCAGAGAGTGGTGTATCGATCGGCGCTGAGCCTTGCTGAGCGATGGCTGTGGGTGCGGGGTCGTCGAAGGGGTTGCCTCCGGCGCGTGAACGCACTTCGGTCATACCGCCGTTGCTTACGTCGTCCCAGTTTTCGAATCGTGCAAACGAGGCGCGGAAGCGCATCTTTACATCGTCGACGGAGCCACTACGGTGCTTTGCCACGATAAACTCGGCGAGGCCGCGAATGTCGTTGCCCTGCGCATCCTCGCCGCTGCGTGTGTAGTATTCGGGGCGGTGTATGAAACAAACCATGTCGGCGTCCTGTTCGATGGCGCCTGATTCGCGAAGGTCGCTGAGCTGTGGGCGCTTGTTTTCAGTGCGGGACTCTACGGAGCGGTTGAGCTGTGACAGTGCCACGATAGGGATATTCAGCTCCTTGGCGAGCTGCTTGAGCGAGCGTGAAATCATTGACACTTCTTGTTCGCGGGAGCCAAACTTCATGCCCGAGGCGTTCATGAGCTGAAGGTAGTCGATGATGATAAACTTCACCTGCTTCTCGCGCACGAGTCGGCGAGCCTTGGTGCGGAGCTCGAATACGGAGAGTGACGGTGTGTCGTCGACATAGAGGGGGGCACCGTAGAGCGATGTGAGGCGCGCCATGGTCTGCTGCCATTCGAGCTGTGTGAGCTGGCCGCTTTTGATCTTGGCGCCGTCGATTTCGCAGACGTTGGAGATAAGACGGTTGACGAGTTGTACGTTGCTCATTTCGAGCGAGAATATGGCGACGGGGATGTTGAAGTTGACGGCCATGTTCTTGGCCATGGACAGCACGAAGGCTGTTTTGCCCATGGCGGGACGTGCGGCGATGATAATAAGGTCGGAGTTCTGCCAGCCGGATGTAAGGCGGTCGAGCTCACGGTAGCCGGATTCAAGACCGCTGAGACCAGATGCTCGCTGGGAGGATGCCTGCATCTGCGATACAGCCTGCATGATAACAGGGTCGATCTGTGTGACATCCTTCTTGACGTTGCGCTGAGAGAGTTCGAAGAGCTCGCCTTCGGTGGTCTGCATTACATCTTCTATGTCGTTGCTCTCGTCGAAGGCGGCATTCTGTACCTTTGAGCCGAATGATATAAGCTCGCGGGCCAGGTACTTCTGCATGACTATCTTGGCGTGGTACTCGATGTGTGCAGCTGAGCCTATATTGGTGGTGAGACCCACGACAAAGGGGCGTCCGCCTACCTTTTCGAGGGTATTGTTTTTTTCGAGTTGGTTGATGACGGTGATGAAGTCGATGGGTTGCTGGGCGGCACCGAGTGTCTGGATGGCTTCGTAAATGAGGCGATGTGCCGGCTCGTAGAATACCTCTGGGCGTAGGGTGTCGCATACGGAGGTATAGGCATCCTTGGCGATGAGGAGGGCGCCGAGCACCGCGGCTTCGGTTTCGACGTCGCTTGGGGGCTTTATGCCTGATATTTCACCGGCTGTCTTTTCTTTGTATTTTTGGTACTGGGCAAATTGCTTGTTGTCGGCCATTAGCGTATTCTGAAATTATATCCGAGTGAAACTTCTATTGAGGTGCAGCGAGAGGCGCTGAAAACGTCGGCTTTGGTGGCGGGGAATATATTGCCAAGGCCAAAGTAGTATCGTCCTTCGACGGTGATGGAGTGGCGAGGCTGGACATAGAACTCGAAGCCGAGGCCGCCAGTGAGGCCGTAGTCGAACTTGTTTTTGACTGCCATGGTAAGTTGTTCTGTGCGTCGTGGGCGATTGGGCCATTGGGGCTCGGAGGTGGGATTTGCGTAGTCGAAGTTGGATGTTGTCGACTCGGAGAGCATGTAGCTGAACTGAGGGCCTATGTTGACAAATGTCTTGAAGCGCTTGGAACCGAAGATTATCTGTGTCATAACCGGCATGGTGATGTAGGTTAGGCTACGGGAATATTGGAGGTCGGTTGTGGTGACAAAGTTTTCCTTCCAGCCTCGTTGTGTCCAGCCGAGCTCGGCTACTATGCCGAAGAGCTTCTCCTCGGTGTATCTGAATGTGAGGGAGCCGGATGTACCGGGGTTGAATGACTGTGTAACAGAGGGCGAGAAGTCCATGCGCGAGAGTGACATCCCACTGCGTGCTCCTACCGAGATGCGGGGCTCGTAGTGTGTCTGTGCCGACAGGGGGGTGGCACAGGCTGTTGCAACGGCGAGGGCTGTTGCAATGGCGACTATATGGTTGCTGGTCATATTACAGGACTTTTACCGACACTTGCTTGCCGGGCATGAAGTGTATGATATAGAGTGCCTCGTTGACGGGCCCCTGAGTGGCAGTAGTAGTGGCGGATGGGAACATGAATGTGGTTTGGAGGCCTCTGTATGAGTTGCCGTCGCCCGGGGTGAACACGCCGTTGTTGCGGGTGATGTTGTCGGTGATGTAGCGGGCGGAGTCATAGCCGAGGAGAGCCTGTGAAGGAAGGAGTTCCTGTGGCTTGGTGCCGTATATTGCAGAGAACTCGGTGTTGAATGCTTCGAGCTCTGGGGCTGTAGGGTCGCTGTAGAAGCGTGAGTAGATTACTGCGCCGAGATCGTGGAGTTTGTCCTGTGCATCGCCGAGGAAGGCTGTCCAGTCGGGGTAACCGAAGAGGACGACGTCGCTGGGCGAAATGACTTCCTCGCGGAGTGTGGCGACGGTCTTGGCGAATTTATTGAATTCGGAAAGTGAGCCTGATGCGGGTATGATGACGTATCGGCCTGTGCGGTCGAGCTGGGCGATATTGTCGGTTGTAAGGACGCCGTCGTACATTATTTCTATGGGCTCGATGCCTGTGAGGGCATATTGCTCGCGGAGGTATTTTGTAAAGGGGAGTTTTTCGCTTCGGCCGCCTTTTGAGATGAGAAATACGGGGGTATAACCGTCGTAGTCATGTATTATAGAGCGGGCGGCTTTCTCGTACATGAGCGAGGCGGGTATGTAGGTCTGTATGGACTTGGGGTTGTGGATGTAAGAAGTATCCTGTGCGGCGAAGAGGTTGAGGACGTAGGCATCTTTGGGTCGTGCGTCTGAGAGAACGACGGGGAGTGAGAGGATGTCCTCGGGAGCGATTACGAGTGATACGGAGTCGAGAGCGGGGGTGTGGAGTATGCGGTGGATTGCATCACTTGAAGCGTTGGTATCATAGATGCGCAGGTCTATGGGGGTGGCTGAGTGGCTGAGTGACTTGACACCGAGGAGGAATCCGCGAATGAAGTCGGTTGCGGCGCGTGCTGTTTTGTCCTGCTCATGGTTGCCGAGCATGAAGGGCATCAGTACAGCTACTGAAGCTTTGGCTGGTGCGGGTGATGCAACTGAATCGATGGGGTCGGCGGCAGTGGGGAGTGGCTCGTCGGCGAGTGGTTGCTGAAGAGGCTCTGACTGTGACTCGGGGTCGGGATCAGTGGTAGTGGTGGTCGAGGGGAGTTCCTGAGATGGAATGAGGAGTATATCGCCTGCGCTGACACCTGCATTGGCGTGGGGGTTGAGGGCTACTATGGCGTCGGGGGTGGTGTTGAAGCGGTAGGCTATGCCGAAGAGGGTCTCGCCGCTCTGCACTTTGTATTGCTGTGTGTGTGCGGCGGGTGTGGAAGTCTCGGTTTGGGGGGGGTGGTTTTTAAATGCTTTGAGGGGGAAGTATAGGTTCATGCCAGTGCGCACGCCGTCGGATGCGGCGGGGTTGTATTCAAGTATCTGCTGGCGAGTGACTCCGAGCTTACCGGCTATGTCGAGGAGGGATTCTTTGCGCTGCACGGCGTAATAATAGTAGTCTTTGCCGTTGATGCGCTTGACGGGGAGGTCTAACGCGAATGCAGGGGGCAGCATGGCTGATACTGCGAGGCCGAGAATTAAGCTGCGGAGGTGTTGTTTCATTGTCTAATTTTTGTTTTTTGCAAAATTAGTAAAAAAATCGCGTTATAGCTATATTTTGCGTTAACAAATCACTTACATTTAGTTGACAGGGATGTTAGTAAAGTTGAATGAACGGACCGCCGGGTGGGGGTCCGTTCATTGTTAGCAGTTATTCGTCGGCGTCGGGAGACGGTGTTTTGGGGAGGGTGAAGTGTAGCCAGATGAAGCCTATTATGCCTGAGATGAGTGATCCGAGGACGATGCCGAGCTTGGCGTGGTTGAGGAGCTGGGTCATGTGCTCTGAGCCGCCGCCGAACGAGAGTGTGGCTATGAAGATGGATACCGTGAAGCCTATGCCGCCGAGCATGGCTACGGACGACATCATGTGCCAGTTGGAGTGTGCTGGCATGGGAGCGAGTTTGAGTTTGATTGTGAGCCAGGAGAAGGAGAGTATGCCGAGGAACTTACCGCAGACAAGGCCGCAGATTATGGCGAGTGATACGCCTTCGATGGCTGAGGAGGGAGTGGTGTCGAGGAGGAAAATGCCAGCGTTGGCAAAGGCAAAGAGGGGTATGATGAGATAGTTGACAAGTGGGTGGAGGGAGTCTTCGAGTTGCTGGAGGGGTGAGATAACTTTGTCGGAGGCCGACTCAACCTGTTTGAGCCAGTTCATTTGTTCGTGAGTGAGGATGGTGCGCTTGTGGAGGGCGTTGTCGTCTTCACTCTCGGCTGAGAAGTTGCTCATGGCTCGCTTAATGCGACTGATGTATTTTTGTGGTTCATATACAGGCTGGGCGGGGACAGTGAGTGCTACAAGTACCCCTGCGATGGTGGGGTGAATGCCGCTGTTGAGGAACAGGAACCATACTACGCCGCCTACGGAGTAGTAAAAAAATCTGTTCTGTATTTTGAGCCATGCGCCACCGATGAAGAGTACTACGAGAAGGAGTGCGGCGATGGCGAGGAGGCCAAACTCGATGTGAGTGGAGTAGAATGTAGCGATTACTATGATGCCACCTATGTCGTCGACGACAGCGAGGGTGGTGAGAAATATTTTGAGTGAAACGGGTACACGCTTGCCGAGCATGGCGAGTACGCCGAGTGAGAATGCTATGTCGGTGGCCATTGGTATGGCGGAGCCGTCGGCGTAGTCAGTGCCGTGGGCAAAGAGGAAGAATATGGCTACGGGCATAATCATGCCACCTATGGCAGCTACGATGGGGAGGAGTGCCTGCCGGAATGAGGATAGCTCGCCGACGAGTATTTCGCGCTTGATTTCGAGGCCTATACTGAAGAAGAATATGGCCATGAGTGCGTCGTTGATAAATGCGAGGAGGTCCATGGGGTGACCGCCGTGGCTGAATATATTGAAGTTGCCTATCTGGAGGCGCACGGGTTGCGTCCAGAAGTCGAAATAGTGGCTGTTGATGGCTGGGGTATTGGCCACGATGAGCGCGAGGACTGTTGCGGCGATGAGGATGTTGCCGCCGGTTGCGTGGCGACTGATGGCTTGTCGGGCGGCGTAGAATATCTTTGGAAAGCCGGCGGTGTTGTCTTGACTTGTCATTGTTTGGGATTAATGGTTATGAACGGAACAATTTTAGTTATAAAATAGTTTGGGGGACTTGCTCCCTGGAGCGTGTCCCCCTTATAGTTGTTTGTTTTTAATCGAGTTTGAGTACTGCGAGGAATGCTTTTTGCGGCACTTCAACGGAGCCTATCTGTTTCATGCGTTTTTTGCCTTTTTTCTGTTTTTCGAGGAGTTTGCGTTTGCGTGATATGTCACCGCCGTAGCACTTGGCTGTTACGTCTTTGCGGACGGCTTTGATGGTTTCGCGGGCAATGATTTTGGCTCCTATGGCGGCTTGGATTGCTATGTCGAACTGCTGACGTGGAATGAGTTCCTTGAGTTTTTCACACATGCGTCGGCCGAATGTTACGGCGTTGTCGGCGTGGGTGAGTGTCGAGAGTGCGTCGACGCTCTCGCCGTTGAGAAGTATGTCGAGCTTGACGAGCTTGGACTCGCGGAATCCATGTATGTGGTAGTCGAATGATGCGTATCCCTTGGATATGCTTTTGAGCTTGTCGTAGAAGTCGATTACTATCTCGCCGAGTGGCATGTCGAATGTGAGTTCCATACGGTGGCCGCCTGAGATGTATTCTTGCTTGACGAGCTCGCCACGCTTGCCGAGGCAGAGTGTCATGATGGGGCCGATATATTCGGGGGTTGTGATGACGCTTGCGCGGATGTAGGGCTCTTCGATATGGTCGATGAGCGTAAGGTCGGGAAGGCCTGAGGGGTTGTGCACCTCGGTCATATTGCCTTTTTTGTCGAAGACTTTGTAGGATACGTTGGGGACGGTTGTTATGACGTCCATGTCGAATTCGCGGCCGAGACGTTCTTGGATTATTTCCATGTGTAGCAGGCCGAGGAATCCGCAGCGGAATCCGAATCCGAGTGCAGCCGACGATTCGGGCGAGAATGTGAGTGATGCGTCGTTGAGCTGGAGTTTTTCGAGCGATGCGCGGAGGTTTTCGAAGTCTTCGGTCTCGATGGGATATACGCCGGCAAATACCATGGGTTTTACTTCCTGGAAGCCCTGAATTGCCTCGGCGCAGGGTCGTGCGACCTGTGTGATGGTATCGCCAACCTTGACTTCGCGGGAGTTTTTGATGCCGGAGATTATGTAGCCCACGTTGCCGGCTGAGAGTTCTTTGCGTGGCGATAGCTCGAGTTTAAGCACACCGATTTCGTCGGCATCGTATTCCTTACCGGTTGCTACGAATTTTACGTGTTCGCCGGTGTGTATTGTGCCGTTTTCGATTTTGAAGTAGGCAATGATGCCGCGGAATGGGTTGAATACGGAGTCGAAGATGAGTGCCTGGAGGGGTGCATCGGGGTCGCCTTTGGGTGCAGGCACACGGTTAATGATTGCCTCGAGTATCTCGGGGATACCCATGCCGGTCTTGCCGCTGGCGTGTATTATTTCGTCGTGGTCGCAGCCGAGAAGCTCTACGATTTGGTCGGCTACTTCTTCGGGGTTGGCCGAGTCGAGGTCGCACTTGTTGAGCACGGGTATTATCTCGAGGTCGTTGTCAATGGCCATGTAGAGGTTGGAGATGGTCTGTGCCTGTATGCCCTGAGTTGCGTCGACGATGAGGAGTGCTCCTTCGCATGCGGCGATTGAGCGCGACACTTCGTAGGAGAAGTCAACGTGTCCCGGAGTATCGATGAGGTTGAGAGTATAGTTCTGGCCGCCGAGGCTGTAGTCCATCTGTATGGCGTGGCTTTTGATTGTGATGCCGCGCTCTTTTTCGAGGTCCATGTCGTCGAGCACCTGAGCTTCCATATCTTTGGCCGAGATGGTGTTGGTGTATTCGAGGAGACGGTCGGCGAGGGTCGACTTGCCGTGGTCTATGTGTGCGATTATGCAAAAGTTGCGTATATTCTTCATTCCTTATTTCTTAGAGCGTGCAAATTTACGAATTTTTGTTGAAAAGCACAAATCATTGGGGCTGCGAGAGGAATTCGGCTTCTTCTTTAAGCATTGCGGCGAGTGTTGATATTGCGTCGGGACGCCGTAGCTCTGCGTGGGCGAGAAGCAGGGCGTCGTGCGGCACAGGGCTTGCAGCGGCCAGAGCGGGGGGCATGATGGAGAGTATCGACATGTAGAGTCGCATGGCGGTGTAGCGTGCGATGGGTGTGTCGCTCTGGGCAAGCCACTGTGCGAGACTCGGTGCAAAGGGTCGGTCGCGCAGGAGCTTAAAGCATAATATGTCGGCGTCTTCGTGCCACTGCACCTGTGTGCAGAGTTGGCGTGCGCGTGCCTCGGTGAGCTTGTCTTTGGGGTAGATCATGGGAGCAAGTAGCATGCTTTCGCGCACGTGACTGTCGCGCCACAGTGCCTCGGCAAGTTCTTCGGATGGGCCAAACTGTGCGGCCACTTCGTTGAGCTGGGGGAGGTTGAGCCCGAATATCATGCGGTGCGGACAGCCGGCCTTGCGCATGGTGTCGGCAATGACACCGTTGCGCATGGAGAAGAATGCCCGCTTGAGGCGCTGCATTGTGGAAAATTGCGTCGAACTGTGGGGGGGGGTCATAGGTCGAAGTGCTTTGCAAGGTAGTGTATTGAGTCGGAGGCAGTCATGTCGCAAGCCACGGGCACGGCCGATATGTAGCCTTGTTGGAGCCAGTGCTCGTCGGTGTCGGTGGCCTGGGGCTCAGAGTTGACGAAGTGGCCTGTGAGCCAGTAGAAGGGGTTGCCCTGTGGGTCGGTGTAGCGCTCGTATTCATCGGTCCAATATCCCTTGGCCGCCCGACACACCTTGACTCCGAGGGGTACTACGCGTGCGGGGATGTTGACGTTGAGACATACTCCCTCGGGCAGAGGGTGACGCAGGAGCCGCTCCACAATGCGGGCCACAAATGGCATACCCATGGCAAAGTCGGCTTTCCATGAGTGGTGCAGCAGTGAGAATCCGCAGGAGGTAATGCCTTGTGTACAGCCTTCGAGCACGGCGCCCATGGTGCCGCTATATATCACGTTGCAACCGGAGTTGGAGCCGTGGTTTATGCCGGCGAGTATGAGGTCGGGGCGGCGCGGTACAATGGCGTTGAGGGCCAGTTTTACGCAGTCGACAGGGGTGCCGGTGACGGCAAATATGCGTGCATTTCCGTAGTCGGAGAGTGACTTGATGCGCAGGGGTGTGCCGACTGATATGGCCGACGACTGGCCAGAGTGGGGCTCGGCGGGAGCAACTACTATTATATCTGCTTCCCGGGGCATGCAGTCGACGAGGCGCATCAGGCCGGGTGCCTGTGCGGAGTCGTCGTTGGTGATGAGTATCAGGGGGCGTGTTTGTGTCATATCGGGGTGTTTTTATGCAAAGGTAGTGTTTTTTTCGGTATTGTCAAAATAAATAGATTCGCTGCGGGTGTGGCTCCTCGAGTAGCAATCCTGACACCTCTCCATAATCGAAAACCTCACCAGCCCCCCGCTGAGCGCTATAGTTATTTACATTTTTCTCATTTTTATATACTTTTCGTGGAACAAACACTTTATTGTTTCACGAAAAATTCGTTACTTTGCAACAATTCTCTTCATCACCACTCATTATATATATAAATGGGCAAAATTATAGCGATAGCAAATCAAAAAGGCGGTGTGGGCAAGACCACTACAACCATCAACCTCGCCGCCTCTCTTGCAAAGGAAGGTAAGAAAGTACTCATCATCGATGCCGATCCCCAGGCCAATGCAACCTCCGGATACGGTATCGATCCACGCACCATGACCTCGTCGATATACGAATGTCTCGTAGATGGATACCCCCTGCAGGGCTCCCAGGTGGACACCTGCATAGACGGTCTGCAACTCATCGGCTCGCGCATCGACCTGGCTGGAGCCGAACTCGAGCTCGTAAACAAGCCACAGCGAGAGCGCGTACTCGAACAGCTCCTCTTGCCGATTCGCGACAACTACGACTACATACTCATCGACTGCTCGCCGTCGCTCGGCCTCATCACCGTTAACGCCCTCACCGCCGCCAACTCGGTCATAATCCCCGTTCAGGCCGAATACTTTGCCCTCGAAGGCATCACAAAGCTACTCAACACAATACGCATCATCAAAGGCCGACTCAACACATCGCTCGAAATCGAAGGTTTTCTCCTCACCATGTATGACGCCCGCCTGCGACTCGCCAATCAGATATACGAAGAGCTCAAAGGACACTTCGGCGACATGGTGTTTGACACCGTAATACCGCGCAACATACGCCTCAGCGAAGCCCCAAGCCACGGCATCCCCGTTATACTCTACGACGCCGAGTCGCGCGGGTCCACCTCCCATATCCTCCTCGCCAAAGAAATAATCACAAAACACAAGCCCAAGAAAAAACACTGATGTCACTCAAACGAAATGCCCTTGGGCGTGGGCTCGACACGCTCATCTCCATGGACGACGTACCGGCTTCCGGTTCATCGGCCATCAACGACATAACCCTCGACAAAATATCGCCAAACCCCGACCAGCCACGCCGGTCGTTCGACGAAGAAGCCCTTGACGAACTCGCTGCATCGATACGCGAGCTCGGCATCATACAGCCCCTCTCGCTGCGCAAAGTGGGTCCTGATACATATCAGATAATCGCCGGCGAACGCCGATACCGGGCAGCTCAGCGTGCAGGTCTGCTCTCCGTGCCAGCATACATACGCACCGCCAACGACGCCGAGCTCACCGAGATGGCCCTCATCGAAAACATTCAACGCGAAGACCTCAACGCCATCGAAATCGCACTCACATTCCGCAAACTCATCGACCAGTACAGCCTCACTCAAGAACGACTAAGCGAGCGCATCGGCAAGAAACGAGCCACCGTGGCCAACTTCCTCCGACTCCTCAAGCTCCCCGCCGAGGTGCAGCTCGGACTGCGCGACAAGCGACTCGACATGGGGCACGCACGAGCTCTCCTCACCATCTCCGACCCAGCACTGCAGCTACGCCTCTACAATGAAATCATCAAAAACGACCTCTCAGTGCGTCGCGTAGAAGAGCTCGCCAAAGCATATCAGAAAGGCAACACCCCCACTGTGGCCGACAAACCCAAAATCCCCAGCCGATACTCCTCCGGCGACTTCGACATACTCAAAAAGCACCTGTCGAGCACATTCAACACCTCCGTCGGATTCAAATACGACAACGCCGGCAAAGGCCTGATAACTTTCTCCTTCAAAGGCGACGAAGACCTCGAACGCCTAATCGCCATCTTCGACACACTCAAACAGTGAACAAACGGTTGCTCCATACAATAACCTGCATTCTGCTCTCGGCAATTACACTCACCGCCGTAGCGCAGAGCCGCCGCAAGCCTGCACGCCGCGACCATCACGCCACCGTGCCCGACTCTCTGCACACACCCGTCGACTCAACCCTCGCGCCACTCGACACAATCTGGGACTTCGACCCCGACTCCCTCATCACACCCGTCGACACACGCCTCGGCTACGACGATTGGGCTCAAAGCACCTCCGAATACAGCCCCGACCCCACACGGGCCGTGTGGATGTCGGCTCTGTTTCCGGGCCTCGGACAGGTGTACAACCGCCGATACTGGAAGCTCCCAATCGTGGCCGGAGCATACCTCGGCCTCGGATACGCCACCACTTGGAACAACACCATGCTTGCCGACTACACCAAGGCATATCAGGACATCATGGACAACGACCCAGACACAAAGTCGTACATGAACTTCTTTCCCCCAAACATTAAAGAATCCGATCTCGACAAAGCATGGCTCACCAACGTACTCCAGAGCCGCAAAAACTTCTTCCGCCGCAACCGCGACCTCTGTCTTCTATCCATGGTAGGAGTGTACCTCGTAGCAATGGTCGACGCCTACGTTGACGCATCGCTCAGCCACTTCGACATATCACCCGACCTGTCAATGGACATCACCCCGCAGCTCATCATCGACCCCAGAGCACGCAACCACTCCATAGGACTTGCCTGGGCACTCAATTTCTAACACCCGTCTCTATCCCCCTATAATATACCTTCTCATGAAGCTGAAACCACTTCTTTATCTAATGTTGCTCGGAGCTGCCGCCACCGCTCCATCATATATCTCGGCAACAGCGTCTGCATCAATACTGCAGATACGCGATAGCCTGCAAAACTCTCCCATCATATACCCCGAGAGCTTTGAAACCGACGTGCTCAAAATGCAGGAAAACTGGTATCTCAAAAACTACGCTGACATTGACCGCAGCGCCGATACACGCCAAGCAGTCGAGACACCCTCCGACGAGCAACTCATAGCACGCCTCAGAGCAATCCCCACCACCATCGAAATGCCATTCAACTCTGTGGTGCGCAGCAATATACTACAATACGTAGAACGTCGCAAGCAACTCGTCGAGAACATGCTCGGCATGAGCCTATACTACATGCCCATCTTCGAGCAGGCGCTCGACCGCAACGGTCTCCCGCTCGAACTCAAATATCTGCCCGTCATCGAATCTGCCCTCAACCCCGACGCTGTGTCGCGCGTCGGAGCCACAGGTCTCTGGCAGTTCATGCTCCCCACAGCCACCGGTGAAGGCCTCGAAGTGAGCACACTCGTCGACCAGCGACGCGACCCCTACGCATCATCCGAAGCTGCTGCCAAGTACCTCAAAAAACTCTACGGCATCTTCGGCGACTGGTCGCTCGCAATCGCCGCCTACAACTGTGGCCCGGGCAACGTCACCAAAGCCATGAAACGCGCCGGCTCCAACGGCCGCGACTTCTGGTCCATATCCCCATATCTCCCCGCCGAAACACGTGGTTACGTACCCGGATTCATAGCCGCCAACTACGCTATGAACTACTATCACCTCCACAACATATCACCCGCCCTCGCCCGCAAACCCATCGTTACCGACACAGTACACGTCACTCGCCGAGTACACTTCGAGCAGATACGCGACGTGCTCGGTGTCCCCATGGAACAACTCGAAACATTCAACCCCCAGTATCGCACGGGCCTCATACCCGGTGACATACGTCCCTACACTCTCGTACTCCCTTCCCTGCAGGTCTACGCCTACGTCGCCAACGAAGACTCCATCGTCAACCACAACGCCGAGAAATATGCCCGTCGCGACATCGTAGAACCCGCAGTTGCAGCCAGCGCATCCACAGCCAGTCAGGCCACAGGACAATACATCGAAGAACTCATTGTAAAATACCACACCGTAAAACGCGGCGAAACACTCACATCAATCGCACGTAAATACGGCGTGTCAGCCTCCGACATCCGCAAAACCAACAAAGTGGGCCGCAAACCCGTACGCGGACAAAAACTCCGCATCAACACCTATCAGCGCCGATACGTGAAGCCCGAGCCCGAAAAGCCCGAAACAACCGTCGAAGCCGAAAACACCACCTCAACACCCGACACTGTCGAGCAACCACAAGCAGAAACCACTTCCTCCAACTCCCAAGCCGAGCAACCCGCAGTTGAAGAAGCATCCAAAAGCTCCGAAAACAACCGCGTAGCTCAAGCCATGGCCGGAAGCCGTCAGAAAAAGCAGGACGACATAAAGGAAACCGCCAAGCCCGACAAAAACAGCAAAAACAACAAAGCCCAGGTAAAAGAGCCTGAAGAAAAACCCCGCAACAAAAAGCTCGAAACCAAGCCCAAAAAAGAAGAGCCCAAGACTACATCGCACAAAGTGCGTCGCGGCGAGTCGCTCAGCAAGATAGCCGACAAATACGGAGTCAGCGTTGACGAAATCCGCAAAGCCAACAAGCTCAAAGGCGACCGCATCGACATTGGCGACGACCTCAACATCCCCGCTAAAAAATCAAAGAAATCACGCCGCAAGTAACAAAATTATCACATAAAATATGAAAAACGACTATTCAAAGTCATACTCCTCGCCCCACCCCGCTCCGGCCGACGTCGAGGCAGTTGAGTTGCCCGAAAACGCATTCCGCGAGCTCGCCGCACATGAAAAATACGTGCCCGTGATGAACCCCGCACACGACTACCCCGAAGTAACCCCCTACTCCGTGTCAATGGGGCTCCTCCTCGCTGTAATATTCAGCGCAGCAGCAGCATACCTCGGACTCAAAGTAGGCCAGGTATTTGAAGCCGCAATCCCGATCGCCATCATCGCCGTGGGACTCTCAGGTGCCCTCAAGAAACAGCACGCGCTCGGGCAGAATGTAATCATACAGTCCATCGGCGCCTGCTCGGGCGTGATCGTGGCCGGTGCCATATTCACACTCCCTGCACTCTACATCCTCCAGGCGTCACACCCCGAGATTTCCGTCAACTTCTTCCAGATATTCCTCTCCTCACTCTTCGGCGGAGTACTCGGCATACTCTTCTTCATCCCCTTCCGCAAATACTTCGTACAGGAGCAGCACGGCAAGTACCCGTTCCCCGAAGCGACAGCCACCACACAGGTACTAATGTCGGGCCAGGCCAAGGGCGACAGCAACAGCGGCCAGGCCAAGCTCCTCGTAATCTCATCACTCATAGGCGGTATCTATGATTACCTCGTCGCCACATTCGGCTTCTGGTCCGAAACCGTCACAACCACCGCCTATAGCTGGGGACAGTCTATCGCCGACAAATTCAAATTCGTCTTCTCCTGCAACACTGGCGCCGCAGTACTTGGCCTCGGCTACATCGTCGGCCTCAAATATGCCTTCATCATCTTCGCAGGCTCCATATTTGTATGGTGGGTCATCATCCCCCTCATGGGCGCATACGGAGCTCCCGAAATCGTAGCCATGGCCCCCGACACCATTTTCAAAACCTACGCCCGCTACATAGGCATCGGTGGCATTGCAATGGCCGGCATACTCGGCATCATCAAGTCTTGGAGCATCATCGCACAGGCCGTAGGCCTCGCATCCCGCGAACTCAAAGGCGCCCAAAACTCTGCCAACACCATCCGTTGGCAGCGCGACATCTCGATGAAGCACATTGCCTACTTCATCTTCATCGCCCTCATTGCAGTCCTCGCTTTCTTCTGGATAGGCGTCATCAGCACCTTCTGGCAAGCCCTCGTAGCATGGGTAGTAGTCACAGTCATTGCCTTCCTCTTCACCACCGTTGCAGCCAACGCCATTGCCATCGTAGGCTCCAATCCCGTGAGCGGCATGACACTCATGACACTCATCATTGCCTCCGCAATCTTCGTAGCCATCGGTCTCAACGGCTCATCAGGCATAGTTGCCGCAATGATAGTGGGCGGCGTCGTATGCACCGCACTCTCCATGGCAGGCGGCTTTGTCACCGACCTCAAAATCGGCTACTGGCTCGGCTCCACCCCCAAGAAACAGGAAACCTGGAAATTCCTCGGCACACTCGTCTCAGCAGCCACCGTGGGCGGTGTAATCCTCATGCTCAACAAAGTATACGGCTTCTCTGGCGACAACGCCCTCGCCGCACCCCAGGCCAACGCAATGGCCAATGTACTCGAACCCATGATGATGGGCCAGTCCACCCCCTGGATACTCTACATCGTCGGCGCAATCCTCGCCCTAATCCTCAACTGGCTCGGCGTCCCCGCGCTCCCCTTCTGTCTCGGCATGTTCCTCCCCCTCCACCTCAACACACCCATGCTCGTGGGCGGCCTCATATCCTGGTTTGTAGGCCGTAGCTCCAAGGATGCCGACACAGTCAAAGCCCGTCAGGACCGCGGCACACTCATCGCCTCAGGCCTCGTGGCAGGCGGCGCACTCTTCGGCGTGTTTGCAGCCATCACCATCATGTGCGGCAAGGAAGTGCCCGAAAACGGCATGGAGTTCATGCCACAGGTACTTGGTCTCGTGGCCTATGCAGCCCTTATAGCCTATCTGTACATAGACTCCTGCCGCGCCAAGAAGTGAGCCCACTTTCATCACACAATCGCGAAATCCTCGCTATAGCCCTCCCGGCTATAGTATCCAATATAAGCACCCCGGTGTTGGGGCTCGTCGACGTGGCCATCACAGGCCACATAGGCGCAGCCGCCTACATCGGGGCGATTGCTCTCGGCAGCACAATGTTCAACATGCTCTACTGGCTGTTTGGGTTTCTCCGCATGGGCACAGCCGGCCTCACCTCCCAAAGCTGCGGCGCCCACGACTTCAGAGCCTCTTCCCTCACCCTCGCGCGCTCCTTGCTCATCGGCCTCGTCATTGCCCTGCTGCTCATCGCCCTAAGCCACCCCCTTGGCTTTGCCGCACTCAACTTCCTCGACTCAGACGATTCAACCGCCCCTCTTGCCCGCCAATACTTCGGCACAGTGATATTTGGCGCCCCCGCCGTCCTTGGCATGTACACCCTCAATGGCTGGCTTCTCGGCATGCAAAACACCCGCCTGCCCATGTTTATAGCCATCCTCACCAACATAGTCAACATAGCCGTAAGCTCTTGCGCCGTATTTATCCTCGACATGAAACTCAGCGGCATAGCCCTCGGCACGCTCACCGCACAATGGGTGGGATTTGCAACCTGCGCATACCTCGTATATCGTCGCTACCGCCCCCAGCTCCCCACTCTTGCCGAGCTGTTCGACACCGCACAACTCGCCCGACTCTTCAAAATCAATCTCGACATATTTCTCCGCACCCTCTGCCTGGTAGCAGTAACCGCATGGTTCACCCGCGCTGGCTCAGCTCAGTCGGTCGAGATACTTGCCGCCAATGCACTCCTTATGCAGCTGTTCATGTTTTTCTCCTACTTCTCCGACGGCTTTGCCTTCGCCGGCGAAGCCCTGTCAGGCAAAATGTACGGTGCCGGCAACGCTCCAGGCTTGCGCTCCGTGATGCGTGCACTGCTCGTGTGGGGAGCCGGGATTGCCCTACTCTTCACCATTGTCTACTTCCTCTGCGGCAACCTTATCATCAGTCTCCTCACCTCCGACTCCCACGTTATTTCCACAGCCAGCGAATACACCGTATGGGCCATAACCATCCCAGCCTGCGGCATAATGGCATTTATATACGACGGCGTCGCAGTGGGACTCACACGCACACGCCTCATGCTGCTGTCCATAGCCGTGGGTATGGCAGTGTTTTTCTGTCTCTATTTCTCGTTAAGCCCATTATTGGGCAACCATGGCCTGTGGATAGCCTTTTTGTGCTATCTCGCAGCACGAGGCCTCGTGTTGCATTTCGCTCTCAATAAACCAATCAACTGACTCATTTGTTGTAAGGTAAAGAAATCTTAAAAGCCTTATAAATTATGAGTCACAACCCCGACAAAAAAAATAAGACCAAGCAGATATGGCTGGCCATAGGTGCGGTCTTTCTTATCATCCTATTAATTATTTGGCTCACAGTTGCCGACCTTATGGGCGATACCGACGTAGCCGCTTTCATACCCTTATTTTAGGTTATATGGCAACGAGTATGGCAGATGTGCCATACTCGTTGCTACTTACTGTCACTTATGCAATCTGAAGATTGTAAATGAATGAGGCGCGAGGGTTACGGGCCCCTGCGGAATTGTCGTTTCGGTAGTCACCGGCTTGGCGGCTTTGTCTTCGGGGTTTCCGGCAAGCACTGTCTTTGTAATGCCGTTCATACCCTTGTCGAGCCCGTCAAAATCAATCTTGGTCGAAACTTCTGCAGGAGTGAGATTGGCTATTTTCACAATATAATCGCCCGTATAAGAATCGTATACCACCGATGCCCTTACGCGGGGAGCCACATATTGGCTCTTGTCTGAGAGCACAAGGTCTGACGCAACATAAGTGTCGCCCAAATTATTGCCGTACATCTGCTGTACGTAGTAGTCAACCGTGGGCTTTACCTCAGTATTGTTGAAGTAAATGAGATCAGGGTTCCAGTTGGTGTGACGCTCCTTGGCAAAGAGTGGTGCGTAAGAAGTCATAGCAACAACGTCGCCGTTGCGCTCCACGCCCGTCATATAAGCCGCACAAGCAAGTCCTGTCTCGATGTTGCTCGGACGCCCCGGTAGGTGGGCTGCATACTCTCCGAGATACACCTTGGGTTTTGAGCGGTCGTATGTATCGTAGTAGTCATTGTTGTGAATCATCCAGCCCGGCGACACATAATAGTGCTCATCGACCATGGGGATGTTTTGCTCGGTGGCAAACTGCCAGCCACGCTCATAGTCGGTGCCCTCGTAGAAGGGTCCCACGGTGCCAACGACAGTGATTTCGGGATGGCGCTGTTTCACCGCATCGGCAATCATCTTGAAGCGCTCCTCAAATACTTCGGTTATCATGTCCTCATTGCCTATACCCACATATTGCAGGTTGAAAGGCGCGGGGTGGCCGTTCTGGGCACGCTTGCGTCCCCACTCTGTCTTCTTGGCATCACCATTGGCATATTCTATAAGGTCGAGCACATCCTGCACGTACTGAGGCATTTCGTCCATAGGGATACCGCCCTGCTGGCCATAATTTGTTACCTCGTCGTGCGAATGGTGGGCACAGGTAGCAGAGTTCTGACAAGGCACGCCCGCCGCCAATACAGGCAGAGGTTGTGCATCAATATCCTCGCAAAACTGGAAATACTCATGATAGCCCAGTCCGCGGGTCTGATGATAGTTCCAGATGTTGCGCAGAGGTTTGCGAGATTCGAGAGGCCCCACAGAACCCTTCCAGTCATAGATATTGTCCACACCGTCGCCATGAGCCACACATCCACCCGGGAAGCGCACAAATCTCGGTTTCATATCGGCAAGAATTTGAGCAAGGTCCTTGCGCAGACCGTTCTCGCGACCCTTGAACGTATCAACCGGGAACAGCGACACCATGTCGAAATGAGCGGCACCCATGCACAAGAGCCGCAACGAAGCAGTTTCTACATCGGCCGACGCTGTCACTACGGCAGTATATTTCTTCCAGTTCTTCGAGCCTACCTTGATAACAGTCTTGGCTACAACCTTTCCGTCAGGAGCTACCAATTCGGCGGTTACCGACGCACTCGGTTTGCCAGCAGGCACACGACCAAAGAACGACATACGATACTTGGCACCCTTCTGCAGAGCTATGCCGTCAAAACCTCCATTCTGCAGTGTAGCATTTTCGACAACAGCATAGTGTGGATTATTGGCATGAACAGGCCTGTCTGTTGCTACCACTACATCGACTGGCTCGCCGTTGCGCTGCGATGTCCAGGCGTAAGTTGCCGGCCAACGTTCATGACGGTTGTCGTCGGGATTGTACTCAAAGTCACGGTTTTGCACAAGCTCAGCATATAGGCCACCGTCGGCTGCGTAGCTTATATCCTCAAAGAATATTCCTACGAGTAAGTCACTTATGGGCTTGGTCTGTCCGGAGCGCAATGTCAGTGTGGCATCAAAAGGCTTAATCTGCGGCTCATTGGCCATGCGCTCATCATAGAGAGCTTCTCGGTAGCGACGGCTGTCGCCATAACGCACAAGTGTCTCAACAAGGCCATAAGGCACCTTCTGAGAAAAACCGGTATAATGCGTTCCACCTATTGTTGCATCAATTCGATTGGAGGAATATACTACATCTTGAGGACGATAGTCGTGTATTTTGTCAGCGGTGAAATAACGTTGAGGATCCCACTTCATGAGGTCGGGCGATGTTACATAGGCCATCCCCTCACCTCGCTTGGAGAGTGACCACATACAGTGCCACTTACCATCTGAGGCTGTCTGAACGAGCATCGGGTCGTACATACGCTTCATCGAGCCCCATTGTCCAAAATCAGAGTTGACCACAGAATTTCCGTTATTAAGCTTCTTCCAGTCTTTGCCATCATGGCTCCAGGCCAGTTTCAGACCGCCACGACCATCGGCTTCGGCGTAGGAAAACAGATACACCGAATCTGGTTGGTTGGCTTTGGCTGCAACACTTGCCAACAGACAAGCTGCGCAAATCAATAATTTATTATATTTCATATTTGTTGGTAATAGATTCAGACTTTTTCGTTCATGATCATTCTGTTGGTCGAGAGGTTGCTTGAGGTTTATACCCCATTACGTTTATATCGCCCGACTTTGAATAATCGCGACCATCGGCTCCACGAGCCTTTATTACGTAGAAATACACACCGGGGCCCACATACTTACCGCCTACCTTGCCATCCCAACCTTGAGACGGGTCGGTAAGTGTTGCAAGTTTCTTACCCCAACGATTGAATATCTCACAGTGATATTCGACTATGGATTTGTAGATAACCTTCCACTCGTCGTTGACACCGTCGCCATTGGGCGAAAAAGCATTTGGGCACTCCAGGCGCGACTCACCTATAGAGATTGTATAAGTATCGCCTATGTATTCGCACGTGCCGTCGTTGTTATTGGCTATGAAGCGCACATAAGTGTCGCCGGCATCTATAAAAGTATGAGTGAATTCAAGGTCGTCGTAAGTCAGATATACGTCGCTGAAGTCGGGTGTTCCCGATATTTCCCAACGATGGAATATAGCCGCCTGCGTGGTAGCCGCGCTGAATGTAATTTCGCATGGAGCCGAACCACCGAGAGACTCCGATTCAATTTTAATTTCATTGTCGGAGTCGCGAGCCGTCTGCTTTGCGAAAGTCTCGGCTTTGACGGAATTGGTGATAAATTCCGGTGACACAATAACCGAAGCCAAGCCCCACTCAGAGGCAAAACGGTCGGGATGCAGAGTGAACGGTGTGTTGCATAAAGGTGACGAAAGTGAAAACCGCTGAGACACGCTTGCCAGATTGTTGCTTGCCGAAGTGTCTATAAATGTATTTGAATCTCTGTCGTAAGACATAGTGGTATAGTCCACCTTGATGCCTCGATCAATGAGCTTGCGCTGGCCATTGATGGTGTAATACGGCATCTCGGGAGCGTCGCCCACAACATTGAGCCACACACGATCGCAGTCTGACTCTGCAGGTGCTACAGCCGAAATGCTATAAGGACGAACGGCATAATTACAAAGCCACACGCACAGCCTTGTGGAGCCGTCTGTGATTATATAACCTGCATCGGCACTTCCAACCGACACCTTATAGCTGCTACCGTCGCGAACAGCCTCAATATCATCGGCATATCCGCCTCCCATGTTTCCAAATTTCTGCCATGTAACAGAGGAGGAAGCCGATTCGTAGACCAGTGTAGCCTCGGCGGGCGACTCAATCACATATACTGCGTTGAGCCCAGTGGATGATTCAGGGACAATTTTAACTGTGCGAGAACCCTCAATCGACAATTGAGCCGAGAGAGTACTTACACCGCAAAGGGCCGACAATGTGATAATTAATAGTTTTCTCATTTCTTTAATCTATCTGGATTTTTGGTTATGTAATCTTTCCACGACGTTGCTTTGGCCACAACCGGCTTGCCCGACTCGTAAAAATGACACAATGCAGCGGCAAGGGCATCTGTGGCATCAAGTTCAGGTAAAATTTCGTTCTTGGGTATCGACAGCATACGGCGCAACATTTCCTGTACCTGCTCTTTGGACGAAGCACCATTACCCGTTATGGCCATCTTAATCTTTCGGGGTTCATATTCTGTAATAGGCACATCATGAGCAAGAGCAGCTACCATAGCCACTCCCTGCGCTCTACCTAACTTCAACATCGATTGCACGTTCTTACCGAAGAATGGAGCTTCAATGGCCATTTCGTCAGGTAAATACTGATTGCAAATATCTGTTATACGGTCGTAAATTCGCTTCAATCGCAGGTAATGGCTCTCGAATTTGCTCAGTTTGACAACACCCATCGCTATGAGTTCAGGTTTCTTGCCGTTTACGCCAAGAACACCGTAACCCATAACATTTGTTCCGGGATCAATACCGAGTATAACTCGATGATAGTCTTTACTATCTGGCATGCGTCAAAGGACTTCGAGAGTTGTTGTAAAAAATACGACGCGTCCGGCCCATTTGCGCTGTATATAGTCAAACAAGCGCGAACCGCAGTCTTCGTACCACACATTGAGGTCGTTGACACTGTCGGCGCGCAGATGCAGTGCGAGGCTTGTTACCTCGTGGTCGTCGTTGACCACCTTCATTAGTTCGGCCCCTGCGAAGTATTCGTTTTCGGCAAGTGAGACGGGTATGAACTCATCGCGCAACCACTGTATGAACTCTGTACACACTAAGTTGTCAACGCCGAAAGTTATGTTGTAAATCATCATCTTCTTATACGCAATTTATGTCTTATGAAACGAGGAATAAAGCCTAAATGCCTTGCGACGGTAGGCACAGTACCATAATAACGACACATTATCTTAAATCGTTCAATGAGCGACTTGCGACGGTTGGCAGTTGTTACGCCCTCAGACAGGTAGTCAATGAGAACTGTACCTGTAGAAACATTCCTGTGCGAGTGCATAAGGCAACGTATACACCACTCATAATCGGCCGAGAATCTCCATTTTGTATCGTAGAGTGGAGCAATGGTGCGCAATGCCACGAATGCCTGATGGCACACGAGCATGCCGCGGGCAAAGTCGGTGTAACGCAAGCGACTCGGAGCGCGCAGGTGGCGCGGGCCCAAGTAGTTGCCGTCGTTGTCCACAAGGTTTGTCTGTCCATATACCACGCCGGGCACATTGTTCATTTCTATCACGCTTGCAACCTCGGCAAGTGAATGTTGCGTATGAAATTTATCGCCTGCGTTGAGAAATATAAGATACTGTCCGCGGGCCATACCGAGACCCTTGTTCATTGCATCATACAAACCCTTGTCGGGTTCAGATTTCACAACACGCAATTCACGACGGGGTGCAGCGTCTATGATGGAAAGTGTTTTGTCTTTGGATGCTCCGTCGACTATAATATGTTCATAGTCGGTGCATGACTGATCGGCCACACTGTCGAGAGTACGACCTATGGTACTCTCGGCATTGTAACAGATAGTGATAATTGAAAACAGAGGTTGTTTCATGCTTATGATTCTTGCGGACTGCAACGCTGGCAGTCCTCGTCAAACAACTGTTTTGCTCGCTCGGTATTGGCCGATGCACGCATCACATAGCCAATCTGGCGGCTCGACATTTCCTTGGTCAGTGAGCCCTCAAAGGCATTTATAGCCGAAGAAGCCACGAGTTCGCAACCGGCAACACCCGCCGCACCGGCGCCCTGGGGCAGGTTGTCGGGAGTGGATGTAAGATGCAGGTCCTGCAGCTCGCTCATCAGTATTACGCGACGCGAGAGATTGCCTTTATTATCAGAATAATACACCAGCAGTGCATCTCCGGGCATAGCTATAGTTGCAAATACCGGCTTGGCATCCTTATAGTAGGCAAACCAACGGTCGGGATCTTTTTCGAGTATTTCTGCCATGGGCACTTTGAGAGCCTTTTTGTTGTCAAATACCATGAGCAGGTAGCCGCGTTGCGATTCGGTTGAAGAGAATGTCAGTGCGAGTCGGCATTTCTCATCGTAGTCAAACGAACGGTCTTCAAAGTTGAGTTGGATGCTGTCTTCGTTGAAATACAGATACCCTACTCCATTGTAACCATCCTCCCAATCGTGCAACACATTGTTGCGCCAGGTCGATGTGGCAATGCCATTGGACTCGGGTTGATACTCTGGCTCAGGCTCTGCATAGTTCTCCTCAGATTCCTTGACAACAGCACTTGTGGGCTGGACGCTTGACTTAACTGTCGAGTCGCTGCGATCTTTCTGCAGTTGAGCCACTCTGAGCTCTTCGCGCATGCGCATTTCGAGCATATTGCGTTCCTCTATAAACTCATCGAGTTCACGGTCGAACAAGCGTGTGGATGTACCGGAACGACGCACATAAAGCTCGCCGTTGAGATACACGGGCGTTGTGCGAGGTTTGACATTGATTATAATCACGTCGTGAGTGGCCTCGGTGTCGACATCTACGGTGACATTACCAGCCACAACTTTTCCGAAAGTGTTGTTGATAAGGTTGGTAATGAATACGCAGAGATTGTCGACATTGCGTATAGTCTGACTGTATCGACCGTCGGACGGCTGATAGCGTTTGTAGTAGTTGAAATCTTCAAAGAGACCTATCTCGCAGTGAGTCTTATCATGAACGCCTATATAAAGCGTGCCACCGTCGGCGTTGAGGAACGATGCTATGATTTTGAGAATTACCTGCTGTTGTGCTTCGGGGTCGGCCACCAGTTTTTCGTTTTTCTTGCGAGCAGGGAACACAAGGCTCGACTTGAACTCGGTGAACTGGTTTTCGTTACCATATGACTTGAGCTGACGCATCTCGATAGTGAGGCCGAGTGTCTGTGCTATTTGTTTTTTGAGCCCCTTGGCCACTGTATCGTCGGCTCCCGGCGGAAGCATGTTGTATGACAGCACAAGCTGCGCAAGGCTTGTCTCCATGAGGTTGCGACGATTGTTGACTGTTTCCCACAACTCAGTGTTGCGGTCGGTATCGCCAAGCCACGACACGATTTCGAGGCGGTGGAACACCATTTCGAGAAACGGGAAACCTTCAACCTGAGAGCGAAGTTGCTCAAGTTCGTCAGCATCGATACGGCTGTTGGTTGCATAGAACTGGTGCAGACGTAGCAGCTCTGCATGCACCTTAAGACGCGATGCTATCTGATCTTCATTGATCATCATAGCCAGCAGACGGCCGAAGTGTAGATAGTCGTAGGCCACAAGAAGGCTGTTGGATGCGATAGCCTTGAATCTTATGAGTTCGACAATCTCCACAATATCTTCGCGTGTAAGGCTTGTGTCGTCTACATCGAGCATCAGCTCGTCGTCTTCCTCCTCATCATACTCGGGAATGTAAGCAATGCCTTTGAGAAGATTGGCAAATGCCTGAACGTTGTTAAGTCCGTATTGTTCCTCGTCGGGATTGTCACATATTTCGCCCATGATATGATAGGCATTGGCGCGGTCGGTAACCTTAAAGCGCACAACATCGCCCACTCGATAATCGTCAGTGCTGTTGAGATACACGCTATATCCGGTTTCGGCAATGGCAATGTATTCCCTACTGCGGTCGGTGCGATTAATATACGTAATTACAGCTGCATACGTATCGATATCGTTCATGATGTTGGGCAACTGATCTGCCACTTCATCGAGGAGGCTGAAATGTATCTGGCCGTCGGGGGCTACTGACTCTATCTTGGCGATAAACTTGCGGGGATGACCGTTTTCGTCAGTAAACGCTGTATAGGCAATATGACGGAAACGTTCAAGGAAAGTTGAAGTGAGTCGATAGTTTACGATATCGCTCATTTCTATGTAGCCGTTGCGCAACTCGTAAGATTCATCGTCAATTCTGGCCAGCCAGCGGGGATTGTCGCCACGCTCTATAGGCTCCTGCGAGATGATGATGCACACTTCCTCGCCCACTTCCGGTTCGAGTTTGTGGTCCTCACTAACATGAACCTTTGCAACGGGCTTGAACAGGGCGTTTTCTATGTTGTTCCACAGCACTCGGTGGGCATCGAAGTTGCTTATTTTGTTGCCGCTCAGGCTCTGCACACCGCTGAGATATACTTGTGGCGAGAGCCAGTCCATCATACCGTTGGGAATCATTCTACCGGCATAAAGGTCGTCGGTGCGGCGCAATGAGCATCCGTCTTCGCTCACTTCAAACTCAACCAGGCCTTCTCGGAAACGCTGTATTCCTTCGATTGTGCGGTTATTGGCAGAGAGGCCGTTGCACACGCAGGTCATGAGGATCTGTGGTTGCTTGATGCTGTCGTAAGTAAACTCCAAGGGTGAATCGACGCCGATGATGGTACGGAACGATTTGTCGAGTAACTCATCGCTGCGCATGGGGCGTTGGAGCGAAATGTATCTGTAGAGCAACGACCTATTGCGACGATATTGGGGCGATTCGGGGTCGCCCGATATGAGCATCTGAAGAGCAATGGCTGTGATTATCTTTTCGATGCGGTCGTTGTCGGCCTCGGTATCGGCCTGGGGGAATTTATTGATTTCCTGCGAGGCCTGACGGATGTAGATCTCAAACTGTCCTATGAATGCAGAGCGGAAGGGCTCTGTGGTCCAAGTATCGAGTTTCCATCCCATGATTGTGTCGAAGATACCGCCCAGATAATTGCGCACAAGCGATGGATTGCGACGCAGTATGAGCATCAGTATTGCAAGTTGCTGCGTTGGGTGATAAAGGTAGCCGCTCTCCCCGAGCTTTTGCTTGAGATTTTCGATAAAATCGTGCTCTTTATCGTTGGCTATTATCCCAATGGCTTGCGACACGGGAGCGAGACTGTCTATGATCTCGGTGAGCAATGCCTGAAGGGTGCGACGACGACTTGAATCAAGATTTCTTAAGTAACGGGAATTTTCGAGGAGATACAATCCGGCTTTGTGCAAAGTCTTGACAATGAAGTCGAACATTCGGTTGCGACGCTTAAACTCTGTTGCGACAAACCACTCGGTGAGCATCGAGAGAGATGCCTTGAGAGTGCTTATAATCCAGAACGGAGAGCCACTTTCAAGTTCGGCATGGGCATCGGGGAAATAATTTTCAAACAGTTTAATAAGGACATCTGACTTGAGACCGGTAATACCTATATTTGCAAGAAAATCAGAAGGTTTGTAGAATGTTGCCAATACTGCATTGTCGGCAAGTCGGATACTGAAAAAACGGGGTGTTAAACGTTCAAATCGACACAAAACCTTTTGGCCCTCGCCAAGAAATGCTTTCTCGTCAAACAATTTGTATTGAATGCCATATTTATCTTCGAGCGTATAATGATGAAGGCGGTCGGTTGGAATGGATTTTACCTTAAAATCAAATTCGCGCTGGTCTGTCTGCGATTTGTTATAGAAGCGATTTACATAATCTGGCACGTAGTGCGACAATACCATAAAGCCATTGTTAATTGTTTTGACCACGCACAGCAAAGAATCGGGCAACGGCTCCTCACGCTGAAATTTCATTTTGGGCAATTTCACTTCACCAAAATCCGGCACAAGCAATCTCAAAAAATCCTCATCCTCGCCATAAGCCTTATTGACCTCGAACGTATATGTGGAACCAATGTGATATATCATAATATTTAGGTTAAATAAATTTTTCTACAAAATTAGTCATTTTTTCAATACAAACTGAATCGTTTTATAATAATGTATATTTTTTTCCATCTCCGCAAGCCATTTGTTAATTTTTTTGACAAAATAGCTCTTTTATCACAAAAATTTTGTAACTTTGCCAACTGAAAGAAACCGCACCGAGTGTGCCCCCTAACCGCAGAATAAAATCGCAGATATAAACTATGAAGCCTTTACAAGCTAAACTCGCACAATACACAGCCCCCCAGGAGGCCAAGGCCGCCGGCGTTTATCCCTATTTCCGTGCCATTTCCTCAGAACAGGAACCCGAAGTTGTAATCAACGGCAAAAAGGTACTGATGTTTGGTTCAAACTGCTATACAGGCCTTGTTTCAGATCCCCGTATTAAGGAGGCTGCAATCGAAGCCATCAAAAAATACGGCACTGGCTGTGCAGGCTCACCCTTCCTCAACGGCACCCTCGATATTCACAAGCAACTCGAAGCCCGTATCGCCGAATACATCGGCAAGGAAGATGTTATGATCTACTCCAGCGGCTTTGAAGTTAATCTCGGCGTTGTTTCATGCCTCACCGGTCGCCAGGATTACATACTTTGGGACGAGCAGGACCACGCTTCAATTATCGAAGGTCACCGCCTCTCGTTCTCTCAAAAACTCAAATATAAACATAACGACATGGAGTCGCTTGAAAAGCAACTCCAGGCTTGCAAGGACGACCGCATCAAACTCATTGTTACCGACGGTGTGTTCTCTATGGAAGGTGATGTTGCCAACATTCCCGAAATAGTGCGCCTCGCCAAGAAGTATGACGCCACTGTGATGGTGGACGAAGCTCACGGCATCGGTGTATTTGGCAAGGGCGGTCGCGGCACTGTAAACCATTTCGGTCTTACCGACGACGTAGACCTTATCATGGGTACATTCTCCAAGTCGTTTGCCTCGCTCGGCGGTTTTATTGCTTGTGACAAGGAAATCACCAACTTCCTGCGTCACCACTCACGTTCATACATCTTCACAGCGAGCATCACACCTGCATCGACTGCAGCCGCACTCAAGGCCATCGACATTATGATTGAAGAGCCCGAACGCCAGGAACGTCTGTGGGAGCTCACAAACTATGCACTCGAAGGTTTCCGCAACATGGGCTGTGAAATCGGTCACACATCCACACCTATCATCCCCCTCTACATCCGCGACAACATGAAGACCTTTGCTATCACACGCGACCTCTTCGACGAAGGCATCTTCGTAAATCCCGTTGTATCGCCGGCCGTAGCCCCCACCGACACCCTCATCCGTTTCTCACTGATGGCTACACACAGCAAGGAACAGGTGACCACCGCCCTTGAAAAGATACAAAAAGTGTTCCGCAAACACAATCTTATACCTTAACCCATAAGGCTTATAAAAAATTAAGGACGCTCTCGCGAGGAGTGTCCTTAATTTTTTATTCCATTTAATTCTACTTTTCAGACTCGGTCCCAGCATCTACAGGAATCTGATTTGCAATATTGTCGTTGATCTTTGCCAGCTGACGTTCAAGTTTTTCGAGGGTAATAGAGAGTTTGCGAACTCGTTGCAAAGCATTTGCATATTGCTGTGTGATGCGTATAGCCTCAAGCTCCGAAGCCGACAACTTTACATCCACCTTACCCTTGGAGCCATTCAACTTCACTATGGCGGGTGCTGTGGCCTGCGCGAGAGCGTTGACAAATTCAGATGTCTGCTCCTGAGAGAGTGACATAATTTCAGAGCCTTCCACTTTCATAGACTGTCCGGGCTGAGTGGACACTCCGTTAAATTCAAGGGTTCTCAGGTTTAAATTTTTACCACTTACATTTGCGATGACAAACAAGTAGCCCTGGTCGTCAACGCGACTCTGCAGGCCGGTCTTGTTCATTTCCGAACCACTGAATGTCTTTGAATAGACATAGTAGCCATCGGTGCCAGCTATATCGATTTTCTTAAATTTAGGTTGTAATTCGTCCAATTCTGTCTTTGCGACAAGCATCTGCTGTTCGGCCGATGCCAAGCTGTCGCGAGTGAGATTAGACAATGCCGTGAGACGCACTGTTGTGCCTTCTTTGCGCTGGTCGAGACAGTCGCGATATGACACATCGAGTGTATCGAGCACCGACATGGCAGAGTCATAGCTGTGTGCAGCCACAAGCGAACGAGCCTGTTCGAGCAGTTGCGACGCGCGTTCCTGGCGGTTTTTGTCGCCAGAGCACGACGTTGTTGCAGCGGCAACAATGCAGCAGCCCGATATGGCCGCTATTAGTGTTTTATGAACGTTGTACATCTTTAACGCCTTTTACTGTTTTGAGTTTTTTAATAAGTTGATTGAGCGCAACCTGATTGCTCACACCCACCACCACATAGCCATGAAACAAGCCGTCGTGGCTCTCGATCGAAATATTGCGCAGCGAGGTTGACTTTTCTTTGCCTATAATCGAAGTGATGTTTGTCACAATTCCTATATCGTCGCGGCCCACTATACGGAGGGTTACACCAAACTGCTCTCCAAGTTTGCCACTCCATCGTGTTTTTATGAGCCTATAGGGGTAGCGTTCCTGAATATTGACTGCGTTGGGGCAGTCGGTACGGTGTATCTTAATTACGCCTTCTGAGGAAATGAATCCAAAAACATTGTCGCCGTAGATAGGATTGCAACAACGGGCAAGTCGGTAATTTATCCCTTTTATACCCTCGCCTATCACCACTACATCGGCAGTCTGTGCCGAGGAGTCGACATCGTCGGCATGCTGAGACATGACATACGTGTCGGCTGATATGCGTTCGGCCACCTCATTGCTCTTGCGGTCCATGTCGAGATAGGCTTCGATGGCACTGTTCACATCGAGTTTCTCGTCGGATATTTCCTTATAGAAATCTGTTATATTCTTATAACCCAACTTTTTGACAGTACGCGAGAGTACAGCATCGTCAAGTTCTATCTTTCGGTTTTTGCATCGACGTTGCAGGAGTTCCTTGCCAAGATCGCCTGTGTGACTTTCAATTTCTTTGAGAGTCACACGGATTTTGTTGCGGGCCTTGGATGTAACCACAAAGTTGAGCCAGTCCTGCTTGGGCTGCTGTTGCGGGGAAGTAAGGATTTCAACTGTATCACCGCTTGTCAACTTGTAGTTGAGCCGCTGATTCTTGCCGTTGACACGTCCGCCAGTGCAGTGCATACCGAGATTCGTATGTATGTGAAATGCGAAGTCGAGAAGTGTGGCGCCGAGAGGCAGATTGTATAAATCACCCTTGGGAGTGAATACAAACACCTCCTTATCGTACACGTCCATGCGCATATTGCGCATCAGCTCGAGTGGACCGTTGTCGGTGGTTTCGAGTATGTCGCGCACATTGTTCATCCATGTATCAAGATCGCCTTCGCTCTTTATGCCCTTGTATTTCCAGTGAGCGGCAAGCCCTTTCTCGGCAATCAGGTCCATACGCTTAGTGCGTATCTGCACCTCGACCCAACGATTTTCGGGACCGTAGACTGTGATGTGCAAGCTTTCGTAGCCGTTGCTCTTGGGTATGGAAATCCAGTCCTTCATGCGCGAAGGATTGGGCTTGTACATATCCGTGATGAGAGAATAGGCCAGCCAGCAATCGCTCTTTTCCTTGCGCTGCTCGGAATCGAGCACTATGCGTATGGCAAAGAGGTCATATATGCCGTCGACGTCGATTTTCTGTTTTTTGATTTTGTTCCAAATTGAATATATCGACTTGGTGCGTCCCTTTATTTCGAAGTTGAGACCGGCCTCTTCGAGCGCCTTTTTTACAGGCGAAATAAAATCGGCTATATAAGCATCGCGTTTGGTTTTAGTTTCATTGAGGCGCTCGGCTATTCGAGTATAAATGTCTCGACGGGTATATTTGAGCGACATGTCCTCAAGAGCACTTTTTATCTTATACAATCCAAGGCGATGAGCCAGGGGGGCATAGAGATAGTTTGCTTCAAGTGCAACATCATTGACACGGCGCTCGTCGGGATGATGGTTGATGGCTTTCATCAGCACATAGCGGTCAACAATCATCAGAATGATAACGCGAATGTCTTCGGCAAAGGTAAGCAGGAGATTGCGGAAGTTGTCCGACTGTATCGACGGAGCTTTTGCATAAAGCTCAGACACCTTCATGAGACCTCCGATAAGCCGTGCCACATCTGAGCCCCACTCATCTTCGATTTTCTGCGCATCCATGAATCCATGACGGCAGGTATTAAACAGCATGATGGCCACCACCATGTTGCAGTCGGGGGCTATATGCTCGCACAGAGCTACAGCAGTATTCAAACCACGACTTATTGGATTGAATCCAAATCGATCGCGATGATAGTAACCGCCTTGCACCGCTTCTGTTATGTGGCGCTTAAGCTTGCCTATATAATCGGGACTCGCCGCTGAACCAAGCTGACGACGTACCGTGCGATAGGCTGAAAGTATATGTAAACGCTCTTCGGGCGTAAAATTCAACTGCTCCATGATTGTTTATAATTGGAAACCTTGGCAAAGGTAATAAATGCTTGGCACAATAACAAATAAAAAAATCGGAGAGTTGCTTTTTTTGAGCGTCTCTCCGAAACAAACTTTTTATCCAAAAATCTCCGGACCATTGTCCATACGGGGATTGTCGTTGAGCAACTTGGTGGCCTGTCGCACACAAGCTTCGCTCACTTTTTCATCATCGGCAATATCGGTTGCAGCACCAGGGAGGTCTTGCAGTGCCTGATCTTTGATTTTCTTTTCGTCCTTGTCCATTGTATCGGTAGATTTTAATTCTACCATTATAACACTTTACAGTGGCAGGCGGTTCAATTCTTCTATATAACCAAGTAAAGCATCGCGGCCACGGCGGTCGGCACTTGATGTTTCGAAGATGGGGGGAAGTTCCTCCCATGTTTCGAGCAATGCGTTACAATAGGCTGTTATGTTCTTTTTCTTTTCGCCGGCTTTGAGTTTGTCGAGCTTGGTAAACACTATGCAGAATGGCACTCCGTTCTCACCGAGCCAGTCCATAAATTCCATATCGATTTTCTGCGGCTTGTGACGTGAGTCGATCAGCACAAAGAGACAGGTCATCTGAGCGCGATTGAGCACATAGTCCTGTATCATAGCTTCCAGTCGTTCGCGATCGGACTTGGATCGTTGAGCATAACCATAGCCGGGGAGGTCGACTATATACCATGAGTCATTGACTATAAAATAGTTGATGAGCATGGTTTTACCGGGTGTCGACGAGGTCTTGGCAAGGTCTTTCTTGCCGAGGAGCATATTGATCAGCGATGATTTTCCCACATTTGAGCGACCAATGAAGGCATATTCGTGGCAAGGCGCACCTGTCGGGCATTTATCTGACGATGGGCTACTTATATGGAATCGGGCGTTATTTATATTCATCGTTATAATTTTTTCGCAAAGTTACGGAAATTTAATAAAATAACACTTGAGAGTTCAAAATTTCCCTGTTTTTTTGTAATTTTGCAGAGTATGACAGATACTTCACCCACATTTAAATTCAAATCATTCGGCATGACCGATCGCCGTTGCGGCATGAAAATTGGAACCGACGGTGTGCTTGTAGGTGCATGGGCCGAATGTCCCGATGTGTTGCATCCTCATATTCTCGATGTCGGCGCAGGGTGCGGTGTAATATCGCTCATGATGGCACAGCGTTACGAACGAGCAATCATTACTGCCGTGGAAGTTGAATCCGGAGCCAGTGAAGATTTCACGCTCAACATTGAGCTCAGTCCGTTTGCCAACGATCGATTTTCATTGATAGAGGGATCGTTTCACACTGTCGAAGGCTTATACGACCTTATTGTTAGTAATCCTCCTTTCTTCACTAACGGCGAGTCGTCGCCTCTGCAGGGACGTGCCCTCGCCCGTCATGCCTCAGAACTTTCGCCACTCTCGCTGGTACACTTTGCAACAAAGCATCTCCAATCAGGCGGCCGACTGGCTATGATTGTACCCGTCGAACTGACCGACGAACTTCTTGCCCAGGCAGCTATATGTCGCCTTTGGTTGCGACGTCGCACCGACGTGGCCACATCAGCGCGACGTGGCGTAACACGTGCTCTACTCGAATTCAGCAACGTATGTTGTCCCATTCCGCATAACGAAACGCTTGTTGTAAATTCGCCGGAATATGCAAATTTAACCAAAAACTTTTATCTTCATTATTAGTAGTTGATATGGACAAACTTAAATTCCTGGTTCCACCCGGCAAACGCATCGCGTTGCTTTTCCTCACAATGGTTGTGGGTCTTATCGCGACTGGCGTCATATCTGCCGTCTGCGCCAATATTTTCATCACAAATAACCTACCCGTGATGCGCATACTCACCATAGTACAGGATATTTTCGTATTCATACTCCCGGCCGTTATCACTGCGATGATTGTCACTCGTCAGCCGGCCAAGTTACTGATGCTTGAGCACCTGCCATCATCACGACTCACCCTGGGAGCCGTACTGCTACTCTTAGTTTCCACTCCGGCCATGAATTGGATTGTTGAATTGAACCAAAATGTTCAGTTTCCAGAATCGCTCGCCTCGCTCGAAGCCACGCTCCGCACCATGGAAGACACTGCCGCAAAGACCGTTGAAATAATGCTCGGCCCCAACACTCCAGGCAATCTGATTGTTAGCCTGCTCATCATTGGCGTGGCAGCCGGTTTTTCGGAAGAGCTGTTTTTTCGCGCCGGCTTGCAACGCATGCTTACCACCGCTCGCATGAAACCCTGGCTGGCTATCTGGATTACTGCATTTGTATTCAGTGCGTTTCACTTTCAGTTTTTCGGCTTCGTACCCCGACTGCTTCTCGGAGCTCTCTTTGGTTACCTGCTCGTATGGAGCGGCTCGATATGGCTCCCCATGCTGATTCATACTCTCAACAACTCCATGTATGTCGTGTTGCATCAAGTCACAGGTTCGGGCGACATTCCCTCCGACAGCTCCGTTGGATCATGGTACGTTGTTGTGGCAAGTGCTGTGGCAACAGTAGCCTTGTTGCTTTACATGTACCGACACCGTATTCAAGAGTCAACAACCTCTATAGGCTCTTAAATTTATTTAATATTTAAAATAAATGGCGATTCTAAAACCGAGAAATCGCCATTTTTTTGTAATTTCCAAAAAAAATTACGAACTTTGTATATTGATAATAAATAATAAACAAGAGTCTACGTTTATGAAATTTACAGCCGCACAAATAGCTGCACTCATTTCTGGCGAGGTTGACGGAAACCCCGAGGTTTCGGTATGCGACTTTGCCAAAATTGAGGAAGCGCGCCCCGGCTCTCTGACATTCTTAGCCAATCCTAAGTATACTCATTATATATACACAACCGATGCATCAATTGTATTGGTCAACCGTGATTTCCAGCCCACCGAGCCCGTAAAGGCCACTTTGATTCGTGTCGACGACGCCTATGCCGTACTTTCACAGTTGCTTGAACTTGCCTCGCAGGCCATGAATCCCCTCCCCACCGGTATCGAGCAACCGAGCTATGTGTCAGAAGGCGTAGATGTACCCGACGATGCATATATCGGGGCGTTTGCCTATATAGCTCCGGGCGTCAAGCTGGGCAAAGGTGTAAAAATATACCCCCAGGCCTATATTGGTGCCAATGCCGTAATAGGCAACAACACAATTATATACCCGGGTGCAAAAGTATATCACGGATGTCGCATAGGTGCTCGTTGCATAATTCACGCAGGTGCAGTAATCGGTGCCGACGGATTTGGCTTCGCACCTCTACCCGACGGCTCATACCACAAGATACCGCAGATAGGTATTGTAACCATTGAGGACGATGTAGAAATCGGTGCCAACACCACGATCGACCGTGCTACAATGGGTACTACCATAGTGGGCCGCGGCTCCAAGCTCGACAACCTTATACAAGCTGCCCATAACACTGAAATCGGCCAAAATACCGTAATTGCCGCCCAAGCCGGCATTGCAGGCTCTACAAAGGTGGGCAACAACTGCATGATTGGCGGCCAAGTGGGCATTGCAGGCCACATAACCGTGGGCAATCGCGTGGCGATAGGTGCTCAGAGCGGCATACCTTCCAGCGTGGCCGAAGGCTCGCAACTGATGGGCTATCCGGCTGTACCGATGAGCGACTTTGCCCGTCAGAATGTTTACATCAAGCGTCTGGCATCACTTTTCAAGCGTGTCGACAAGCTTGAAAAATCCATGAAATAAAACTTAAACCATCATACACGACATGAAGCAATTAACCCTCAGCGCACCCTTTACTCTCTCTGGCAAGGGTCTTCACTCCGGACTTCAGCTTACCGCCGAGTTCTGCCCGGCTCCCGATAATCACGGTTACAAAATTCAGCGTACCGACCTCGAAGGCAATCCCACTATAGACTGCCTTGCCGACTATGTAGTAGCCACCAACCGCGGCACCGTAATCAATCGCGGCGAAGTGAGCGTAAGCACTATCGAGCACGCCCTTGCAGCGCTTTATGCTTCGGGCATTGATAACTGCCTCATCAAGCTCAACGGCCCCGAAATGCCTATCCTCGACGGCTCGGCAATACCCTATATCAACGCTATCGCACAGGTTGGACTCACCGAGCAGAAGAGCGACAAGGAATATTATGTGGTAAAGCACAAAATCGAAGTTGTCGATGAAGAAACCGGCTCAAAAATCATGATTCTGCCTGATGACGAATTCAGCGTTGAGGTAAAGGTCAACTTCGACTCGCCCGTACTCGCCAATCAATACGCCTCGATGGAACACGTTGCTGAATTTGCTCAGGAAATTGCCCCCGCACGCACATTTGTGTTTGTTCGCGAAATAGAGCCCCTGCTGTCGGCCGGTCTTATCAAGGGTGGCGACCTCGACAACGCTATCGTGATACACGATTCGCCCATCGACCAGGAAAAAATAAAGAAAATCTCAGAATTCATGGGTGTTGAATGTCCCAAAGTCGAAAACTACGGCTACATCAACTCCACTCCCCTTCAGTTTGAGAACGAACCCGCACGTCACAAACTGCTCGACATTGTGGGCGACATGGCACTCATAGGCCGTCCCCTCAAGGGCAAAGTAATAGCAACCAAGCCCGGCCACGGCATCAACTCACGCATTACCAAAGAAATACGCCGCGATATTAAGCGCCAGGACGTACAGGCTCCCGTGTACGACCCCAACAAGGAGCCCCTGATGGACAACAATCAGATACGCGCACTCCTGCCCCACCGCTACCCCTTCCTGCTCGTTGACAAAATCATTGAAAAGGGCAGCCAATATATCGTAGGTGTGAAAAACGTTACCACCAACGAACCCTTCTTCACCGGCCACTTCCCCCAGGAACCCGTTATGCCCGGCGTGCTGATGGTTGAAGCAATGGCTCAGACCGGCGGTCTGCTCGTGCTCTCTACCGTTGACGAACCCGAACGTTACTCTACATACTTCATGAAGATCGACAATGTGAAGTTCCGTCAGAAAGTAGTACCCGGCGACACACTTCTCTTCCACGTATCGTTCCTCACCGAGATGCGTCGTGGCTGCGCCGTAATGAAAGGTCTTGCCTTTGTGGGCGAAAAAGTGGTGTGCGAATGCGAATTCATGGCTCAGATAATCAAAAACAAGTAATCATAAATAATGACACAACCTTTAGCATACATACATCCCGACGCACGCATAGCTCCCAATGTGGTAATCGAGCCGTTTGTGTCGATTGCCGCCGACGTTGAGATAGGCGAAGGCACCCGCATCATGTCGGGAGCGTCTATCCTCGACGGCACTCGCATTGGCCGCAACTGCGTGGTATATCCCAACGCTGTTATTGGCGCCGAACCCCAAGACCTTAAGTTTGCAGGCGAAAAAACCTACGCAATCATAGGCGACAACACCACTCTGCGCGAATGCGTGACCGTGAACCGCGGCACAGCTGCCAAGGGTCAAACCGTGGTTGGCTCCAACTGTCTCATTATGGCTTATTGCCACGTGGCTCACGACTGCATTGTGGGTAATAACGTGATCATATCCAATGCCACACAGCTTGCCGGTGAAGTGCAGGTCGACGACTTTGCAGTAATCGGCGGCGGCACACTGGTGCATCAGTTCTGTCACCTCGGTTCCTACATTATGGTACAGGGCGGCTCACTTGTCAACAAAGACGTCCCCCCCTTTGTCAAGGCAGCCCGCGATCCCATTGCCTACACAGGCGTTAACAGCATAGGACTGCGCCGCCACGGTTTCTCCACAGAGACTATCAACGAGATACAGGACATCTATCGTCGCATCTATATGTCTAACCTCAACGTGACCGAGGCTGTCAACAATATTGAAAAGAACCTTCCGGCCACCAAAGAACGCGACGCTATCATAGACTTTATCCGCAAAGCCACTCGTGGCATCCTGCGCGGTTACACTTCATAATATGTCATTGCAGGGCCGGGAGTTCGTCGCGTGACCTTCCTGTAAAGGTCATGAGGAAAGTCCGGGCAACAAAGAGCACTATACTCCCCAAGGGGAGCCGGCCGAAAAGGTTGGAGCAGAGTGACAGAAAATAACCGCCCACACCCTTTAATGGGGTATGGGTAAGGGTGAAAAGGTGGGGTAAGAGCCCACCGGGCATGATGGCGACATTGTGTGCCGCACTCCTTATGGGTTGCAAGGTCAAGTATACCGGCATTTAAGGATTGCTCGTCCGCTGCCGGGGGGTAGACTGCGCAGATAAATGACGAACGGTAAGGCGACGGTCGAATCGTCCCGATTCGATACCGCGCCCCCACATAACCTGGCTTATACCCGGCCCTCGCATTGACTTTTAAAAAACTTCGATATTATGGAAAATGAAATTGGCAACTGGTGGACAGCCCCGGCCGAAAGCGAAGACGGACGCCTCGTAATGGTGTCGGGTCGAAAAGACATTGAAAAATTCCGCTCAAACCCGCGTTTCAACATTCGCATAGAGGTCGTGTGGCCCTATGGCGACGGCAATGCCGAAGCAACAATGCCGTCTGACAAGGATGCAGAAATTATGGGTGAAGCGACCGACCGTCTGCAGGCCGTCCTTACCAAAGACCCTGCCGCCGTGCTCACCGGAATTTTCACCGGCGCCGGCGAGCGTACCTGGGTGTTTTACACTCTGTCGACTCATATATTCCAAAAGAAACTCAACGAAGCCCTCGAACCCCTGCCTACACTGCCTCTGCAGATTTCGGCCGAAAACGACCCTGATTGGGAAGCTTACGACGAAATGGCCGAGTTTGAGGTCAAATAAAAGCATTTATGAATAATTTGCGACCTGTACTACTTAAGTTAGTCGGCATGGCCTTAGGCTTTGCTCTAATGGTGTGTATAGGTTGCAAACGCAGCGAGCCTCTACAGACCTGCACCCGCACGGTGCTTGTATACATGATAGCCTCCAACGATCTTGGACAAAACGGCTATTCAGATTCAGACCTGGCCGAGATGGCTGTGGGTATCAAATATCTGCCCGACGATTGTCGCTGGCTGGTATACATGGCCTCGCCCGACCGCAATGTGGATGCTCAACTGTTTGAAATAACACGTAACGGGCGCAAGACTCTTGAAACATACCAACAAGGTACAAGCGCCACTTCGTCGCGCATGAATCAAGTTATGACTCACATGCGACAACATGCCCCGGCCAAGAGCTATGGACTTGTAATGTGGAGCCACGCTTCGGGATGGCAGATGGATGGCGCGGATGATGACCCAGGCATATCACCCCTGTCGGTGGGCATGGACTTTGGCCAGCGAATGAACGTCAATACACTGCGCAGCGTACTTGCCGTCAATCCATTTGACTACATATACTTTGACGCATGCTATATGGCTACCGTAGAAGTCGCCTATGAGTTGCGCGACGTTGTACCTATCATAGTTGGCAGTCCCTCCGAATTGCCGGCCGACGGTATGCCCTACGATCAGAATGTGAAATGGCTTGCCAAGGGCTCATTGGACGATCTGCGCACAGCGGCATCCAATACATTCAACCACTACAACTCGCTCCCGTCGGCCTACGACCGCACCTGTACAATGGCTGTAATCCGCACGGAGCCAATAGTTAGACTTGCCAATGCCACAAAAGCCATCTACGCTCAAACTCCCCTGCCCCACCCCGGCAACAATGTCACAAACTATCGTGGCACATCGCGCCAGGGACCGTCAATCGACTTTGGCGAATATGTCAACGCGTTGGCCAGTTCAAAGCATTTGTCCAACGAACTTGTGTCAGAATTCAACAACGCACTCACCTCAGCTGTTGTATATCATGCAGCCACCGACAAGCTGTGGAATATCTGGCCCATGTACTCATCGAGCGGATTGGCCACTTATGTTTTCAACCTCGCAAGCTCATTCGACAACTACGGTTACAGCCGACTTGCATGGGCCCAAGACGTAGTATCCTATCATCTAAACAACTAAAACTCTCTCCCTATGCCCCTCCTCAACTTCATTCAGGATCTAATCCCCAAAGCACCCACCGATTCTATACCAACCACAAAAGAAGAACTGACAATGCTCAAATCACTGCCACTCGACGAGCTTATCAACCGCCTTATCAGCGGCATTGTATCGCTGGCCATCAATATTGCTCTGGCCGTGGCGGTGTTCTATATAGGCAAGTTTCTCATCAACCGCATCTACAGTTTTGTGATGCGCATTCTGCATCGTCGCAACATTGACACATCACTCACCACGTTTGTGCTGAGTTTTGTAAAGATAGTGCTCTACTTCATATTGATAGTCACTGTAATCGGCATACTCGGTGTAGAAACATCGTCATTCCTTGCTCTCTTTGCCTCGGCCGGTGTTGCAATCGGTATGGCTCTGAGCGGCACGTTGCAAAACTTTGCCGGCGGCGTGTTGATACTGCTTCTCAAGCCCTACAAAGTGGGCAATTATATCGAGGCTCAGGGCTATGCAGGTACCGTAAAGGAAATACAGATTTTTCATACTCTCATAGTAACACCCGACAACAAGTCGATTATAATACCCAACGGAGGCCTGTCGACCGGCTCAATCAACAACTGGTCAAAAGAAAAATTCCGTCGTGTTGACTGGACAGTCGGCATATCCTACGGCGATAATATAAAAGTGGCCCGTGACACTATGATCGACATTTTGCTCACCAGCCCGTACGTAGTGAAGGACAACATACACGACTTTGTGATGCCCGATGAGCCTGATAATCAGAAAAACGCTTCGCACACACCCAACGCCGACAACAAGGAACATGCACCCTCGGTTGTCGTAACAAATCTCGCCGACAGCGCCGTTGAACTCAAGGTGCGCGCATGGGTTCCCACATCCAAATACTGGGACATCTATTTCTCCATGCTCGAACGGTTCTACAACGAACTGCCTGCCGCCGGCATAAACTTTCCCTTCCCCCAACTCGACGTACACTTCGACAAACAAGACTGAATACAATCCTAAACCGCCCATACTAACATGACAAGCAAGTGGAATTACCTCCCCCTCAACCCCGAAGAGCAGAAACTCGAAAGCGAATTGGCTCGCCGATACGCCAATTGTACGCCCGTAAGCGAGCTGCTCGTGCAGCGCGGCATAACCTCCGTAGCCGAGGCTGAGAAGTTTTTCCACCCCTCGTTGCGCGACCTTCACGATCCCTTCCTCATGCCCGACATGGACAAGGCCGTAGACCGTCTGAATCGCGCTATGGGCTCGAAGGAGAAAATTCTGGTGTATGGTGACTATGACGTGGACGGTACTACAGCGGTGGCTTTGGTGTACAGATATCTGCAAAATTTCTACTCTGAAATCGACTTCTATATTCCTACCCGATACGATGAGGGTTATGGAATATCCAAGCAGACCATCGATCGGGCTGCAGCCGACGGCGTGAAACTCATAATAATACTCGACTGTGGCATCAAAGCAATCGATGAGATAAAGTATGCCGCCGACAAAGGCATCGACTTCATAATCTGCGATCACCACGTGCCCGACGCTGAGTTGCCTCCGGCGGCTGCCATTCTCAACCCCAAACTCGAAGGTTCTACCTACCCCTGCCGTCACTTATCGGGCTGCGGTGTTGGTTACAAACTGATGCAGGCATTCTCCATATCCAACGGTATCGGTACAGCCGAGCTTGAGTGTATGCTCGACCTTGTTGCCGTGAGCATAGCGGCCGATATCGTACCGATGATCGACGAGAATCGCGTTATGGCTTATATGGGGCTTAAACGCCTCAATTCCAATCCCAACCTTGGTCTCCGCGCCATTATACGTACCTGCGGTCTTGGTGGCAAGGAAATCACTATAAGCGATGTGATTTTCAAAATCGGCCCGCGTATCAACGCCTCCGGCCGCATGCAGAGCGGTGGCGAGGCTGTGGCTCTTCTCGTGTCGCGCGATTCCAAGGAGGCTGCTCGCAAGAGTGTGGCAATCGACCAATATAACAAGGACCGCAAAGAACTCGACAAACGAATCACCGAGGAGGCCAATGCGATTCTCGAAGCGCGAGGCGAAATGTACTCACCCAAAAAGTCGATTGTAATCTACAATAAAGACTGGCACAAGGGCATAATAGGCATTGTGGCATCGCGCCTCACGGAACTGTACTACAAGCCGTCGGTTGTGCTTACCCTCAGCAATGGTATGGCAACAGGCTCCTCGCGCTCAGTGCAGGGCTTCGACATATACAAAGCAATCGACTCTGTGCGCGACCTCATCGAAAACTTCGGCGGACACACTTATGCCGTGGGACTGTCGCTCAAGGAAGAAAACATACCAGAATTTACACGTCGTTTCGAAGAATATGTATCTTCGCATATTCTGCCCGAGCAGCAGACACCTGTAATTGACATTGACGCCTTCCTCAATTTTGCTCAAATTACCCCTGAACTCGTGTCGACATTGCGTCTGTTCAACCCCTTCGGTCCCGGCAATCAAAAGCCCACTTTCTGCACACGCAATGTAAAGGACTTCGGCACTTCGATGCTCGTGGGCAAGCATCTCGAACACATAAAGCTCGAGCTGGTCGATGACACATCAGGCAAGGTAATCAACGGCATAGCCTTCAACATGGCTCGTTACTTTGACTACATTCATGCGGGCAAGCCATTCAATATCTGCTACACAATCGAGGAAAACACTCACCATAACGCCACTTCTCCCGTACAACTCCTTGTCAAGCAGATACGCACCTCCGAACAAATGGAATAACAGCTATAAGAGATGCAACCTATAGATGTACTCTCTCAATACTGGGGCTATGATTCTTTTCGCGAGTGTCAGGCCGAAATAATCGACTCCGTTCTCGACGGACATGATACCATCGGACTATTGCCCACAGGTGGTGGCAAGTCCATCACATTTCAAGTTCCAGCGTTGCTGCTACCAGGCCTTACTGTGGTGATAACTCCGCTTATCTCGCTGATGAAGGACCAGATAGACAATCTGCAACGTCACAATATACGCGCCACTTGTCTGCACTCAGGCATGACTCGAGCCGAAAAGCGACTCGCCACCGACCGATTAAATATCGGAAAGATTAAAATTCTGTATGTTTCGCCCGAAAAGCTCGGCACATCAGGATTCATGGCCGACCTGCGCCGGTGGGGGGTGTCGCTCATAGTGATAGACGAAGCACACTGTATCTCGCAGTGGGGCTATGATTTTAGGCCTTCATACCTACGACTGGCCGAACTTCGCCGCCAATTGCCCGGTGTGCCTATGCTTGCTCTGACAGCAACTGCCACGCCGGAGGTGGTTAAAGATATTGCCGACAAACTGTCGATGAATGAACCTCGTATATATTGTCGCAGTTTTGCACGCAACAATCTAAGCTATATAGTGCGTCATACCGAGGACAAGTCGGGTGAATTGATCAAGATACTGAGTGCCACCAAAGGACCAGCCATTGTATATGTGCGGTCGCGTCGTCGCACCGCTCAGCTCGTCGACCTTATTACTGCATTTGGCATGTCGGCCGACTTCTACCACGCCGGCCTCGAGCCACATGCCAAGGATGAGAAGCAAGAATCTTGGAAATCGGACAGCACTCGCATCATTGTAGCCACCAATGCGTTTGGCATGGGTATAGACAAGCCCGACGTGCGTACGGTGATTCACTACGACGTGCCGTCTTCGCTCGAAGAATACTATCAGGAGGCGGGGCGAGCAGGACGCGACGGGCAGGAATCGTATGCCGTGATGCTTGTGTCCAAAGCCGATAAAGCTCTGCTAAAGAAACGCTTCAACGAATCGTTCCCGGGCCGCGACTATATTCTTATGGTCTACGAACGCGCCTGCAACTTTATGGGGGTTGCTCTCGGCGAGGGCTACGACCATTCCTATGAATTCAATCTAACAAAGTTTATTGCAACATTCAGCCTTAAACCCACGCCCACACTGGCTGCACTCAACACGCTCACTCGAGCCGAAGCACTGATATTTGACGAAAATTTAAATTCGCGTTCTCGTGTAAATATTTGCGTGAATCGCGACGAACTTTACAACTTGCAGATTCCGGCACAAGCCGATGCCGTGCTCAGCACTATACTGCGACGATACTCAGGGCTGTTTTCCGACTACATCACAATCGATGAATATCAAGTGGGCCGTGCGTCGGGTTGCACGCCTCAACAAGTCTACGAGAGCCTCCTGTTGCTTACACGCATGAAAGTGTTGCATTACATACCCAAAACCAATGTGCCGCGAGTGTTTTTCCCAACTTCGCGCGACTTGCCACAACACGTGTCCATACCTCGCAGTGCCTACGAAGACCTTATGCAGCGCGCCAGTTTGAGGATGGAATCAATGCTCGGTTTCATCTATAGTGACGACAACGAATGCCGAGTGACAAAGATGCTGGCATATTTCGGTGAAAAGGACCCAAAACCATGCAACAAGTGCGACGTGTGTCGCCAACAAAAATCTCTACTCCGACAGCAATCCACTCAAGCATCAGTCGAGACAGAAGTCGACCGTCTGTTTATTATGTGCAATGGCCGTATCTCTCTCGACGACTTGCATCGCACATTCGTACCCGCTCAATGCAAAATGGCAATAGAACTGCTGCGCAAACGCATGGACGACGAGACAGTCACATACCGCGACTCGTATTTTTACAAACATTAGCGCAATATCCACCACCTTTTCATACGAATATTGTTATACCAGTGTACCTGATGCAAGCAGGTGCACCGTAACATCTCACCTCCCTTTGTACCGAGTAGTGATACTGGATACCAAGGCTCTCATAGACAAATAGTTGAAACGTTGAGCGACGTCTCTCCTTAGCGAAGGAAAGGCGTCGCTTTTAAAGTCTTACTTCTGATGTTTTGCTATGAGTTTTGAGGCTTTGGCTCGCGTGGCTTCTTCGGTATCTTCGGCAAATGACTCCTTAGGAGGTATTACAACTCTCGTGCCGGGCGAAATGCTGTTTGGGCTCTTAAGTTGAGGATTGGCCAAGTATATGAAAATCCAATAGTTCTTCACACCGTAATGTTCCTTGGCAATGGCTGTGAGGAAGCGTGTATTGGTCACAGTGTCATACACTGGTTCGGGTTGTGCAGGTTTTGTCGGTGCCTCCTTGGCTGTTACTGTATCGGCTACCTGCTTGGGAGCAACTGTATCTGCCGCTACTGGAAGGGTCGCAGCAATCGAATCGAGTTGTTCGACTGTGAGCGAATCTGTGGCATACTCTTCTTCGTCGTCGACAGGCATTGTGTATTGGGCCATTGTCTTACCCGCAAAGTATCCGCCTACCAAGCCAATAATCAAGCCAATAAGGATGCCAAGCATGAGCCATAATTTATGATTTGGCTGCTCGGGCTTATTGTCATCGGACTCTTGAGCGACATCAGATTCCGGCTCCTCCGTCTCAGCCGTTTCTTCTTCTTCAACAATCACTGTTTTTTGCTGTTGAAAAGGAACTTCTACGGGTTGAAGCGGATTGGGCAATGGTATAAATTCATCTTTCTTGGGCTCTTCTATTGTCGCCTCCACAGAGGGAGGCTCGGGTTGCGTTTTTTCAGGTTCAGCCTCTTTCACTACCGATTCAGGTTCTACCGATGGCTCAACCACAGGCATTGAAGGAGCTGGGGGCGTAGTGGCATCGGTAGAGTTCATGGCTTCAATAGCCTCGGCTGCACCATCGTTGAGCTCTACTGCCGTAAATACACTAAATGGTAAATTGGCAGTCGCAGCCAGAGCTTCATCGGCCTTGAACAACACGGGCTGAGTGATGTCGGAGCCGGGGGCAAATGTGCCTATACCCCTCACTTCTACTGTCTCGCCCTGGGACAGAGATTTTTCTATAACGGCAAAAAGATCGTGGAGGAAGCGTCGCGACACAGCAGGTTCGCATCCCGATTTTTCGGCCACGAGTTTAATGAGTGCCGGGAGATTGATAGTTTCGTTCATTTCTCAGACATGTGTTTGCGCAGCATGGCTGCGGGTACAAATTCAATAGTGATTTGAGGAGGCAACATGGTGCGCTTGCCTGTTACGCGGTCGGTAACAATTTCTTCATCGTACTTGGTGGGCTCAAAAGACCCAAACGACGGAATTGCCACTCGCGTGAGAGTCTTGGCACTGTCCGACAGGACTTCGGCCAGAGCGTTGAGCATGGCCGAAACATTGTGCTTGTCCTCGCCAAGACTCACTGAGAGGGTCTGAATCAAGTTCTTTGTATCCATGAACTTATATATTGTGTATTAAGTTTTTATAACAATTATATCATTAAGTCGCGTTGAGTAAAGTCGGGATTGATGTCCGCTCTTCGTGAGCGTTGATGCGGGGCTGTATGTTGCCACATGAACCGTGTCGTGCGACAGCGATGATGCATTGATTGTGTCAATAACCCCCATAAGGCGCTGTCTACGCTCGCGATCGTCGGAATCGGCAAATAGTGATTTACGCACAGCTCCGGCATCGGTCAACTCATTTATAAGTACTCCGGCTTTTTTGTAATAATAGCCCTTGCGGAAGATGGATCGCAAACATTCAATAGCCATGGTTACGATGGCCATGGTGTCGGAGGTTGCCTCGGGCATCTGTCTATGAGCCGAATTGAAGTATTGTTCCATATCGGCCCGATGTGCGTTGGTGTGAATAAACACTGATATGGAGACTGCTGCCTGGCCGGACTCGCGAAGTTTTCGCGACAGTATGGTAGCAAAGAGCGATACAGCCTGCACCAATTCGTCAAACTCTCGAAGCATTGATCCAAAAGACCTTGAACAACACATCTGCTTGCGGGCTTGCTCTTCAGTCTCGACTGTGTGGCATGGTGTGCCGTTAAGTTCTCGCCAGGTGCGCACACCGATTACATTCATAAACGACTGTACCCGTTCCTGAGGCATTTCGGCAAACTGCAACGCATTGTCTATGCCCATACGGAAAAATTTTTTCGACCATTTGCGTCCCACGCCCCACACATCGCCTATGGCTGTTAGCTCCAATGCCTTGCGGCGTGCATCATCATTGTTGATTACGCAAGCGCTGTGATAGCCCGGATACTTTTTGGCAAATCTGGCTGCTACTTTAGCAAGCGTCTTGGTGGGTGCAATGCCCACGGCTACAGGTATACCCGTGTAGCGGCGCACTCTATGTGCAATTCTGCGACCTTCGGAGGCGAGCTCTTCTTCCGGACAATAGTCCATATAGGCAAAAGCTTCGTCTATTGAACAAATCTGCATCTCAGGCACTATTTCTGCCACGGTGGCCATGACTCGCGACGACATGTCGCCATACATCTTATGATTGCCCGACAATACGGCAATATTAAATCTGTCACAAAGGCTTTCGATCTGAAAGTAGGGAGTGCCGCGTTTTAAGCCAAGAGCTTTGGCCTCGTTAGAAAGAGCCACAACGCAACCGTCGTTGTTGCTCAGCACGACGACGGGGCGGTTGCGCAAAGAGGGGTTGAACACTCGCTCGCACGACACGAAGAAATTGTTGCAGTCGATAAGCCCAAACATATCAGAAGCGCCGACGAGAACGATGGTGCTGCTTTATTGTATATGTCACTACGCCCCACACTTCAAACTTGCTTTCGGGAGTTACAAGAATCGGGTCGAAGGCCTCGTTGGAGGGAATCAGCCAAATTTCTCCTGCGCGGAGACTGATGCGCTTGAGGGTGAAGTCGCCGTCGACACAGCACACGGCAAGGTCGCCGTCGCGGGGTTCGAGAGAACGGTCTATAACGAGAATATCGCCGGACTCTATACCCTCGTCTATCATAGATTCGCCCTCCACGCGCGCATAAAATGTAGCGGCAGGATGACTGATCAGCTCACGGTTAAGGTCGATGCTCTCGTTGATATAGTCCTGTGCAGGCGACGGGAAGCCGGCCTGTATGCCCATATCGGCAAACGGCAGCGACAGATGCGACGATAGGTCGGGGGTAAATATGTCGAGTGTAACTTCTGTTTTTGCCATAGGAGAAAGGTTGGGGACGCATCAAGTAATGCGTCCCCTTATATACCTGTATATTAGCGATTAATATGCACGGGCTATAATTACACGGCGCTTGGAGGGCTTGCCTGTAACCATACATACGCCTTCTTCCTCCTCGCCGTCGAGGGGTATGCAACGAATGGTGGCTTTTGTTTCGGCCTTGATGCGCTCTTCGGTTTCGGTAGTTCCGTCCCAGTGACAGAGGAAGAAGCCACCGTTTTCGATCTTTTCTTTGAATTCTTCGTAGGAGTCCACCTTTTGAATACGGCTGTCGCGCATGTCGAGGGCCTTCTTGTAGATGTTGTCCTGAATCTCTTCGAGGAGGGATACTATGGCATCGGGCAGGCCGGCGAGTTGCATCTGCGACTTTTCGAGTGTGTCGCGACGCATCATTTCTACCGTACCTGCTTCGAGGTCGCGAGCACCTACGGCCAGACGCACGGGAACGCCCTTGAGCTCGTAGTCGGCATACTTGAAGCCGGGGCGACGCTTGTCGTCGTCGTCATACTTCACGCTGATACCCTTGGCGGCGAGCTCTTCGATAATGGGGGTAATGGCTTCTGTAATCTTAGCGAGTTGTTCGGCATTCTTGAAGATGGGCACGATGACCACCTGAATGGGAGCAAGGTGGGGCGGAAGCACAAGGCCGTTGTCGTCGGAGTGGGCCATGATAAGGGCGCCCATGAGTCGGGTCGATACGCCCCAGGAGTTGGCCCAAACGTATTCGGGTTTGTTTTCCTTGTTGACATAAGTCACATCAAATGCCTTGGCAAAGTTCTGACCAAGGTTGTGCGAAGTGCCGCTCTGCAGAGCCTTGCCGTCCTGCATCATAGCTTCGATGGTGTAGGTGTTGAGAGCGCCGGCAAAGCGTTCGTTTTCTGTCTTCACACCTATAATAACGGGAAGACCCATGTACTTGCGGGCAAACTCGGCATAGAGGTTGATCATCTGTACGGTGCGTGCTTCGTTTTCCTCGGCATTTGCGTGGGCGCAGTGGCCTTCCTGCCACAGGAATTCGGATGTGCGCAGGAACATGCGGGTGCGCATTTCCCAACGCATTACGTTGGCCCACTGGTTGCAGATAATGGGGAGGTCACGATAGGAATGAATCCAATTCTTGTAAGTACCCCAAATGATGGTTTCGGATGTGGGACGCACAATGAGTTCTTCTTCAAGACGTGCTTCGGGGTCGACGATAACGCCCTTGCCTTCGGGGTCGTTTTTGAGACGATAGTGAGTTACTACTGCACATTCTTTGGCAAAGCCTTCTACGTGCTCGGCTTCGCGGCACAGGAACGACTTGGGTATGAGCAGAGGGAAATAAGCATTTTGCACGCCTGTGCGTTTAAACATCTTGTCGAGCGATTGCTGCATCTTTTCCCAGATAGCATATCCATAGGGTTTGATGACCATACAGCCGCGCACGGCCGACTGTTCGGCGAGGTCGGCTTTCACGACCAGTTCGTTATACCATTGCGAGTAGTTTTCGGCACGCTTGGTGAGGTGTTGGAGTTCGATTGCCATTATTATAAAGTGTAGTTTTATTCTTATAGGATTTGCAAAGTTACGAATTTTAGAGCGTGTTTTAAAATTCTTGTTTATTTAATTGACACACGCCTATTTCAATTTCACGCCAGCCATCTGCAACAGACCTTTGTCGGGCACTATGTAGAATTCGACTCGTCGGTTTTCTTCGCGTCCGCGGCGAGTATTGTTCGAGCTCAGAGGGTTTTCATTACCCATTCCGTAGGGCACCACGTTTGTATCTTTTTCATCGGCCAGTTGCCACAGTGCGTCATCGATAGCGTTGGCGCGGGCACCGGATATAGAGTCGGCATACATTTCGTCGCCGGTATTGTCGGTGTGCACTGCCACAAGCACTTTGTACTTGCCGGGGGCCTTTACGATTGGCTCGAGAAATGCCAGCTGTGTCTTGGCATCCGGTTTGAGTTCTGTGGCAGTAGGTGCAAAGAATTTGGCTACCGGCACGGACAGCATCAACACTTCGCCGTCGCGCAGAGTGGTTACTTTGAGTCCTCCGTTTATATACTTGCGACGCAGTTGATCCATATGGTTGCGAATTGTTGTCTGAGCTTTGCGTGGCACTTCGGGCGACGCCAGATTGTCGTCGAGGCTCATATCGAGCACATCGGGTTCGGACGCATTGTCCTCGGCTCGCAGGCTGAGGGGGCCGGCGAGCGACATTATGGCCAAAGTGGCAAGAAGAAGGAGTTTCTTACGCATCGGTACAATCGGTTGTCGGGGATAATTACTCGTAAAGCGAAGCTTCGTAGGCCAGATAGGCTTTTACGAATGGCTCCGTGTCGGCTGGGTCGAGCTCGGCACCCTTGTCCTTGCGGAGCATACGGGTGATGTATGAGAGCAGATCGTCGACATCGAGGTCGTCGTCTTCATCGTCGACATCTATGTCGAGCAGGCCGTTGGCTTCGTAGTAGTCGTAGATAAGATCAATGAGATTGAGCAGTTCATCATCATCGGCATACTTTGCAGAGAGCGCGGCATCGACATTGTCGCGCATATATTGGATTGCTTTAGTTTCGTCAAATTCCATATCTATATCATTCGTTTAGATCGAGGAGCCCTTCGGGAAGCTCCATTTCGATAATATGCTTTTCTGTGTCGAGACCGGTAATGCAGTCTTCGGCAAAAGGCACCAAAACGTGCTGACCGGCAGGCGTAACTATATCCATAAGGATATTGACTGTGGAGTCGTCTATATCGTCGATTACACCCACTGTCACATCGCCGTCGAGGAGTGTATAGCCCACCAGGTCGAAGAGGTGCACTCCATCGCCTTCTTCAGAACCGTCATCGGGCAATTCGTTGCGCAATGCGTATATCTCGTGATTGATGAGGGCGGCAGCATCTTTTTCATTGTCGACACCTGCTATTTTAAGCAACCACGATGAAGAGCCGCGAGCTCGAAAACTATCGACAAAGAACGGTACGAGTATTCCGTCTATATCAAGTATAAGACAGCGCAGGTCGGTTGGTTCGAGATCGTAGTCGAGTGTAGCCGACATTTCGCCTTTTATGCCGTGAGGCTTGAACAGCGATCCCACAGGGCACACGGATTCTCGGGTAATCATTACTTTTTCTTTTTCTTCTTGCCGGGAACGGGCACAATATTGAATTCGTGCAGGCGCATCTGACCGGGGGCTATGTTTATCACACCTTCGGTCATTTCGTAGAGGTCTTCAAACACCTTTTCATCATCGACACCCTCGGGGGTGATGCTCAGACGAAGTTTTTTCATATGGTTGGCAAGTAGCACAACGAGTGCGTCGCGTTCCTCGCCGGGTTCCATCTTGGCTGCTTCGGCAACCATCATTTCGAGATGGCAACCATATACTTTGCGAAGGGCATGGCCGCTACCAAGGGCCACGGGTTCGGGCTTTTCGTCAAATTGAGCTCTATCCACCAACTCGAGGGGGAGGTCGACATCAAGCTCGAAGTTGCTCATAATGGCAAGGTGGTCCCACAGCTTGCGTCGCTGAGCCTTTGGGTCGCCCTGACCTGGAAAGAGAATGCTCATTGCATCGACAATGGAGCGGGCACAGCGTGTGCGCTCCTCGCGGTCGGCGATAGAGAGGCAGTGGTCGAGCATATTTTGTATGTGGCGGCCGTACTCCGGAAGCACAAGTCGCTTCATATGATTGTTGTATGTCAGCATCGGGGTATGTTTCAGAAACAGTTTGATGCACAAAGTTACAAAAAAAATTGCAAAAATGTTTGTAGTTTCAGTTAAATGGTGTAACTTTGCGCCATATTTTTTCAAACAAATGCATATTTGCATATCACATATTGCCCCGCGCCGATTCGGCTTGATGGTTACAGGTAGCCATCCAAGGTCGTGTCGCGTGGGATTTCTCATTATATAAGCATGCTCTCAACAAAATCACATACGCAGCCCCGTTACCGCTCCCTACCCTCCGCCACTCAGGCGCCGGTTGCAGCGACAGGGCCGCGCCCCCCTTTGTTGTTTCTTTGCTTACAATTGCAGTCAAATTGTAATAATTGAGGAAATAAATGTATGTTTACGCGTAAATAAAAAATATAAATCACTACTAACTCATTCAATCGAAAGGAAAAAAGATGTCATCGTTGCGATTCAAAGTGGTCGAAGAAGCTTTCGACCGTAAAGCCGTAAATGTCGAGATGCCCACAGAGCGTGCCGACCAGTACTTTGGCAAGGCCGTGTTCGACCGTAGAAAAATGTACGAGTATCTGCCCAAGGCCACCTATGACGCCCTGATTTCGGCAATCGAAGACAAGAAACCCATATCTCGCTCGCTGGCCGACAGCGTGGCCGAAGGCATGAAGCGCTGGGCCATAGACAACGGTGCCCGCCACTACACTCACTGGTTCCATCCCCTCACCGACGGCACTGCCGAAAAACACGACTCATTCGTAGAACCCGACGGCAAGGGAGGCGTGGTAGAAGTATTCTCCGGCAAATTGCTCGTGCAGCAGGAACCCGATGCTTCATCGTTCCCCAACGGTGGCATACGCAACACATTTGAAGCTCGCGGTTATTCGGCCTGGGACATCTCCTCGCCCGCGTTTATACTTAACGGCACTCTCTGTATCCCCACTGTCTTTGTGGCCTATACCGGCGAGAGCCTCGACTATAAGACTCCTCTGCTGCGTGCGCTCAACGCTGTGGACCACGCCGCCGCCGATGTGGCCCGTCTGTTTTATCCGGAGGTAAAGCACGTTACATCCTTCCTCGGCTGGGAACAGGAGTACTTCCTTGTGGACGAATCGCTTTATTGCGCCCGCCCCGACCTTGCGCTCACTGGCCGCACACTTATGGGCCATGAAAGTGCCAAGAACCAGCAGCTCGACGACCATTATTTCGGCTCAATACCTTCGCGTGTGGAAGCTTTCATGCTCGACCTCGAACTTGAGTCGCACAAGCTCGGCATCCCTGTCAAAACTCGTCACAACGAAGTGGCTCCCAACCAGTTTGAGCTCGCTCCCATCTTTGAAGAAACCAATCTCGCCAACGACCACAACCTGCTCATCATGACCGTGATGGACGAAGTGGCCCGTCGTCACAACTTCCGCGTACTGCTGCACGAAAAGCCCTTCTCCGGCATAAACGGTTCGGGCAAGCACAACAACTGGAGCCTCGGCACTGACAAGGGCCACATGCTCTTTGCACCCGGCAAGACACCCGAGGACAACCTCCGCTTCCTCACCTTTATTATTAATGTGATGGCAGCCGTGCACCGACACAACGGCCTGCTCAAGGCCTCGATTATGAGTGCAACCAACGCTCATCGTCTTGGTGGCCACGAGGCTCCCCCTGCCATCATCTCCATCTTCTTCGGCAGCGCCGTGAGCAAGGCTCTCGAACTCATCGAAAACGCCACTCCCGAAGAACTTGCCGACCTCGCCACCAAGGAAGGCCTCTCCATGGGCCTCGCCCAGATTCCCGAACTGTTGCTCGACAACACCGACCGCAACCGCACATCGCCCTTTGCCTTCACAGGCAACCGCTTCGAATTCCGCGCTGTGGGCTCGTCGGCCAACTGCGCCTCGGCCATGATCGCTCTCAATGCCGCAGTAGCCGAACAGCTGTCGAAATTCTATGCCGACGTAAAGGCCGACATGGAAGCCGGCGACACTCGCGACGACGCTCTGCTCAAGGAGCTCCGCAAAGTGGTAAAGGAAGCCAAAGCCATCGTATTCGACGGTAACGGCTACTCAGCCGAGTGGCACGAAGAAGCTCAGCGTCGCGGTCTTAACTGCGAAACCTGCGCTCCCAAAATCTTTGACGCATACCTCAGCGAATCGTCGGTGGATATGTTTGCCAAGACAGGGGTGTTCTCAAAAGTAGAACTCGAAGCACGCAATGAAGTGAAGTGGGAGATATACACCAAAAAAGTGCAGATCGAATCGCGCGTGCTTGGCGATCTTGCCATCAACCACATCATACCCGTGGCTACCCGCTACCAATCGCGCCTCGTGGACAATGTGGTAAAACTCAAAGACCTCTTCCCCGGTGTGAAGGGTGCCAAAGTTGTGGCTCACGACCTTGACACCATCGAAAAGATTTCCGAACACATGGAAATTATCAAGACCGAGACAGACCGCATGATTGAAGCTCGAAAAGAGGCCAACGCCATCACCGACGAGCGCACCAAGGCAATTGCCTACTACGACCGAGTGGTGCCGGCCATGGAAGTGATACGACGCCACATCGACAAACTCGAACTGATGGTCGACAACGAAATGTGGCCCCTGCCCAAATATCGCGAACTTCTTTTCATACGATAAAACACCTTACCATGAGAGCGCACAGCAACCAGAGCCTGTGCGCTCTCTATCATTATTATAACTCTCCAACTATTTTTTATGGAACCTTTAAAACACGAATGCGGCGTGGCTCTAATACGCCTCCGCAAGCCTCTGCAATACTATAAAGACAAATACGGCTCTTATACCTACGCACTCGACAAGCTGTATCTTATGATGGAAAAACAGCACAACCGCGGACAAGAAGCGGCTGGAGCCGGTGTAATCAAACTGAACGCACCCGCCGGTCACGAACTTATATGGCGAGAGCGAGCTCTTGGCAAGGATGCCATACAGAAAATATTTGAGCACATAGGCTCACAGCTGCCTCAGTCGCTCGCCGAAATGCCCGCCGAGGAAGTGGACCGTTACGCTCCTTTTATCGGTCAGATATATATGGGCCACCTCCGCTACTCAACCACCGGCAAGAGCGGCCTGATGTATGCACACCCCGTGCTCCGACGCAACAACTGGCGGTCGCGCTCGCTCATGGTGTGCGGCAACTTCAATATGACAAATGTCGACCGTATGTTTGAGCGAGTAGTGGCCTCGGGACAGCACCCACGTATGTACAGCGATACCAATATGATACTCGAACAGGTGGGCTTTGAACTCGACAACGAAAATCAGCGCCTGTACCGCGAGTTTCGCAACCAGTATCAAGAGCCCGAGCTAAGCGTGGCCATGGAAAATGGGCTCGACTTTGAGCGTGTACTCGGCAACGTAGCCACTGAGTGGGACGGTGGATTTGTGATGTGCGGTGCCACGGCCTCTGGCAGTGTCTTTGCTTTGCGCGACTCGGGTGGCATCCGCCCTGCATTCTACTATTGCGACGATGAAGTTGTGGTACTGGCTTCCGAGCGCCCCGTAATACAGACTGTATTTAATCTTCAGGCACATGACGTGAACGAACTTGAACCAGGTACGGCATTGCTTATCGACAATCAAGGTGATATGACCGTAAAGCGCATACTCCCGGAGGGTAAGAACCAGCGATGCTCGTTCGAACGCATATACTTTTCGCGCGGGTCCGACATGGATATTTACACAGAGCGCAAAGCCTTGGGGCACGCCCTTGCACCGCGCCTGCTCGACATGGTCCAAGGAGATACGGCCCACACTGTGTGCTCGTTTATACCCAATACAGCCGAGGTGGCATTCATGGGTATGGTCGAGGGATTGGTTGAGCTACTCGACAAGAACAAGCTTACACAAATCAAGCAACTCATACACGACGGCGTTGCTACCGATGACAATCTGCGCGACATCATGTCACAGCGCGTAAGAGTGGAAAAGGCTGCACTCAAGGATGTAAAAATGCGCACATTCATTGCCGAAGGGTCTTCGCGCAATGACCTTGCGGCACACGTCTACGACATAACTTACGGCACAGTGAAGCCTGGCGTGGACACGTTGGTCATAATCGACGACTCAATAGTGCGCGGCACAACTCTGCGCCAGTCAATCCTGCGACAGATGGACCGCCTTCAGCCCAGCCGCATCATCGTGGTGAGTTCATCGCCACAAGTGCGCTATCCCGACTATTACGGCATTGACATGAGCGCTCTCGACCAATTCATTGCATTCCATGCCGCCATACGCCTGCTGAGAGAGAGAGGCAAGGAGTCGGTGATTCACGACACCTACCGCGCCTGCCTCGCCCAACGCAACCTGCCAGACAGCAGTCGCGTGAACTGCGTAAAGGCCATTTACGAGCCTTTTACCGACGAGGAGGTGTCACAATCCATTGTCGACATCCTGACTCAGGGCGCAGATGAGCCTTTCAATGCCAAAATCGACATACTGTATCAAACACTCGACGACATGCATCGCGCCATCCCCAATCACCCCGGCGACTGGTACTTCTCGGGCGACTATCCCACCCAGGGCGGCAACAGGCTCGTCAACGAAGCCTATATCGACTGGTATGAGAAAAATATATAAATTTAACATCCTATCAGTTTGAAAATTACAAAAATATTTGTAATTTCGCACACTAAACAAGTCTATTCAGGCTAATTTGTGAATTTTATATCGTACTCATATCAATGAAGATTACTTTTAACGTCGATTACCGTACCAATTGGGGTGAATCCGTATACATCTCGGGCAACATACCCTCGCTTGGTTCGAATGTCTACGAGCAGGCCATAGAGCTCACTCTCTCCGGTCGCGAACACTGGTCGGCCACTATCGAAATCCCCGACAACACCAAGTCGATTGAATATCACTACGAGGTGCGTCGACTGCATGCCGCCACCAAGAGCGAGTGGGGCAAGCCCCACACCCTGACTGTGGCCTCGGGTACCGGCGAAGTAAAAGTTTATGACCGCTGGCAAGATCAGCCTTGGGACAAGCCCTACTATGCCGCTGCATTTACCGACTGCATCTGCAAGCGCGACGACCGCGACAAGGTTGCTGTACCTCAAGTGGGCTGTATTACCTTTGAAGTATCTGCCCCGATGGTACGCCCCGAGTGGCATGTGGGTATCTGCGGCAGTGTAAAGGCGCTCGGCAACTGGGACTCGTCCAAGGCTGTTGTTATGAGCGACGCCGCCTATCCGGTGTGGAGCGTAACCGTCGACGCCTCGGAAATTACTCCCGAGACAGAATTTAAATTTATCATACTCGATTCCGAGGGCAAAGTTGTAGCTTGGGAAGACGGGGCCAACCGCAACGTGGGTATCACACCTTCGGCCCAATCGGCCACAGTACTCTCGGGCATGCGTCTCATCAACCCCCTCAACCTCTGGAAAGGTGCAGGTACAGCAATACCCGTATTCTCGCTCCGCAGCGACGAAGACTTTGGTGTGGGCGACTTTATCGATCTCAAAAAGATGGTGGACTGGTGCAAGGCCACAGGACAGACTTTCCTACAGATTCTGCCCATCAACGACACCACTATGACCCACACCTGGCAGGACTCTTATCCCTACAATGCCAATTCATGCTTTGCCCTGCACCCCATGTATCTGCGACTCGAGCAACTCGGCACTCTCGCCGACAAGAAGCGCCGCAAATATTTTGACGACCTCCGCAAGGAACTCAACTCACTGGCCGAAATCGACTACGAGCGTGTAAACCAGGCAAAAATCGAGTACTTCAAGGAAATCTTTGCGCAGGAAGGCAAGAGCACACTTGCCACACCCGAATATAAGAAGTTTGTGGCCAAAAACGAAGGTTGGCTTCTGCCTTATGCCGCTTTCTGCGTGCTCCGCGACAAGTTTGGCACCCCCATATTTGCCAATTGGGGCGAATACTCCGTCTATGACAAGAAGGCTGTCGACAAGTTTATCAAGGACAACCGTTCCGAAATAGACTATGTGTGCTACCTGCAGTACCACCTCGACAAGCAGATGTGCGAAGTGCACGAATACGCCAAGGCCAACGGCATTGCCATCAAAGGCGACATACCCATCGGCATATCCCGCGACAGTGTGGATGCATGGACAGACTCACGCCTCTTCAATATGGATTGCCAGGCCGGTGCTCCGCCAGACGACTTCTCGGTGCTCGGCCAGAACTGGGGCTTCCCAACCTACAATTGGGAAGAGATGGCCCGCGACGGCTTTGCATGGTGGAAAGCCCGCTTCACCAAGATGAGCGAGTATTTCGATGCCTATCGCATCGACCACGTATTGGGATTCTTCCGTATATGGCAGATACCCATCGACGCCCTCCACGGCCTACTCGGCACGTTCAACCCCGCCCTGCCCTACAGCCCCGACGAGCTGCGCAACAGCTACGACTTCTGGATGGATATTGATCTCCAGACCCGCCCCTACATCATGCACCACATGCTGAGCGACTTCTTCGGTCCCTATGCCGACGAAGTGGCCCAAAAGTATCTCACCTCCGTGAGCTACGGCCGCTATGCCATGCGTCCCGAATATGCAACTCAGCGTGCCGTTGCCGACTACTTTGCCACTCAGGAAAAGAACGAAAAGAATACCCGTATATGCAATGGTCTTCTCGGCCTCATAGACCAGGTGCTCTTTATCGAAGACCCTGTGGAAAAGGGCAAGTACCATCCCCGTATCTCGGCACAGCACACCTATACATATCGCGCCCTCAACAACTATGAACGCTGGTGCTTTGACCGCCTTTACAACGACTTCTTCTATCATCGCCACAACGACTTCTGGTATGGCAAAGCCATGTGGAAGCTGCCCCCGCTCATCGATGCAACCGATATGCTGACCTGCGCCGAAGACCTTGGCATGATACCTGCCTGCGTACCTGCCGTGCTGAGCCAGCTCGAAATACTCACACTCGAGATTCAGCGCATGCCCAAGGACCCCACCACTCCCTTCGGCAACACATGGAGCTACCCCTACTACAGTGTGTGCACTACATCGACCCACGACATGGGCGGCATACGATGCTGGTGGGAGGACGACCGCGCCAAGACAGCTGAATTCTACTACAATGTTCTCGGCGAGAAAGGCGATACCCCATGGTATGCCGAGCCCTGGATATGCGAGAAGATACTCAAGTTGCAGGTCGACTCGCCGTCCATGCTATGCATCATTCCTCTGGCCGACTGGCTCTCGATGGACTCTACACTGCGTCGTGACAATCCCAATGACGAGGTGATCAACGTGCCTGCCAACCCCCGCCACTACTGGCGTTACCGCATGCACCTCACCCTCGATCAACTGTCGTCGGCTACAACCTTCAACACTCGTCTTGAAAGCATGATTAAAAACTCCGGCCGCTAACACCCGCCGCTGGTAATCCCCCAAAAAATAAGGCATCTCGATTTTGAGATGCCTTATTTTTTGTTGATCTGACCCGACTATTTCTTGAACAGCCGCAGCAGTTCGCCTATCCACAGCACGGGTGATGTGCCGGCGATTATTATAATCCAGTCGATGACTTTCAGAGGCTCCACTGAGAAAAATTCGCCGCCTACAGTAACAATGAGCACCTGGCCCACGACTATCATAACGGCTATGCTCAAAAAGCCTTCGCAGTCTTTGAAGTGGAAAGCCGACGCTCCGGTTGCAAAGGCGCGCGCGTTGAACATGTTCCAAAACTGCAGGAATACAAAGATGGTAAAGAACATTGACAGTTCGTACGGGCTCAGATGGCTGTGACTTTCAAAAGGTGCCGAGCCTATCTGTGTGAGGCTTGTGAGGTCGGTATGTTCGAAATAGTAGAGTATGCCGAGAAGAAGTACAAAGAACAGTACTCCCACTCCGACAATAAATCGCTTCATGGCCTTGTTGATAATGAACGCATTGCGCGAGCGGGGCTTGTCGCACATCACCGAGTGCGACGGCGGCAGTGATGCGAGTGCCATTGCGGCAAATGTGTCCATAATGAGGTTGACCCACAGCATCTGAGTTACGGTAAGGGGCGACTGCATGCCCATAAACGCGCCGGCAAGCACAATGAGACACGCGGCCACATTGACTGTCATCTGGAACAGAATGAAGCGCTGTATGTTTTGGTACAGCGAGCGGCCCCACATCACGGCCCTACCGATGGACGAGAACGAGTTGTCGACAATTGTTATATCTGATGCCTCCTTGGCCACGGATGTACCGTCGCCCATCGATAGGCCCACATGTGCGCTCTTCAGTGCGGGAGCGTCGTTGGTGCCGTCTCCGGTCACAGCCACCACCTCGCCGTTGTGCTGGAGAGCCTCGACAAGTCGCTTCTTATCCATTGGGCGCGCTCGGGCTATGATTTTCATATCTCCGACACGCTTGAGCAGCTGGTCATCGGTGAGCTCGGCTAACTCAACACCTGTAATTATGTTGCGGTCGGTATCTGTGGCATCATTCCACAGACCTATCTGACGTCCGATTTCCTTGGCGGTACCTGGAGTATCGCCCGTTACAATCTTAACTTTGACACCTGCATCGATCACCTCGCGCACCGCATCGGGCACATCGGCGCGTACGGGATCGGAAATGGCTACAATGCCAAGGAATACAAGATCGGAGGCTATAACTTTACCATCGACAATGGGGTCAAATCCATCAGGAACTTCCTGATAGGCAAATCCAAGGGTGCGCATTGCCTGGTTTTGATACTCAAGCAGTTGTGCATCGATTTCGGCTTTAGACACACCAGCCGTATCGCGACACATGCCAAACACTATTTCGGGAGCACCCTTCACATAGAGTATTGTTTTGCCTGTAGCCGACTTGACCACAGTGGCCATGTACTTGCGCTCGGTAGAAAACGGCAGCTCGTCGACGCGCACCGTGGACGAGCGTAGAGCCTTGTAGTCCTTACCGCGCTCGTTGAGCCACAGCAACAACGCTCCCTCGGTGGGATTGCCGAGCACTTCGGGTTTGGCCTTGGATAGGTCGAGCTGAGCAGTTGAGTTTACAGCTATACCTTCATAGAGGATGTCGTCTGACGGATTTCCGAAGAAATTGGTCTTATAAATCTGCATCTGATTCTGTGTCAGTGTGCCAGTCTTGTCAGTGCAGATTACGGTGGTTGCACCCATTGTTTCGCAGGCATGCATCTTGCGCACGAGGTTGTTGGTCTTGAGCATGCGGCGCATGGAATAGGCCAGCGAGAGGGTCACGGCCATAGGCAGACCTTCGGGTACCGATACTGCTACCAGAGCCACCGCCACCATGAGTGTCTGAAGAAAATATGCGATAAACGTAACGAGTTCGAACTGCGGAACCTCTATAAAGTACATTATTATACGACCCACGACCACAGCGGTTGCAATGCCGTAGGCCACCTTTGTGATGAGAGCGCCGAGGCCGTCGAGCTGCACGTTTAGAGGAGTCTTGACACTGTTGTCTATCTGGGCCGAAGTAAATACTTTGCCGTTCTCTGTCTTGTCGCCCACAGCCAGCACACGCATCACGCCATGACCCTCCATAATCTTTGTGCCGCGCATGGCATGATTGGACGGGAAGGTTGCCTCAGGGTCAAACTGGGCGGGGTCAGTTGTTTTATGACACATCGGCTCGCCGGTGAGGGTGGACTCATCGATATTAAGCGACACGGCTTCGAGCAGTTCGCCGTCGGCAGGCACTTCGTTGCCGGTGTTCAATATCACAATATCGCCTACTACAATATCCTTTTTGGGCACCTGTACAGCATTACCGTTACGAATCACCTGTACCGGCTCGTCATCGTTGACCTGATTCAGCAATGCGAACTCCTTATCGGCCTGCAATTCAAAAAAGAATGCCAATCCTGTGGCCAACAGCACAGCAATAAATATACCTGCGGGTTCAAAAAACACACCGCCGTTATGCTCGCCAAGGCCCCAATATTCGTAACACGAGATACATATCGACAAAACACCCGCAACGAGCAATATAATGATAAGCGGGTCTTTAAATTTGCCAAGAAACTGCTTCCACAGGGGCTCCTTGGCCGGCGGTGTCAGCACATTGACACCATACTTGCTACGGCTCTCAGACACTTGAGATTCTGTCAGACCACCGTATACTTGTTGTTCAGACATAAAATTAGAATATGTTTTTCTTATGTTTAAAATTTTTCTAAAATGTTGCAAATTTACTAAAAAACGTGCAATTCGACAATAATGTTACGAGTGTACATATTACATTTTTGTTAAACTGACTCATCGACTTGTTTCGTTCACCAATTAAACACATAATTTTACAACAACGTTCAGCTGTTCAATTGTCAAAATGACTATAATTTCGTATCTTTGCACAAAAATCAAACAAAACACGCAATGTCAAGAAAACGAAAAGACTATCCCGTGCTTCAAAATATCGAAATCACTGCAGTAGCGGCCGAGGGCAACGCCTTGGCACGCGTTGACGATATGGTGGTTTTTGTACCTTATGGAGCGCCCGGTGATATTGTCGATATACAGATAGGTAAGAAGCGTAAATCCTATGCCGAAGGGCGAATCGTGCGCATCGTTCAGCCCGGGGAGTGCCGCATCCAGCCCCGTTGCTCACACTTCGGCACTTGCGGTGGATGCCGCTGGCAGCACCTGCCCTACGAAGTACAGCTCAAATGCAAGCAACAGCAGGTGACCGATGCCCTTACACGTATCGCCAAGGTTGAACTCCCTGAAATCATGCCCATCAAGGGCTCGGCCAATATATGGGAGTATCGCAACAAAATGGAATACACATTCTCCAACCGCCGCTGGCTTACTCCCGAGCAGATGGCTTCGGGCGAGGTGTTCGACAACCGCGACGGTGCAGGGTTTCATATCCCCGGTGCTTTTGACAAGGTGCTCGACATCGACACCTGCTGGCTTCAGGACAACTTCTCCAACCGCCTGCGCAAGTTTGTAAAAAACTTTGGACGCGACAACGGCTTCACATTCTACGACCTCAAGGCCAACAGCGGCCTACTACGCACCCTCATGGTGCGCATGGCCTCGACTGGCGAGATTATGGCCGTAATGTGTTTTGGCGAAGACAATCCCGAAGCTGTTGCCAAGGTTATGGATGCTATCCGAGCCGAATTCCCTGAAATCACCTCGTTGCTATACGTCATTAACCTCAAGGTCAACGACACTATTACCGACCAGGAAATCCTTCTACATTCTGGCAAGCCCTTTATCGAAGAGGAAATGGAAGGTCTTCGATTCCGCGTAGGCCCCAAGTCGTTCTATCAAACAAACTCACTCCAGGCCTATGAGCTCTACAAAGTAACACGTGAATTTGCCGGACTTACAGGCACGGAGCTGGTCTATGACCTGTATACAGGCACAGGTACCATAGCCAACTTTGTGAGCCGCGCCGCCCGTCACGTTGTTGGTATCGAATATGTACCCGAGGCTATCGAAGATGCAAAAATCAACTCTCAAATCAACGGTATATCCAACACAGAGTTCTATGCCGGTGATATGAAGGATGTGCTTACCGACGAATTCATTGCCGAGCATGGCCGTCCCGACGTGATGATTGTCGACCCGCCCCGCGCGGGCATGCACGACGATGTGGTCAAGGTAATACTCAACGCCGCACCCGAGCGTATAGTCTATGTGAGCTGCAATCCCGCAACACAGGCACGCGACCTTGCCCTGCTCGATGCCAAATACCGTGTCACTGCCATACAGCCCGTGGATATGTTCCCCCACACACACCATGTGGAGAATGTGGTACGTCTCGAAAAGCGCTGATCTCTATTTGGAAAGATTTGAATTGTAATACCTCTCATCACCTGTAACTTCCTTGCCTGCAAAGGCGGGAAGTTCAAACGGGGTGTCCTCGGCAGGCAGTTCAATTTCGGCTATTCTAAGCCCCTCGTGTCGGCCGTGAAATTCGTCTACCTCCCAGTACATTCCTCCGTGGGCAGGCACTATAAAGCGAGTCTTTTCCACTATACCTTCACAAGCGGCAAGCATCTCACGGGCATCGGCAATAGGCACGGCATACTCCCACTCGTTGCGCACAGCACCCACATTGCGAGTCTTCACAGTGAGCCACGCATTCTCACCGCTCACACGTACACGCACAGTGCGCTCGGGCGAGCGGTTAAGATATCCCTGCGCTATCTCCTTAACTTCAACAGCCTCAACCCGATACATATCGTTAATCACCAAAAATTTACGTTCTATCTCCTTAGCCATAGATTTCGATTGAATAAAGTTAGTACAAATATACAACGTTTCGGCCACACCTCCATCATATTGGCAGTGCTTTTTGCAGTGTTTGCTACATTGCAAGCGGTCGCTGTCAATCCCGACAACAACGATTTGTACTTTATTCGCGGCATGGTACGCGACTCTGTCTCCGACCTCCCACTACCATTTGCCTCCGTCGTAGCCACCGGCTCAAGGCGTGGCACAGTGACCGACGACAATGGTATTTTCGAAATCTCGGTGCCCACTGCCACTCCCTCTCTGCAGATTACGTGCATGGGCTACAACAAGAAGACCATTCGCATTAAGCGCGGCAATCTCAACATGTATGCCGTATATCTCTCGCCTTCCTCCACAGAACTGCAGGAAATAGTAGTTACCAAGCGTCCCAAATATACAAAGAAAAACAATCCTGCAGTCGACTTTCTAGACCGTCTGAGACGCGGCCGCGACAAATCCGACCCCACACTCCGGCCCTTTTATGCCTATGACAAATACGAACGTATAACTCTTGGTCTCAACAACTTCACCGCCGACGAACGACGCGGCTTGATGAAGCAATTCCCGTTCATAGCCGAATACACCGACACATCCGAGGTGTCGGGCAAGCCTTATCTCGCCCTTCTTGTTCAGGAAAAAAAGAGTCGCACCAATCACCGACTGTCGCCGCGCAACACTCGCGAAGTTGTAGAAGGCTCTCGCTCGGCCGGCATAGACCAACTCGCCGACCCCGCATCGCTCCGTACCTATACCGAGGACGTAATGCGCGAAATCGACCTTTACGACAATGATATTAATCTGCTTAAGAACAGATTTGTAAGTCCCCTAAGCCCAATAGCTCCCGATTTTTATCGATTCTATCTCACCGATACAGTGTCTATCGGCAACGAGCGATGTGCCGTGCTGTCATTCTATCCACGCAACAAAGCTTCATTTGGTTTTAACGGACACGTTTACGTGCCGGTGGGCGACTCTACCATGTTTATCCGTCGTGTAGAAATGCGCGCACCTCGCGATATCAATCTTAACTTCGTCAACAATCTTGTCATAACCCAGGAGTACGATAAAGCTCCCGACGGTTCGCGACTCAAGACACTCGACGACCTCACAGTCGAATTTTCCATAGCCGGTAATAAGAATGGTGTGTACAGCTCGCGTACTTCCCGCTACAGCAATCATTCGTTTGACGCTATTCCAGACTCTGTATTCCATGGCAATGGTCGCACTGTCGCCATGCCGCTCGCAGAAGTTCGCGACATCGACTATTGGACTCAGGCCCGAATGGGGCACATGCCGGGTGGCGAGAATCGTATCGACGAGCTCATGATTCGCCTTCGCAGCGTGCCTCTGTATTATTGGAGTGAAAAAATTCTCAAAACTTTATTCTCCGGCTATGTCGCCACTGCCAGTCCGAGCTACTTCGATTTTGGTCCGTGCAACTCAATCCTCAGCTTCAATCCAGTCGAAACCGTGCGCCTTCGTGCAGGCGGTATGACCACAGCCCAACTCTCCAAGCGATGGTTTGCCCGCGGATATGTGGCCTATGGCTTTCACGATCGCAAATTCAAGTATGAAGCCGAAGGCGAATACTCATTCATCGACAAAAAGGTTCATTCACGCGAGTTTCCCGTACAGTCGCTCCGCCTCACATCGCGTTACGATATATTCTATCCCGGCCAGGACTATGCCTTCACATCGCCCGACAATATCGTACTCTCATTGAAACGCATGTCCGACGACCGCGCATTTTATCAACAGCTCAACAAGTTGGAATTCAACTACGAAAATCGTAATCATCTTAGTTTCAACATATCCGTAGCCCGCAACACCCTCACTCCCCTACCCTCCGTGCCTCTCGTCGACGGATATGGTCACACCTACTCGTCGCTCACCGACAACAGCATATCCGTGGCCATGCGTTTTACTCCCGGCGAAAAAATATTCCAAACACGCACCTATCGCATCCCCGTCAACCTCGACGCGCCGTCTGTTGCCCTGCGCCATACCTTTGCACCCAAGGGACTGTGGGGCGCACAGTTCCCAATCAACAAAACAGAAATCAGCCTTGCCAAGCGCTGGTGGCTGTCAGCATTTGGCTACATCGACACATATCTCGATGCCGCCCATATATGGCAGGCCACATCGTTTGTAAACCTCTGCACACCCAATGTCAATCTGTCATACACAGTTCAACCGCGTAGTTTTGCACTTCTCAACCCCATGGAATTTCTCAGCACAACATACGCTTCATGGGATGTAACCTACTGGGCCAACGGCGCTTTGCTCAACATAATACCTCTTGTCAAGAAACTGAAGTTGCGCGAAGTGGTCGCAACACGCGGCTACTGGGGCACCCTTGCAAAGGATAGCAACCCCGCATTCAACCCCTCTCTGCTCCGACTGCCTGCCGCGTCGGGCATTACCACACTCGACCACAGTCCCTACATGGAAGCCTCGGTTGGGCTCGATAATATTTTCAAAGTGCTACGCCTCGACTATGTGTGGCGCTTGAACTACCTCAACACTCCCTACCAAATTGACCGCAGCGGTCTTCGCATCGCTGTGCATATCACATTTTAAACCATGAACTACGACTCTCGCACCATATTATTCAGCAACAATAATCTCAGTGGCCTGATGCTATTTAGGTCAGACGTAATACGAAGCTTCGAATGCGAAGGCTGGCGCATTGTTGTTGTTGTACCTAAATCAACCGCTACCGACAGCCGATTGAAGACAGTTCCCAAGACCTGGAAACTTTATACAGTCGACATGGCTCCCAACAGCACCAACCTTTTGGGTGATATTAGATACACTGCACAGCTTTTCAAGATTTATCGCAAGGAGAGACCAAAAGTTATATTTCATTTCACCATCAAACCCAATATTTACGGCAGTATAGCAGCACGTCTGGCCCGAATTCCGAGCGTGGCACTTGTGGCCGGATTGGGTGTAATGTTTGACGGCAATGAATTTGTAAAAAAATGTGCCCGTGCTCTCTATAAATTGGGATTGCGGCTTTCGAGTCATGTATTCCTGCTCAACAGCTCAGATACCGACTTCTTGATGAGCAAAGGATATGTTCGCAGCAACCACATGACCCTTCTGCCCGGAGGCGAAGGCATCAATCCCCTTACCTACCCCTACGCCCCGATGGAATTTGACACTACCCGGTTTATCATGATATGCCGAGTACTCAAGCGCAAAGGTTATTACGAATATGTTCAAGCGGCAAAGATTGTTCATGACACATATCCCAATATCAAATTTGAATTACTCGGATTTGTCGACGAATCCAATCCCGATGCAGTTCCGATGAGTCAGATTATTGACGATTCTGCAGCCGGACACATTGATTATATAGGTGTCACCTCCGACATCACTCGATATGTGCTGCGCAACGATACTGTGGTGGTCATGCCAAGCAAATACCTTGAAGGCCTCAACCGCACACTCATGGAGGCCTGCTCTATGGGACGCCCTATGATTACAACCGATATCGCCGGATGTAGAGAAATGGTAGTAGACGGCATCAACGGATTTCTTGTACCACCGGCCGACGAAAAAGCCCTCGCCAATGCAATGATACGCATGATCGAACTCGACGCCGACTCCAAAAAAGCCATGGCCGAGGACTCACACAGTCTCGCACGCGAGCAATTTGACGTAAAACACGTCATTGAGGTTTATAAACATGTAACCGACAAACTTATACGATGAGCGTCTATCGCAATTACATAAAACGCGGCCTCGACCTTGTTGTAGCCTCATTAGGCATCATCGCTACGGCACCTTTCACAATACCGGTGAGTATAAGCTTGTGCATTGCTCTACGCTCAACGCGTATATTATTCATACAGCCACGTCCCGGACGCAATGGACGCATTTTCAATATATTGAAATTCAAAACTATGACCGACCAACGCGACGCATCGGGAGCACTGCTGCCCGACTCTTGTCGCGTAACCCCTATAGGAAACTTCCTGCGCAAGACTTCTATCGATGAATTGCCGCAACTATGGAACGTTCTCAGAGGAGATATGTCTATAATCGGTCCGCGTCCTCTTTTGGTTCAGTACCTTTCACTTTACAATGACCGGCAACGCCACCGGCACGATGTGCGCCCCGGCATCACAGGATGGGCACAATGCAACGGTCGCAATGCTCTAAACTGGTCCGACCGCTTCGAACACGACCTGTGGTATATCGAGCACATCTCATTCGCTACCGACTGTCGCATATTATACAAAACAATCATAAACACACTATTTTGCAAAGACGTCGTACCTATAGACAACAAACCTTTTCTCGGTAATTAGGGATATTCAGTTAATGCCCCGATTTCTCAGATGCGA
>QLIP01037031.1_pt1 | contig 108933 bp, 94 predicted proteins | sample 1769771 | NCBI WGS metagenome assembly QLIP01 (sample SAMN09428762, study PRJNA476227) | Gut metagenome, whole genome shotgun sequencing project. | isolation source: cecum | host: Rhizomys sinensis | place: China: Jinsha town of Minqing, Fujian Province | collected 2013-09-23 | reverse complement strand
CTCTCTCTCTCTCTCTCTCTCTCTCTCTCTCTCTCTCTCGGCTCTTAATGATTGAGGTTGAATCGGTGAATTTTGTCATCTTTGTTATTTCTCCATATTGGCGAACTTCGATCAGTCGGCCTCTAAGCCAGGCGCTGAAAGCCGCTGGTGGCTGGCGCACCCTTGAGCAGGCTTGCAACTTCGCCGGATTTTTTAGCATTGGCCACTTTGGCGAAAGCCCTGGCACAGGCAGCGAGATAGCGCTCAATATCAGCCTCGCTGTGTGCATCCATGAGATAGCAGGAGGCATCGGCTAAAATGCCTTCCTCAAGCATACACTGGATAAAATAAGCCTTGTGCGTGAGGAAGTCCGGGTCTGCAAAGTCAAAATGCGGCATGGCATCCATGCCGCCGACATGGGTTTCAAAGCCATTGGCTCTGCCAAGCTCAAGCCAGGCATTCTTGAGCTGCTGGCCAAAGCGCTGGAATTTTTCATAAGGCCTGCGCCTGGCGTATGCGCGCATCAGCGCCAGACCGGCTGTTGGCCCTATGCGCTCTGTCCAGTTGGTGGAGGAGATGAAGCTTTTTTGCGCGTCACGCATCACGGCTTCTTTGCCAATGACTGCGGAAATGGCGTAGCCGTTACCCAGGGCTTTGGCAAAGACCGCCATGTCCGGCCAAACCTTGTGCAGGGCAAGATGCGCGCCGCCAAGGCAATAGCGGAAGCCAGCGGAAACTTCGTCCATAATCAGCACCGCGCCTAGATCGTCCGCAGTCTGGCGCACAGATTCAATGAAGCCTGGCGCGGGCATTTCGGAGCGCACCGGCTCCATGACTATGGCGGCAAGATTTTTGCCATGTTTGGCAGCGATAGCCTGGAGCTCCTCGGGATGGTTATAGTGAAAAGCATGGCAGCTGCCCAAGAGTCCACGAGGCACGCCAGTTGGCGCAAGCCCCTTGATCAGATGCCCGTTGAGCGCGGAATCCTCCGCCAGATTGGCCGCCAGATACCAGTCACTCCAGCCGTGATAGCCGCAGATTGCCACCATGTCGCGCCCGGTATGGGCGCGGGCAATGCGCACGGCAATGCTTAGGGCCTCGCCGCCGCTTCGCGCGTAGCGCACCATGTCTGCCCAGGGATGAACCTCACAGAGCAGTTCGGCAAGCTCCACTTCTTCCGGGCAATTCAGGGAGCAGGCCACGCCATCACGCACTGTTTTGGCCACAGCTTCATCTACTTCCGGGTCGGCATAGCCAAGCACGCAGGCGCCTATGCCGCCAAGGGCCATGTCAAGATATTCCTGCCCGTCAAGATCCCAGACTTTTGCGCCCTTGGCCTTGCTGTAATAGCCAGGCCAAAGGCCAAGGGAAAAACGATCCGGGCGCTTGGAGAGCAGCTGGGTCATGCCCGGGATGCGCTTGCGGGCGCGTTCCTGCAATTCCAGTGATTTGGACATTATCGCTCACCTTTTCCAAAAAGATGGGTTAAGGATTTTTTCATCCTGGGGCGGGAGACAATCTTCAAGCTGTTCAAAAAGCTCTGCGCCAAGGCCCTGCCGCCAGATTGCAGGCTCAAGATTTTCGCTAACCTGTCTTGCGCTTTCTGCGCCGAAAAGGATTTTGGCCTTGGGGTATCTCTGTCTTGCCCAAAGCAGGGCCGCTTGGCTTGGCGCAAGCCTGTGCGCTGCGCATAATTTATTGAAAATATCCAGCTGCGGCGCAATGGGCTTGAGCGCCAAGGGCAGTTTTTCGGGCGCAAGCAAAAGCGCCCCTTGCAAAAAGACGGAGCGGATATGCACTTCCTTGCCAAGGGTGTCTGCCCTGCTGAAAACCCCGGCCTGCTCAAAACGGCGGTCAAAAAGACTGGCCGGAAGCTGGACAATGTCAATCAGCGGATTATCCAGGGCATCCAGGGCGCAGGCCGTGCTATAGACAGAAATGCCAATATTTTTAACAAGCCCGGCTTTTTTCAGGCTTGCGAGACTCTTGCCAAGCGCTCCAGCAAGCATGGCCAAGTGCTCCTCGCGATGGAGCATGACGCAGTAAAGCTGCTCAAGGCCAAGCCTTTGCAGGGAGCTTTCAAGACTTTTGGCTAATGCCGAGGCATCCTGCGCGGAATCTTCGACCAGATTTGGCGATAATTTGGTGATTACCTTGGCTTTTCTCAAGGCTTGGGCTGCTTTAAGCGCCAGGCCAAGAACCGCTTCGCTATCGCCGTAGCCCTGGGCGGTATCAAAAGTATTCACGCCATTGTTCAGGGCCAGGCGCACAATGGCATTTGCACCCTGCTGATCCGGCTTGCCCAGGCTGTTGGCAATGCCGTAGGCCAGACCAAGCTGCACAGTGCCCAGAACAAGCGAACTGCGCATGATTATTTTAGAACTGAAAAAAGGTGGGTCATCTTTATTGGCCGCTAATAATGGGCAAGAACAGCTTCGCTAACCGCATCCTGGCTCTCGTGCGCCAGGCCCGGCCAGAGAGGCAGGGAGATAATTTCCCTGTAGGCCGCTTCAGCCACAGGGCATAGCCCTTCAGTATAGCCCAGTTTTTTATAGTAGGGATGAAGATGAATGGGGATATAATGCACATTGACGCCAATTCCCCTGGCCCTGAGTTCCTTAAAAAGCCCATCGCGGTCTTTTGCGCGGACAACATAGAGATGCCGGGCATGGCCTGAGGGATCGCGCACACTGAGCGGGCGCAGAGAATCAAGGCCCAAAAAGCGCTCATCGTAGCGGGCGGCCAGTTGCTGGCGCTGGGCAATCCAGCCATCGAGTTTTTTTAGCTGCGTAGTACCCAGGGCGCACTGGAAATCAGTGATGCGGTAATTATAGCCGAGATCCGTCATCTCATAGAACCAGGCGCCGGATTCTTCGCGTTCTGCCGCGCTACTTGTGATCCCATGGTTGCGGAATGAGCGCATCCGCTCAGCATAAAGTGACTCCTGGCATTGGGCCATGCCGCCTTCGCCAGTGGTGATTGCCTTGACCGGGTGAAAGCTGAAAACCGTAATATCTGCCAGAGTGCCGATTTTTTTGCCGTCAAGGCTTGCGCCCAGGGCATGGCAGGCATCGTCAATGAGCGCAAGGCCGTATTTGTCGGCTATTTCGTGCAAGGCCGCCCAGTCGCAGGGCTGGCCCGCATAGTCAACACCAATTATGGCCTTCGTGCGTGGGCTGATTGCAGCTTCCACCCGGGCGGGATCAAGCAGAAGCGTATCTGGCTGAACATCAGCAAAAACAGGTTTTGCGCCCTGGTAAAGAATACAGTTGGCCGAGGCCGCAAAGCTCATGGGCGTGACGATAACTTCATCACCCTGGCCGATGCCAAGGGCGAACATAGCCGCATGCAAAGCAGCCGTGCCGCTGCTGAGGGCGACAGCGTGCGCAGCACCAGTGTAGGAGCAAACTTGGGCTTCAAAGCGCTCCACTTGAGGGCCGCCTGTCAGCCAGTCTGAACTGAGAACCTTGCAGACCTCAGCAATGTCATCCTGATCGATGCTTTGGCGGCTGTATGGAATCGCGGGGGCTGTCATTGCCTTGGGCCATCAAGGCCCTGCTCGCGGAGGATGCTCCTTAGCTCCGGCACAGTCAGCCACTGGTCATTGGTTGCGGAATTATAGCAAAAGTCCTCTGGCACAGCTTTTCCGGCAGGACCGCGATAGTGGAAAGTCTGGGGCTTGATCAGATAATAATCGCCAATATCAATGGTATGCGGCGCATCTTCGGCTGTGATCATGGTCTCATTCAGCTTTTCACCCGGGCGGATGCCGGTTTCCACAATGGGTAAACCTGGGGCAATGGCCTCGGCAAGATCGACAATGCGCATACTGGGGATTTTGGGCACCAGGATTTCGCCCCGCGAAGAGAGGGAAAAGGATTGCAGAACCATTTTTACAGACTGCTCTAGGGTGATCCAGAAGCGCGTCATGCGCAAGTCTGTGATTGGGAGGGGAGCGCCCTCATCGCGCTTCCTGATGAATAGCGGGATCACACTGCCGCGGCTGCCCATCACATTGCCGTAGCGCACTACCGAGTAAACTGTGGTGCAGGCAGTATAGGCGTTAGCCGCAATAAAGAGTTTGTCAGAACAGAGCTTGGTCGCGCCATAGAGGTTGACCGGGGCAACTGCCTTGTCTGTGGAAAGCGCGACAACTTTTTTTACGCCGCAGTCCGAAGCGGCATTGATGATGTTCTCCGCGCCAATGACATTGGTGTGGATACATTCAGTGGGATTATATTCGGCAGCCGGAACCTGCTTGAGCGCGGCTGCGTGAATGATGTAATCCACACCGCGAAAAGCGCGCCTGAGCCGCTCCCTGTCACGCACATCGCCAATAAAGTAGCGCAGGCAGTCATAATCTTTTGGCGAAAACTGCTGCTCCATTTCATACTGCTTAAGCTCATCGCGGGAAAAAATGATCAGACGCTTGGGCTTGTGCGTGCGCAAGAGGATTTCTGTGCATTTTTTGCCGAAAGAACCGGTGCCCCCGGTAATCAGAATACTCTTGCCATTGAACATGCTTTGTTAGTGCCAGAGTTTTTAATGGGCTGTCAACCTGAGGGCCTTGCGGTGGAATCGCTGTCCATGGAGTCGCTGCATTGGCCAGGTCAGATCCAGGGCTTTGGGCTGGCTCAGAGCGCCTTGCAAAAATGTTCCTCCACATAAGCGTCAAGCCAGGCATCTTCTGCGGAAAGGGATGCCTCTTGCTCAACATTCTTGCCATAGTCAAAACTGATTTCCTCGTTGCGCAAAATCTGCCCGGACAATTTGTCCAGATTGGGGAAACGGCTGTTTTTAATTTCTTCCACGCGCTTGAAAAGAGGAATTACCGTATGCGGCGAGGTTTGCTTTAGGATTTCAAAGGGAATATCCTGGCGGAATAAACGGAAATATCTGTAGCGCAGGCTCTTGCGGAAACATTCCTTGATTTCAGCCCTGGAAATCTCCCCCTTATGCAAACGCTCAAGGATATTTTTCATGGATTCTTTGTCAGTGGCTACAAAGATGCCCTCCCTGGGGTCTATGCCTTTGGTAAAGGCCATGGCCGGCTTTCCACGATGAACCATTTCAATGGCGCAAGTGCTTTCAGAAACAAGGCCAACTTCCGCAAGGCGCATTAGTTCATAAGTGTTTACCTCATCATCCGCGCCAATAACAGTAACATTGGGATAGTTGCGCTTGCGCAAAAAGGCCGTCAGCCTGTCCGACCAGGGAACGCGCTTTTCGCCCTTGGAGCCTGTATGCGGATGAATCCGAATGACCAGATGCACATCAGGATAGCCGGAAACAATCTGGATGATCGGAATCAGGCCATCGAGCTGGGTGGGAAAGTCCTGGTACATATAGTCGGCATAAGCGGCCATTTCATCATCAGAAGTGGCAAAAAAGGCCCAGACGCGCTTGTCTTTGCCAATACCAAGCTGGGAGCGTAAATCTTCATGCACTGTTGCGGGCGCATAGCGATCCCAGTTGGTGGCGGTTTTGCCGCTTTCGCGCGCAAGCATTAGAGCCTGGGTTTTTTCCAGTTGCTCCGGGCTCAGGGGCTGCCTTAGAATTTCAGCGGGAATATCAATGGTCATGGGGTGGAGCTTTTGGGCCGGATTATGGCGCAGCACTTTATAGGTATCGGGCTGCGCGCCCCTTTCGTGCAGATAGCAGGGTATGCCCCTGGATTCGGCCAGCGCAAGAAGGATGGAAAAGGGCAAAAAACGTCCGTTAAACATCAGCACACGGTCATAGCGCCCCTGATCAAGCAGCCGCTCTAGGGCCAGCGCAACTTCAAGGGCGTAAACCAACATCCCGCGAAAGATTTTTACCTGCTCAGGCTTGTGCCAGTCAAAAGACTTCTCGCGCACATAGCTGATAAAGGTGGAAATAACCCATTCGCCGATTTTTTTGCCCTCATATTCAGTATGGGGGTAAGCTTTGGGCGCAAGGCTATCAATGAACTGGACTGCCAGGGCGTGATCCTCCGGGCGGGCAAAGCGGCTCAGCCAGATAAAGGGCAGATTTTTCTCTGTGGCAAAGGCCAGGGCTCTTTGCTTGCAAAAGGTGCATTCTGCCTCGCCATAGAGAAAGAGATAGCAGTATTCGCTTTTGATGTCGCAAAATACATTGATGATATTGGCTTTCTTTTCTTTAAGCGCTTGCAGGATACCCATTTCCACATAGCCATGCAGATCCCAGGCTGCTGAAAATGGCCCAAAGCAAAGTATGTTCATGGATTATCCTTCATGCTTAACTTTCTGCATTTTTCTTGCGCTCAAGAATTTCCCCGGCGAAAACGCGCTTGAGCCTGGCTGCAACCTGCGCCTCCAGAGCCTCGGGGGCGCAAAAACGGGCGCGTTCGTTGGCAGCCAGGAGAATATTGCCGTATTCGGCGCAACGCGCCGGGCTGATGCCAAAAGCCTGGGAAGAGCCAAAAAGCAGGGCCAGATGCGGAATCAGGTTCTCCGCCCCAGGATCAAGGCCAAGCCTTTGCAAAATCTGTGCGCGGACAAGGTTGGCATGGCTGAACTGCTTTTGCTCATATTCCTCCCTTGGCACGTCACTTAGGCGATATGCGGTCAAGGGCGTTGGAATATTGGCAAAGCGCGCCTCGGGAATGGGGAGGAAAGAGGCCCAGAGTCCGTAATCTTCCGTTGGCGGAAGCGCCGGATCATACCAGTTTTTTGTTTTGCGCAGAATTTCCTTGCGCAGCATGACCGTAGGATGAAAGAGAGCGCAGTCGAAAAAGAGCGCAGCCCTTATTGCCTCATTGGTTTCGGGATGAGACCAGCGCTTTGTTTCGCCAAGAATGAGCATATCGCCGCCGAGAATCTGCACTTCGGGATGCGCCTGAAGGTATGCAGTCTGTATGGCCAGACGCTCAGGCAGGGCATGGTCATCGGCATCCATGATCGCCACAAGTTCGGCGCGGGCGGCGGTAATTGCGCGGTTGCGGGAAATGGAGCGCTCACGGTTCTGCACATTGCTCAGGATGCGGATGCGCTGATCCTTTTCTTGCCATTGGGCTAGAATATTTGCGGTATTGTCTGTTGAAGCGTCATTGACAACGATGAACTCAAAGTCGCTGAGGCTCTGCGCTAGGATGCTTTCAATACACTCGCTAAGATGCTCCTCACCATTATAGACGGACATGATCACCGAGACTTGCGGGCTTTCACGCATTGCTTTCTACCTTGGCATTCAGAATTCCGGCTTTTTGAATTATCTCCATGCCCGCATTGAGGTCAAAGCAGAGACGCCGCGATAATTGCGCGCATCTTGCAGCCAGGGCCTCGGGGCTTGCCGTAAACAGGCTTGGATTGCGCTGGCCCAGGAGATCCTGGGCTTTATCCGCCATGCCTGTGACTGATAGGACGCTTAGACTTTCCAAACGCTGGATTTTCAAAAGAAAGTCCGCTGTGAAATAGCGTTCGGCAAGAATGAGATACTGATCCGAAACTTCGGCGTCTGGCGCATAGCTTGCGGCCTTGGCTATGGCCTTTGCCGACTCTTCAAGCAGTTTTTGCGCATAGCTCGGAGTGGATTGGGAAAGGGCAGCGGCGCTATTCAGGCAGCCAGCGGCATGCGCAAGCCAGCCATAGAATTTTCCGGCCTTCGGAAAAGCGGGCATTTTTTCGAGGAAGTGACTGACCTTGAAGCGCATCACGCTGTCATGGGCGTGCTGGCGTGTTATTTGGCTGACCATGCTCCCGGCATGGAGGCGGTAAACCACAAAGCTTTGCAGATTGATGCCAAAACCCTTGCCAAGGGCGGCGCAACGCAGCCAATAGTCTTGATCTTCACAAGCGGCAAAATCGGGGTCGAAAAAGCCCACATCATGCGCTGTCTGGCTTTTGAGCATAAAGGTATGCACTGGCGAAATATTGCTATAGCAAAGGTGCATATCCAGGTGTGCGCTTTTGAGCGGCCAGAGATAGCCCTTGGAGGTGTTTTCCTGAAGATTGACGCAAATTGAGACGCTGAGATCAAGCTCGGGATGGGCGGCAAAATTATCCAGGTGGCTTTGAAGGTTGTCTGGCCCAAGCAGGTCGTCCGCATCGAGAAAAACAAGGAAGTCACCTTTGGCCTCGCGGATGCCTGTATTCCTGGCTGCTGAAAGGCCCTGGTTATCCTGGCGGATATAGCGGATTCTGCTGCCAAGCTCCTGGGCAACCGCTGGCGTTGTGTCCTTTGAGCCGTCATCCACGACAATTATTTCGAGATCCAGATTATCCCCTTTCTGGCGCAGGACACTGGCAACGGCATCCCTGAGATAGTGGGCGTAATTGTAGCAGGGAATAATCACTGAAACGAGAGCCTTGGGCATGATAAAACTTTGGTTAATGGTTGGCTGATTCAGGAATGAAAAATTGCCAAGACAGGCAGTTGCCATAATCAGCGCAAAAATGCAAAGGCAAGTCCGTTTCAAGGCTTAGCGCATTTTAGAGGCTGGCGCATACCGCTTTTAGCGCTGGCCTTGCGGCAGAAAATAAGCTATTTAATGCTTTTGGCTATTTGCGGTATTCCTGCATCGGTAGATTTTGGAGCGCACTGATGAACGCCCAGACCTGGGAAGCTCTGCTTGAATATTTTGATTTCCGGCAGTTTTTTGCGCAAAACTCGCCTTTTCGGCTTTTGCTGATCCTTGCGCTGATCTGTGCGCTTTTTGTGGCCGCGCACCTACTTTGCGCCTTTATCCAGAAAAAGCTTGAAAACTATGTCGTTGGCCGAAGCCAGGGCAAGGCTGACAAGCTCGATGCCATGGATCTGGGGCTTTTTGAGCGGGTAATCCGCAATACGCGCATAATTCTAGATCTGGGCATTCTCTTCTGGGGCGCACATTCGCTGATCGTTGGCCCGCTCTATGAGGCGGCAATCAATATTATTTTTACCGCCCTTCTGATCTGGGCAGGCATTGAGTTCTGCACAGCTTTTATTCCATTCAATATTGATCTCTATTTAAGGCGGCATGGGGCTACGCTCAAGACTTCGCAGACGCGCTCACTCATGCCCATTGTCACGGCGGTAATCTGGGCCATTGGCCTGACTTTTCTTCTCGACAATCTGGGCCTGCACGTCTCAACGATTATTGCCGGCCTGGGCATTGTTGGCGTGGCCGTGGGTCTGGCAGGCAAGGCCATTCTGGAGGATTTTTTCAGCTATATTGTCATTCTTCTGGACAAACCTTTCCGCATTGGCGATTATGTTGAGCTTGGCGATGGCAAGGCCGGAGACGTGGAATACATGGGTCCCAAGACCACGCACTTGCGTAATCTGGAAGAGGATCTTATTGTCTGCGCCAATTCCGAGATGACCAGGGGTATTCTGGTCAATCTGGGGAATAGCCGTGAGCGCGAAGTGCTGATTGAAATTGGCGTGGCCTATGAGACGCCACCGGCCCTGCTCAAGCGCGTGCCAGAGATTTTGCGCGAAGTTGTGGAAAGTTTTCCGCAATGCACTTTTAACCGCGCCTGTATGCTCAGCTTTGGCCAGGCTAACTTGCAATTTCAGCTGCTCTATTTTGTCCATGCCAAGGCAGGGGGCATCCGCGAGTTTATGAATACGCGCTCGGAAGTAAATATTGCCATTGTTGAGCGCTTTGCCGCCGAGGGCCTGAGCATGAGCTATCCCACAACTCATGTTCTTTTGACCGAGTCCGCGCCTGCTGTAAAGAATATTCTGCCCAGTCAGGCCAGTGCAAAATCCCCGAACAAAGCGGGGGCAAACGAACAGAGCCTGAGCGCAGAAGCGCAAAATAGCGGGGCAGTCCAGAATAGATGATTCTCTCTCTCTCTCTCTCTCTCTCTCTCTCTCTCTCTAAAGGCAATGGCTTAAAAAGCCTTTGGAGACTTACATGAAAATCAGTCTGATTTGCGCTACAACTTCCCGCTATGAACTTGTGCGGCGTTTTGCCGAAGGCTTGCGCAACCAGAACTGGCGCGACTTTGAATTGATCCTGGTGCATGACAGCGCGCAATCCCTTGAAGCCCAAAGCTTTGCCAAGGACTTCGCCGGGAAGTTCCCCCTGCTCCTTGTGCCTTCCGAAATTGCCTCAGCTTCCCGCAAGCGTAATTTTGGACTTGGCAAGGCCAGCGGTGAAATCGTGGCTTTTCCCGATGATGACTGCGCTTATTTCCCAGATACGCTGGCGCGTGTTCGGGCTGCTTTCGGGGATTGGCCGGAGCTTGAGGGAATTTTGGGAAGAAGGGTGGAGCTTGGGACAAGCAGCAAACAAGAGCCTTGTCCGCGTTTTCCGAAATGGATCAACAGCGTTTATGCCGCATTTCGCAATAGCGAAACCTACCTCCAATTCTACCGCCGTATAGCCTTGGAAAAAGTTGGCGGCTTTGATGAGAGCCTTGGCCCGGGCCTGGCCTGGGGAAGCGGGGAAGATACTGATCTCGTACTTAGGGCCTATGGCGCAAAGCTGAGGCTTGCGCATTTGAACGATGTTCTGGTGGCGCATCCAGCGGTTATCCCGGCCATGCTGGCCGATACGTCTCCTGGGTCAAAGATTGAGCGCTATGCCAGTGGGCGTATGCGGCTTTTGCGCAAACATGATATGCCTTGGTATTTTGTGGCTGGCAATATCCTATATCCATTACTGCGCATGCCTTTGGACTTGCTTGGCAAAGATTCAAGGGCGCAATGCTCTGCGGCTTCCTGGGTCAAATACCGCATGCAGACATTCAAGGCTCGCTTAAAGGCTCTGAACCCAGCGCGTATGGCAGGGGACAAGGCATAGTTTTTTGCGCTTTGCCAGATGGACGGAAAGAGCGTTGAGCATGGAGAGCCAGAAAGTTGCTGATACCGTTGCAACCGCGCTTGCTCAAGCCTGAGCGGAGCTTTTCCTGCAAAGCTAAAGGCCAAGCAGTTTGAAATGCTGTGCGGGAAGGATGCCGCGCAAAATTTCCGTGCCATTCAGCTTGTCCTGCCCTTTTTGGCGCACTTGCGCCAGATATTTTTCCAGCACGGTGATATTTGCGCGGATATGCCCATCAAAGATGCCTTTGCCGCCATATTCCTCCCGCGCCTGCGCGGCCAAGCGCTTGAGTTCGGCTTCGGACGCCTTGCTTATTCTTGCCAGACTTTCCTTGTAATAGCTTGCGCCCATTTTCAATGATTGCAGATAGTCCGCAAGATCAGCCCTGGCCTGGGCAATGGCCTGTTCCGCACGCGAGCGCACGCTTGGCTCAAGCTTGCCTTTCATTAGCGCTTCCAGTTTTTCCAGTTCCCGGCTTGCTGAAGAATAGCGAAAGGCAAAGGCGCGCAGAGTTTCAGCCTGGTAGAGCAGGGCGCGGAAGCTATGCTCAAGGCTGTTCAGATCTGCCCGTTCCTGGGCACTGCGTTGATCTTCAATGAGCGCGCGCAGTTTTTCCAGTTCGTTTTTAAGTTCAGGCGTGGCGTTTTGGGCCAGGCGTCCCAGGGCATCCAGGGGGTTTTCTGGTCGGCCTTTGCCTGCCCCTGGCGAAGCTTGCACAGGCGCACTTTCTTCCTTGCGCAGTTGGGCAAGGCGTTGGGCATTGGGGATGTTCAGCCCGGCGAGAACAAGGCGCAGGCCGAGATCCGCAGGTTTGGCCGCGCCTTGGGCGGTATATAGCGCAAGTTCATCGCGCCGCCCGGGAAGCAGGGCCTCCGCGCTGTCGCGGTAGCTCCCGCCCTTGCTCAAAATGCCCCCCGCCGCCCCATGCAGCCGCCCGCGCACGCCGCTTGTATCAAGTTCGCTCACTGAAAGGCGAAAAAAACCGTCCAGCATTTCCCTGAGATTGCCCAGGCTGTCATAAACTCCAAGAGGATTGGGATTGCGTGAGCCAATGGGTAGCGCCTGCTTGAGGGCTGTTTCCTGGCTGAATACGGCATAATCCTTAAGTTCCTTGCCCTCGGCAAAGGGAAAAATATCCTTGTCGGCCCACCATTCCTTGGGCACACGCGCTCCGCCGCGCGCTGCAAATTCCCATTCCTCCTCAGTTGGCAGGCGTAAAAAGCCAATATTCTGTGTTCCGGCAAAGCGGGGCAGGTCTTGAGGATGCTCCCGCGCAAGCCAGGCATTGAGGCGCTCCAGAAATTGCTGTGCTTCAAACCAGGAAATTCCGCCCTTGGGCAGATTTGCGCCAGCTTCATTTAGCCTCGGGCATTCAACGGCATTAAACGCGCCATCAGGCGAGATGGCATCCATCACGGCCTGCCACTGCGCCTGGCTGATTTCATACTTGCCAATAAAATAGAAAGTCTGTCCGGCTTCCTTGCCAAGCTGTGGCAGCCACTTTTGCGGCAGATCCTCACGGGTGAACGGGGCTGCGATATGCCCTTCAAAACGGCGTTCATAGACGCGCCTCGATTCGTCAGCAGTCTTGCCAACGCCCATGGCAAAGCTTCTGTCCTGGAGCAGTCCGGATCCGGGCACAGCCACAGCCCGCATAGCCAGGGAAAGGCCGCAGGGCATGGACAAAATGATGTCTGCGGGATCGGGCTTGGGATTCCAGCTTTGCGCTGGCGATATTTCGTCCTTGGCGGATTTGAATGCCGCATTTGCTGAAAAAGCGCCAAAAGAGGCAAAAAGGACAGCAAGCAGAAGCAGACAAGATAAATGACGCATCTTAAGGCTCACGGATTATTGTGGCTGGTTCGACCCCGGAGGCGGCATGGGCGGCACGCGCACAGCCAAGCAGGGAGAGCGCCAGGACAAGCAGGGCCGCACAGAAAAGATCATCTGGGCCAAGGCGGCACACAAGGCCGCCCTCGCCAGCAAAGGCACGGGCTATGCCCAGAGCTACCGCGGCATAGAGCGCAAGGGAAATGCCAAAGCCACAAAGAGCAGTCAGTAGGCTCTGGGTCATGGGATAGACGGTCAAGGCTTTGCGCGAAAGCCCAAGCAGGCGCAACATTCCAAGCAGGCGTAGTTTGCGGCGCACCGCCCCTTCTGCAGAGCTTAGGCTGAAAGCGGCAAAGCCAAGGCCCACAGCAAGGGAAATGATCAGGATAACCTGGTTAATGGAAGCCTCCAGGGCGCGGATGGCCGCAATCTCCCGCGCTCTTGTTCTAGTCTCAATGCCCTGGGCCTCAAGCTTTGCCGCGAGTGATTCCACGCCGTCAAGATTGTGGGCATAGAGCCGGAAAGAAGCATATTCGCGCTTGCCCTCGCGGGCATTTCCGGCAAAACCGCGTTCGGGCACAGCCAGATAATCGCGGTAATCCTGAATGGCATCCAGAACCGCCAGCGGCACAAAGCCCATGCGCCTGTCTGCAACTGCTTCGGGCAAAATGGCGGCAAGCTGAAAATATATCTGCGCTGATTCCAGCCGCCCTTCGGGGCTACGCCGTCCAAGCCGCGCCAGGAGGCGTGTGCCGGGCTTGACATTCAGGGCTTTGGCCGCAGGCGCGGAAAGAATGATTTGTGGCTCAGCGCCGTCCTTTGGTGCCTGAAGCTTCAGGCTGGCAAGCACAGGCTCACCTTCTGCCGCAGGCTCCAGGGCAAGGCTTGCGTTTTTGCCCTCCTGCTCATTGTAAAGGCTTAAGTCGGTAGCTGTCTCCCGCGTGCGGCCAATGGCAAATTGTGCCTCTGGAAGCCTGGCAAGCCCTGTAATAAAATCCTGATCAAAACGTCCGGCATCGCTTTTGGGGCTTAGAATCAGCACCGTGGGATCTTCAAGCAGGCGCTCGCGCATCCCGCTGATTACGCCGTTCTTCAAGCCCTGGAGAACAAGCAGCGGCGTAAGCATGCTTGCCAGGGCAAGCACTGCGCAAAGGCTGAGCGTACGTTCAAATTTCCAGTCGCGCCAGGCAAGAAAGATGCCCCAGAGAACAAGGCTTCGGCTCTTTTGACCTAGCATGGCCTGCCCTCCGCAGGTTTGGGCTGACCATCATCAAGGATGGCGCAGACGCCTTGTTCATCTTCCTCCAGGCTGAAGCTGATTTCGCGCAAGCCGCCCTGCCGCGCCCAGTCCAGATTGTGGGTCACCAGAATCAAGGTTGAGCCATGTTCGCTTAGCGCGGAAAAAAAGGCTTCCAGCACCTTGGCCGAGTGCAGGGGATCAAGCGCCGCTGTCGGCTCATCAGCAAGAATCAGCTCAGGCTCGCAAGTCAGGGCGCGGGCAATGGCCGCCCGCTGGCGTTCGCCAACGGAAAGGCTTGCTGGCATCGCATCCCAGAGTTTGGCAATTCCGAGTTCACTTGTGATTTTGTGTGCCAGATCCAGGCTGCGATCTTCAGGAATACCCTTGAGACGCGCAGGCAAAAGGATATTTTCGCCCGTGCCGAGGTAGGGCAAAAGCTCCCCTGACTGGAGAATATAGCCGATGTGCGCAAGGCGTAGCGCCGCCAGTGTATCAAGCTCTTGCTTCTGCCAGAAAGGCATGATCGCAATGGAATCGCACTTGGGCGCAAAGTCCAGGCGTGATGCTGAATCTGGCTTTAAGGCAAGCCCAAGAATATCCAGGGTGCTGCTTTTGCCGCAACCGCTTGGGCCGGTGATGGCCACACGCTCCCCCCGGGCTATATTTAGGCTGCGAATCCAAAGCCGCCAGCGCGAACCCTGCCCACGGCTTTTGTGCAGGTTTTCAATGCGATAGAGCATTGCTAGGGTAGCATGGCTAGGGGCACGCGATATACCCAGTCATTGGGATTGGTTGCGCCAAAGCTCTCCCAATGGCTTGAGTCCTTGTCATAGGCTTCATATCGCGCAAGCAGGCTTTTGATCCGCTTGATGAAGGCATCGCGCTGGCCTGTGGACATATCTTCCCAATCCTTGCGCGTCATTGCGCCAATGCGGCTTTTATAGGGCAGATCCTTGAGTACTTCGTCCAGGAGGCCGTTATCCGCAAGGTTACGGTCGGGATGCAGGGAAAACTGTTTGGGATCGCGGCTCATCTGGGCGGCGGCGGAGGCGATTTGCGTAAAAAGATCTCCATTGCCATTCAGGAAAGCCTGTTCGCTTCCAGCCAGGAGTAGCTTAAGCTGCTTGTAGAGGTTGCTCAGCTGTCCCTTGGTCAAAAGCACAGCAGGCTCTACAGCCAGAATGGGCGCATCATCTGGCTTGGCCGCAAGCTTGGCAAGGTCAGCATCGGCAATCCAGGCATTGACCAGGCCAGGGGCAGTTTTTTTGCCGCGGTTGCCAAAAAATTGCAGCTGCATGGCATAGCCGGTACTTGCGGCAATGCGCATTGCCTCATCCTCGGCGCTGGGTTTGCCCGTATTTTTGCCAAGCTGTGCGGGCTGTTCCAGAAGCTTGCCCTCGGCTGTGGCTGTTAAAACCTTGCTGTAGGACTGGGCCAGCACTTTGGCCGCGCTGTCAAAAGCCTGTGCGCCCTTGCTTGGGCTTGCGGCATCAATGGGAATATAGCTGGCCTTGTTGTCGCTTTGCAGGGTCAACCGGCGATAGGCATCCGCTGCATAGACCTGGTTTTTGGCCGCGGCTGGGTTTTTGACGTGCAGGGCTGTGAGATAGATTTTGTTAGAGCGCAGATAGTCAGCCAATTCCTCCGGGGAAAAGCCTGTGCCCGAGTCGGGATCGCCCGCGCCCAATGGCCCGGCATCGGTTACCAGAAGCATGATCCGGCTTGCATAATCCTGCCAGTCAAGCTTTTCCACAGCTTCCTTGATTCCGGCAAAGGAATCCTCGTTAATGGTGTGCGTGGAGACAGTGGCTTCGCGGACTTTAGCCAGGGCGTCTTCCAGGCGTTTGCGGTTTTTGACAGTGGTGAAGCCGCAAACCACTCTGGCTGTATATTCAAGGCCAGGCGTACGCTGGACGCTGTTGCGGAAAGCTACCACCGCAAAGGCCATTTTGTCCGCATAGGGGCTTTTTTCCAGATCGTCATAGAGCTTGCGGATCAGCGCCAGGGTCTGATCGATATAGGGCTTCATGGAAATTGTGGTGTCAATGACAAAAACAAAGCCGCTACGTAGCTCAAGCCCGGCTTTGGCTTCTTTTTCAGCTACGCCAGGGTTGATCGAGGCCACTTCAATCAGCCTTGGACCCTGCTGGCCTGCAAATTGTTCATCCATGCCCAGGACTGGCAGAAGATAAAAATTCTTTTCAGCCACAGCCGCTTCTTGCGGCTCGCTGGCAATGACAGGATAGTCTTGCGCAAGGGGCTTTCCGCCAGCCAGATCCCTGGCATAGCCGGAAAGCTTCGGGCCAATGTCTTCGGCACGGCAAAGATCTTCAAGAGCCTTGTGGTTGCGGAAAAACAGCACCGGGTCGCGGCCGGTGCGGTCGGTAAAAAGCATGGTAATTGCCTGCGGCCATTCGGTGAGCTTTGCCGCATCCACCCAGCCGTCAGCCTTGTTGCTTCCAGTGCCCACTTCCAGCCGCCCATCCTTGCGATCGTAGATATAAAAGACAGTGAAAGTCTTGACTGGATCGCGCAGAACCGGGGCATCTTTGGCCGAACCTGCATAAAGGATTGCGCCCGGGTGGCTTACTGCCCGCTGGAAGACGCTTTTTTTGCCCTCCTGGAGCAGTGGGCTACGCTCTGCCGCGCTAGTTGCGGACGGCATGGTAAGAAGAATTGCCAGAAAGAGCAGGCTTAACTTGAGGCAAAGAATTTTTGCAGAGCTTAAGCGCATATTTTACACCTGTTGAACTCAGAATTTTCCAGGTTTTCCCCGCAATTTCAGCGCTGGATTTGTCCAAGCCAGATTTTGGCCTGGGCATTGCCGTTGGCAGCTTCTTTTTCCAGCCAGGCTTTCAGGGCCTCGCGGCCTTCTTTGGCCTTGGCCGCGTAATCAGGATTGGCAAGGGCTTTTCCGTAGATTTCCCAAGCTTGCGGCGCATCCTTGCCAATGCTACCCCAGGGGCTTTTGGCCGGGTCAAGACAGGCCGCAAAATCCAGATAGACCGAAGGCTCTTCCTGGCCAGCTGCAAAATAATAGAGTCTGTAAACGGCATCCTGCTCAGCCTGGCTGTTTTTTGGCAGGCGTCTGCTCAATTCTGCTGCCGCCTTGGCGTTTAACTCCTTGCCGCTGAAAAAGAGGCGCACTTCTTCTTCTGCCGTGCGCGGCTTGGATGTCTCTGGGCTTTCCCTTTGTTCAGAAGCCGTTTTTGCAGGTGCGGATGCCGGTTTTTTGAACTGCTCAAAGCCGATCCAACCTGCGCAGGCAAGGGCCAGCAAGGCGATAATCAGCCAGCGCAGAAGATTATTTTTCTTTTCCGGCTGAGGGCTTGGCGCTTTCTCTGCTTCTGGCGGACTAATTTCTGCCTTGGGCAAGTCTGCTTCCGGCTTGGGCAAGTCTGGCTCTGGCTTGGGCTGGGACAGATCGGGCGCTTTGGCAGATGGCTCTGGGCTAAACTTTGCGCTTGCCGTATTTTCCAGATTTTGCGCCGCGCTATAGATGACGTTTTCCACGCGGAAGCGGCCCTGGGCGCTCTTGCCGCCAGCGTCAGAGGCTTCAAGCCTGTATTGCTCCTGGGGATCAAGGGCATTGACTATGTTCGGGCCAATGGCAATGCTCAGGACGCCGTCAGGGCTGGCAAACGCATTTTCCCTGAGCGTCGCTTTTTCTGCCAGCCACTGGCCTGAGCCGCTCAGATAATTCTGATCTGATGCGCGGGTGATGCACAGGCCAAGCGGGCCAGCCCCAAGCTCACTTTGGCTGAGTTTGAGCAGGCCATGCCCTGGGCCTTTGTCCGGGTCATTGCTATAGGTAATCTGCATCAGGTATTTCCCTCCGCGGGTGCTTAAGCCTCGGGCAGGCTCTCAAAACTGCGCAGAATTGCGCCAAGAGCCGCGTTTTCTTCCATATTGAAGTTATGCTCGCCGTCAAAATTGAGATTGGTCAAAATCAATGCCGCAAGGGCATTGAGCCAGTCCCCAAGCCATTGCTTTGTCCAAGGCTCGCGCTTTTCCGAGAGCTTGGGCATTCCTTCAAACTCTGCCTGGGTGTTGAATAGCTCAGTCTTTTTTCCGCCAGGCAGGAGGACACTGCGTTTTTCAGCATCTTGGCTTAGGGGGTCAAGGCCAAGCCAGTCCACAAAGCTGTTCAGGAGGCGTGCGGCAATGGCGGCCTGTTTGCGGACTATGCTTTCATTGCTGGTGTTGGCGTAAGCTGCCGCCTTGCGAAAATCCTGGGCCATGCGCTCGCGCAGGCCAAGCCTGGAAACAGCAGTTGCCAGTTCGCTGACCAGGGCAGAAAAATCCGACCCTGGGAGCATGAAAAACTTTTGCGCCGCCGGATCGTCCGCCAGGCGGTGCAGGTTTTCCACCCAGTGGCTCTCCACATAGCCTGCGTAGAATGAGAATTTATCATGTTCATTTTCTTTCGCAGGCTTGGCAGCCTTGGCATCAGGGGCGTCAGGCGCGGCCTCGGCTTGCGATGCAAAGGGGTTTAAGGCGGCTAAATCGAAATTATCAAGATCGAGTTCAGCGCCAAGATCAGCAGGCTCTGTTGCCTCCAAAGCCTTGGCGGCTTCGGCTTCGGCAAGATCGTTAAAGCGGCGCATGGCTTCCGGGTGCAAATCGTAAAGCGCGGTATCGCTGAGCGTAAAGCTACGCAGGAGCAGTCCAAGGCGTTTTTGCTTTTCCTCAAGCTGGCCCAGGCGGCCAAAAAGCTGGCGAATCAGGAGCATTTTTTCGCGGCGTTGAACCTCGAGATCATCGCTGCGGTAAAAAGGTCTGAGACGTCTGGCCAACTGTTCGCGCATGTCCTTGAGATTCTGGAGCAACTGCTCACGCTTGAGATCAGGATTGCAAAGAGGGCCAAGAGATTCGCGGATATAGGAAATGCCGCCGTCATTGAGGCGCATTAGTTCGTCCCAGGCCCTTTTGGGATCGCGAAAATGCGCGGCCACAGTGGGGCTTTGCAAAAAAGCTTCTTCGAGGCGTTTTACTTCCTCCACATTTTCTGGCCTGATGCCTTTTTCCCGGCCATCAGCATCACTTTCCATTTTAGAAAAATTGACATTTGGGTTGCGCAGAAGGAATATATTGTCAAAGCCGCGTCCGGGCGTCCAGTTTTGCGGCCAGTCATGCTGTTTGCCAAAAAAACCCAGCAGGGAGGCGTGCAGGCGGTTGTCCCAGCGGTCTTTCACCGATGGCGCACCCTTTTTGTTTTCAAATTCCATGTCGCTTTTGGTCAGGATCAGAAAGAGCGAGACCTGCTTGCCGCGCCTGTCTTCCGGCTGTTCGCCGAAGCTTGTGCCGATCCAGTCGTTGATAACCCCAGGGAGATCCTGCACTTCCTGGTTGCTGGGTCCAATGCAGAGGAGCATGCTTGTAAGCTCGCGCTCAGCGCAATATCTCTGGAAAAGATAAGCCACCTTGCCGCGCAGGAATAGCTCCTGGAGCATGTCGTCCTTTTTAAGTTCGCGGCGAATGTCCTCAAACTTGTAGCGGGAGCGGTAACCTGGAAAATCAAGGAGATCTGTATGCTCAAAATAGTCCGCCGGTTTTTCGCGCATCACAATGGTCAGTTCCGCAGTTAGCGCGGTAACCAGCGCCCGCGGGAGCATGGCCTTGTGTCCGGCCGGGCTTAAAAGCTCCAGCGGCGGGGCAGTGGAATCTTTTCCCGCCTCTAGTCCGGCGAGGGTAGCCACATCAATGATGCTCTGCTCCCTGGGAATCAGGGCGTCCATGCCGGCAAAGGCTTCCTCGGCATGGCCCAGGCTCTCCAGGGCCTTGAGCAGATCGCGCAAAAGATTGGTAAATTCTTCAACTTCGTCCCAAAGCAGGGCATAGAGCGCAACCCGCCCCTCAAGATCGAGCTTTGGCCCGAGCTTGAGCGCAAGATCCCAGTATTCCCGCTCCAGGTTTTGAACCCTGGCTTTGGCGCGGAAATTTTTAAGCAGATATTCGCGCAGATCTTCCAGGGCATCGAGGTCAATGGGCGAATTGGCCACAGCCTGGCTTTGGGCAACGCGATCCTGGATTTTTTTGAGGCTTTTTTCAATATTGCTCTGGGCTTCTTCCTTGTGTTCGCAGTCGGCATAATAGGTATTGGCCAGAATCTTGACCAGATCCGTCTCCGAGAGCAGGCGCAACTGCACAGGATGGCCAGGCGGAGTATTGTCAGGGCGGCTCATGGTAAAGCGTGTAACCAGGCCAGTGGATTCCTTGCCCCCTGGCGGATTGATTTCACTGATGAAATCATGTTCCTCGCCGCTAAAATCCGCGCCAAGCGTGCCATTGGCATCCATGGCCAGGGCCGAGATCAGGTAGGATTTTCCGGCCTGGCTTGGGCCAAAAACGCCCGCGCACATTTTGCGCTCCGCCGCCCTTGCGCAACGGCGGAAATTGCGCCCGGCGCGGCGCAAATCCTTGAGCAGTCCCTCGCGCTCATTGCGCACAAGATCCGGGTTGCGGTCAATCCAGCCTGCGGCATCACCGCAGGATTTGGCCAGATTTGTGCAGTATGCTCCAAGAGATTTATTCATGCTCAATCTTCCTTGACTATGCCGGTGTCCATCCAGAAGCCATCATCGCGCGGCAGGGTTTGCAGGCGTATTTCAAGGGGCTTGCCGCGGGGGCTATCGCCATTTTTGCCGGTAATTTCCCCAATAACAAATTCTCCTTCCTCGGGGGTGAGGGCTTCTCCCTCGCTGGCGGGAGAAGCCGCATCGAGGCTATCCTCATCTGGAAGGTTCAGGTTCAATTTGACCTTGAATGGCAAAAGGCGCGCGTTCTCGCGCCGTGCCTCGTCACTGGCGAAATCAAGGAAATAATAGCGCGTAGTTGTCCAGCGCTCCGCCTCAAGCTGGCGGAAACCAATGGACATTGGGCCGGAAAAGCTTATTTCCGCTGTTTCTGGCTCAACCTTGTGCTTTTCGGGGTCAACTACAAACCAGACCTTGTCTTTCTTGATCTGGCCGTTTAATTCCATTTCGCCAATATAACGCGCTGTTGAGCCGATTTTCAGGCTTTGCGGATCAAAGGAAAAGCCCTCAAGCTGGCCTTCGGCCAGGGCGCAGAGAATTGCCCCCACAACAACAGTGGTCTTGGGATCGCTGATCTTTCCGAGCGCATCCTTGAATGGATACCAGCCGCCAACGCGATAATCGTTCATGGGGTAGACCCTGCTTGGCGGAAGCGGAAGGAGCGCGGTGATCGCCTGCACGATTCCTGGCCAGCGGCTTGGACGGCCTGTCAGCAGGAGTACATCGCAGTCATAGAGGTGAATGACTTCGCAGAGATTGGCCAGAATTTCCTGCAACACGCCGCGCACACTTTCATCCATGCGCCTGGCGTCAAGCTGGATGGGAATGGAGAGCAGATCAAAGCCTGGTGCGCTGCCATGCTGGCGCACATAATCTTGCAAATAGTCAAGGGCGGCTTGACCGGGCATGGGAAAGCGCATGGGAAGAATGGAGGCTTGCGCCTCCTTGCCCTCATCCCCGGCCTTTGCCGCCTCTGCAGCCTTGGCCTCCTCCTGTTTTTCCTGGGCGTTGGCAGGTGAGGAGGCATCCTTTAGGAAACAGTCGCCCAGGCTGAAGCTGGCATTGGCAGTGCCCTGGCTGAGATCCGCCTGCTCATAGAGCGCAAGCAGCATAAGCGCCGCTGGCACAGCCACCTGGCGGATAAACTGGATGCGCTGGTTTTTCGCTTCCTGCTCTGAGTCCATTTTATCGCGCCCGAAAAGCTCGCGCAGGACAGAGTCGATATTTTTTACGCCAGCAGTGCTCATGGCCTGGCCAATGGACTCAAGAACGTGTTCTGAAATAACAGCGCGTAAAATATCGTCCCCGGCAAGATTGAAGCCATCATGGAAATTGGGCCGCGCAATAAAGCGCGCCGATTCTCCCTCGCGGCTTTCCAGGGCAAAAGTGGTGATCGAGAGATCCGTTGTGCCACCGCCAATATCAATGGTGGCCATGCGGATGCTTGGGCGTTTGTCCGTAAAGCCTGAAATTTTCCGCGGCCTGCCCAGAAGCTTGCAAAAGAGTTGCGCATCGCCCTGGAATTTGCGCGTAATCTCGTTATAGATGAAAACAAGCTGGGTGCAGGTGGCCTCATCCCAGTCTGAGCGTATTTGTGGGCTATCGCGGTAATCTGTGGCCCTTGAGCCTGTCTTTGCTTTTGCGGAATAATAGTCCATCCAGCCCAGGGATTCCCAGAGAACTTTGACTGCCCAGCGCGCCCAGCGCCTGTAGATGTTCCTCTCCGCTGTGGACATGCCCCCTGGCGTGGTGAAGATGATCTGGCGTAGCCTCCTGGGCAGGGCAGGGGATTCGTGGCGGCAACGCTGGCCTGGTGAATTGATTGTCAGAAGCGCCTGCTGGATAATTTCAACCAGTAAGAACATCATCAGCGAGGAGCGTGTAAACAGCGATTCAAAGGCGCTTTCTCGCTCCTGCCTGCTTAGATGCTTGCTCTTCTGGAACACTTTGTCATCCATGCAGCAAAGAGGCGTGCCGCTGGAATTGATGCGCTGTGCCAGAGGGCCACGGGTAACATAGGGCGCTTTTTCATCCTTGGTGTTGAAGCGCCAGCTGCGCTTCCAGTCGCGCTCGTCCCAGAGGTAGCGTTTGGGGCTGGACATGCCGGTAGTGCCCTTTTCACAGCGCGAAAGGGTTGCAAGCCTTGCGGCTTCTGGCCCGATGCGTACTGGCGAAGGCCAGGCAAAGGCTGGCGTGCGCCGCCCGGAACGCAAGCTCAAGGAATCATTGCCGAAACGGATTTCAGAAAATTCAACGCGGGTCTCAAAGGGGTCGGTATAGACTTTCTCCGGCTCGTCCATGTCGCGAAGCTGGAGCAGGTAGCTGTCATTGAGATTGGTGGCGCTTTGGGTATGTGTCTCAACCAGGATGCCTGTGGTGCGCGAATTGCCAATGTCGAGGACAAGATCCACATCCACGCAGCCGGAACTGTCCGGCCTTACCACATAGACTTCGGCCTGATTGCTTGTGGCATTGATCACCTCAAGGAGAACAAGATAACTGGCCAGGTGCTGAAAACGCAGTTCATCATCGTCATTCTGGCGGCGAGGCTGGTTGCGCTGCCAGTTGAGCCAGATTTCGCGCAGCCATTCTTCAACCCAGGGCAGATCCATGAACCAGGCATTGTCGCGAAAACGCCAGGCCAGGCGGAAATGGGCATTGGCGTCCACATCGTCCTGGCAAAGCGCTGAATATTGCTTGTCTGCGTGATTTTTTTCTTCCACCTGCATGTCAAAAGCCAGAACCAGGCGCAGACGATTTTCCGCATCAAGGATCAGACGTCCGCGCGCCCAGTTGGACGGCCCATATTCAAAGCGGCAGTCATCTGTGCCGGGCCAGTTCTGTTCGCGCGTGCGCAGATAAGGCAAGGGCAGCCACTGCCCGAGCCAGGGGGCAAGACATTTCTCCCCCTTAATATCATAGGCATTGAAGCCAGGTTCGCGGCTTGAATCCATCTCATCCACAAAGTCGCCATCCTCGTTTTTGCGGAAAGCGTGCAGTTGGACGCGCTCTGAGCCAGGATGCTCCGGGATTTCTTCAAAAGTATATTGAATGTTTTTCAGAAGCGTCTGCTCTGCGGCAAAGTCCAGCAGTTGCGGACAGCCACCTGGGATCAGGCTTATGGGATTTTTGTAACGCGGCAAGTCAAACACGCTCTACCTCCCGCAGGCTTCTACGCGGACAAAGGGGATTTCATAAGACTGGCGTCCGCCCTGGGCGTCTTTGAATACCCAGGTGCAGGGGCTTTTGGGGCCGGTTTTTTTGCAGATCATTTCGGCTTGCCCCCATTTTGCGCCATCACTGCACGCAGCGCCCTCGGAGATAATTGTCAGTACGCCGTTTTTGCTCAGGTTTGCCTTGGATGCCCCGATGCACTTCCTGCCGCCAATGGAATCAATTACGCGCCGCTTGCCGCTTCCGCCATTGACATCAAAGCAGAAACATTCCTTGACAATGCGCTTGCTGTAGTATTCTGGCCGTGTGCCCTGCCAGCAGCCCTCAAGAAAATCCAGATTGCCGCTTGCCGCCGCTTCAGGGGGAATTTGCAGTTCTTCACCCAGGGCTGGTTTTTTGTTTTTTTGCGCCAGCGGTTTTTCTGGCGCTTTTTTGCCTGGCGCGGCTTTTTCCTCGGCCTTTTTTTCAGCCTTGGGCAGAGTTTTTTCCGGGGGAATATTCTTGCCTTTCTGGGTTTCAGGTTTTTTTTCGGGGGCGGGCTTTTCCCTTGATTCTCCTGGCACAGTGCTTAGGGGAATTAACTCTGCAAGGCTAAGCTGGCTTTCGGGCACAACAACCTGCGGCCTCACCTGAGTCTTTGGCTTTTCTTGCAAGGAGATGTCTGGCGCCTGCGGCTTTGGCTGCTGTTGCTCCTGGGGGATGTTTTTGCCAAATTCAGAAATTTCAGCCTTGTTTTCAGGACTTGGCTTTTGCGCCGCGTTATCCGGCATAATTTTTGGTGTCTCGCCAATGCGGGGCGCTTCCTGGCCTTCCTTCTCCGCTCTTGCTTCCTCCGGGCCAAGAATTATTGCTGGCGCTGTGCCTTGAGCCTGGCCATTTTCATCGAGAATAAAGCCCTCAGGGCTTAGGTTTAGGCCGAGTTCGGTTTTCAGGCTTCCGCCAGGCAGATATTCAATGATCCGCGTTTCGCGGCCATCAGGCAGGCGCACCAGTGCCCCGGGCGCGAAGATTCTCGCTCTCTGGACGCTTTTGGGAATGTTGGTCAGCTGATCTTCAACTGCGCGGCAGGGGAAAGGGGCGCTCAATACAAGAAACAGAATGATGAAGAAGAAGGTGCGCATAGTTTCCTTGGTCTTTTGCCTGCTTTAATCAAGTTTCTTGAAATCGGCGTCCCATCTTGTGCCATCGTTGTTTACGCCCACACATTCGGAGACATTATTTTCAAGCCTTCTGCACTCAATATTCACAGGCAGATAATTTTTGCCCGATTTTTTGCATTGCTGCTTGTCCAGCGCAATGTGCAGAACCCCGTTTTTGAAGTCTGTTCTGGCCTTGCCCGTGCATTGGTCATTGCTCTCGAAGACAGTGCCCTGACCTTCGCCTGTCCTGTCAAAAGCAAATTCAAAGGCCACAGCCTCCCCTGTGCGCTGGTTGGCTAGCCCGGTTTCACAGCGCCAGCGCCCCTCGAGAAACGAAGTGTCACTGGCGTTTTTGGGAATTTGCAACTGCTCTGGCTTGGCCGATTTTGGCGCATAAGCCTTGCCTGGGCATTGCGCCGCCAGACTGTTGGCCCTTGCAAGCAAGTCGGCATATTTGCCATTGGCCTGATCAATTTCCAGGGCAAGACTGGGAACATTCAGAAAATTGGGGAAAGTCCATAATGTCTTGCCGCTCAATGCCGGAAGGCCGCCAAAGCCTGAGAATAAAAGCAGGATTAGCAGGGCAAGGCCAAAGAGGGGGAGCAGCCAGGCCAACAGCCCAAGGCAGCCATAACTGCCCATACAGCCTGGCGCGGCAATGCAGCCAGAGCGCTTTGCAGGCTCGGGTGCAGGCGGCTCAGAAGGAGCTTGCGCACTTTGTGGAGGCTCGGGGGGAGGGGCTGAAACGGGCTTGGCGATGGGCGCAATGCGCGTGAGCTTTTGGGCTTCCACGCCTGGAGTGCCCGGCCCAAAGCCCCAGGCAGTGAATACAGGCTGGCCGCCAATAACAAAGATTGATCCATCATCAGGGTAGCTTAAGGCAAGCGCGAGTATTCTGCCACGGGTAAACTTGAGCGGATCGCCATTATGGATCAGTTCATCAGCGTAACGCTCAATCTCCGCGCCCATCTGCCCCAAGCGCAGGCGAATCCTATTCTGTTCTTCTTCGGGGAGAGCCTCAAGTTTTTGGGGCAGGCCCTGCACCGGGCTGTACCAGTCGATCTGATCTCCGTTCTCTGCTGGTTTAGCAAAGAGCAGAACAAACTGATCGCCAAATTTTCGCCCCAGCATATCGCGGATTTGCTCATAGCAGCTTGAGGCCGTAATGCCCTGAAAGGCCAGTGCGTGGATGCTTTCCTTGGGGGTGCTGGTAATGAATGTATAGCTCATTCTTTCCTCGCGCTGGAGGGGCTTGCCTCGCCCATGAGCGGCTTCAGCCCTGCTGATTCAAGAAATTTTCGCAGGTCAGCGGAAGCAAGGGCGATAGATGCCTGGCGGTAACTATCATCATCAATGGTGATCATTGTGTTGATGCCTACAACCTCACCCTTGGCGTTGAGCAATGGGCCGCCGCTGTTCCCTGGTGAAATGGGCGCGGTATGGATAATCAGCGGCGGATTGCGCTCAAGGATGGCGCTGACCACTCCTTCGCTGTAGGAAAGCTCCGGCCTTGCGGACAAATCCTCACCCGAGAGCAGGCGGCCATAGCTGGGATCATTCTTGCCAATCACATCCGGGAAGCCCCAGGCGCCCACTTTGTCCGTGCGTTTGACGCTTTTGGCAAGAGGCAGAACTGTCACCGCCGATTTTTCAGGAAGCTGCACATCAAGCAGGGCATAATCCCTGTCACGATCCTTGCTTATGGCCAGGATGCGTCCAAAAACAGGCGCGGAAAGGTACTTGCTTGTGACCAGAATTTTGCCGCTGGCATTTTCAACAACATGGCGGTTGGTGAGGATTTTTCCTGGCGCGACAAAAAAACCGCTGCCTGTAGAAAGCTGGCCCTTGGCATTGGCGCTGGCCAGAAATACACAGGCCGACTCAATGTCATCAGGGCCGCTGGCTTTTGCGCTTGCGGATGTCTGCCCTGTTTCAGCTTTTTCGGGGCTTTTATTTTCCTGCGCTTTGGGTTCTGCCACCGGGCCTCGCTGCTCCTCAGGAGCATTTTTCTGGCTACTTTCAGCCGCTGGTGTGGGCAAAAAAAGCAGTGGCCCAAGCTTTTGCAAGCCATCTCTTGCCGCACAGGGGTCAAGGCCGAGCAGGGCCTCAAGTTCGGCGCTTGATTTATTGATGGCTTCCAATTTTTTTAGACTATCTGCCTGACCCAATAGCCGGGACTGGTATTGGCCGTAAAGTTGCCAGCACAAAAAACCCGCGCCCAGGAGGAGCAGGAGGCCAAGAATTATCGGCAACCAGGGCAGGGCGCGGAGATTTGTTTTCTTTGTCATTGCTGTTTAAGCCCGAATGTCACCAAGGTTGCCCATGATTGCATTGATCTCCTCATTCTGGCGTGAGCTAAGCATAGTCGCTTCCTCTTTTTCGCGGTCAAGGGCGCTGGCTTTCACAAGCATATTTTGCTTTTTCGCCCTGGCTGCGCTGATCTGGCTGTCATTTTGCTTTCGCTTGGGGGCGCTTGTGGCATTGAGCTTGCGTGGGCTGTTGAGGGCCTGTTCTTCCTGCACCAGGGCCTGCTCATACTGCTGTTCCAGATTGCGGCTTTCATTGGCAGTATTGCCGAGGAGCGCAATGGCCTCCTCCCGCCCGGAGGCGATTTCGGCATAACGCGCCCTTGCGGCCTCGCGGCTGATGCTGCGTGACTTGATTGCGGAAATTAGGGCGTCAAACTGGCGGTTATAGCATTGCAGGGCATTTCGTGCTGCTGCGCTCTGGATGTCCAGCTTGGAAATATCGCCGTCTATGTCTTCAAGATAGCTTGCCAGGCGGCGGTTATCATCGGCTTCGCGTTGCTTGCTGGCATAGATATTGCCCATGACGCCCCCGGCCACTGCCCCGCTGGCAGCGCCAATGGCCGCGCCCTGCCATTTGCCGCCGCTGGCCAGAAGGCCCAGAAGCGCACCGCCAATGGCGCCGATGGCCGCGCCGCCCGCTGTGCCTTTGGTCACATCATGCTCGCGCACTCGCAAGTCCTTGATGGGTTGGTAACATGCGGGATAATAGTTGACCGTGGTTTTTTGCTCGCCGTATTTGCTTGCGCAACCGCAAAGAACGAAGGAGAATATCATCAGCATGGCCAGTGAGCGGCGCATCACAACCTCCGTGGATTCGTGAATTATTGGTGTTCTTCACCAAATTTACCGATAGTATTTTTTTTTTCAAGTGGCGAGGATTCAGCTTTGCCTTTCGCTGTGGCTTGCCCCCTACTGCCATAGGGCGTAATGATGAAGCCGTCATTGAATACGGAGTGAATATGCAGATGCGCCTTTCAAAATCCATTGTTGGCCAGGACGAAGTTGATGCAGTGGCCAGGGTTATCCTTGAGGATGGCTATCTGGGAATGGGCGCGGAGACGCGCCATTTTGAGGAAGATTTGGCCAGATACCTTGGTGTACAGCCCTGGCAGTGCATAAGTGTCAATTCTGGCACTGCGGCGCTGCATCTGGCGGTGCAGGTTGCGCGGGAGCAATGCGCACGTGAGCTGGACGGCCAGCCAGAAGTCATTGTGCCATCGCTGACTTTTGTCGCCAGCTTTCAGGCAATCACAGCAGCCGGATGCAAGCCTGTGCCCTGCGATGTTCTGCTTGAGACTGGGACCATTGATCTTGCTGATGCCGGGCGCAGATTAAGCCCGCGCTGCATTGCGCTTATGCCTGTGGATTACGCAAGCAACCCCTGGCATCTCAATGAAGTCTATGCCTTTGCGGCCAGGCATAATTTGCGCGTGGTTGAAGATGCCGCCCATGCCTTTGGCTGCTGCCATCATGGGCGTAAAATCGGCTCTTTTGGCGATTTGGTCTGCTTCAGCTTTGACGGCATAAAAAATATCACCTGCGGCGAAGGCGGCTTGTTGGTAGCCTTTGAGCGCGAGGCCGCAGAGCTTGCGGCTGACGCCCGCCTGCTTGGCGTAGCCGGAGACACTGCCAAACGCTTTGCCGGAGCGCGTTCATGGGATGCGGATGTGCCGCGTCAGGGCTGGCGCTATCATTTAAGCAATATTATGGCGGCCATAGGCCGCTGCCAGCTTGAACGCCTGGAAAATGAATTTATTCCTGCCAGACAGCGCCTTGGGCAAATTTACCGCGAAAGGCTTCAAGGCTTGGCTGATCTGGCGCTTTTTAGCCAGGATCCGGAGGATTATATTGTGCCGCACATTATGCCTGTGCGCATCCTGAACGGGCGCAAGCAGGCTGTTGTGGCAGCACTTGAAAAGGCGCAGATTCCAACGGGCCTGCATTACAAGCCCAACCACCTGCACAGCTTTTTCCGGGCGTCCAGGTCAGGACTACCCAACTGTGAGCGCCTCTTTGGCGAGCTTGTGACGCTTCCCCTGCATCCTGGCCTCGCTGAATCTGATTTGGATTTAATTTGCAGCACTTTGGAAAAGGCTTTGGCTTAAAATGGAACATCCCAAAAAAGATAGCGTCCTTGCGCCGGACTCTGCCTTGCCTGAACTTAAGGCCGCGCCATTTCTGGCCCTGGTTGTCCCCTGTTATAACGAGGAGGCAATTCTTCCGCATACCATTGCGGCGTTGGCGAAGCTTCTAGCGGATTGCAAAGAACGCGGCTTGATAAATGGGCGGAGTTTTGCGCTGTATGTGGATGACGGAAGCAAGGACGCAACCTGGCAAATCCTGGAGAGCAGGCATCAGGTTGATCCCTTCGTTAAGGGAGTCAAGTTTGCGGCCAATGCCGGGCATCAGAATGCTGTCTGGGCAGGCATGGCCACTGCCCGTGACCTGGGGGTGGATTGCGTGATCAGCCTGGATGCCGATCTCCAGGACGATATTGCTGTCATCCCACAGATGCTTGCTTGCTATGCCGAGGGGGCGGAGATTGTTTTTGGCGTGCGTTCAAGCCGGGGGGAAGACAGTTTTTTCAAGCGGCATACGGCGCATCTTTTTTATGCCCTGATGCGTTTTTTGAAGATCCGCATGATCCCTGAGCATGCCGATTTTCGGCTTGTGGCCCGCGCCCCGCTTGAAGCTCTGCGCGCTTATGGCGAACAGACCCTTTTTTTGCGCGGGCTTTTTCCCATTCTGGGCTTTAAGACAGCCCGGGTTTATTACGAAAGGCTTTCGCGCAAGGCCGGCGAGACAAAGTATCCCCTGCGCAAAATGCTTTCGTTTGCCTGGCGGGGAATAAGCTCTTGCTCGGCCGCGCCCTTGCGCATATCAGGGATGCTGGGCTTGCTGTGCATGCTTGTGGCCCTGCTTTTCTGCATTGTCTCACTCTGCAAATATATCTCAGGGGAGACCGTCCAGGGCTGGACATCCCTGATTATAGTGATCCTGCTTCTTGGCTCGGTACAGCTAATCTGCCTTGCTGTAATTGGCGAATATATCGCCAAAATTTTCGATGAAGTACGCGCAAGGCCGCGCTATATTGTGGAAAAAACTCTTTAGGGATCAAAATTGGCTTTAAGACTGCCCTTTCCAGCCCTTGGCGAAGGGCTGAAAATCTTTATGGAAAAGCGCTGGCTGCGTTTTTTGTTTGTCGGCGCTTTGGCCACTGTGGTCTATTTTGTCTTCGGGCTGCTTTTTGTGCAGGTTTTGTGTCTGCCGCTTTTGTTTGGCAATGCTCTGGCTTTTGCTTTGGGCTTCATAGTCTCCTACCTGGGCCATACTTTCTTTACCTTTGAGGCTAAGGACAAACATGCGCGGATGCTCCCGCGCTTTGCGGCCACCCAGGCCTTTGGCCTTTTGCTTAACTCCGCATTAGTCTGGCTGATTGTGCGCCTTGGCGCGGCTTATGAATTGGCAATGCTTGTAGCAACTGCGCTTGTGCCTGTAGCCGTATATCTGATCTGCAAATACTGGGTTTTCCGCAAGCGGGAGACTGGCTAGGTGCAAGATGGAAAAAGCGCGTGTATCGGTAATTATGAACTGCTTCAATGGCGAGAGGGATCTGGCTGCTGCCCTGGAATCCGTCAGCAGGCAGACCTTTACTGATTTTGAGATCATTTTTTGGGATAATTGCTCTACAGATCAAAGCGCGGACATCGCCAGGGTAAGCGATCGCCGCCTGCGTTATTTCAGGGCCGAGAGCAAGACACCGTTGGGCGAAGCCCGCAATCTGGCTTTGAGCCAGGCTACTGGGGACTATCTGGCCTTTCTGGACTGTGATGACCTGTGGCGTCCTGATAAGCTTGCCAGGCAAGTTGCCCTTTTTGAGTCCAATCCGCGCCTTGGCCTGGTTTGCACGGACACAGAAATCTTTGACGGCAAGCGCGTGCTGGCGCGGGTTTTTTCTCGCGCTACGCCTGAACGCGGCCAGGTTTTTGCAGGGCTTTTGCAGCGCCAGTGGATCTCAATGTCATCGGCAATGCTCAGCCGCAAGGCACTTGAAAGTGTGGCCGAAGCTCCAGGGGTATTTTTTGATCCCAGGCTTTGTCTCTGCGAGGAGGCAGACCTTTTTTACCGCATCGCCCATGACTGGGAACTGGATTATATTCCTGAAGCCCTGACTGTCTGGCGCGTGCATGGCAAAAACAGCACCTTTCGCCATTTTGGCAATTTTGCTGCAGAAACCAGGCTGATTCTCGAAAAACAGTGTAGACTGTACCCGGACTTTGAAGCCAAACATGCAGGGCTTGCCGCCATGCTCAGGCGTCGGGCAAATTTTCAGGAGGCTGTTGCCCTCTGGCGTGACGGAAAGGGCCATGAGGCCCGCGCCCTGATTCCAGGCTGGGCCGAATCATCTGCAAAGGAGCGTCTTTTCCGCCTCGCATCCTATCTGCCAGGTGTTTGCTTTGATCTGGCGGCCCGCTGCTATTTTGCCCTGCCCAAAAATTTCAGGCATTGAGCTAGGTTCATAACCGTTGCGCAACCACTCTCCACGCAGAAGATATGAAGTTCCTTGGATCGAGCAGATCAGTAGTTTGTTCCAGTTCCATGGAACACAGCTTCCATTTTTCAGGCGGAAGCTTGTCCTGAATATCTGATGCGGAATAGAAACTCATATCAATACCATCACCAAGGCCATAATAGTCAATCGGAGCAGTTTTTAATATCCGCCGTTCACCGTCAGCCGTTGGGAGGCTCAAAGCCCAGGAGTGTCTGTCACTATAAGGCGTGAAGAAAAATTTGCCTCCCGGGCGCAATTTTGAATGGATATCGTTGATTACATTTTCACATTCTTCGTGGGAGATATAGACCAGAGCGCCAGATTCCATCACCGCGTCAAAAGGCCCGGCAAATGGAATATGGCTAAAATCTGCGACCGCAAAATTGCCTTTGAGATTATGCTTTGCAAAAAGGGCATTACAGCAATCAATGGCTTGAGCGCTGATGTCTATGCCATAGATTCTTATGTCCAATTCTGCAAATAAAAGTGCGCTTGCGCCAGAGCCGCAACCCAATTCCAGGATGGAAATTTCAGGGAATGTATTTTTTGCAAAATTCTTAAATACAAATTGGATTAAACTTGCCGTGGGCGCGACAGTTAATTGCCCTTTATGTTTATGTACTGTGTTCCAAGTTCTCTCTCTCTCTCTCTCTCTCTCTCTCTTGCATTCGGGCCTCCAATTAAATTTCTGCCTTAGCGCTTAAAAATTAACCGGGCTGTCATCAATGGCCAGGGCCAGTTCGCGCAGGGCCGCAAGGCTCTCCTGGGCGTCTTTTTCTGAGAGCGTATGCAGGGCAAAACCCGCATGGACAATCAAATAATCGCCAAGCTTGGGCGGCTCTGGCAAAAGCGTGGTGGAGGCGTTGAGAAAGGTGTTGCTTTCTCCAACCTGCACCCTGGCCGTATCTTCAGACTGGATTTCAACGACTTTGGCCGGAATGGCAAGGCACATGGCTTTCCTCAAATAATTTGCCGCAAGGCGCAGTGTAAAAAGGCGGAGTCACTGACTCCGCCTTGGGTCTCATTTTAGGCAGAACGTTTGGACATTTATGCCGAATCTAAGCAATAGTTCTGCTCTGTCAATGGCTTGCTTTGTCATTCTTTTTTTTGCCGCAAAAAAGCACAATATTCCAGTACAGAACATAGAGGGGCAATACCACGATCATCATGATATAGGCCCAGTTCTTGGTGTACAGGAAGTAGTTATAAAAAGTTGGGAATTCCATGTTGTCCTCCAGGAAATCGGCCTAGTGTTCCTCGCCCTTGAAATCGGGATGCTCATACAGCACCGGCATATTGTAAACAATGAAGCGGTAGGCTGTTACGATCAGCGTAACTACGAAGATCGAGATGCAGATTTCCCAGATACTTGGGAAATAGCGCAGTTCCGAGGGCAGTTGCCAGTTGAAGGCGATCATTGAGACATTGAAACGGTTAATGACAATGCCAAGAACCGTGATTACCGATGCGCCCCGGCAAAGGCTGACATTGCCTGTATTGGCGCCCCTGGCATAGAGCAGGGCCGGAAGCAGGACAAAGCCCAGCATCTCCACACACCACCAAGCCCCGTAGCCGCTAAAGACTAGAGGCAGGTTGGCCTGAACCAGCACATCAATGAGCTTGAGCATGAAATAGGCAAAAAGGATGAATGACGCCGCTCTGGAAAAGGCCAGCACAACGCCGTCTGCCTCGCTCAAGTGGGTTTTGTCCATATAGGCGTGGACGCCCTTGTGCGCGAACATTCCCTCAAAGATGACCATTGACGCGCCTGCGGCCATGGAGCTTACAAAGAAGAACATGGGCATAAAGGGCGAATACCAGAGGGGATGCAGTTTCTCCGGCGCGATCAGATAGAGTGAGCCAAGAGAGGACTGGTGCAGGGTTGAAAGCGTCACGCCAAAAATGGTCAGGAGAATGGTTACGCGGATCACCAGCTTGCGGATTCCAAGCAACCAGGGGAATTTCTGTGCCAGCCACTCCATTGGCGCCACAGAGAATTCCACAAAAAGCACGGTGAGATAGGTTGCCACGCACAGGCCCACTTCAAAGAGTACAGAGGTTGTGCCTGGGAAGAAGAACATAAATGGCAGGCGGATCGGGCGGCCAAGATCGTAAAGCAGGGCGACGACAACAAAGGCATAGCCCAGAAAGGCCGTGGTCACTGCTGGCCTTACCGCCGAGTGAAAATGTTTCATGCCCATGACATAACAGGCCACGGTGGTGAAGTAGCCGCCAGCCGCGAGGCAGACTCCGCAAAGGAGATCAAAGCCGATCCAAAGCCCCCAGGGTTGGTAGTCGTCAAGATTGGTTACCGAGCCTATGCCGCAGGTGAAGCGGATCACCGTGATCACAAGGCCAACTGCCAGAATGATCCAGGTGATGATGTTGCCTGGGGTGCGGCTAAGGAGCGGCTCAAGATTAAAGAGCTTGTCCTTGGTTGGAATAATGATGCCCTGGCTTTCCATCTATTTGTCCTCCCCGTGGGCGGCATTGCGCACATCTGCGGCTGCCTGCTCGCGAGCCTCGTTCACGGCGGCGCGCAAACGCGCTGCGGCATCGGCTCCCTCGCTTTGCTCAATTTTGCTCACAGCAGCTTCAAAAGCCGCATCCATTTCAGCGCGCGCCTGGGCTACGGCTGCATTTTCCTGCGCCTGGGCGCGGGCTTCCCTGCGTTTAGTCATGGCATAAGCGCCGCCAAAAAGCACAGGCCAGAAAGCCACAATCATCGGCACTGCGCCCAATGCGCCATAGGTCAGTTCAGCCATGGGCTGATTTCCTAGGCCGGTCTGCATGCCAAGCTGCTTGAATGAACTTGCGTTGGCTTCCAGATCATCAAGAGGACCTGCTGTCGCTCCGGCCGCTGGCGCAAGCACCATCCAGGCCGTTCCGCCGGCATCCTGCTCCCCGTAAACATAGTTGACATAGACGCCCGGGTTTTCCTTCATCCTCGCCCGTGCAACCTTGATCAGATCACTGCGGCGACCAAAAGTCAGTGCGTCCATGGGGCAAGCTTCAACACAACCCGGGAGCAAGCCTTCCTTGAGCCGTTCCTCGCAGAAGTTGCATTTTTGCACCAGGGGATCCCAGGCGCGGTCATACTGGAAGCCAGGAATATTGAACGGGCAGGCAACCATGCAATAGCGGCAACCAACGCACTGGCTGCCATCATAGGTTACTGAGCCGTCTGGGTTCTTGGTATAACACTTGGTAAAACAGGCCGCCGCGCAGGCCGGATCATTGCAATGGAAGCACTGGAGCTTGCGGAAAAAAGGCTTGCCATTGACTTCATATTTGTTGACTACAGTCCAGGCATAGGCTGTGGTGCGGCGTTTTTTTGCCGTCACCGCAAGATCCGTGAATGGCTTTTCCGGCTTGGGCAGGTGGTGAATCTTGTTGCAGGCCGCTTCGCAACGGCGGCAGCCAATACAGCGCACGGTGTCGTGCAGGACGCCAAAGCTGTTTTCGTAGTAGGGGAAAGCATGCGCTCCGGCCTTGGCTACCTGGGCCGTGGGCAACGCGGAAAGAACACCGGCGCTACCTAGAATGGTGAGAAATTTTCTGCGGTTCATCAATGCCCCCTAATTGGCCTTGGCCGCAACTTTCGCGGTGTTTGGCTTGTGGCAGGTGCTACAGTCGGTGGGACGCGGCCTGGCCACCTTCATGTCCGTGTGGCAACTCATGCATTGCAGGTGATAGGCGGCCATCAGCGAGGGCATCTGCGGGGTTTGCGGATTTATGTTCTTGCTGTGGCAGCTTGAGCACTTGGGCGGGGTAGGCGATGCTGGGCTTCTGTGATGACAGGTGACACAGAGGGTCGCAGGCTGGACGGCATGGAAAGCCCCGGCCAGCTTGTTGGCCTGAATCTTCTCCATCAAGACCGCGACATGATGGCGGTGATTGAATACGCTTGGCGCATACTCGCCCTTTAGCGAATCAATGACAACCTTGTAAGGTGCGAGCATTGTCGTCCAGTACTCGGCCTGTTTGCGCCCCTCTGCTGTGGACTCAGCCAGTGCTTCGTTCTGCTGCTCGGGGAGCTTGTTCTGAATGCCTTCCTGGATTTGCGCGGGGCTAATGGATGGAGTGATCTGATGGCAAGTGGCACACCACTGGGTGTTTTTCTTGGCGTTGCGCACAAGGCTTGTATGGCAGCCAGCACATTCGCGCTGTTTAAGCTCCTGGTTATGACAGCTCATACAGCTTACAGGTGTGGGTTTATCCTTGCGCGGGGCGATCTTTTCCGTATGCATGGCTTGCTTGATCGTCACAAAATTGCCCTCGGCCTTGCCCTCCATAGTATGGCAGGTGGTACAGGCCACAGGATCACCCGTGTGGTGGCAGAGGACGCAGTCTTTTTTGTTTTCTTTGGCCCATTTTTCATGGATGACATGATTATAGGCTACCGGCGCCATGCCTGCGCCAAAGGGGTTGGGCTTTTCGCCCACCGGGAAGATGACGATGGCCGATGGAGCGCCGCTTTCCGTAGGCTCCAGGGCTGCTTCGGCCAGCCCGCTGAAAGCAGGCAGGCCCAGAAAAGCTGTGGCCGCCAGCAAAAGCAAAGTTCTGACTTTCCTCATATCTTGTCCTTTTGCAAACAGAAAGCCCAAAAGCCCGCCTCGTGGATTTGGCACAATGCCTGGCAATCCATTCTTGCGGATACCCCGCAAAGAGGGTGATTCCCGTCCATGCTAGACCGCGCCAAGACTTACGTCAAGATGATTGCACATTCTTCTTGTTTAAGTCCCAATGGCTTTGCCAATCATTCTGCGAAAACGCAAAAAAAGGTGGTCGCTGTCGTGCGGCCCTGCTGCTGCTTCAGGATGATACTGGAGGCTCATTATCGGGAGCTTTTTGTGCCGAAGCCCCTCGTTGGTGTGGTCATTCAGATTGATGTGCGTTGCCTCCAGATCCTCCACGCCATCAATAAGGACATGAAAACCGTGATTCTGGGAGGAGATTTCAATACGCCCGGTTGCGAGATCCTTGACAGGATGATTGCAGCCATGGTGGCCGAATTTGAGCTTGTCTGTGCGAGCGCCCAGGGCCTGGGCGATAAGCTGGTGTCCGAGGCATATCCCGGTAACAGGGTATTCGCGCATCAATTCGCCAATGATTGCTGTCTCCTCCAGCAAGGCAGCGGGATCCCCCGGCCCATTGGATAAAAAGACAGCCTTGGCTCCGCTTGCGCGCGCAGCCTGTGGGGAAAAATTGGCGGGCACAGCCAGAGGCTCAAAGCCTGCCGCCACAAGATGCCGCAGGATATTCCACTTGATGCCATAATCATAAACCAGAAGCGGAAGTCCTGCGCCTTCCCAGGAAGCCTGGCCATCCTGGCCAAAGCTGGCAGTTTTGAGCGCATTGTCGCGCCAGAAATAAGGTGCTTTTGCGCTAACCTTGCTTACCAGATTCTGGCCGGACATTTTCGGGAGGCCCAGGGCTTTTTCGCGCAGGCTCTCTGGCTCAAGATCGCTTGTGGAAATCATTCCGCGCATTGCGCCGTTGATTCTGATGTGCCTGGTCAGGGCGCGGGTGTCTAGCCCCTCAATGCAGGGCTTGCCATGTTTGGCCAGAAAATCAGGCAGGCTCATTTCCGAGCGCCAGTTGGATGGGATGCGGCAACATTCCTTGACCAGCAGGGCATTGGCGTGAATTGCGCCGGATTCCATATCCGCGTGACATATTCCGTAATTGCCAATGAGCGGCCAGGTCATGCAGACCATTTGCCCGGTATAGGATGGGTCGCTCAATACTTCCTGATAGCCGGTCATGCCTGTGGTAAAGATAACTTCGCCGCCGGTTTCCACTTCGCCGTTTACCGAACGGCCCTCAAGGCTAAAGCCATCTTCAAGGGTGAGGATCGCTTTCATTTAGGCGCTGGCCTCCCTGGCGTAATAATCCTGCAAGGTTTCAACATGGATCTCATCGCGCATGGAGCCAATGGCTGTGGCTGTGGCCTTGGCTGCGGCAATGGTCGTGCAGTAGGGCACTTTGTAGGTTAAGGCGGCACGCCTGATGGCCTTGGAATCCTTGGCGGTGTGCTTGCCGGAAGCTGTGTTGATCACCAGATCAACTTTGTGGTTGATTATCAGATCCACAATATTCGGGCGGCCTTCGTAAACCTTGCGCACTTCTTCCACTTCAAGGCCAGCTTCGCGCAAAATTTGTGCTGTTCCCCGTGTTGCCAGGAGGTGAAAGCCCAGGTCTGCAAACATTTTCGCCACTTGGGCCACATAGGGCTTGTCGCGGACATTGACCGAAAGAAAAACAGTGCCCTCTTTTGGCGGGCGCTGGCCTGCTGCAAGCTGGCTCTTGTAAAAGGCTTCGGCAAAATCGCGGCCCATGCCCATAACTTCACCTGTGGAATGCATTTCCGGCCCAAGGATTACATCCACGCCAGGGAAGCGCCCAAAGGGCATTACCGCTTCTTTCACTGAGGTAAAGCCCCCGCGGCGCATGGCCCAGGGATCAAGTTCATCGAGGCTCTTGCCTAGCATGACCTTGGTTGCAAGATAGGGGAGGGGTACGCCGGTTGCCTTGGAGACAAAGGGTGCTGTGCGTGATGCGCGGGGATTGACCTCAAGGATGTAGATTTGCTCATCCTTGATGGCAAACTGGATATTCATCAGGCCCACAACCTTTAGCTCACGCGCAAGTGCTTCAGTCTGGTCGGCAATTTTAGCAATAAGGTCATAAGAAAGTGAAAAAGCGGGCAGAACGCAGGCTGAATCGCCGGAATGGATGCCAGCTTCCTCGATATGCTCCATGATCCCGCCAATATAGACTTCCTTGCCGTCCGAAAGGGCATCTACATCCACTTCAATGGCGTGTTCAAGGAATTTGTCGATCAGGATGGGATGTTCCGGCTTTTGCGGCACCTGTTCGCGGAAGTAGTCGCAAAGCTCTTCCTTGTCATAAACCACGGCCATGGCGCGGCCACCAAGCACATAGCTTGGACGAACCACAACCGGGTATGTGATCCGCTCGGCCACTTCCAGAGCCTGTTCAAGATCACTGGCAGTGCCGTTGGGCGGCTGGAGCAGGCCAAGTTTGGCAATAAGGGCCTGAAAGCGCTCGCGATCCTCAGCGCGGTCTATGGCGTCAGGGGATGTGCCGAGAATGGGCACGCCAGCCCGCATCAAAGGCACAGCTAGATTCAGCGGTGTCTGGCCGCCAAACTGAACGATGACGCCCTCCGGCTTTTCTTTCTCCACAATATTCATCACATCCTCAAAGCTTAATGGCTCAAAATAGAGCCTGTCGGAAGTGTCATAGTCTGTGGAGACAGTCTCGGGGTTGGAATTGACCATGATCGCCATGATCCCGCTGTCACGCAAGGCAAAGGAAGCATGGCAGCAGCAATAGTCAAACTCAATGCCCTGTCCGATGCGGTTTGGGCCGCCTCCCAGAATCAGCACCTTGCGCCTGGGCAGGACTTCCAGTTCATCCCCATGCTCATAGGTTGAGTAGTAATAGGGGGTATAGGCTTCAAATTCCGCAGCGCAGGTGTCAACCAGATAATAGGTTGGCAGGATCTTCATTTCCTTGCGCAGGCGGCGGATGTCGGATTCGGGTCGTTTCCACATTTCCGCAAGCTGACGGTCAGAAAAACCGAATTCCTTGGCCTTGCGCAATACTTCGACCATGCGTGGATTGGCGGCGGTCATGTCGTTGGCAAGGCCAAAATCGCGGATCTCGCGCTCCATATCGACAATCTCGCGCAACTGGCGTACAAACCAGGGGTCAATGGCTGAGGCAGAGAAGATTTCTTCGTCGCTGAAGCCAGCAAGCAAAGCCTGGCGGATGGCGAAAATGCGCCGCGAATTGGGCCTGCGCAAATTTTCCAGGATCACATCTTTTGGCGGCAGTTCGGAACGAAATTGCGAGCCAAGGCCGGGCGCGCCGATTTCCATGCTCCTAAGCCCCTTCTGCAGGGCCTCCTTGAACGTGCGGCCAATGCTCATGGCCTCGCCCACGCTTTTCATGGATGTGGTCAATTCATCCTTTGCTCCGGGGAATTTTTCAAAGGTGAAGCGCGGCACTTTTAAGACTACATAGTCAATGGCAGGCTCAAAACTGGCCACTGTTTCGCGGGTGATGTCGTTGGCCAGCTCGTCAAGGCTGTAGCCGACAGCCAGCTTGGCCGCGATTTTGGCAATGGGAAAGCCTGTGGCCTTGGAGGCCAGGGCCGAGGAGCGCGAGACTCGTGGATTCATTTCAATGACAAAGAGTTCGCCATTTTCCGGGTTAAGCGCAAACTGGACATTGCTTCCGCCGGTTTCCACGCCAATTTCGCGCATGATTGCAATAGAAGCGTCGCGAATTTTCTGGTATTCCGCATCGGAGAGGGTCTGCACCGGGGCAACGGTGATTGAGTCGCCAGTATGCACGCCCATGGGATCGAAATTCTCAATGGAGCAGATAATTACGCAGTTATCCTTGCGGTCGCGCATCACCTCCATTTCAATTTCTTTCCAGCCAAGCACGCTTTGTTCGATCATCACCTCGCTTGTTGGGCTGGCCGCCAGCCCCCTGGCCGCTACTTCCTCAAGATCAGCTAAATTATAGGCCACGCCGCCCCCTGTACCGCCAAGGGTGAAGGCCGGGCGCACAATCAGCGGGAAGGGCAGGCTTTTGCCTAGGGCGCGAACTTCGTCCATATTGCGAGCAATGCCGCTGGCAGGCATTTTCAGGCCGATATTTGCCATTGCCGCCCGAAAAAGCTCGCGGCTCTCGGCCTTTTCAATTACTTCAGCCCTTGCGCCAATGATTTCAACGCCACATTCTTCTAGCACACCGCTTTTGGCAAGCTCTAGTGCGGCATTGAGCGCAGTCTGGCCGCCAAGGGTTGGCAAAAGGGCGTCAGGGCGCTCCTTGCGGATAATGGCAGCCAGGGTGTCATGCTCCAAAGGCTCAAGGTAGGTGGCATCGGCCATTTGCGGATCGGTCATAATCGTGGCCGGATTGGAGTTTACCAGCACAACCTCGTAGCCTTCTTCCTTGAGGGCCTTGATTGCCTGGGAGCCGGAATAATCGAATTCACAACCCTGGCCGATAATGATCGGGCCTGCGCCAATGACCAGAATTTTGTGCAAATCTTCGCGTTTGGGCATATTACCCCCTCAGTGCGTAAAAAGGCAATTTATAATCTTAATAATAACTTAAAGTCAAGATTTACACGCAGGCAAGGGCGCTTGGAGAAGCAGGCAAGTCAGGATATGCTAAGGCAAAAAAGGAGTGGCAAATGGATATTCTGGCCATCAATGGCAGTGCGCGCAAAAAATGGAATACAGCGACTATCCTGCAAAATGTGCTTGACGGCGCGGCAGAATCGCGCGGCGATGTGCTGACCGAGATGTTTCATCTCTATGACTACGACTATAAGGGCTGCATTGGCTGTCTGGAATGTAAGCGTCTTGGCGGCCCGTCCTATGGGCAATGCGCGGTCAAGGATCAGATTCAGCCGCTTTTGCAGCGGCTTTTGCATGCCGATGCCCTGGTTTTTGGCTCGCCAATATATTTTTCAGATCTCTCAGGGATGATGCGCTCTTTTCTTGAGCGCCTATTCTTCCCCTGCCTGGTCTATGATAAGGATTACTCGTCGATTGCGCCCAAAAAACTCAAGACAGCCTTTGTCTATACCATGAATGTGCCCAAAGACTGGATGAATGAATGGCATTACCCCGAACGCCTGGGCCGGATGCAGGAGTATGCGGAACGGCTTTTCGGCTCTGCCCCAAGGGTGCAGTATGTCTGTGATACCCTGCAGGTGAAGGACTATTCGCGCTACAAGATGGAGCGTTTTTCAGTGGCCGACAAAGAGCGCCAGCGCGAGCTTGAGTTTCCGCTGGATTGCCAGCGTGCCCGCGAACTGGGCGCGGCCTTGGCCGCAGATGTGGCTGGCGAAGCCTAGCCTGGTAATTTTTTCAAGCGCTGTTTTTTATTTGCGTGTCATGCCGAAACCCAAGGGATTTTGGCATGACACGCTATTTTTTTCTATGGCTTAGGACAAAACGCAAGTAAAGTTCGCGCAATTCCTGGCGCGAAAGGCCGAAAAGCCGCGGGAAGCCAAGACAAAGGCCGAGAATTGCTGAGGAATAGATCAGCCCGGAAAGTACAAAACGCGCTAGGGAATCAAGGCCAAGGCCCATTTCAAGGCTGAGCTTGCGGGAAATAAAAGCAAGGCTAAGAAAGGCGCAAAGGCAAAGTACCTGATGCGCAAGATTGCGCCAGAAATCAAAGGGGAGCATCCGCGAGGCCAGCCAGAGGCAGATATTTACCGTTACGCATTGCACTGCAACTGTTTTTATTGCCAGGCCCGTTGCTCCAAGATTTAGTCCAAAGAGTGAGGGGGGAGCCAGTAAAAACCAGGCGGCGCTAAAGCCGTAAACACATTCCAGGGCAGTGATATTGCGCAGGGTGCGTGTGCGCCCGGCGGCATGGAATACAGAGCCGGCAATCTGGCCATAGCCCTGGTGTACGGGATAGAGAGCCATGATTTGCACAGGGAGAATGGCGGCGACAAACTCGCTCCCCCCGAAAATCTCAACCAGGGTTTGCCCTTCGGCCAGGGTGAAGCAGGAAAAATAGGCTGCCAGCGCATAAAGCATGGGCGCAAAGCGCGTGAGCAAGCGGCCAATGCCGTCAAGATCTCTGGCTCCCCAGGCGATGGAAAATTCACGCATCAAAAGTGGCGTCATGGCCGAGACAAACAGAAAGCAGGCCATGCTCACTTTTTGTGAAAGGGCATAAAATCCTTGCTGATGGCTTCCGTCAAACCACTGTAAAAGCCAGCGTTCCGCTGTGAGCATAAAAAAGGAGAGCAATGCCTGAACAAAAAGTGGGTGACTGTAATCGAAAAACTCGCGCTCATAGCTTTTGCGCTGTACTGGCGTAAGTTTAAGCTCAGGCTGAATGTTCCTTGCCTGCCAATGCCTCAGACTGACAAGCCAGTATGCCAGGCCAGTGCTTGCCAAAAGCAGATACTGTTGCGCAAAAAGTGTCCAGATATTCAGGTAGCCGCTAAAAAACAGGGCGCAGAGGACGAGTACGGCGAGAATGGCTAGGGCGCTACGCATTAGTTCTGAAGCAACGGTTGCGCCAAGCGCGTCATTCAGGGAGCGCAAAACACGTCCGGCCCAGGTCAAAAAGGCCCAAAGCGCGGCCAGAGGCGCAAGCCAGAGCGGCACATCGGGCATAAAAAGAGCGCCAATCGGCGCATAGCAAAATAGAGTGGCTATGAGCAGGCCGAACAACCCCACCAGCAGGGCTATGCGCAGATAGAAAGAAGCCAACCCCCATTCGGCCTGCCTGCGCGAAAGCGCATTGTAGAAGCAGGTGGAAGTGCCCATATCCAGAAAGCCAGAAAGCTGCTGGAAGAAATTGGTGGCAAAGCTGAAGTTGCCATACATTGCCGGCCCAAGGGCACGCGGGAGTATGGCTTCCATTGCCAGATAAACCGGCACAGATGCCATATTGGCCAGCAACTTGAATCCATAGCGCCGGGCCAGAGAGGCTGTCTCCGGCCCAGGGCGCGAATTGCTCAAACTGTTGTCCTCAAATTGCGCTATTGGCAGGGCTTTGTCTGGCGCTGAAGCCAGCAAGGGCCAAGCCTATTCGCCAACCTTAGCGGCCTCATGCTCAGCAATGACTTTTTCGGCCACTGGCGGAGGAGCTTCCTCATAGTGGTCAAATTCCATTGTAAAGAAGCCCTGGCCGCCGGTCATGGAGTGCAAATCGCGGGCATAGCGCAAAACTTCGCTCATTGGAACGTGGGCCTTGATTTCCGTAAGGCCGGATTGGGAATCTGAGCCAAGCACCTTGCCGCGGCGCGAGGAAAGATCGCCAATTACATCGCCCATGCTCTCGTCAGGGATGGAGACAGTCAAAAGAACTATCGGCTCAAGCAAAATTGGCTTGAGGCTTTCCATGGCCTTTTTGAAAGCAAGTGATCCCGCAACCTTGAAGGCCATTTCCGAGGAGTCAACGGTATGATAACTGCCATCATAAACCTTGACGCGAAAATCCACCACCTGGCAACCTGCCAGGTAGCCACGGGCGGCAGCTTCCTGAACACCCTTATCAATGGCGGGGATATACTGGCGGGGAATCACGCCGCCCACAATTGCATCTTCAAAAACATAACCTGAGCCGCGCGGGAGTCCTTCCATCTCGATCCAGCAATCGCCAAATTGGCCGCGGCCGCCGGATTGCTTTTTGTGCCGCCCCTGAACCTGGCATTTGCCGCGCACAGTCTCACGATAGGGCACTTTAGGGGTCTTGAGAACAATATCAACCTTGAAACGGCGTTTGGCCTTCTCTACGGAGAGTTCAATATGCAGCTGGCCCATGCCGGAAAGGAGAATGTCGCCGCTTTCCTCGTCACGGCCCAGGCGCAGGGTAATATCTTCATCAAGCAGGCGCTGGATGGCGGCGTAAACTTTGTCTTCCTCGCCCTTTTCCTTTGGGGCAAGGGCATAAGTGATTAGTTGCGGCGGAAGATCGGGCATTGCCAGGGCAAAGGGGGCTTTTTCGTCACAAAGGCTGTCGCCAGTACGCGTGTTTTTGAGCTTGGCTACGGCCACAATGACTCCAGGGCCAAGAGGCTCCTTGCAGGGCGTCTGGTTTTTGCCCAGGAGGAAGAGCAGGTTACTTAAACGCTCCTGCTCATTGCTGCGCATATTTTTGAGGGTGGCGTCACCATTGATTGTGCCGGAGAGAACCCGCAAAATGGAAAGTTGCCCGGCAAAGGGATCGGCCAGGGTTTTGAAAACAAAGGCCGCCACTGGCGCTGTGGGATCGGGGCTGCGCAGGCTTCCGTCTGTGCCAAGATAGGCCGGCCTGTCCAGAGGCGAGGGCAAGAGGGCTTCAATGGCGTCCAGAATCAGGCTTCCTCCCTTGTTTTCCAGGGCGGCGCAGACCATGACTGGTGTAAGCTCGCCCTTGCATACGCCCGTGCGCATGCCGCTACGCAATTCGGCCAGGGAAAGATTGCCTTCCTCCAGGTATTTTTCCATGAGCGCTTCATCACTTTCAGCGATATTCTCAATGGTGACATCGTGCAAAAGAGCCAGTTCTTCTGCAAGGGAGTCTGGCAACTCCCCAGCGCTCAGGACGCCGTTTTCACCAAAGAATTTTGCCTCGCCGCTTAAAACATCGGCTACGCCAACAAGTTTTTCGCCCTGGCGAATGGGCAACTGCAAGGCAACAGGCTTGATGCCAAGGCCGCTAAGGCTGTCAAAGGCCATCTGGAAATTGGCGCGGTCGCGGTCAATTTTGTTAATCACAATCATTGCCGGAAGCTTGGCGGCCTTGAGCAGAGACCAGAATTTTTTGGTCAGCGGGCGTACACCGTCCACAGCGTCAATGACAAAAATGGCGCTATCCACACCATTGAGTAGACATTCCATGTCACCGCTGAAATTGCCATCTCCCGGCACATCCAGTAAAAAATGGCGGTTTTTGTGCCAGAGATAGGTAGCGCAGGCAGGCTGGATTGAGCCGCGTCTGCGCACTTCTTCCGGCTCAGTGTCCAGGGATGTGCTTCCGTCTTCAATGGAGCCAAGGCGATTGATCGCCCCGGCGTTAAAGAGCAGCATTTCTGCAAGGGAAGTTTTGCCGCAGCCGCCTGTGCCGACTAGCGCGTAAGTGCGTTGCATTTCCAATGGGCTGGCCATGATACCTCCGGGTGAGCGGCGAAATTTGGGCTTGATGCAAGATTGATAGTTTTGAGCATAACTTCTTGCGGCCCAAAAGGGAAGCCCCAAGCTTGACAGTGCGGGGCAAAGGCATAAATTTACGAAAAGCTTGCAATTAGGCAGAAATTGTGGATATTCTGGATTGGGCCATGCTCGGGGGCGTCCTGATCATTGGCCTTATTTTTTGTGCAAAAATTATGCGCCGTGGCAGGCAAAGCCTGGATCAGGATCGCCAAGCCTGTTTTGCGCGGATCCGCGAGGGGGAGCAGCAGCTTTGTGAGGAGCGCAAACAGATTGCGGCAACAGAGCATCTTGCCCTGATGCAAGCGGCCCTGGCCGACTGGTTGCGCCTGGCCGGTGATCCGCCAGGACATAGCTTAAGCTTGGAGGGGCGCACACTGTTTCTTGATACGCCTCAGGGGCAGTGGCGGGTAGAGCTTGTGATGCGCGAGCGCACGCTCAAAAGCACCGGGCAGATTCTCCATGGCCGAAGCCGCTGGCTTTTGCATGGCTTTGGGCAGGAGGAGCAACATTCGGATCCGGCAAGCCTGATGCGCAGCCTCAACGGGCATTTACGCGGAGAGGAGGATAAATCCATTGAGCCAGACCATCTGGCGCGTAGAGTTTGGGCAATTCAGGCCAGGCCCGACTTGAGGAAAATCCCGCACAGGCTGGCAAGGCATAAGCGTTAGGCCCGGTTTTCTCCAAGCTTGCGAAACCACTCAGGCATACGCACGGGCTTGCCGGATCGGTCTGCAATGGCATGCTGGGTATGGCCTTCAGCCAGGAGGCATTGCTTGTCCTCACTCAGAATCTCGTATATAAATTTCAGTGAGGCGCGTCCCCAGTCGCTAACAGCAGTATGCACCCAGAGCAGTTCGTCATAATGTGCCGGGGCGCGGTAGCGGCACTGGGCTTCGCGCACAGGCAGAATGATTCCCCTGCGCTCTACCTCTGCGTAGCTCATGCCCAGTTCCCTGATGAACTCACTGCGCACGCGCTCAAAAAGATGAAAATATTCCGCATAGTACATTACGCCCATGCAGTCGGTCTCGCCGTAAGAAACGCGGTGTGCAAGCCATGCCTGTTTCAGACCGGCGGGGATGCGCTCAGAAGCCATGCCAAGTCTCCTTTTCTTTCGGCCTTGGGCTATAGCGCAATCCTGCTGCTTTGTCTCCTGCTTGCATCCTGCGCAAGGCCAGTTTCGGAGACTCCCCCCAAAATCCGCTCTGAAGTCAGCCTGAACGAAGATCAGCAATTCTTTTTGCGCAACCTGAGTGCAGCCAACCAGGATTTGACAAGCTGGCGTGAGCTTGCGCCAAGCCTGCGCAAGTCAGAACTCTATGTTGCCGTCAAGCCCAGGGAGGCCCTGGCCATCAATCGCCCGGGGCTGAAAGTTACTTGGGGCGAGCTTGCCAGGAGTCTCGCTCTTCTCAGGGAGCTTTTGCCGCGTCTGGATGCGGAGCCAGGTCTGCTTGCCGAAAGATTTCGCTGGATTCCTATCAGCCCAGGCATTGGTTATTCTGGTTATTATGAACCACAGGTTCGGGCCAGCCGCACGCGAAAGCCTGGCTATGAGCAGCCAATTTACGCTCTTCCGCCCGAGCTTGCCAAGATCCGGGCAAGAGGCAAGCGCTTCCATACGCGCAGAAAAATTGAGGAAGATCAGGTGCTTGCCGGGCGGGGGCTTGAACTGGCCTGGGCCGCTGATCCTGTGGACAGCTTTTTTTTGGAAATTCAGGGATCAGGCAAGCTGATCTTTGATGACGGCACTGAGGCATATATCAATTATGCCGGGCAAAATGGCCACAAGTACAAAAGCTCAGGCAAGATCATGCGCGAAAAGGGCCTGCTTGCGCGAGGGGACATCTTTGAACAGCGGGAATGGTTTCGCAATAATCCAGGGCGTGTGCGCGAGATCCTCAATGAAAATCCAAGTTATGTCTTTTTCCGCTATGGCGGGCGTGGGCCAACGGGGGCAATGGGCCATACAGTGGATGACTGGGTTTCCCTGGCCACTGATCCGGCATTCATTCCTCTTGGAGCAATCATTGCCTATGGCGTGAATATCCCGGATGAGCGCAGTGGCCGTGCGCCTTTGCGCGGCCTTGGGCTGGCTCAGGATGTTGGCGGGGCTATAAAGCGCAACAGGATAGACATTTTTTGCGGTAGCGACCAACGCGCCAATTATGTAGCCAGTCACCTGGATGCCAAAGGCCCGGCCTGGGTGCTTTTGGCCAGGTAAACATAAATTTAGCAGGAGAAGCATAATGCTGGACAATGAACATAATGCCCTGATTGCAATGGCTGGCAAGAAAAAAATTTCCATCCTCCCCGGCATGGGCAATCGCCATGGTTTGATTACCGGGGCTACAGGCACAGGCAAGACCGTCAGCCTGCAAAATCTGGCCGAGACGTTCAGCGCCCTTGGCGTCCCGGTGTTTATGGCCGATGTCAAGGGGGATCTCTCGGGGTTGGCCAAGCCTGGCGCACAGAGCGGCAAGCTGGCGGCGCGGGTTAAGGAACTGGGGCTGGAAAAAGAGGGCTATAAGCTCAGCGGCTTTCCTGTCTGCTTCTGGGATGTTTTTGGCAAGGCCGGCCATCCCATGCGAGCAACGATCAGCGAAGTTGGCCCGTTGCTTCTAGCTCGCTTGCTCAATCTCAACGATGTCCAAAGCGGCGTCTTGCAAATTGTTTTCCGCATTGCTGATGATTCCGGCCTGTTGCTGCTGGATTTGAAAGACCTGCGGAGCATGGTTCAATATGTTGGGGATGAGCGCGACCAATACAAGAACAGTTACGGCCAGATTTCCAGCGCGAGTATCGGGGCAATTCAGAGGGCGCTTCTGCGCATTGAGGAGGAGGGCGGGGATCTCTTTTTTGGCGAACCCGCCCTGGACATCAATGATCTGCTCCAGACGGACGAACAGGGCCGCGGAGTAATCAATATTCTTTCTGCCGATGTGTTGATCAATTCGCCAAGGCTGTATTCCTGCCTTCTGCTCTGGCTGCTTTCGGAGCTTTTTGAAAATTTGCCGGAAGTGGGCGATATGGCCAAGCCCAAGCTGGTTTTTTTCTTTGATGAGGCCCATCTGCTATTTAACGATATTTCTCCGGCGCTACTGCAGAAGATTGAACAGGTCACACGGCTGATTCGTTCCCGTGGCGTGGGCATTTATTTTGTCAGCCAGAATCCGGCGGATATTCCCGATGCCATTCTGGGCCAGCTTGGCAACCGCATCCAGCATGCCTTGCGCGCCTTTACGCCCAAGGATCAAAAAGCTGTGCGGGCAGCAGCCCAGGCATTCCGCGCCAATCCGGCTTTTTCTACGGAAGAGGCCATTGGACAGCTTGGCGTGGGCGAGGCGCTGGTTTCTTTTCTGGATGCCAAGGGAACGCCGGAAATTGTGGAACGGGCGCTGATTTTGCCGCCACAAAGCCAGGTTGGCCCATTGACAGAAGCGGAACGCAAAGCGGCCATGCGCTCCTCTCTGGTTTATGGAACTTACGAAAAGGCCATTGACCGGGAATCGGCCTACGAAATTCTTTGTGCGCGGGCGCAAAAGCGCCAGGCCGAGGAGGATGAGCAGGCAAGGTACAAAGCGGAGGAAAAAGCCCGCCAGCAGATCCAGAAAGAGGCCGAGGCCGCAAGACGCCAAGAAGCCAGGCAAAGGCGCGAAAATCCAGGTGCAGGAGATATCTTTGGCAATATTTTCGGCTCAGTTGTAAAACAGACTACGCGCAGCGTGACCAATACCGTTGGCCGTGAGATTGGCAAAACCATTTTGCGCGGCGTTCTGGGAGGGCTTTTTGGCGGACGGCGCTAAAATTAGGCCATGGATGCCATCAATCCGGCGCAAACAGCTTGAGCTGATTTTTTCCGGCGCATATCTTCTGCGCTGGAATGACAAGCTTCGGCCCACTGAGCTTCTGGAACTGGACAAGCAGGCGCATAAAATGCTCATTGCCTGGGCGCTTTGGCGGCTGAACCTGAATGGGCTTGAGCCAGAAGAACAGCGCAATCTGGGCAGACAGATCATTGAGGGTTCAATCTTTGACTATTTTTACCGCCTGATCATCACGGACATCAAGCCGCCAGTATTTTACCGCATCAAGAGTAATGCGGAGCATTACCGCCAGCTCACGGACTATGTTCTGGCATCGCTCAAGCCAGTGCTTGAGTCCCTCGGGCCTTTTTGGCAACGTCTTGAAGCCTGGCATCTTGAGAAGAAAGACAGCGCAAGCCTGGCAAGGCGCATCCTTAACGCCGCGCATCTCTACGCCTCGCGCTGGGAGTTTGGCCTGATTCGTCCGCATAATGCTTTTGATGATGAAATGGGGCGCATTGAGTCCGATTTTGATGCCGGTCTCGAAGAATTTGCCGAGCTAACCGGCATGGCGCAAATTCTCCGTCCGGGCAATCCCTTGTCCAAATTTGCAAATCTTTGCGGGCAACTGCGTTTTCAGATCCGCTGGACCATGACTCCGAGGATTCCGGCCACCTCTGTTCTTGGGCATCTGTTCATGGTTGCAGTTTTTGCCTATCTTTTCAGTCTTAAGGCGGGGGCCTGCGAGGCACGGGCAATTAACAATTTTTTTGGCGGTCTTTTTCATGATCTCCCGGAATTGCTCACCCGCGACATTATTTCTCCGGTTAAGAGTTCGACCAGGAGCATGCCAGAGATTATCCGCGCTTATGAACATGAGGAGCTTGAGCGGCGGATCTTCCAGCCCTTGCGCCAGGGGGGCTTTGAGCATCTGGTTGATGAAATGTCTTATTATCTGGGCATGGGACTGGATTCAGAGTTTAAGGAGTGCCGCCGCGTTCAGGGAAAAATTCTGCCAGTGGAGGGTTTTGCCGATCTCCAGGAGCGCTGGAACAACAATGAGAATGACCCCAAGGACGGCACCATGCTCAAAGCTTGCGACATGCTTGCGGCCTATCTTGAAGCCCATGCCTCCATTGACAATGGTGTGGCCTCAAAGCCCTTGCTTGAAGCGGAAGAACGCCTGCGCGGGAAAATTTGCGCAAGCGCCCTCCCTGGCCTTGGGATCAAGGAATTGATCGATGAGTTCCCAAAAGCCCAGGCGCATGTTCTCCGTCCTGTCTAAACCCGCCTTAAAGCCATGCACGGGGCTTAATGCGCCAAAAAGAGTTTTTGCATCGGGCGCTATTCTAGTGTTTTCAGTCCTGGCGCTGCTTCTGTCCCAGCCTTTGCGCATTTCCGCCCTTGAGCTTAGCCAGGGGCTTGTGCATTACGCTCAGGAAATGGAATATTATTATCAGCATCCCAAGCCTGAACGGCTGGCGGTGATTTTTCGCGGTCTTGGAAACTCGGGGGCTTTCAAGCACGCGGAAAAACGGCTTTTGGCGGCGGCTTTTCTGGCTGAAGCCGCGAAAGCCCCTGAAGTTTTGCGTTCGCTTTTGCCCTTGGCGCAAAGTGCTGAAAGCCGTCAGAGCCTGGCCTGGGCCGTTCATCTGGCGCAAGATCCCGAAGAAAAGTCCCTGCTTGACCAGCTTCTGGGCCAGACGCCCACAATTTTGCGGCGGCAAATTGAATCCAGCCCTGGGAATCTCAATGCCTGGCCGCTTGAGCCGTCTGTTATCCAGATGCACTGGGCCGCTTTTCTGGCCAGCGGCAAAAAAAGCTCATTGGACGGTCTTCTTGCTTCTGCCAAGAATTATGCGCGGGCAAAGGCATCCGGTCGGGTGCAGGAAAATTCCGCTGGCCAGGCGGCTGCGGCCTCGCTATATGAATTTGCCCCTCGCCATCCCAGAGTGCGCGAGTATCTGAAAGAGGCTCTTGCCACGGCTTCTCCTGAAGAGGCCGCGCTAATCAGAACCATTCTGGATGCCAGGGGAGGCAAGCCCTAGAACTTCAAGCGCATAAGCTGCTAGAGGTTTGCGGCGTACCAGTCCCCGGCCAGGCGCAGGCCCTGGCGTACATCGTATTCGGGCGCATAGCCAAGCAGGGTATGCGCCCTGCTTATATCCGCAAGGGAATGGCGCACATCGCCAGCGCGGAAATCGCGGTAGCTTGGCCTTGTGGATTCGGCCTCGGGCCGAAAGCGGGCCACTTCGCCGCGAATGAGCGCAAAAAGTTCGTTCAGTGTGGTTTTCTGGCCAAAAGCCACATTATAGATTTTGTCCTGGGCCTGTGGCGCGGCAAAACTGGCCAGGAGATTAGCCTCAACCACGTTGTCGATATAGCAGAAATCCCTGCTGGTTTCGCCATCGCCATTGATGAAAACGGTCTCATTTTTAAGCAGACTGGCAAACCACTGCGGAATCACTGCCGCATAAGCGCCATAGGGATCCTGGCGCTGTCCGAAGACATTGAAGTAGCGCAAGCCAATGCTTTTGAAGCCATAGCAGCGGGCAAATACATCGGCATAAAGCTCGTCAACGTATTTGGTCACGGCATAGGGCGAGAGCGGACGGCCTATCCTGTCCTCAACCTTAGGCAGTTCAGGAGAATCCCCATAAGTGGAGGAGGATGCGGCATAGACAAAGCTCTGCGCTCCGGCATCCCGTGCCGCCACAAGCATGTTCAGAAAACCGTCAATGTTGCAGCTGTTGGATAGCAGGGGATCGTCAATGGATCTGGGCACAGAGCCAAGGGCCGCCTCATGCAGTACATGTATAACACCTGCACAGGCTTCGCGACAGTCATCAAGCTTGCGGATATCGCCCTCAATAAAGTGGAAATTCCGCCAGGCTTCTTCACCAACTTTTTCGCGAACCATGTCCAGATTTTTCTGATAGCCGGTAAGGAAGTTGTCCAGGCCAGTGACTTTTTGACCAAGCCCAAGCAGGCGCTCAAGCAGATTTGAGCCGATAAAGCCAGCGACACCGGTAATCAGCCAGCTTTCAGACCTGCTTTGCAACTTTGAACACAGTTCGTTGTAGGCGCTCATAATTTATCCTTGACTTTGAATTGCCAGCATTGGCCGAAGGATTTTTAGCCCCACGCTTCCGCGCTGTCAAAGCCTTTGACGCGCCAAGGCTGGCTTAGAATTGTTCAGGCTCAGGCTTTGCCGCTGGAAAGCTGATAGGTCTCAACTTTTGCCGGGGGCAGATTGCGCAGGATAATTTGCGAGGAATGTGGCTTAAAATCAAAATGCTGCAAGCGCTGGCGTCGCCACCAGACATAGGTGTACTGGATGAAGATGCCGCCGCGTTTATCAAGGACGTTACGCATCTCGGCCATAATTTCGCCAACAACCGTTTTGGGCAAAACCCTGAGCGGCAGGGAGGAGATGATGGCGCAAACCCGCGCTGCCGAGTCATGCCTGCTGATAATATTTTCCAGATTGCGCGCATCGCCGATAATCAAGGGCACTTGCGGACACTGGTTTCTGAAAGTGGCTGAAAACCCGGGGGATCTTTCAACGGCCAGGATTCTTTCTTGGGTAATGCCTGACTTGACAAGCTGTTGGCTCACGCTGCCTGAGCCAGCGCCGAGATCAATAATCAGCCCGTTGCTATCTGGCGGTAACGCCTGAATCAGCGCATTGACCAGGCCCTTGCCACTGGGACAAACCGAACCTACTGAAGTGGGGGTTTGAATAAATTCTTTTAGAAAAATTCCTGAAATATAAAGACTTTTTACGATCTGGCAATAAATGCTCTCGCGCAAGGGATGCACTAAAAGCGGCTTGGGCATGGTCGTTGCTGAACCTTGGAAATATTTTTGAATAAGATGGCGACTTTAGCGAAGCATTTCAGGGAAAGCAATCTTTTTGCTAGATCGAGAGTACTTCAAAGGCGCTGTTCTGATTTTTGCGAGAGCGTTTTTGTGAAAGTATTCTTGTGACTATAGTTAAAATTTATATTGCGAAAGCCATTGTTATTCGGCTATGTTTACAATGATGGGAATTGCGCTTCTGGCTTGGATTTTACGCTGCACGTCTGTCGCGTATGCCATGGAGTGCGTTAAAATGTCATGTAATTTTTAACACATTATGAGTGCATGAGGAGATTAGACCATGCGCCAGATTTATGCCCATTCTCTGAAAGACAAGCCCGAAGAAGATTGGCAAACGCTGGATGCGCACCATGCCAGTGTCGCTGACAAGGCTGCACAATTCGCCACCCCTTGGGGGTCTTTGACTGCCAGGCTTTTGGGCAACATCCACGATACGGGTAAAAATTCTGACAGTTTTCAGAAGCGGCTCAGAGGGAAGGCGGCAAAAGTGGATCACACTACAGCGGCCTTTCAGTATCTTGAGAAGCAGTGGCAGAACAAGGATGACCATTCCGGCGAACTCCTGGCCCGGTTGCTTGCCTATCCGCTTCTGGGGCATCATGGTGGCTTGGCTAATTTCGGTAGCCAGGCCGAAAGCGGCACACTGGCCTGGCGTCTTTCTGGCGCACGCATCAGGGCTGTGCCCGACTGGAAGCCTGAACGCGCAAAGAAGCTCGCTCCTGTCGACGGCTATTTTCAAGAGCTTGCACAGCTTATGAATATTCCCCGCAAAGGTACAGACGCCTTTGCCGCTGCATTTATGTTGCGCATGCTGTATTCCTGTCTGGTAGATGCGGATTACCTGGATACAGAGAGCTTCTGTTCACCTGAAAAACACAGTCTGCGACCCCAATGGCCAGCGTTGGAAACTTTGGCAGGCGGTTTTTTTCAACGTCTCGAGCAGAAAAATTTTCTTCCCAGAGAAGAAGTTGCAGAAAGTGTATTGAAGCAAGGGGCGCGAACAGTCTGCGGCACGAAAGAGCGTCAGGATGCCATTGCCAAAGCGCGGGCCTATATGCTTCAGCGCTGTATTGCGCAAGCGGCAGAGCGCCCGGGTTTTTTCTCGCTGACCATGCCCACAGGCGGCGGCAAGACGCTGGCCTCACTGGCATTTGCTCTTAAACATGCGAAAGAACATGGGCTTCGCCGTATCGTCCTAGTTGTTCCCTACACCAGTATCATTGAGCAAAATGCCAATGTCTGGCGCGAGGCGCTGGGCGGCGACGTGCTGCTTGAGCATCACAGCAATTTTATCCACCCTGACGAGTCCGAGGCCGATGAAAAGGCCAGCCTGGCCTACAGGCTGACCACTGAAAACTGGGATGCCAGCGTCATTGTAACCACTTCAGTGCAGTTTTTTGAGTCCCTGTTTGCCAATCGGCCCTCGCGCTGTCGCAAGCTGCACAATCTGGCCAGGAGCGTTATAATTCTCGATGAAGCGCAGATGTTGCCAGTGCCCTTTGTAGAACCATGTCTGGCTGCTCTGCACGCTCTTGTGCGCAGTTATGGAAGCACAGTTGTGCTCTGCACAGCCACGCAACCGGCGCTCATGGAAAAGGATTTTCTGAAATCCGATCTAGAGCCTGATAAAGTCAAGGAGATCATCCCTGCCGGAGCCTCTGAAAGCCTTCAGCGCATCTTCAGGCGTGTGAAAGTGGAGATTCTGCAAGAGCCGCTGGAAGATGAAACCTTGTCCGGGATGCTCCGCTCTGCGCCGCAGGCACTGTGCATCGTCAATTCCCGCAGCCATGCGCGTGAACTGTTTGCCCTTTTGGATGGGAGCGAGGCGGATTTTCATCTTAGCGCCAGGATGACGCCGGTTCACCGCGAAAGAGCCATCGAAACCATACGCAAGCGTTTGGCAGATGGCCTGCCTTGCAGGGTTATCAGCACTTCGCTCATCGAATGTGGTGTGGACATCAGCTTCCCGCTGGTCATGCGCGAGAAGAATGGCCTTGATGTGCTGGCGCAGTCTGCCGGGCGTTGCAATCGTGAGGGGCGCGAGGCGTTCGGACGGGTGATCTGTTTTACCTCCTCTCGCCCTCTGCCGCGCCGCGCCGCCGAACTGAACCGCCGTCGCTCAGCCTTTGAGCAGATGGCCAAGGCCGAGGACCTTTTTGCGCCGGAAACGGTAAAGGGTTATTTTGAAGCACTCTATAAAACAAGCTATCTGGATGAAGAGGCCATTCTCAAGCTGACGGAAATATGCACACAATACAAGGACAGCTTCTGGAAGTTCCAGTTTGCGGACATCGCACGCAAGTTCCGCTTTATTGACGATGACATAGTGAGCGTCGTCATTGAGCATGACGAGGCAGCTGGCTTGCTCAAGGAAGCCGAGGAAAGCAGCACCTTGAAACCGTCAACTCTGCGCAAGCTCCAACGTCATAGCGTTCAGGTCTATCGCAATGAACTTGCGCTCATGGAAAAGGACGGCCGTATTGAGCCTAGATGCGGTTTTCTCCACGTGCTTGCCGGCGGCAAAGGCTATAGCGAAAAAACCGGCCTGGATGTGACCATGGAAAAGGGGCTGCCAGTGGAGGACTTGCTGTTCTAAAGCATTTTTACTTCAAGGCGGCCTAAAAGATTCTTCTTGACGCTTTTGATATTGAGCGTTAGAGATAATAAGTCGTCATTTGTGTATTCAAATGATATGGATTGTAACAAATGTTATGGTTTGTAGGCCAAGAAGGCTGTGAAACCTCAAAGCGGGGCAGGGCGGAAGCTGTCCATAGGGCTGCTTTCGCAGACAATCTTGCCAATGAGTGATTTTGCCTGAAAAGCCTGCCCCGTGAGAAGATGGTGTTCAGAGGCTGGAATTTCCGGGCCGTGCCAGAAGCGGCCAGTGAACAAGTGTCAAGGAGGTTCCATGAGAGGAGTAAGGCTCTATGTGGAAGGAGATTATGCGCTCTTTACTCGCCCGGAGTCTAAGGCGGAGCGCATGTCCTACGACGTGCCTACGCCTTCAGCGGCGCGCGGCATCATTGAAGCAGTTTATTGGAAACCGGAGATCCGCTGGCTCATTGACAAAATTCACGTGCTGAAGCCCATTGTCTTTGACAATATCAGGCGCAATGAAGTGTCAGCAAAAAGTCCAGCTGCAACTATCAAAAGTGCCATGAGAAAAGGCGCTGTTCCATCACCGCTACTTGTGGAAGATATTCGCCAGCAACGAGCCTCCTTGGTGCTACGAAATGTTGCCTATGTCATTGAAGCTCATTTTGAGCTTACTGGCAAAGGCGGGGAGAAAGACAACGAGGGCAAGCATATTGCCACCTTTTGCCGCAGGGCGCTTCATGGTGAATGTTTTCAGCAGCCCTGCTTCGGATGTCGGGAGTTTCCGGCTTTCTTCTCTCTACTGGAAGATGACAAGCCAACGCCAGTTTCTGCGCTGGCTGACGATGCGCCGCGTGATCTGGGTCTCATGCTCTACGACATCGACTTTGTCCACGACATGCAACCCATGTTCTATCGGCCAAGGCTGGAGCGGGGCATTATTGATGTGGCCAAGGCCAGGGAGGACTCGTTATGTCGTCTTTCCTGAATGAACTTTGTAATTTCTATAAGCGCATGACCGAGGATTCTGATTCAGGAATGCCGCCAGAGGGCATGACAGCCGAGCAGATTTCTTTTGCCCTGATCATTGACGATGAGGGCCATCTGAAAGGTGTAGAGGAATTGCGCGGAAGCAAGGGCAAGCCTAGACGTCTTTCCGTGCCGGCTGTCGTCAAAAGATCAAGCAATATTGCTTCCAACTTTCTTTGGGACAATACTGGCTATGTATTGGGTGTGGATGGCAAGGGCAACGCTGACAGAACGGCTCAAACATTCGCGGCTTTCAAGGAATTGCATAAAGATCTGCTCAAGGATTGCCAAGCGCAGGAGGCAACGGCGCTTTTGAATTTTCTTGACCACTGGAATCCTGACCAGTTTGAACATTGGTTCAATAAGTGCGGTCTCGAGAAAGACAGCAATGTGGTCTTTAAGCTGGAGGGCGATGATTGCTATCTGCATGAAAATGCGGAGTTCAGGAAAATATGGGCGCGAGTGTCGAACGGAGATGGTAAAAATGCTGGAATTAAAGGAATCTGTCTCATTAGCGGAGGAGATCCCGCGCCTATTGCAGAAACCCATCCATCCATCAAGGGCGTAGCGCGCGTAAAAAGGTTAGGGGCGGCTCTGGTTTCTTTCAACTGCGATTCATTTGAATCCTACGGTAAAAAGCAAAGCTTTAATGCCCCGGTCTCAAAAAGCGCAGCCCGCGCCTATACCACTGCCTTGAACTATCTACTGCAACGTGAGCATGGGCAGAAGGTTCAGGTTGGCGATACCAGCCTGGTGTTTTGGGCAGAGCGGCCCAATCCGGCGGAAAAGGTGTTCTGCCGTTTCTTGGATCTAACGCCTCAAGAGGAGAAAAAGGCAGCGCACCAGGACAAGGAACAGCAGGCCAAGGTAAAACAGGACAGGGCGCAAATTGACCGCATCAAAGGCATCCTGCTGGCCTTGCGCCGGGGCGAGTCGCTCAATGAGGCGGAGAAGAATCTGGATGGCGGTGCGCGTTTCTTTGTCCTTGGCTTGGCGCCCAATGCGGCGCGCATCAGCGTGCGTTTCTGGTTGACTGACACCCTGGAAGCGCTGCTTCGGAATCTGGCTTGCTGGTATACAGATCTGGCCATTGAGCGCCAGTTCCCGGATTCCGAGCCGGAATTTCCCCCGCTCTGGCTTCTTTTGGCGCATAGCTTGGCTGCCCTTGGCAAGAGCGACAATGTGCCTCCGGAGATGGCAGGACAACTTGCCCGCTGTGTTCTCACAGGCAACCGCTTTCCTGCCAGCGTCCTGGCAGTCATTCTCCAGCGCATTCATGCCGACAAGAAAATGGGCTATTTCAGGGCCGCGCTCATCAAGGCCGCCCTGTGCCGCAACTATTTTACACGAGAGGAGGCGCTTTCCATGCAGACGTTGAATGAAAATGCACTGAATATCGGCTATCGTTTGGGCAGGGCATTCGCCATTTTGGAAAAAGCACAAAAAGACGCCCTGGGCAAGGATGTGAACGCGCCCTTGCGCGAGCGGTATATCGGCGCTGCTTCGGCTACCCCGCGTCTAGTCTTTCCTTTGCTTTTGCGTCTCGCCCAGCACCATATAACCAAGGTGCGCAAGAATCCCAAAAGCCAAGGCTATGAGACAATTTTCAGCAAACGCATGGGTGACATTTTAGACGAGGTGAATGACTTCCCCGCCGTTCTCTCCCTGGCCGACCAGGGGCGTTTTATGCTGGGCTATTACCATCAGACGACTGCCTTGTATCAGAAAAAGGCCGATGCCGCAGAAAGTGCCAAGGCTGTTGAAGACGCCGAAAATACAAACGAAACAGAAGCTGGCGAATAAGAAGGAGCAAGTCCATGAATGCAGAAAACAAAAATCCCCTGAACAATCGCTATGATTTCGTGCTGTTCTTTGATGTGGAAAACGGCAACCCCAATGGCGACCCTGATGCTGGCAATATGCCGCGCATTGATCCCGAAACCGGCCTTGGTCTTGTCAGCGATGTTTGCCTCAAGCGCAAGGTGCGTAATTTTGTTGAGCTTATGCAGACCGAACTGGAAAAAGATCAAGAAGATAAAGACAAAAAATTTCGCATTTACGTGCAGGAAAAAGCAGTACTTAATGATCGCCATGAGGAAGCCTATAAAGCTTTGAAGATAGAGAAACCCGCAAAGATCTCTAAAAAGGGCAAAAAGAAAGGCGACATAAATGCTGAGGACAACGAGGAAAATAATGAGGATCAGACTTCTTCTTTGAAGGCGGAAGATGCTACGGCTCTTACCAAGTGGATGTGCGACAATTTTTACGACATCCGCACCTTCGGTGCGGTCATGAGCACAGGAGTCAACTGCGGCCAGGTGCGCGGGCCAGTGCAATTCACCTTTGCGCGTAGCGAAGATCCGATAGTTCCGGCCGAGGTAAGCATTACGCGCATGGCCGTCACCAAGGTCGAGGATGTCAACAAGGAACGCACCATGGGCCGCAAACATATTGTGCCCTATGGGCTTTATCGCATGGAGGGCTTCATTTCCGCTTCGTTGGCTGAAAAGACCGGCTTTTCTGAAAAGGATGCTGATCTGCTCTGGCAGGCGCTGACAGAGATGTTCGAGCATGATCATTCCGCTGCCCGCGGCAAAATGAGTACGCGCAAGCTTTATGTCTTCAAGCATGACAAGCCCCTGGGCAATGCTCCGGCCCAGAAGCTTTTTGATCTTGTACAGTGCCGTCGCTTGGATTCAGAAAAGCCGCCGCGCTCTTTTGCAGATTATGAAGTGTCGTGTAATAAAGGCGCAAAACCAGATGGCGTAGAGGTGATTGAAAAACTGTAAGAGCAGTTATGGATGTCATGCTTTCGGCCTTGCAGCATTATGCTTTTTGTCCAAGGCAGTGTGCGCTCATTCATCTTGAACAGGTCTGGGAAGAAAACGGCCTGACAGCGCAAGGCAGGCTGATGCACGAAACTGCCCACAGCGGTGCAAGCCGGATGCGTGATGGCGTGAAAGTGGCTACTGATCTTGAATTGCGTTGCGTGCGGTTGGGACTCTACGGCAGGGCGGTTGTGGTGGAGTTCCGCCAGGAGCGGGGTAGCTGGCTGCCCTATCCTGTAGAATACAAGAAAGGGCGACGCTTGCCCGGCACGGATGCCGATGAAGTGCAGCTTTGCGCCCAGGCTCTTTGCCTTGAGGAGATGTTGGCAAGGGTTATTGAAGAAGGGGCGCTGTTTTACGGTGATGCCAGGCGGCGACATGTTGTGTCTTTCACGAATGAGCTTCGTTCTCGTACGGAGGAAGTGGTTCGTGCTGTGCGAGCCATGCTCGAGACTGAAATAACGCCCACTCCTGTTTTGCAGCCTTGGTGCAAATCATGTTCGCTCAACGAGCGATGCCTGCCGGGACTTTCCGAGAGGCGGCCTGCCGCCTATGTGCAGCGCCTGTGCCAGGAGGAGATTTGAAGCGCCACCTCAATACCCTTTTTGTTACCACGCAGGATGCCTGGCTTTCCAAAGAGGGTGAATGTGTGGAGCTAAGGCAGGATATGAAGCCGCTCGGCAAGATTCCCCTGCACACCTTGCAGTCAGTGGTCTGTTTTGGACGCGTTTCATGCAGCCAGTATCTGCTGGAGCATTGCGCAAGACTAGGGGTTTCTGTCACGTGGCTCACGGAACATGGGCGTTTCATGGCTGCCATGCACGGGCCAACCAGCGGCAATGTGCTTTTGCGCCGTGCGCAGTATCGGCTGGCGGATAATCCTGATGCCTGTGCAGAACTGGTGCGCTGTTTCATTGTGGGCAAGGTAGCCAATTGCCGGACAGTGCTTCTGCGCCAGGCACGGGCTTGCGCAGAATCGGCCTTGAACGGGGCTGCTGAAAAACTGGGCCGCATCTTGCGGCGGCTTGCCCTGTTTCATGATCTTGAAACATTGCGGGGTATGGAGGGGGACGCTGCGCATATTTATTTCGGGGTCTTTCCGCTCCTGATCAAGGAGGAATTCAGGCAAAATATGCGCTTTGGCGGCAGAAGCCGCAGACCGCCGCTTGATGAAGTGAACTGTCTGCTTTCTTTACTCTATACACTTTTGGCAGGTGATGTGCGTAGCGCCATTGAGTGTGTTGGGCTTGATCCGCAAGTAGGTTATCTGCATCGCGAGCGCCCGGGGCGACCAAGCCTGGCGCTGGATCTGATGGAGGAATTCCGTCCATATCTGGCGGATAGGCTTACCCTGACGCTCATTAACCGCAACCAGATTAAAAGCAGCGATTTTATAAGAACGGAGGCAGGAGGCTTTATCCTGAAAGAAAAGGCGCGCAAAGAAGTTCTTGCGGCGTGGCAGGAGCGCAAGCGTGAAGAAGTGGAGCATCCTTTCCTCAAAGAAAAAATGACTGTGGGGATGCTCTGTCATATCCAGGCCAGGCTTCTGGAGCGCTACATACGCGGTGAACTTGATGCATATCCGCCTTTTGCCATGAGGTAAAAATCATGCTTGTGCTTGTGAGCTATGACGTGAACACTGAGGATACAGCGGGTAAGCGGCGGCTTAGGCGCATTGCCAAACTCTGCGACAGTTGGGGGCAGCGGGTGCAGTTTTCCGTATTTGAGTGTCTGCTGGACTATGCCCAATGGCTGAAGCTGCGTTCGGCCCTGCTTGCTGAAATGGATGAAGAAAAGGACAGCCTGCGCTTTTATATGTTGGGCAAAAACTGGCGCGGTCGCATAGAACATATTGGCGCTAAGGCTTCTTATGACCCGGAGGGAGCATTGATTTTTTGATTTGGCCTTTGCGAAAACCTGGAGTGCGCCGAAAAATCCAAAGGGTTTTCGGACTTGCCAATTTGTTAAAATAATTTAACATTTTCTATGGCAAAAAAGATACCCTTAATAATATTGATAAAAAAGAGGGGGGTAGTCGAAAAATAAGTTCTAAGCTTTTGAAATTTCAGGGGATAAAGCCCAAACAGTCGCGTCCCCCGCGGGACGCGTGGATTGAAACCTTATTCTTAATGATATTGACTATTGAATTACCGAACATGTCGCGTCCCCCGCGGGACGCGTGGATTGAAACTGCTGGAACATACGCCGAATGCCGCGCGGTGCGAAGTCGCGTCCCCCGCGGGACGCGTGGATTGAAACTTGGTAACAGGAATAACCGCGCCAAATTCGTTATGTCGCGTCCCCCGCGGGACGCGTGGATTGAAACCCTCCACTGGCGGGCGGATCATGGCTTACCGTCCCCGCGTCGCGTCCCCCGCGGGACGCGTGGATTGAAACCTTCAAGCTCATCCAGCCTTGCGCTCTTGTCCTTGTCGCGTCCCCCGCGGGACGCGTGGATTGAAACAGAACGCTTAAAAACAGTGCGTGGTTATTTGACGTCGCGTCCCCCGCGGGACGCGTGGATTGAAACCTCCACAAAGCCGCGTATGTTATCCAGAGCGTCCCGTCGCGTCCCCCGCGGGACGCGTGGATTGAAACAAGAGATTCGAGTAAACTGTGTTCGGGGTCATCTCGGTCGCGTCCCCCGCGGGACGCGTGGATTGAAACTGGTTTTAGCGGAGCTTGACGCCACTCTGTTTTGTCGCGTCCCCCGCGGGACGCGTGGATTGAAACTCAACGCTCGTATCGATGCGCGGCGGGGCAAGCCCGGTCGCGTCCCCCGCGGGACGCGTGGATTGAAACCAGTGGACTATATTGATCCAAGGGATCTGCTTGGGTCGCGTCCCCCGCGGGACGCGTGGATTGAAACTCCCCGTCTGGGACGCTTTACGCTGGGAACGGTGTCGCGTCCCCCGCGGGACGCGTGGATTGAAACCAGGAACTGAAGCCCCGAGAGCCTTGGAAGCTCAGTCGCGTCCCCCGCGGGACGCGTGGATTGAAACCGCCAATCATCAGGACGCCAAGAGCTATCGCGATAGTCGCGTCCCCCGCGGGACGCGTGGATTGAAACAGCTACGCGCCCTGATCCTCAAAAACCGCGTGGCCGTCGCGTCCCCCGCGGGACGCGTGGATTGAAACTGTTGTTCGGGCTTGTGATGCGCGTGATTGGCCACGTCGCGTCCCCCGCGGGACGCGTGGATTGAAACCCAGACGCGCCAGTGCCTTGAGCGCGAGGCGCAAGTCGCGTCCCCCGCGGGACGCGTGGATTGAAACCCAGACGCGCCAGTGCCTTGAGCGCGAGGCGCAGTCGCGTCCCCCGCGGGACGCGTGGATTGAAACCCATTATAGACTCCTTACCGGCAAAATGGGCTATGTCGCGTCCCCCGCGGGACGCGTGGATTGAAACGTCAAGAGTAGCCATAATATCCTCCTAAATAGGGGTCGCGTCCCCCGCGGGACGCGTGGATTGAAACCGGAGAATACGTGAGAGTAACAAAGCACGCATCAGTCGCGTCCCCCGCGGGACGCGTGGATTGAAACTTGAGCGGCGAAAATGCGTTCGGTGGGCACGGCAGTCGAGTCCCCCGCGGGACGCGTGGATTGAAACATCAAGAGTAGCCATAATATCCTCCTAAATAGGGTGTCGCGTCCCCCGCGGGACGCGTGGATTGAAACTTTTTTGCTCCTCGTCCAGCTTTACGAAGACTGAGTCGCGTCCCCCGCGGGACGCGTGGATTGAAACAAGCCATGAAAAATCGGAGTCAACTCCCGCTCCAGTCGCGTCCCCCGCGGGACGCGTGGATTGAAACATCCCATACGAGACGCAGAGGCACATACCATGTGGTCGCGTCCCCCGCGGGACGCGTGGATTGAAACAAAAACCTCTCCCAGGCCATGAGCCTTGAGGCAGAGTCGCGTCCCCCGCGGGACGCGTGGATTGAAACGCAGTGCAAGCCCCTCGATTGAGACCACGCGCTGTCGCGTCCCCCGCGGGACGCGTGGATTGAAACACAGTCAGCACGGGTCACAAAAATGCGCTTGACGGTCGCGTCCCCCGCGGGACGCGTGGATTGAAACCTCCCGGTACTCGTCAAGCCAGGAGGCTTGCGCTGTCGCGTCCCCCGCGGGACGCGTGGATTGAAACTCCCATACGCTCAGGCCGTGGCTCTTGAGATAGCGTCGCGTCCCCCGCGGGACGCGTGGATTGAAACTCCCATACGCTCAGGCCGTGGCTCTTGAGATAGCGTCGCGTCCCCCGCGGGACGCGTGGATTGAAACAACACCTGTAGGCACACCAAGATAATCTGCAAGTGGTCGCGTCCCCCGCGGGACGCGTGGATTGAAACTATTCTTAGCCTGATCTGACATAACGGGTATATGTCGCGTCCCCCGCGGGACGCGTGGATTGAAACAGCAGTTTGTAAAACCTCGCTAAACTGTATTGTGTCGCGTCCCCCGCGGGACGCGTGGATTGAAACGCAAAATGCCTAGCCATGTGCCAATAATCGAGAGTCGCGTCCCCCGCGGGACGCGTGGATTGAAACCCTCGTCGTCAATCCCCATATCAAGCAATTTGTCGTCGCGTCCCCCGCGGGACGCGTGGATTGAAACCTCTAGTGGCATTTTCCGATTCTCTTGGCTCTGGGTCGCGTCCCCCGCGGGACGCGTGGATTGAAACTTGTTGTCGCTCATTTCGGATCGTCCTTTGTCCCGTCGCGTCCCCCGCGGGACGCGTGGATTGAAACATGATAACCCCCCTTGATTTTTTGGTTAGTTTTGTCGCGTCCCCCGCGGGACGCGTGGATTGAAACAATTCCCATATCAAGCAATTTGTCAATTAAATCGGTCGCGTCCCCCGCGGGACGCGTGGATTGAAACGGCAAGCCCCCCCCCTTGGCCCAAGAGCGGCGCGGTCGCGTCCCCCGCGGGACGCGTGGATTGAAACGACATAGTAAAAGCCTTATTTGATTGCTTGGCTGTCGCGTCCCCCGCGGGACGCGTGGATTGAAACAGAAAAAGCCCTCACAAAAGGCAACACGGCTGATGTCGCGTCCCCCGCGGGACGCGTGGATTGAAACGCGAAAGCAAGGCATACAAGGGCCTGCAAGTGCTAGTCGCGTCCCCCGCGGGACGCGTGGATTGAAACTAGGACAAATTGTGGCTGTTTTTGGGCATATTCAGTCGCGTCCCCCGCGGGACGCGTGGATTGAAACTGCTAGAGCATACGCCGGATGCCGTGCGGCACGAGTCGCGTCCCCCGCGGGACGCGTGGATTGAAACATAGAAAAAATCGTCCGATTGCACCAGCTTGCAACGTCGCGTCCCCCGCGGGACGCGTGGATTGAAACCCCGCGATCGCTTATGGCATCGACCAGTGTGTTGAGTCGCGTCCCCCGCGGGACGCGTGGATTGAAACGTCACGACTGAGCCAAGCTTTGAAATTTCCAAAGGGTCGCGTCCCCCGCGGGACGCGTGGATTGAAACTTGCCACTCAAAGAAAGATCGCAAAAGAGCTTGAGTCGCGTCCCCCGCGGGACGCGTGGATTGAAACACGCTCAAAAACGTCTGCGGCATCCCAATATTTTTGGTCGCGTCCCCCGCGGGACGCGTGGATTGAAACATATCGAGCTTTGGCACTAGCAGTGCCACGCGATGTCGCGTCCCCCGAGGGACGCGTGGATTGAAACTAAAAACGCATCCTGCGCATAGTATTGCCCTGGGTCGCGTCCCCCGCGGGACGCGTGGATTGAAACAGATTGTTTGTTTTTGTTTTGACGTAAAACGTCCGTCGAGTCCCCCGCGGGACGCGTGGATTGAAACTTGTACTCAGCAAAAAGCTCCAAAGCCTCGCCTAGTCGCGTCCCCCGCGGGACGCGTGGATTGAAACATGTCGCGGGCAAGGTCAGCGCCATAGGAGCAGGCGTCGCGTCCCCCGCGGGACGCGTGGATTGAAACCAGAAACTTGAAAGCAAGATTGATGAACTGCCCAGTCGCGTCCCCCGCGGGACGCGTGGATTGAAACTAAAAGACAATACGCACAATCGCAAATATCGTAGGGTCGCGTCCCCCGCGGGACGCGTGGATTGAAACCTGCCACCAATCCGCGCAATTTTTTGAGCAAGCCAGGTCGCGTCCCCCGCGGGACGCGTGGATTGAAACCGTATGAAATTTATTCGGCTCGTGGTACAAATTCTTGGTCGCGTCCCCCGCGGGACGCGTGGATTGAAACTTCCCGCTCTAGAGCTGCATACTTGGCATCATCGGTCGCGTGCGTGGATTGAAACACAAACTTATGGGCCTAGATTGGCCTAAGTCGTGGTGACCCTACCGCCAAAAACTATACCATTGAAAAATTAATGCTCCACACGCAGTAGTCAAATGATGAAACGGAGCAGATTTAGCGAAGAACAGATAATTGGCATTGTCAAGCAAGCCGAGGCAGGGGTATGAGTGGCGGACTTATGCCGTCAATTTGGCATCTTTGATGTAATTTTTTATAAGTAGCGCACCAAGTTTGGCGGGATGAATGTGTCCTATGCAAAGCGATTACGCAAGCTGGAAGAAGAAAATTCGCGTTTGAAGAAACTCGTTGCCAGTCAGACGCTGGATATATCTGTACTCAAGGATGTGCTGTCAAAAAACTTCTAAGGCATGCCAGGAAGAAGGCAATACAGTATGTAAAAGATACGCACGGCCTTTGCCTGTACTTTTGCAGATGTGAGCCACAGTGCTAGCATGCATGTTCTTAAAACAGACAAGGACGCCCAGCTTCGTTTGCGTATGCGTGAAATGGCTGAACAGCACAGCAGATATGGCGCTCCACGTTTACATGTGCTACTCAAGCGTGAACGCCTGATCGTTAATCATAAATATTCAGAACGCATTTACAGGGAAGAGAAGTTGTCCTACGTTTAAAGGTGAGAAAAAAACGGCCCAGCTATCTGCGTGTGGTGTCTCAAGGGCCAAGTCATGTGATGAACATTGGAGCATGGATTTTATATCAGATAGCCTTTTGGACGGGAGACGCATACGGCTTTTGACGATGATGGATTTATGGGATCGTAGCTCCCCTGCAATAGAAATTGATTTTTTTTTTGCCAGGCCAGTGAGTTGTGCGCACACTGGAAGGTCTGCAATTAAAGGGAAGAATGCCTAAACTGTTGCGTGTTAATAATGGCCTGAATTTACAAGCAAAGTTTTGGATGCCTGGGCGTATGAACACGGAGTGCAACTGGAATTTCCCGCCCTGTCAAACCAATGGATAATGGACATATAGAAAGCTTTAATGGGGAACTCCGTGACGAATGTCTGAATCAGAATGTTTTTCTGTCCCTCGCATTAGCCAGGGCCAGCCTTGAAAGATGGAGGCATGATTACAATGAGGATCAGCCTCACGGTTCTTTAGGCTGGATGACCCCAAAGGGATATCGAGAGAAATATCAACCCTCAACTCAGGTGGAGAACATTAACTTATACTTGGTATCATAAACGGGGTAGGGTCATCCTCAGCGCATCGCGTGCCGCTCTATGACGCAAATGACGACAAAGTATGGAATTGAAAGGAAGGTTGAATAAATGGGTTGTGCGTAGCTTGCAGCGGCATCCCCGCCAGGCATTGGCAAATATCTGGCTTGGAACTTTGCCGCAGAACTGCTAGTCTGGCCGCACAGGAGAAATCTCATGAATATCATAGCAATTATACCTGCACGGATGGGTTCAAGCCGCTATCCCGGCAAGCCCCTGGCCATGATTCACGGAATGCCCATGGTCGGGCATGTTGCCATGCGCACAGCCATGAGTTCGGTGCTGTCTGCAACCTATGTGGCAACTTGTGACAAGGTAATTGAAGATTATTGTCACAAAGTGGGCCTGAAGTGCGTGATGACCAGCGACTGCCATGTCCGCTGCTCCACGCGCACAGCCGAGGCCATGCTCAAGATAGAGGCCGAAAGCGGCAAACGCGCCGATATTGTGGTCATGGTTCAGGGTGATGAGCCAATGGTAAGACCAGAGATGATTGATGCCGCAGTACAGCCCATGCTTGCGAATCCCGCAGTTAATGTGGTTAATCTCATGGCCGAGATGGAGAGCGTTGAGGAATTTGAAGATCCCAACGAAGTCAAGGTTGTGGTCGATCACAATTATGACGCGCTTTATTTTTCACGCGAGCCAATCCCATCGCGCAAAAAGGGTTCGGAAAAAGTTCCCATGCGCAAGCAGGTCTGCATTATTCCTTTCCGGCGCGATTATTTGCTGCGCTATAATGAAATGCCGGAAAGCCCGCTAGAGATTTATGAATCTGTGGATATGCTGCGCATCTTAGAGCACGGCGAAAAAGTACGCATGGTGCCAACAACTGTGCGCACGCTGAGCGTGGATACCCCCCAGGATCTGGCGCGTGTGATTGCTCTGATGGAAAAAGATACGCTCATGGCCAGCTATCTTTAGGGGCGCTTAGCAAGCTGATCCAAAGAAAAAGATCCGCGCCTTTTTATGGCAATTCACCGCTTTGGCGCAAGCTCCAAGATCAGTCCAGGGGGCAAAGTCAATGAACAGCCCATTGAAATGTCTTGTTTTTGATTGTGACGGGGTCATTCTTGACAGCGTCCCAGTCAAGACCCGCGCTTTTGCACGTCTGGCCGAGCCTTACGGCCCAGAGGCGCGGGATCGTTTTGTCATTTTCCATAACCTGCATGGCGGGGTCAGCCGTTATAAAAAATTTGAATGGTTTTTCAAGGAGATCCTTGGCCGCGAGATCAGCGCCCAGGAGTCAGCGGCCTGGGGCGAGCGCTTTGCCGACTATGCCCTTGATGAAGTGCGCCATTGTGCCCTGATCCCTGGCGCACAGGCAACACTTGACGCCTGGCATGGGCTTATGCCGCTCTATGTCTGCTCTGGCGCACCAGACGAGGAGCTTAAACTGATCTTGCGCGAGCGCGGGCTGGCTGGCTATTTTGCCGCCATTTACGGCTCTCCGCCAGGCAAGGCCCAGCGTCTCAGGCAGATTGTTGCCGAAGCTGGTTTTGAGCCTCAAGAGGCATTGATGATTGGCGATGCACGCACGGATCTGGATGCGGCTGAAAGTGTCGGCACACAATTTTACGGCGTAGGCAGTGAGCTTCGCGACGGCACATTCCCCTGGAGTGAGGATTTAACGCCGCTCAATGCCTGGATAGCGGCGCGATGTCAGAGATCCCCAAAAGACGCGCCCGAGAAGCCATAGCCATGGCCTTAAGCTTTGGAAAAATATTAGCCTCCCTATTTTTTTGCCTTGCAGTGTCCGTTTCTTTTGCGGCTGCTTCTGGCGAAAGAGAATCACGCTCCGTACAGGGCGGCGAATCTTTGGAAAGAGTTGGCAAGGAGGACAAGGAAGCGGCTTCGCGCCTCTTGGCTTTTCGCAATGAAGCGGCTGGCGCTTTGGGCGAAGGCTATTATTCCCAGGCGGATACAATTCAGCGTCATGTCAAAGCCTATCTCGAGGATTGGAAGCTGCCGCCGCTTTCAAGCAAAGCCTTTTCCAGAAAGAAAGCGCTCGCCAAACTTACCCCGCCAAAGGGGCTGTTCAACGAGGCAGAAGAGAAGGCGCTTGCCCAGTCCCTGGAGGGCATGGACAAGGCTCTTGGAAAAATGCTTGAAGATTTCCGTGCCCTTGCAAGCTATGTGGCGGACAACACAATCCGGGATGATGGCAAGCTTGGCCGCGAATTGGGCGGGAAACTGGATGCCGGACACGCTCAATTTACGGAGGCCCGCAAGGCTTGGCTTGCCATTGTTGAAGCCAGGGCCGAGGAAGCCGAAAAACTTCTTTTACGCGGAGATCCGCTTGAGCGTCAGATTATTAGCGCAAGGCGCATCTTTACGCTTTTCAACCAGGTTGCAGCCATCCTTGTGCAAAGCGCAGAAAGCGGTGCAGAGCTCCCCAGAGCGGAACTGGAGAATTTGCGCGCCAGCCTGATCATCCAGATAGCCGAAGGCGCAAAGCCGCCCTTTCCGGGCGCGGCAGCGCTTGAGCGCAATTACCGCGCTTTTCTGAAGCAGGCCCAAGCTTACGAAAATCTTCTTGCCCAGGGGCTGGAGCGGCATTTCCCAGCCATAGTGCGCCAGAGCCTCAACGAAACTGCGCAAAAATGCCGTAAGGCATACAATGCCTTTGCTCAGGCCGCCAACCAGGCCAATTAAACCTGCTCAAGCGGGACGCCCAAGCCCTGCTTTTCCAACAAAGGATTGCCCCGTGCGGGAATCTCCTGATTCTTTATTTTGGCAAATATTTTGCAATAAGTAGCGGGAAATAGCCAAATATCCGGCGGTTCACCGCTTCTGCGGAAGCTTGAACAGGACAGGGTGAATTTAGCGCGGCTGTCCATGCGGATAAAATTATTCCCGGAGGTTCTCTGCAATGTTTTTTTTGTTGGGTGGCAATGAGAAAAAGGTACGCAAGGCTGAAAAACAGAGTCATGGCTCGGAAGCCATTAACCGCGTGCGCGAAAATTTTCTGGCCGGGCGCTTTCCTGTAGTCACCACCCATCAGGTGGAGGGCAAAAAGATTGCCAAGGTGCTTGGCCTGGTCTGTTGCCGGGGTTTTGACTCCGAAGAGGCTTTTTTTGGCATGGCGGCAAGGGCGATGAACAAGGGCGCCCAGGCTATTGTGGGCTATAACGAAAATGTGGCTTTCCACCCCGATGGCAGCAAGTATTTTACCTGCTACGGCACAGCGGTAATGTTTGAATATGATCCGGCTGATCCTGAATCCCTGCCTCTTATGCTTCAGCAGAAATTTCGTGGGCGCAGCCAGGAAAGCAGCGGCGATGTGATTTAAGGCTTTTTGTTGCCCGGCTTGTTCCCCCTAATTTCATATCAGGGGGCGGCCACTGACCAATAAGGTCGGCGGCGCTTGCCGCCGCTTGAAAGCAGAAGAACTGATGCGCGGGCAAAGTTCGGCAATTTCTTGCGAGAGGCCGTAATCTCGGGCAGGAGCAAGAATCTTTTCAAGGACGGGATCGAGTCGGGCATAGGGCGGTAGGCTGTCACTATCCTTTTGATTGGGGCGCAATTCCGCACTGGGTTCCTTGCGGAAGATATTTTCCGGGATGATTTCGCGGCCCTGCCAGCGATTGTACCAGCGGCCCAGGGCATAAACCTGGGTCTTGGTCAGATCGCCGATTACCGCAAGCGCGCCCACTGTATCGCCATAAAGGGTGCAATAGCCCATTGCGGCCTCGCTCTTGTTGCCGGTATTCAACACCAGGGCCTGAGCGCGGTTGGCAACAGCCATCAAAAGAACCCCGCGAATCCTCGCCTGGATGTTTTCGGCGCTGAGGTCTCCGGGCCAGGGCGCAAAAAGGGCAAAAGCCGGAGCCAATATGCGCTCAAAAGCGGCCATTAGCAGCGCAATGGGCAGTGTGACACTTTTGATTCCCAGATTCCTGGCCAGTTCCTCGGCATCGTTGACAGAAGCCTCACTGCTGTATGGCGAAGGCATCAGAAGCGCGGTCAGGTTTTGCGGCCCTATGGCTTCCTTGGCCAGGCAGGCCACAAGCGCGGAATCCATGCCGCCAGAGAGGCCAAGAATTGCCTTGCCCTGGGCATTGCGATAGACAAAATCACGGATTCCCAAAATTAGCGCCCTGCCAATGGCTTCATCTTCATTCTCGGGCAGGGGCGATATGGATGCCATATTTTCCTGGCAACGCTGGCAGGAAGCCTCTGTATTGTCCAAGAGCAATAAATCAGGGGCGCAAAATGCCGCCCTCCCCATGATTTCGCCTGATGGGGCGCAGATAAAGCTTTGCCCGGTATAGATTTGGCTTGCGTAGCCGCCCAGAAGATTCAGGGCAAGCACATAGGCTGATCTTACGTTAGCCAGGCGGCCCATGTCCGCTTCTTCGCTAATTTGGCGCATTGGAGTGAAAGGCCAGGGCTTGAGATTGATGATTGTCCGCGTCTGCCACTGAAAGATCCCATCCTGGGCTTCAATGGGCTGCACTGCATCTGGACGAAGCAGAAAGACGCGCTCTGTATTTGCTTCCCCCTTGAGTCCCTCGCTATGGATGCCCAGGATCAGATCCGGCCCGGGGCTGAATTTTGACTTTGGGCCTTTGACCAGCTTATTAAGGCTCTGGTTCAGCTTCTCGGCTGCAAAGGGTTTAAGGCAGTTTTCATCCACAGGGTCATTAAGGCTGGCGATACACAGTTGTGCGCCAAGTTTGGCCGCCTTTGTCCTCGCATCCAGAATTTGTTCAAGGCTTTCATTGAGACTCAGTGAGCCTAGTTCAAGCTGGCACAACGCGATTTTCATTCCTAATCTCCGAAGCTAAAACAAACCGTGCAAAGGCTGCCCTGGAGCCCCAAGCGCCTCAATCCTGGCCGTAACAAGCGGATCTTCTTCTAGCGGGGGCGCGTGAAAAGGCTTTATGCGCGCGTCAAGGATTAGCGGCTCGCTACAGGCCCAGTGCTTGGCGCGTATTGTGGTGTTTACGCCGTAAGAGTCAGTGGCGGGGTCAGAGCGGGTAAAGGCTACCCAGAGGAAATTTGCCAGATTTCTGGCGCAGAAATCCGAATCGTCAACAAGCAGCAACAAGGGAAAACCTTTGCGTTCAGGCCAGGATGCCAAAGAGTGGCCAAGTTCGTCAATGGCCGGATCCTGGATGCCAGGAGGGAGATTGTGCCTTGGGCCTTGGAGGAGGAGTATGCCCGGCAAAGCCAGACGCGGCTTGGCAAAACCAGGGGGCATGGCGGGAAGCGCCCCGTATTCCAAGCCCAGATCGCGAATTTTTTCGCCAGCGGCCAGCCAGATCAGCTTGGATCCTTCATGCAGCGCCTGCCCTGTATAATCGAGACTATCATTATTGCTTTGGGTTAAAAAATGCAAATCACGGCCAAGATCAGTCCGTTCAAGAAAATGCCTGAGATATGCAGGAATGTCCCGGGCGGAAAGCCCAGGCGCGTCCTCGGCTGCGCAAAGCAGCAGATATTTGGCCAGGGCCGTCTGGCTAGCGCCGAGAAGATGTAGCGCCTGGGTAAAAATTTCGCGGGGCTTGCGCCTGGCTTCATAGGCCGTGTAACGCTCAGAGCCAAGGGCAAGGAGCAGGGGATGCACGCCTGCGGCATCCACGGCATGCACTTCGCGGACACCTGCAAAAACCTGGCCTAGCAGGGGCGCGGTTAATTCATGGATAAAGTCCCCGAATACTGTATCCTCCTGGGGCGGCCGCCCTACTGTGGTAAAGGGCCAGATTGCGTCTTTGCGATGATGAACATGCTCCACCTTAAATACGGGGTATTCATGCGCAAGGCTATAATAGCCAAGATGATCGCCAAATGGCCCTTCCGGCTTTGTAGCAGAAGGAAGAATATGGCCGCTTACGCAGAAATCAGCTTCGGAAAGAAAAGGCAGGGCAAAGCCACCGCTTTTGCAAAGCCGTGTGCGCCTTCCCTGGAGCAGCCCCGCAAAGCGCAGTTCAGATAGCCCCTCAGGCAATGGCATAACAGCGGCCACAGTCAGTGCTGGCGGGCCGCCAACAAAGATTTGCACCGGCAGGGGCTTGCCCTGGCTGATTGCCCTGGCATGGTGAACACCAATGCCGCGCTGAATCTGGTAGTGCATGCCAAGTTCATTTTTTTCGTAATTACCGCCATCAAGCTGGATGCGGTACATGCCCAGATTGGAAAATGCCGCCCCGGGCCTTGCTGGGTCTTCGCTATAGACAAGGGGCAGTGTGATAAAAGCTCCGCCATCCCGAGGCCAGGAGCGCAGATGCGGAAGCTGCTCAAGTTTTGCGCGGCATTCCAGAACAGGGGCTTTTTTTGTGCCTGAGTCAAAATCAGGGGCAGATTCAAGTTTGGGCAGAAGCAGGGGCAGGCCGCTTAGGGTGCGCAAGAGTGTCCCCGGCTTGCGCAGAATGTTTGCCGGGTCTGCTCTGGCCTGGAAAATGGCTTTGAGCGCAGGCAGACCTTTGCGAAAAATGAAATGCAGGCGTTGGCTTGTCCCAAAAAGGTTGCAGAGCATGGGGAAAGCCGTGCCCTTGGGTCTTGTGAAAAGCAGGGCCGGAGAACGGGCCTGGAACGCCCGGCGTTGAATGGCCGCAAGCTCCAGATTTGGGTCAAGGGGATAGTCAATCCGTTTAAGTTCGCCGTGCCGCTCCAGATCGCGCACACATTCCTGAAGATTGCGATAGGGCATTAATTTGCCTAGTTCTGTTTATCTGCCATGGAGATTGAGGGGAGTGCATGGCTCAAGCGCCGCCAACTGGCGCTTCCCGGCCAGATATTCCGCAAAGTCAGCGAGAATCTGCCTATGGTCAAAGACCAGCGGGCTTGGCAGGGCATTGAGCGGGTAGAAAGCCGCTTCGGCGGCATCGTCTCCGGCCTTGATCGCCTCTGGATTCAAGGGATGTCCTGCAAAAACAAGAGTCAGGGTGTGCAGGCGCGGATCCCGCCCTGGTCTGGAATATACCCCGAGCAAACCCAGAAGCTGCACTTCGAGGTTGGTTTCCTCGCGCATTTCGCGCAAGGCCGCAACTTCGGCCTGCTCGCCTTCTTCAATGAAGCCGCCAGGCAACGCATAACCAAGCGGCGGTCTTGCACGGCGGATAATTACCACTCCTCGCTTAGTGTCATAAATGATGACATCCGCAGTAGGCGCTGGATTTTTCCAGGCGCTGTATTCCTTGCCACAATGAGGGCAGGTGACTTTCTTCTTCATTGGCAAGCCTGTATTTTTAATGTGCCTTATCTTCATTGCCCGCATATAGCCAGCAGGCAACATCGTGGCTGTTATGAAAAATTGGCGGCACTTTTTCCCTGCATATTGCAATGGCCTTTGCACAGCGTGGCTCAAAGGGACAGCCGCAAGCTAGCTCTCCAAGGGCCGGGACATGGCCTGGAATGGTTGGCAGTCTATTTTGCCCTAGTGAAGCCCTGCTTGGCGCGGCTGCCATTAAGCCCTGAGTATAGGGATGCAGGGGATTGGCAAAGAATTCGCTGGCAAAGGCCGATTCCACAAGCATTCCGGCATACATCACAGCGACAAATTCAGCCACTTCGGCGACCACGCCGAGATCGTGGGTAATCAGGAGTACGCCCATGCCTCTTTCGCGGCTTTCGGAGACAATCAGGCGCAGGATCTGCCCCTGAATGGTTGTGTCCAGGGCTGTTGTAGGCTCGTCAGCCAGAAGCAATTCCGGCTTGCAGGCAAGAGCCATGGCAATCATCACGCGCTGGCGCATCCCGCCTGAAAGCTGGTGCGGATAGTCGCGGAAACGCTGCTCAGGGGAGGGAATGCCAACCTGGCGGAAGAGGCGCAGCACCTCCGCCTGCGCCCTGGTTTTGGAAAAGCCAAGGTGCAGGCGCAAGGGTTCTGCCGTCTGTACGCCGATGCTGAGTACAGGGTTGAGCGATGTCATGGGTTCCTGGAAGATCATCCCGATCCGTTGGCCGCGGATCTGGCGCATGACAGGGGCGTCAAGGCCAAGAATATTTGTGCCATTGAACAGGATTTGCCCCGAGAGGATTGCATTTTCCGGCGTGAGCCGAAGAATGGCCTTGGCTGTAAGGCTTTTGCCGCAGCCCGATTCGCCGACAATGCAGCTTATGCCAAAGCGCGGAATACAGAGCGAGAGATCGCGCACAGCCCATAGTTTGCGCCCATGCGCGGGAAAATGAATTGAAAGGCGCTCAATTTCGAGCAAAGGGCTGGAAAGCTGGAAGCCAGAAGGCGCCGGGTTTTCCGTGTCAGCGTCTGATCTGGGTTTGGCGTAAATTGACATAGGCTTCGCGCATGGCAAGGTAAGGATCAACAGCAATGCTCCTGAGATCCTCATAAAGTGGCAATACTGAGCCGAGTGCATTGAAGCGGAAGCCAATGGTAGCGCCCCAGGAGGCTTCCCAGGGTTTAATGTAGGTAATCGGATCTGTAAACCAGTCGCCAACACGGCCAACGCTGTCGCGCAAGGAGCTTGGCCCGAGGAAAGGCCAGACAATGTAAAAACCTGGCCCAAAGCCCCAGCGTCCTAGGGTCTGGCCGAAGTCCTCCCCTGAGGGATCAAGGGGAACAATGGTTTTTTTGTTCCTGGCAAGATCGACAAAACCCGCGCTACCCATGGTGTTCATCATAAAGCGTCCAAATTCCGCGCCAGCCTCAAAAAAACGAAATTGCAGGATATTGTTGATGAAACGGGTTGGAAAAAGCAGGTTATTAAAAAAATTGTTCAGCCCTGTGCGCAAGAAACGCGGCGTGATATAAGTCCAGCCCTGGTAGGCTGGCTTGGCGATGTGCAGAAAGAAAATGTCATTGAAACGAAACCAGAAGCGATTCCAAGGCTCAATGGGATCAGCAATGGAGTCCACAGGCGCGTTATCGTAATCGTCCAGGCTGTCAGGAGCGCTCTCTGCATCCCCTGAATGAACGGTGATCGCACCAAATGCCAGAGTTGGGCTTTTGGCATAGAAGGCCGAGGGCGGCTGTTCCGAGGCGGCGGGGGCTTGCTTGACTTGCGCAAGCGCAGGGTTTGCGCAACACAGGACAAGGAACGCAAGAATCCAGGATGTGCTTGCGGAGGATACGAGGCAGGCCATACGGCCGGGCTTAATTAACATTCGCCGTATTCCCGGCTTGCGCACTTTCAACGGCGACCTGCGCGGCCTTGGCCTTAACTCGTTCAATCAGTTGTTCCGGGCTTGCGCTGTTTAAGATGTCCTGAAACTGCGTGCGATAATTCTTGACCAGACTGATATTTTCGATAAGCACATCATAGACCCGCCATGAACCGTCTTTGGGCAACATTCGGTAGGCCACAGGAATTTTTTTGCCATCCTTGAGGTTGACCAGGGTGCGCACTTCAACCCGATCCCCTTTTGCAGAAGACATTTCGCCGCTATAGGCCACTTCTTCGCCGTTATAGCCGTTGATCTTGTTCAGATAGGTGTTGAACAGCAACTGCGCAAAGGCGTCTGAGAATTTTTTCTTCTGTTCCGCGGAAAAGGAGCGCCAGCGAGGGCCTACAGCGCGCGAGGAAAACTCGCCAAAATCAAAAATATGGTAGATCTCATCCTCAATTTGCTGGCGCAAAGGCCCGCGGGTAGCCGGATTGATGTAGTCCGGGTTCTTGATATTATCCAGGATGCGCGTGATTGCGGTTTCAAGGTTTTGCCGCGCCTGCGCGGGACTTGGCTCGCCCGCATACGCTGGCAGAATTGAGAAAGAAAGAAAAAGAAAAAAAAGCACCGTTTTTGGCAGGAACTGAATAAATCTGGCGCGGATCATTTCACACCTCCAAAGGCATATTTGCCAATCAGCGATTCCAGATCCATTGGTGATTCTGTCTCGGTAATTTCGCCGCCAGGCGCGATATTTTTATCAGAGCCGCCTCTGCTCAGGCTGATATATTTGTCGCCAATCAGACCGGCGGTTTTGATTGTGGCCATACTGTCATCAGAAAGCTGAAGATCCTTGTCAATGCGCATTTTCACAATGGCCTGGCTACGCATGGGATCAGGATCGAGCTGTATTGAGACCACGCGTCCTACTGGCACACCTGCAAGCTCAACATCCGCCCCTGCCCTGAGCCCGCTGGCCGAATCAAAACGGGCGGAAAGCTCAAATCCCTGGTGCGTGAAAAGTTCCATGCGCCCAAGCTTGATCGTCAGATAAGCCAGGCAGAGCAATCCAAGGAGTACAAAGAGACCGACTGCGGTTTCACGCGAATTGTTCGTCATTGCTTCTTCTCCCGCGTGGGGGAAAATTAGACTGGCAATAATGAAAATTCAAGCCCTGACTCGTATATGCAGGCTAGGAGTCAAGCCAGCGCTCAAGTGCGGCATGCACTTCCGGGTTTTGCGGCAGGCGCAGGTCAAGATCTTCCGAGCCGGGATCGCGGTGTAAAAACTGGACAAGGTAGGGATCGCCGCTGGCCTCAAGTTCAGAGAGGCTGCCTGCAAAAATAGCCCTGCCATCCTTGAGGACAAGAACATAATCCGCAATTTCCCTAAGGCTTGCAAGATCGTGGCTTACGCTTACAAGGGTCATTTCAGGATATTGCGTGTGCATGGAGAGCAAAAGCTCATCCATGCGTGCCGCTGTAATCGGATCAAGCCCGGAAGTAGGCTCATCACAAAGCAGAATTTTGGGATCGGCGATGATTGCCCTGGCCAGACCCGCGCGCTTGCGCATGCCGCCGGAAAGCTGATTGGGGTAATAATCGCTAAATTCCCCAAGGCCAACCATGCGCAGAACACGCTCTGCGGCCTCGCGCAAAAGCTTTTTGGAGAGCATAAGGTGTTCGCTTAAAGGCAGGGCGACATTTTGCGCAAGGGTGAGTGCGCCAAGAAGCGCCCCGTCCTGAAAAAGAACGCCCATGCGTCGTCTCAGACGCCGAAAATCCTTTCGGTTAAGGGCAAAGAGGTCTTGGCCGCCGATAAGCACTTTTCCGGCGAGGGGTTGCTGAAGTCCGATGATATGCCTGAGCAGGGTGGATTTGCCACAGCCTGAGCCGCCAAGGATTACGGAAACTTTTCCGCCTGGAAGGCGTGCGTTGATCTTGTCCAGAACCACAAGATCGCCGTAGCCCACGCTTAAATTGTCAAATTCGATGTCCCAGGCTTGCATCTTGGTTAACCTAGAGCCAGAAAGAAGTGATCACATAGTCTGCGGCCAGAATTAGCACACAGGAGATGACCACTGCCGAAGTTGTGGCATTGCCTACGGCCTCAGGGCCAACGCTGTCGCGGCGCTGGTGGGCATAATAGCCCTGATGGCAACAGACAGTAGCGACCAGAAGGCCAAATACCAGTGATTTTACAATTCCGCCGGAAACATCGTTCATGCTCACCGCATGCATGATTTTATAAAAATAGACGCCTGAACTGATATTGAGCATCTGCACGCCGGTCAAATAGCCGCCAAAAATGCCAATGACATCAAAAATGGCCGTGAGCAGGGGGAAGGAGAGCAGCGCGGCCAGAATGCGCGGAGAGACCAGATAGCTTATGGAGTTGATGTCCATCACATCCAGGGCATCTACCTGATCGGTTATGCGCATTACGCCAATCTCTGCCGCCATTGCCGATCCCGCCCTTCCGGCAAGCATGATTGCCGTAAGCACCGGGCCAAGCTCGCGAATCAGCGAGATGGAGACCGCAGAGCCAAGCAGCCCTACAGAGCCAAACTGCACAAGTGTATAATAGCCTTGCAAGCCTAGAACCATGCCGCAAAAAATTCCAATGAGCAGGATGACAAAAAGCGACTGATAGCCAATGACATAGATTTGTTGCAAGGTGCGGCTGAATATCCGCCAGCTGGTGAAAATTTGTCCAAGGCCGTTGAGCATGAAAATGCTCATGCCGCCAATATGGGATAGTACGCGCAAAAAATGCTGCCCCAGGAATTTGTTCAGCTTTAGAATGCCGTGAAAAAAATCAAGGCTCATGGACGCTTGACCTGAGTGGCTTTTTTGCTTTCCTTGTCCGAAGCCTTGCTTTTTTTGCCAGAAACCGGCTTTTTGCTCATAAGGAGCGGGCGGCCAAGTTTTTGCCGCAACAGTTCTTCGCGCAAAGCATTGGCATCGGCTTCACTGCCACGCAATGCAGCAAGAACAAGATGCACCTTGCCGCTCTTTTCTATTTTTGCGCGTATTCCGGCTTTTTCCAGTTTAAGGCGCAAGCCCTGGGCATCAGACTGATTTTTGAAAGCAGCCACCTGATACAGATAATCGTAAAGCGGGGCTTGAGACTCCAATGCCTTTTTTTCCTGCTTTTCTCTGGCGTTTTGGCCGGGATCTGCCGACTGGCTGTTCTTCTGGGCTATGCCGCCCCTGTCTTTTGCGCCCCAGGCGTCAAGGCTTGCGCCTTCAGGCCGCGCAAAGGGATATACCGGGTTACCGGCTTTAGCGCCCTGCGCCTCAGCCTTGGGACTTGCAGACGCTTCTGGATTTTGGTTGGTCTTGCTTGGGTTATCATCCTGGTTGGGAACAGCTTCTTCAGTGCTTGCAGGTTTTTCTGAAGCAGGGAGCTTTTCAGCGGCGGATTGATTCTCTTTGCCGCTGATCTGGCTCATAAGCTCATTCATTCCCTTGAGTCCGTATTCCGGGTTCTGGCCTTTTCCGACCATGAAACCCATGAAAAAGGCCCAGGCAACAGCCACAAGCAATAGGGCGCTTACGGCGAAAAGCATAGGCCAGGACAAGCGCCCATCCGCCCTTGGATCAGATGCGCCATTGCCGGAAACCTGGCGGCTTTTCTGGAAAATCTTGCGTAAAGGCTGTGTCATCTCATTCCTTGACCTACATGCTGTCCGGGGCGCTTACGCCAAGCACGGAAAGTCCATTGCGCAATACCTGGGCCACAGCGCGCAACATGACCAGCCGCGCCTTGCTGCCAGTGGGATCGTCAGGCACAAGAATCTGGTACTTGGCATAATAGCTGTGCAACAATCCGGCGAGATCATAGAGGTAGCGGCTTAAATGATGCGGCGCAAGATTTTGCGCGGCTATAAGCAGGCTTTCCTCAAAAAAAGCCAGTTGGCGCAGAATGGCTAGGTCTTCCGGCCTAATGAGCAATTCCAAAAGCCGGGAGGCGCTTTGTGCGGGAAGTTCAATTCCCTGTGCTTCAGCGCGGCGCAAAAGAGAGCAGACACGCGCATGGGCATACTGCACATAATAAACTGGATTATCCAGACTGCGCTCTTTGGCAAGTTCAAGGTCAAAATCAAGAGGGCTGTCACTCTTGCGCATAAGAAAACTGAATCGGGCGGCATCCGCACCAACTTCACGCACCACTTCGGCAAGAGTGACAAATTCGCCAGCCCTAGTTGACATGCCCACCTGCTTGCCTTCACGCAAAAGATTGACAAGCTGGATCAGGACGACGTCGAACCTTAGCAATGCTTCGGGGGCATTTTCCATGGCAGTTAGCGCTGCCCTCATCCTTGCGATATAGCCGTGATGATCCGCGCCCCAGACATCGATCAACCACTGATAGCCACGCTTGAATTTGTCGAGATGATAGGCAATGTCCGAGGCAAAATAAGTCAGGCTGCCATCTGATTTGCGCAAGACACGGTCTTTGTCATCCCCAAGGCGCGTGCTTGCAAACCAGAGGGCGCCATCAAGCTCGTAGGTATAGCCGCTTTCGGCCAGAGCCGCGAAAGCAGCCGCCACAGCGCCGCTTTCCACAAGGCTTTTCTCCGAAAAAAAGGTTTCGTGCCCAACACGAAATTCGCTAAGATCCGCCTTGATCCCTTCCAGGATTTCATTCATTGCGTAACGGTAGCAGAAGTCCTGCGCCTCCTCCGGCGCAAGCGCAAGCAGATCGGGCTTGTTTTTCAGAATGGCGCAGGCGATGTCGGCGATATAGCTTCCCTGGTAGCAGTCCTCGGGGAAAACAATTTTTTCGCCTGAAAGCTCACGGGCGCGCAACCAGACAGAAAGTCCAAGGGTCTGCATCTGGCGGCCTGCATCATTGAGATAGTATTCAGTGCCAACGCTGTAGCCGACCTTGCGCAAGAGCCTGGCCAGGGTATCGCCTACGGCCGCGCCGCGGCCATGGCCCACATGCAAAGGCCCTGTGGGATTGGCTGAAACATATTCCACGAGAACCCGTGAATTTTCCCCAAAATTGCTTTCGCCAAATTTTTCGCCCCGGCTTTCGATTTCGCCGATTATTCCTTGCCAGAATGTAGGCCGAAAGGTCAGATTGCAAAAGCCAGGGCCGGCAATTTCGGCCTTTTCCAGTTCGGGGCAGCGCGAGAGGAGCTTTTGGACCAGTTCCTTGGCGAGTTCACGCGGCGGCTTGCCAGCTTTTTTGCTCAAAAGCAGGGCTGCGTTTGTGGATAGGTCGCCAAAACTGGCCTCACGCGGACTTTCAATGACCAATTTTTCTGGCAAGGGCAAATCAAGTTCCTGAAAAATTTCGGCCAGAGCCTTGCGAATGGTGTTGACTGCTCGCATCTCAGATTACCCTTGAACAATTTGGAGAACGCTGCTTAAGGAATGGAGCAGGTCAATGCGCAAATTGTTGCAATCGGCAACAAGGCCGGCAAGGCTTGGCCCGATCATTTTGCCAAGCACGGCGCGGGGGCTGATTTCCATCCACCAGCGCACACCTGCGAGGTATAGGTGGCGGATCAGGTCAACCCAGAATACGGGCGAAACCATCTGGCGGAGGATATTTTTTTTCGCGCTCTGGCCGTCGTGTGCAGGCAGCGCATCCACATTGCTGAAAACCGGGAATTTGGGATCACGCCAGTCAGTGCGCTCAAGCAGGGGGGCAAGCTCCTTGTTGGCCTCGGCCATAAGCGGACTGTGAAAAGCCCCGCTGACCTTGAGTTCCATGCCGCGCCCCTTGCGCTCTTTTGCCTTTTGCATGGCAAGGGCTACGGCGTCTTTCTGTCCGCTGACAACTGTCTGGAGCGGGGTATTGTAGTTGGCGGCGATAATTAGCTGGCCGCTTTCATTGGCCGCCTCCTCAACAATTTGGGCTACCTCAGCCACGCTTAGCTTGACTATGGCGGCCATTGAGCCTTGAGCGTCTGGATCGGCCTCGGCCATGAGCCGGCCGCGCAGGCTGGTAATTTCGAGAGCGGCTTTCGGGCTTAGCACACCTGCTGCCGCAAGGGCGCTGAATTCGCCAAGGCTGTGGCCCGCCGCCGCACAGGGCTGAATATGCCCATCCAGGGCGCGCCAGAGATTGAAATTGACCACGGTGAGCGCAGGCTGGAGCGCGCGCGTGTCACTCATGCAAGCATCATCCCCATCCCAAAAAATTTCCCTGAGCGGAAGACGGCTGATGCGTTCGGCTTCTTTCCAGAAGTCCATGGCTTCGTTGGATCTTTCGGCAAGTTCCCGGCCCATGCCCTTTTCCTGTGACCCTTGGCCTGCAAAAAGAAGTGCCGGATACCTGGCTTCGTTTTCCTGGGTCACGAGTTTTGGGCCGGAATATGTCTTGTTTTCGCCAGCCGCTTTCGTCACGCTTGCGCTCATGATGTCTGGTCTCCAAAAATCACTTTAAGGCTGGATAAGCCGTAATTTTTACTTTATCCAACAAGGGCTTGCAAGTCCTCATCCAGCGCGGTAGGAAATGCCCGAATCCGCGATAGGAATACAAGATGTCTGCAAACATTTCTGGAGAAGCATGCAGTTGCCAGGATGAAGGAATTAAGGCCAGTGAAATAGCCGAAAAGCTGGCAGTCCTCGGGCTGAAACCTGACGCTTGCGCCAGTCAGGGCCTTGCTCTTTATCTTGGGATGCTTTGCCGCTGGAACAGGCAAATCAATCTTGTTGGCCCGAAGAAGGCCGAAGAAATTTTTGCGGATCTTTTTTGGGACAGCTTTCACCTGGCGCTTTTTATTCAAAAGCTTGAACACGCGCCTAGCGCCCTGCCTCCTCAGCCGCGCTGCTGGGATTTAGGCGCAGGCGCTGGAATCCCTGGAATCCCCCTGCGCCTGCTTTGGCAGAAGGGAGAATACGCGCTGATCGAGCCAAGGCAGAAGCGGGCGCTTTTTCTGGAAAATGTTTTGGCAAGGCTTAATCTTCCTGCAACAAGGCTTTTTGCGCAAAGCGCCGAAGAATTTTTTGCCAGGAAGGAAGCGCAGCCAGGGGCAGATCTTATTTTGAGCCGGGCTTTCATGCCCTGGAAGGCTCTGCTTGAATTTGTTGAAACAAGGCTGGCCGAAAAGGGAATTGTTTTGATCATGGCTTCTGAGCCGCCAGAAGATGCTCTGCCACAATGCTGGCAAGTGCTGGAATCTTATAAATATACTCCTGGTCTTCAATATATGCCTAATCTTGGGAAAGGCGGCAATTTGCGCCAAAGATATTTCTGGGTCTTGAGCCATGAGAGACCTGGCGGCTGCCAAGCCCTTAAAGACACCGCGCCAAAATGAACAGCATTTGGCAATACTGGCTCAAGGGCATTCTGCTCTGTCTTTTGACCATCATTCTGGCCTTCGGCATCAGGATGCTCGAATGGCCCTGCTGGCAGAATCCCGAATACAGCCTCAATGGCGAAATGCTTCTCGCAACGCACGATGCCTATCACTGGCTGGCTGGCGCAGAAGGATTTGGCCGCAGTGTAGGTCATCCCATGGCCGAAATGCTCCGGCTTATGGCCGAGGCCTTGAACACGCGGCCAGCCCAGGTGGCTTTCTGGTTTCCTGCTGTGCTTGCCAGCCTGGTGGCGGGCATTGTCTTTGCCTGGGGCTGGGCATTGGGGAGCATGGAAGCCGGTATTGCCGCTGGCCTTATAGCCAGTATTGCCCCAGGTTTTCTGGCGCGTACGCTCCTTGGCTATTATGATACAGATCTGGTGACACTTTTTTTCCCCCTGCTGATGACACTTGCTCCTGCTTCCTGGGCCATGCGCTATATGCTGCATCCCAAGCTGGCCTTGCAACGTCTGGCGCTTGTTTCCGGCCCTGCTTTCTGGCGCGGCAGGACATCAGAGCCTGGTTTTGCCCCCGGCATTTCTCCGCAAGCCTTCAGCCTTGGCAATCCCCTGCGCTGGCAGTGGCTGCTGCTTTTGGGCATTTCCGGCCTTATCTCCGCATGGACTCAGGAGTGGCACTCAGTTTTTCCCTATCTGATTCGCTACAATGTGTTTTTGCTGATTTTAATGGCCTTGCTTATGGCCCCGCGCGGGCGCCGGGCACAACTTGCCCTTGGCTGTCTGGCCTATGCCCTGCCAACTTTGGCAGGCGCGTGGGGCTGCGCTTTCTTGCTGCTCCTGCTCTTATCCGGTCTGAAAGGTATGCGCAGCTTGCGCCGCTTTCTGCTCAGGCCGTGGATACTCTGGATTCTCTGGGCATTGGCTGTTTTCTTGATGGCCAGGGGAGAAATTTTTGCGGTTTTGATTCAGCACTGGGGGGCATACCTTAAAACTGCGGGCGACAGTGCAAGCGGGGCACACAGTTCTTTGCTTTACCCTTCTGTTGCCCAGTCGATCATCGAGGTGCAGGATCTCAGCTTTGCGGCTTTATTTCCCTATTTTCATCCCTGGCTTGAGGCAGCCCTGCTTGGTCTGGCTGGCTTTGCCATTTTGCTTTTCCGGCGCCCTGGGGCGCTTTTTCTCCTGCCCCTGGCGGCGCTTGCCCTTTTAAGCACCCGGCTTGGCGGGCGCATGGTGATGTTTGGCGCACCCATTGTCGCCCTGGGCCTGAGTTTTCCCGTCTATTGGATTCTGCGTCGCCTGCTCAGCGCATCCTGGCGCAATGCCACAGGCTGGATTAGCTGTGTTCTGTTGCTTAGCGTCTTTGTAGCCCCATTTCTAGGAATGATTCCGGCCCTCTCCCAAGGCCCAAGCATCAACCGCCGCCATGCCCAGGCGCTGCTTAAGGCGCGGGCGATTACGCCCAAGGACTGCATGCTTTGGCTCTGGTGGGATTGGGGCTATGCGGCCCACTATTTTGCGCGGCGCAATACCATTGCCGATGGCGCACAACACGGCGGCCCGTCACTCTATCTTCCCGCTGCCGTTTTTGCTACGGACAATCCCCGTTTTGCCAGGCAGTTAATTCGTTACACGGCCAAGCTTGGCAATGAGCCTGGCGCTGTTTTTGGCAAACTGAACGCCAGCCAGGCCCAGGCGCTGGTCGAAAGCCTGGCCTCGCCGGAAACAGCGCTTGTGCGCAGCCAAGGCAAGCAATACCTTCTCGTAAGCTTTGAAATGTTGCGCCTTGGTTTTTGGATTAGCAATTTTGGCAACTGGAACTTTCTCACCCAGCAGGGAGAGGGAGGGGCGCTCTCCATTGTCACCCAGGCGCTCTCCTATAAGCTAGCAAGCGGCGAGGTTCGTCTTGAGGGCAATCCAAAAATAATCTACCCATCTTCAATCAGTGTTTTTGCTGAAACTGGCCTTACGCGCCGCAATTATGTCCAGGAGTGGTTTGACGCCCATCCCAAAGCCAGCCTTGAGGAACAGCAAAATTTCCTTTCCACGCGGCGCAATGTGAATTTTTTGTTCAACAGGGTAACGGATGAAAAGCTGGCCATGGATCAGGTAATATATAATTCCCTGATGGTTCAGCTTTTGCTAGGCGATCCGCAAAATCCGCTTTTTGCGCCCTACTTCAAACTTGTTTACGACAATGTATTCGCAAGGCTTTATGAAGTTCTGCCGGTGGCCGGGCCATGAGGCGAGGCTTTGTCCTTGCAGGGCATTTCAATGATGATAGGGGAGATTGCGCCGGATGCACTCCGCGCGATAGATTTGCTCAAGCAGGAGAACTCTTGCCAGTTCATGCGGCCAGGTCAGCGCCGAGAGACTGAGGCGCAAGCGCGCAAGCTCAAGAATTTTCGCATCCAGGCCATGAGCGCCCCCAATGATCAGGCAGGGGCTGTGTGCAGATCGATCCAGGTCTTCCAGCAGTCGGGCCAGGGCAGGGGAATCGAGTTTTTGTCCGGCTTCATCCAGGGCGATGGGCCAGTCATTTGCTGTGAATTTTTCAATGATCCGCTGTCCCTCCTGAATTTTGCGCATATCTGTGGACAGGCTGGCATCTCCGTCCCTAAGCTCAAGGATTTCCAGCTTGCGGTATTGCTGGACGCGTTTTAGATAGTGTTTTGTAGCATCTTGCCAAAAACTTTTTTTTAGTCGGCCAATGGCGATAATTTTAAGTTTTTTGCCCTGCATTTTATGGATTAAGCTGTTCGGATGCGGATAAAAAGCCCTGATTCAAGATATTGCCGTAAAGAAGTTTCCGAGCCTGGCAGGCTTGTGGCACAGTTGAGCCTTGACCATGGGGAGGCTGTGGACTGCCTTAAACGCGGGGGCATCCTGATTTACCCCACTGAAACATTTTTTGCCGTAGGCTCTTTGACAAGCGCGAAGGCTGCGCTTGGTGCAATCTATCAGCTAAAGGGGCGCAACGTCCAGCAGCCATTGCCCCTGCTTGTGGGAAGCCGCAGACAGGCCGAAGAATTGGTGGAGTTAAGCACATCTGCAGCCCATATCCTGCAAAAGTTCTGGCCTGGGCCGTTGAGCCTGGTTTGCCCGCCACGCAGCGCGATGGCCCAATGTCTCCTGAATGTCCAGGGCAAATGCGCTTTGCGTGTCAGTTCCCATGTCCAGGCAGCCAGACTTGCCCTGGACTCAGGGTGCGCATTGAGCGCAAGCAGCGCCAATTTCAGCGGCAGGCGTCCGGCAAGCAGGGTGGAAGAGCTTGATCCGCTTTTTTTGCAAAAACTCTGGCTTTTGGCCGAAAAATCAGGCTTGCCAGTGGGCTTGCTTCTGCCTGCCTGCACGGAAGATCAGCCCAAAGGGGGGCAGCCTTCAACAATTATTGAAGCCCTTTCAGTTAATTCTGAGAATGCGTCTGGCGGCACAAGCCACTGGAAGGTCATCCGCCAAGGGTCAATAAGTATTGAAGCCCTTAATGAAGCTGGCCTGGAGATTTGCCGCTGAACTTCTTGGCTTGAGAGCGTTTCTGCCTTAAACTCTTACAAAATTTTGAAAGATTCTCCTTCGCGGTGCAGGAGTAGCGATGGCTGAAAATGGCCTTGGCCTCTACGCGGCTGATCCCGACAAGCAGGGCTTGCAAAGCCTGCCAGATGCGCAAAATCTGGCCGATGGGCTTGTGGAGCAAATTGCCGCTGCTCCAGAGGACTATGCTTTGCATACCCGTCTGCTTGAGGATTTCAGGGATGAACTATCTGCCCTGGCTGCCCGATCTGCGGAAGAAAAACTCGGCACAAGCCTGGCCTGGCCCAAAGATCTGGTTTGGCGCATTGGCCGCGAAATGCCGCCCTTCTCCAGGGAGGGCCTGTACCAGAAGCGCAGTTCCCTTTGGGGCATGGCCGGGATGCTTTTGCTGGGCTGGTTTTTGGGCGGCTTTCTATCCAGTGTTCTTGAATTTATTGGCCTTGGCGGCGAGATTCTGCGGGTGCTGGCGATCTGGGGCATGTTCTGGTTTTCGGAATGTCTTGCCGCCAATCCAAAGCTCAGGCATGGCCTTTTGGCGCTGCTTGGACTTGGCGCTCTCGGGCGTTTTGCCAGCGGAATAATGAGCGGAATTTTGCGCCTTGGCTCCTGGGGCGCATGGAAAGAAGCCATATTCGGCAGTTCACGTCTGCCAAATCCTTTCAAATTTGCTTGGCTGCTGCTGGGAGCGCTGTTTATTTTCATCTTTTTGTCCAAAAAAGTCACTGCCCTAGATATTTCAGCCTTTCGCCATGCCCTGCGCAGGCAAGGTGCAGACAGGTTCAACTTTCTGCTAGCCATTTATGAAGAAATCGGCAGTCTGGTATTGCGCTTGGAAGAGCTTGAAAGCAAGGCGAAAGAGTCTGGCGTGCGTTCTTGCGCCGATGGTGCCCTGGCGGAAGGAATTATTGGCTCATTGGGAACACTTGCCCCTGACACAAGGCGCTTTTTCTTACGCCGCCTTGCTGATGCGGGCTATACCCTGCCTTGCGAAGAAGACGCGGACACGCTGATTTGGAATACTGAGAGGCACAGGGCGCTTTATGAGTGCATTGGACTCGTTCAGGATGGCGATGCCTGCCGAATCCTCAAGCCCGCCATGACTGGCAAGGATGGCGTGTTCAAAGGGCATGTCCAGCGCATCGGGGCGTCCCAATGAAGATTATCGGCATAGATTTTGGCACAAGCAATACCTATCTTTTTGGAAGCTTGCAGGAAGCAGAGGCTGCTCACTATGCCCGCGCAAGCCGGCCGGAAGCTATCCAGATACCCGGAATTTCCGAGGCTGACGGCGGCATAACCACGGCTGTCCTCTATCGGGACGATGCGCCATTCCTGATTGGCCAGCTTGCCGAGAGTGAATATCACGTCCATCCCCGCCCAGGCTATGTTTTGCGTAGCCAGTTCAAGCCCGAACTGGCCCAGGCCGATTCAAACGCCCAGAGATGGACAGCTGATTTTTTGCGCATCTTGCGCGAGAATCTTCCGCCTGGCTGCCTTGAAGCTGATACACAGATTTTTGCAGGTATTCCGGCCCAGGTGCGCGAGGATTTTAGCCTTAATCTAGCCGCTTGTTTTGAGCGCGCTGGCTGGCCAAAGCCGCGCATGGTGCGTGAATCGGATGCGGCGCTGATTTCCTGCCTGCAATCCGGGCTTCTGGCTATTGATGATCTTGAAAATGAGCTTTTGATCCTTGATTTCGGAGGCGGCACTTGCGACTACACGCTTCTGGCTGGCCTGGATTTGCTGGATGGGGGCGGGGACGCGCTCTATGGCGGACGTCTTTTTGACGATCTCTTTTTTCAGGCTTTCTGCGCCAAAAATGCCTCTCTTTCCAGCGGGGGCAGTGATTCGCCCTTTGCCTGGTATCTGCACTGGGTAGCCTGCAAGGCCGAAAAAGAGCGCTTTTCGCAAAGCCTAGCTTCAGGGGCGGAGTCAGCCAGCCTGCATCTTGTCTGGCATGATACCAGGCAGGGCCAGCATGACGCCTGGCTGCACGATTATAGCCGCGAGGACTTGATTAGGGCAGCCGAAAACTTTCGCGCAAGCCCGGATCTGCTTAGGATGCTCAGCGGCTATGCAGGACGCGGAGGCTTAAGCCCAGAAGCGCGGGAACTTCTTGAGGGCAAAAATGTGGGCCTGATTTCCTGGTTGAGAAGCATGCTCCTGGCCATTCGCGGCCGCCAGCGCGTGGGCCGCGTCATTCTTAGCGGCGGCAGTAGCCACTGGCCTTTTGTAGGCGAGCTTGCCAGGGATATCTTTCCCCAAGCCAGATGCAGCCTAAGTCCGCACAGTTATGTGGACATTGCTTATGGGCTTGCGCTCTATCCCGCGCTTCTTGCTTCACGCGGACGTGTGGAAAAACTTCTCGAGCAGGGCTTGCAGGATTTTTTGGCGCAAATCAGCGCCCTTGCCCGCGATCTTTTGCAAAAAAATGCCGCTGAAGTGGCCAGGCTGTGTACCAAGCGCATTGTGGAATGTGATCTTTTGCCAGCCTTGGAATGGGCGCAAAAGCAAAGGCCGACAGTCGCAGAACTGGAAAAGGCTTTTGAAAAGAATATTCGTTCGGATTCGGGCTTAACGGATATTGTGCGCCAGAAAAGCGATTCCCTGCACAGGGAGCTAGAGCAGGAACTCAAGCGCCGTTTTAGCGCCTGGCTGAAGAATAACGGGGTCGCGCTCACGCCAGGTTTTGAATTCCCTGCCCGCGCCATCAGCGATGATTTTTTCAAAGGGCTGAATGTTAGCCTGGGGCGTCTGGATTCGCTGAATCTGATGAAATTCACCATAACCCATGTTTTGCCCCTGCTTGCCGGCACAGCCACTGCCGGGGCGCTGGCGCATGGCGGTGAGCCAGTTTCAGCCCTTGTCGGAGGGGGCGCGGTATTTGGAGGAACATGGCTTGCAGGACGTTTTGCGCCCGGCTTTCTAGAGAAACGCCGTTTGCCTGGGTTTTTGCTCAGCGCCAAGCTGCGCGAAAAAATCATCGCCAAAAACAAAATTTATCTTGAAAAAGCTCTCAGCCAAGCTTTTGCAGCAGAAGAGTTTGGGCTTTGCGCCGAACTTGAGCCAAGGCTTAGGCAAAGCCTCAAGACTATGCTGGCAAGACTGAATATTCTCAATCAGGTGGATTGCCGCCGCGCCTGAATACGCGAGGCATGGGCGGATTTAGTTGGCGGATATAGTTATGGAAGAAAAACTTGTTCTTGGCATAGATGCCGGAGGCACGCATACCGATGCCGCCCTGCTTGCCCTTGGCGCGGAAAAAGAGGGGGGAGGGGCTAAACGCGCTAGGCTTTTGGCCTCGGCCAAAGTGCCCACTCGTCATGAGGATTTGCCTTTCTCCGTATGTGCAGTTTTGCGTGAGCTTTCCGAAAGCCGTCAATTAAAGGCCCTGGGGGGCATGGCCCTCTTGCGCAAGCTTGAGCGCGTTACTCTGGGCACAACTTTGGCCATCAATGCCCTGATTCAGGGCAGGGCGGATAAGGTTGGCCTGGCGCTGGCGGCCGGGCCAGGAATTTCCCCGAAGCATTTTGCGCTTGGCGAATACGTCTGCATTGTACCAGGCGGTCTTGACCATCGCGGCGAGGAAGTAAGTACGCTCGATTTAAGCCCACTTGAGCGCAAAGCTCACTCCTGGCCTGCTCAGGGAGTCAGGGCCATTGCCTGTGTTGGCAAATTTTCCCCGCGCAATCCGGCTCAGGAAGAAAGGCTTGCCGAAGTTGCCAGACGGGAGTCAGGGCTTTCGGTGTGCATGGGCCATAGCCTTTCCGGGCGGCTCAATTTTCCAAGGCGCATTGCGACAGCCTATTATAATGCCGCGGTAAGCAGGCTTCACAACGGGTTTCTTTCCGCAGTGGCTGAAGCTTTGGCCTCCTTTGGCATAGAGGCTGAGATTATGCTGCTCAAGGCTGATGGCGGGGCCATTCCAGGCCAGCTATCCAGGCGCGAGCCTGTGCAGTCAATTCTTTCTGGGCCAGCTGCAAGTGTCATGGGCGTTTTGGCGCTGTGGCCGAAAGTTGCCGAGGGCTGCACCCTGCTTCTGGATATGGGGGGCACTACTACTGATCTTGCGCTTTTTTTCAATGATTCGCCCCTGATTGACCGCGATGGGATGCAGATTCTTGGCCGGCGCACCCTGGTACGCGCGCTTGCATCCACCTCCATTGGCATAGGCGGCGATTCCAGGCTTTTCTGGAAAGATCAGAGTAGGCGCGCTCTTGGTGTTGGCCCTGAACGCTATGGAGCGGCAATGGCCTTTGGCGGTGCAAAGCCCACGCTCCTTGATGCCCTGAATGTGCTGGATGCAGAGGCAAAGAGCCTGCCGCCTGATTGTGGTGATGCCAGCGCTTCACGCCGCGGTCTGGAGGAGCTTGCGCGGGAAGGGGGGGGGGAGGCAGACAAGGCTGTTTTTGTCGCAGAGGAGGCCCTGGCCTTGGCGGAGGCGGAAATTGCCCAAGCTGCCAATGCCCTGGTGCAGAGGGTGAACAGCAAGCCTATCTATACCCTGGCAGGATTGCGAAGCGTAACAGAAGCGAGGCCCGTTCGCGCCTGCATTGTGGGTGGGCCGGCAGCGCGGATGTGCAAGCGGCTGGAAAAGAGCCTGGGGCTTCCGCTGGAAGTGGCGGATTACGCCGATGTGGCCAATGCCATAGGGGCTGCCCTGACAAGGCCCACTGCCAGTCTGGATCTCTATGCAGATACCGGCAGGCGCGAGCTGCGCGCCCCTGCTCTCGGTATTGTCGAGCGGATTGCGTCCAATTTCAGTCTGGAACAGGCCAAGGAACGCGCTTGCGCTCTCCTTGATGCCCATCTTCGCGCTGAAGGCATAGAGGACGCAAAGCTGGAGATTGTTGAAGCGGAATTTTATGCCACCCTGGATGTTCATGGACGCGGAGCGCGGGAGATGCGGGTCAGCGTTCAGGTGCGCCCAGGTATTGCGGGACGTCTTTGGAGTCAGGATGCGCGTAGTGCTTTATGAGCCGGAAATTCCGCCCAATACCGGCAATGTGGCCAGGCTTTGCGCGGCCATGAATGTGGAGCTTAACCTTGTGGAGCCACTTGGCTTCCGCCTGGATGACAGCAAGCTCAAGCGGGCGGGGCTGGATTACTGGCCCAATGTCCAGCTAAGAATCTGGCCGGATTGGGCAAGCTTTGTCTCGGCCAATGCAGACGCCAGGCGGCTGATCACAAGCAGCGCCAAGCAAGGCCCAAAAAGCGTGCCCTTGCAGGACTTTTCTTTTGAAGCCCAGGATATTCTGCTTTTTGGGCCGGAGACCAGGGGGCTTCCGCTGGAAATCATCAATCAGGGCGCTGCCTGCGTGCATATTCCCATTGCCGGCATGGCAGATGGCGGCGTGCGCAGTCTTAATCTCGCCACAGCAGCGGGCATTGTTTTATTTACCGCGCTCTCCTCCTGCTCCATGTTGCCAGGCCAGTCTGAAACCCAGGAAAGCAATGGGTCTAGCTGAATTTTTTCCCTGCTCGATCTGGACTTGCCCCTGGCTTGCGCCCTGTGCCCTTGTTCTGGATCTGCTTTTGGGTGATCCAAGGCTTCCCTGGCCGCATCCAGTCTGTTTTCTGGGGGCTGCGCTTGCCCGCATGGAAAAGCCAGCGCGGACAAGCGGTATTCCGCTGCGCCTGGCCGGGCTTTGCGCCTTGCTTGTCCTGCTCCTGCTTGCTGGGGCTTTTTCCCTGGGCCTGCTTTGGCTCGCGCGTATCTCCGCGATTCCGCTGCTCTTTGAGCTTGCGGCGCTTTATCTCGCCTTTAGCGGCCTGGCCTTTGGCTGTCTAATGGATGCTGGACGCGAAGTCCTTTTGCGCGTGGAGCATTATCCCCTGCCCGAGGCCAGAAATGCCGTCAGCACCCTGGTCAGCCGTGAAACCAGGGAGCTTGACCGCCAGACCTTGCGCAAAACCCTGGCCGATACTCTTTCAGAGAATTTTACGGATGCCTTTATGGCCCCATATTTCTGGCTTGTACTTGGCGGCCCTGTGGCGCTCTGGCTGTATAAGGCCGCAAGCACAGCCGATTCGCTCTGGGGCTATAAAACTGAACGCTGGCATGAACTGGGCTGGGCCGCAGCAAGGCTGGATGATCTTCTGGCCTGGCTTCCGGCGCGGATTTCGGCCCTTGCGCTTTGGCTTACAGATTATCTTAGGCGCAAATTTTTTAGAGCCTTTGCGCCTCCCTGGCCCGGCTATTGGCCGGGTTTTGCTGTTATGGCCGCTCAGGCCAAGGGCATGCCCAGCCCCAATTCCGGCTGGTCAATGGCGGCTTGCGCCTGGCTTTGCGGCGCGGGCATGGCAGGGCCTTCTGTATATTTTGGGGAATTTACGCCCAAGCCCTGGCTTGGGCCTGGCGCGGATAGCTCCAAGCTCTGGAATGAGCAACTCCTGCTTGCCCTTTTAAGGCTGATGCGCTATGCCGCACTTTGTGGCGGTTTGGGCCTGTGGCTTGTTGGGCTTATGCTGCGGCTTGCCCTGGACTGATTTTTTTCCTTTTGTTTAAGCTGGCCTTTCAGTGAACGAAAATTCCCATTCCCGGAACATTGCGGCGATCTTTATCCGCAGACCCGTAGCAACAGTGCTACTGATGCTGGGGATGCTCTTTTTCGGCCTGACCGGCTATGTATCGCTCCCGGTCAATCAGCTTCCCAATGTGGACTTTCCAACGATCTCGGTTCTTGCGGATCTCTCCGGGGCTGATCCCGAAACCATGGCCGCCTCGGTGGCCACGCCACTGGAAAAGGAATTTTTTACCATTGCAGGCATAGATTCCATTTCTTCAGTCAATTCCGTAGGCCGCACACGCATCACCATCCAGTTTGCCCTGGACAGGGATATAGACGCAGCAGCCCTTGATGTGCAGTCAGCCATTGGCCTGGCTCAGCGCAGACTGCCCTCAAGCATGACCACGCCCCCAAGCTTTCGCAAGGTCAACCCGGCGGATCTGCCGATCATGTATCTCAGGATTTCATCTCCTACCCTACCGCTCTGGCAACTCAATGAATATGCCGACACCCTGATTGGCCAGCGCCTTTCCATGATCAAGGGCGTGGCCCAGGTACTCATTTTTGGGCAGAAAAAATATGCCGTGCGCATTCGTCTTGATCCTGATGCCCTGGCTGTGCGCGGTCTGGGAATTGACGAGGTTGCCAACGCCATATCCGTAGCCAACTCCATGCTGCCCACAGGCTCGCTGGAAGGGGAGCGCAAATCCCTGGCGATTAAGTCCTCCGGGCAGATGTTCAGCGCCAGAGCCTTTGAAGATACTGTGGTCAGCTACCGCGATGGCAAGCCTGTGCGCTTGCGCGAGCTTGGCGAAGTGCTTGACAGTGTGCAGCAGGACAAGCAGATCTCCTGGAGCAATGGCGGTCATCCAAGCATAACTCTTGCGGTGGAGCGCCAGCCTGGCACAAACACGGTGGAAGTGGTGGACTCCATCCGCAAGCTTCTGCCTGCCCTGAAAAACCAGCTTCCGCCATCAGTTGAGGTCGATGTTTTTTACGACCGTTCGGAATCCATCCGCGAATCAGTGGCGGATGTTAAATTTACCCTGATTTTGACCATTTTTCTGGTAATTCTGGTAATCTTTATCTTTCTGCGCAATCTTCCGGCCACGATTATTCCTTCCCTGGCCTTGCCCATGTCGATTATTTCCACTTTTGCAGTCATGGCTGTCATGGGCTACAGCCTGGATAACCTTTCGCTCATGGCCCTGACCCTGGCTGTGGGCTTTGTGGTCGATGATGCCATTGTCATGCTCGAAAATATCGTCCGGCATCAGGAAATGGGCAAAAATCCCCTGCAGGCGGCCTATGACGGCTCAGCAGAAATCGGTTTTACCATTGTTTCCATGACGGTCTCGCTGGCGGCTGTTTTTATCCCGGTGCTGTTCATGGGCGGCATTGTAGGGCGTCTGTTCCGCGAATTTGCTGTGGTGATCATTGCCTCAATTCTCTGTTCCGGGGTGGTTTCACTTACGCTTACACCCATGCTCTGCGCCTATTTTCTGAAAGCCCAGGAACACCGCCCGGGCTATGAGGGCGTTTATGGCCTTCTGGAGCGGTTTTTTGACAGCATGACCAGGGGCTATGCGCGTTCGCTGGATTATGTTCTGCGCTACCGCTTAAGCGCGCTCCTGGCCAGCTTTGCGCTGATTGCCGTAACGGCCTGGCTTGCAATGCTCATTCCCAAGGGTTTTCTGCCCTCGGAAGATGAAGGCTTTCTCGTGGCCAGCACTGAAGCGGAGCAGGGCATTTCCTTTGACGGCATGGTGGCCGCGCAACACAGCCTGGACTCCATGCTTGAAAAAGATGCGCAACTAAAGATGTATAATTCTGTTGTGGGCATTGTTGGCTCAAGCCAGAGCATGAATAATGGCGTATTGCTCATGCACTTGAAGCCTCACGGTGAACGCCCACCCATAGAAAATGTGGCTCAGCGCCTTAGGCGGGAGTTAAATGCCTCTCCGGCCCTGCGCGTCTTTGTGCGTGTGCCTCCGGCAATCAATATCGGCGGCAGGGCGGCCAAGGCCCTTTACCAATATACCATGTTCGGCCCGGACATGGCCGCGCTTTACGAAAGCGCACAAAAAATTGAGCAGGCCCTGCGCAAAGTGCCCGAAGTCCAGGATGTGAACAGCGACTTGCAGCTGACCAAGCCTGAATTGCGTGTAAGCATTGACCGCAATCGGGCGGCAGCCCTTGGGGTCAGTCCGCGCCAGATTGAACTAGCCCTGCAATCGGCCTATGGCTCGCGGGAGATTTCAACAATTTATGCGCCAAGCAATGACTACAAGGTTTTTGTAGAACTGGCCAGGCGCTTCCAGGAAGACAGCCGGGCGCTCTCGCGCCTCTATGTGCGTTCGGACAAGGGTGATCTTGTGCCTCTGGACACCGTGGTCAGCGTAAAGCCCGGCGTTGGCCCGGTGGCGGTAAATCACAACGGCCAGTTTCCGGCGGTGACCATTTCTTTCAATCTGCGTCCGGGCGTTGCTTTAAGTGATGCTGTTTCGGCTGTGGAGAGTGCGGCGCGCCCGCTTTTGCCAGACTCGGTCAGCGCTGAATTTCAGGGTACAGCACAGGCTTTCCAGAACTCGCTTGCGGGCATGGGCTGGCTTTTGCTTCTGGCCATCGTGGTGATTTATCTGGTTCTGGGCATCCTTTATGAAAGCTTTATCCACCCTCTGACCATTCTCTCCGGCTTGCCAGCGGCTGGCTTCGGGGCGCTTTTCACCCTCTGGATTTTTGGTCTGGAACTGAATCTCTATGGTTTTGTCGGCGTGATCATGCTTTTGGGCATTGTCAAGAAAAACGCGATCATGATGCTTGATTTTGCCCTGGAGGCGCAAAGGCGCGATCCCAAAATCACACCCCTGGCCGCCATTACCGAAGGCTGTCATGTTCGTTTTCGCCCAATAATGATGACGACAATGGCCGCGCTCATGGGCGCGCTACCCATAGCCATCGGTATCGGGGCAGGCGCAGACGCCCGCCGCCCCCTTGGTCTTGCCGTGGTTGGCGGCCTCTGTTTTTCACAACTGGTTACGCTTTATATAACCCCGGTCTATTACTATTACATGGAAAAACTTTCCCGCCGCCTTGGCAGTGGTTGGAAAGCAAAACAGGCAAGCCTGGCCGAAGCCCATTGACAGTTAATATTCCGCGTCCTAGCTTGCAGCAAGCTTACAGATTTTAATAATCGAGGTTTCCCATGCCTTTAAGCACGGTCAAGGAAGCCCTGGAAGATATTCGCCAGGGCAAGATGGTCATTCTGGTGGATGACGAAGATCGCGAAAACGAGGGCGATCTGACTATGGCTGCGGAGTTTGCGACGCCGGAGGCGGTCAACTTCATGGCCCGGTTTGGCCGCGGGCTGATCTGTCTGCCACTGGCGCCCGAACTCTGTGAGCGCATGCAGCTGCCCATGATGACAAACCGCAATGGCTCACGTTTTGGCACAAATTTCACTGTTTCCATTGAGGCCAGAGAGGGCATATCCACAGGAATTTCAGCGGCAGATCGGGCGCATACAATCAAAACTGCTGTGGCAGATGGCGCAAGGCCCGAGGATATTGTCTCGCCTGGGCATGTTTTCCCGCTCAGGGCCAAGGCTGGCGGAGTTCTGGAGCGCACCGGCCAGACCGAGGGCAGTGTAGATCTTGCGCGTCTGGCTGGTCTCAAGCCTGCCGCTGTAATTTGCGAAATCATGCGCGATGACGGTAGCATGGCCAGGATGGGCGATCTTGAGCAATTCGCGGCAGAACACAAACTCAAAATTGTCGCTGTCAAGGATATAATCCGTTACCGCCTTGAACGCGGCCAGGTTTCAGTGCGCAAGGAAGCCACAGCCAGGCTTCCCAGCATGTATGGCGATTTTATTGTTCACGCCTACGAGAGCGAGCTTGAGCCTGGCACGCACCTTGCCCTGGTCAAGGGGGATATTTCTGGCCCTGAGCCTGTGCTTGTGCGCGTGCATAGCCAATGCCTTACAGGGGATGCTCTTGGCTCTTTGCGCTGTGACTGCCGCGGCCAGCTTGGTGCGGCACTGCGCCAGATTGAGAAGGAGGGGCGCGGCGTTCTGCTCTATATGCGCCAGGAGGGGCGCGGCATTGGCCTTGCGAACAAGATTCGCGCCTATGCCTTGCAGGATCAGGGCTATGACACGGTAGAGGCCAACAGGATGCTCGGTTTCCCGGACGATCTGCGCGATTATGGCGTGGGCGCGCAAATTCTGGTGGATTTGGGTATTCGCAAGATTCGCCTTTTGACCAATAATCCCAAAAAAATCATTGGCCTTTCAGGCTATGGCATTGAAATTGTCGAACGTGTGCCCATAGAAATTGAATCCTGCGCCGAGAATGAAGCCTATCTGCGCACCAAGAAAGAAAAAATGTCTCACCTTCTCAGCGGCATCCGCTGTCATTAAATGCTGCTGATTATTTAACTGACTGCGCAAGAAATCAAAGACCTTGCGTTTTCTTTTGCGCCTGGACTCTACTTGGGTTTTAGTTCCTTGAGTACTTTACCCTCCGGGCAGCTTGCGCTGTCGCAACAGTTCTGCCTTGGGCAGCCAGCGCATGTCCCTTGGCGCATACTGGCCAGGAAGCGGCGGCCAATGAATACTGCCGCTATGAGAATGCAGAGAATAACCACAACTGTCTGAATATCCATTTTGTCCTCTTGTTGTCATATCTGTTGGCAGTTTTTGAATGGTTTGCCCTTTTTAGCCTGCGGAAGAGCCAGAACGGGTGTGCGGAAAACCTTTAGCAATAATTGAAAAAGAATGTCAAGTTCAAAACTAGCGAAGTTTTTCAAGATCCCAAGCGGGCTTGAAGCGCTGATTATCTGCAACTCTGATTTTTTGCGCTCTCGCGGCAACTGGCGCAAAGGCCGTAAAGATTATGCAGGTGGCCGCTCAGGCTGAAGCCGTGCTTTTCGGCAAGGTCGCGCTGGAGCTTCTCAATGCGCGGATCGACAATTTCCTCAACAGTGCCGCAGTTCAGGCAAACAAGGTGATCATGGTGTTTGCCCGTATGGGCCACCTCATAGCGCGTTATATTGTCGCTGAACTGGATTTCCATTGCCAGGCCGGCGTTGCATAGCAATTTCAGGGTACGGTAAACTGTGGTCTGGCCGATGCTTGGATCAAGCGCCAGAATATGCTGATAGAATTCTTCCAGGGAATGATGCCCTGGAAAGTCAAAAAAGGCTTCGGCGATAGTTCGCCTCTGGGCTGTAGTGTTCAGCCCCTGGCGATTCATGAATTGGAGAAAATCAGCTAGCTGATCCTGACGGCCATCGGCTTTGTCGCTTTCCATAGTCTCAGCTATCACGCGGCGGTATTTTTGCCAAGGGCAAAGCCTGGAGGAACTGCCTCAGTGGCTTTCAAGCTCCTGGATGAAAAGCTCAAGGTTGTCCGGCTCTCCAGGTTTATGTTCATCGCGGTAGAGCAGAGCGGACATATAGAAAACCGAATCCAGATCCAGGGCAGTGGCCGCGCTGCGCGAAAAGGCTTCCAGCCCGCGCGTAAAAGTGGGGCGTTCCTTTTCAGGCAGAACCTGGAGCAGGGGCATGGCGTCTGTGAGCAGGGTGGCAAGGTTTTCCGCGCGTTCGCGCATTTTTTCGGCATAAGCCTTGTTTTTGCCCTCGGCCATGTTGTCCAGGGCTTCATTTTCAATGGCCTTGACTTCGGCATGGCGTTTTCTAAGCCAGCGTGCCAACGCTCCTATAGCGGCCTTGTTCCCGGTCTCGTTCCTGATCATCATGGCCTCCTTGGCGGCCCATCCCGCCAGATCTCAATATTCAGCCGCTAGTCCCAGTGCCGCTTGTCCTCAATGGGCCTGATCTGGGGTGGCAGAGAGCCAGGTTCAAGGATTTTCAATTCCGGACGCAATTTAATTTTCTCGCGGAACTGGTGCAGAAGTTCTTCTTCGCGCTTGAAAGAGCTTGTTTCGATGAACAGGGTCATTTCATCAATGCCTCCAGGGTTGGTAACCTCAATCTGCCAGCGCTTGATTTCCTCAAAGCGGCTCATCACCTGCTCAACCTGGTGAGGATAGACGAACATGCCCATGATCCGCGCTGTGGTGTCCACACGCCCGACAATGCTCCCAAGACGCGGGCTTGTGCGTCCGCACTGGCAGGGACTGCGATCGATATAGGCAAGATCGCCGGTGGCCAGGCGAATCAGCGGGTAGGTCTTGTTGAAAGCCGTGACCACGATTTCGCCCACTTCGCCATCCTTGAGCGGGATACCTGTATCTGGGTGGCAAATTTCCACATAGCAGCGGTTGGCAATATGCAAGCCGCCCTTGTGAAAACATTCATAGCCTATACAGCCGACATCTGCCGTGCCATAGCCCTGGCGCATGATCAGATCAAACTTCTTTTCCATCTGGGTGCGCATTTTTTCGGAGAGGCGCTCACCAGTGACAAAGGCCACTTCGAGGAACAGATCCTTGCGCAAATTCAGGCCCTTTTCCTCGGCTTTTTGGGCCAGATGCATCAGAAAGCTTGGCGTGCCCACATAGCCGGAAACCCTAAGCTTCTGCATTATGTCCAGTTGGGTTGGCGCGTCTGTAGGGCCAGCGGGAATGACCGCACAGCCCAAATTGCGCAATGGCTCTTCAAACATCAGCCCGGCAGGCGCAAGCTGGTAGTTGAATGTATTCTGTACGGCGTCTCCCGGGCGGAAGCCCACGGAATAGAATGCCTCAGTATAGCCCCAGTAGTCATCGCCGCGATCTTCTGGATCAAAAATCGGCCCTGGCGAAAGAAACATGCGTTTGAGTTCGCCGATGTCCTTGGTCAAGAGGCCGCCGAGACGCGGACCCATGGACTGGAGAAAGATCAGCTCTTTTTTCTTGAGGATTGGAATATGCTTGATGTCAGAGAGAACCTTGAACTTCTCAACATTGAATTGGGCGCGGTCAAAACGCTTTTTGACATCTTCAGAATAGCGGTAGGCATAGGACAGCAAGTCCTTGAGCTGAATCAGGCAATATTGCCGGCGTTCACTTTCATCCAGAACCTCGCGGCGGCTATAGATGCCCTCGGTACGGTCTTTGCGGGTCATGCTCTCCCCTCGGTTGCTTGCCCGATTGTATGGAATCTTATTGATTACGCAAAGATGCCTGAAAAAGCAAGCATTTTTTTGGCTGGCTTTTATGAATGACAACGATTGGTCTTAAAATAACGCTGGAAACGCGGACGTAAGCGCAACTTGGAGAGATGCCCGTTAGGATATATCAGTTGGCCTGCCTGATTATGCAAAGGAATGTGCTGAGTTGAAAGCGGCATGGGGCGAAAGATGGGACTTGAACCCACGGCCACCTGGGCCACAACCAGGTGCTCTACCAACTGAGCTACTTCCGCCGTTGGGCTTTTCTACACGAGCGGCAAGCTCTTTGGCAAGCTGATTCTTGGGGGCTTTGTGCAAAATTGGCAAATTCTGGGGGCGCAAGCTTGCCATTCAAAGGCTGTCAAGGCATAGTTCGCCGATAACAATCTGCTTGCCAAGCAAAAGGATACTGAGCCATGAAGCCGATTACGCTCAATGGAGGCATAAAGCGCACAAAAAAACCGCTTTGGCGCGAATATGCCGAAGCCCTGATCGTCGCCCTGATCCTGGCCTTTTTTATCAGAACCTTTGTGGTTCAGGCATTCAAGATACCTTCTGAATCCATGCTTCAGACCCTCCAGGTCGGGGATCATCTTCTGGCAAGCAAGTTTGCTTACGGAGTCAAGATCCCTTTCACCGACAAATATATCTATCAGGGTGATGAGCCAAGGCATGGGGATATAATCATTTTTGCCTATCCGAATGATCCCAGCGTTGACTATATCAAGCGGATTGTGGGCCTGCCTGGAGATGTGATTGAAGTGCGTCAGAAGCAGCTTTACCGCAATGGCCAGCCTGTGAAAGAAGCCTATATCCAGCATACAGATCCCAACGGCATTGAGCCTTTGCGCGACAATTATGCGCCGGTCACAGTGCCGCCGGGCAAATATTTTGTCATGGGCGACAATCGCGACAAATCGGCTGATTCCCGATTCTGGGGCTTTGTGGACAAAAAGGCCATCAAGGCCAAAGCCTGGCGCATTTACTGGAGCTGGGGCGGTCTTGACGACATTCGCTGGACCAGGCTTGGCAAGAAAATTGAATAGAATCGCGCCCTGGATTGATGCATGATTGTCCGCATCCTGAGCGGCGGTCTGGCGGGTGTGGATGCCTTTGCCGTGGAGGTGGAGGTGGAGGCGAGCCGCCAGGGTATTCCCGCTTTCAGCCTGGTTGGCCTGCCAGATGCAGAAGTGCGCGAATCGCGGGAGCGTGTTCTCACTGCCCTAAGGGCCAGTGGTTTTCGTCTGCCCCAAGCCAGGCTGACCATCAATCTTGCGCCTGCGGCCCTGCGCAAGTCCGGCTCGGGCTACGATCTTCCCCTGGCGATGGGCATTTTGGCAGCGTGCGGACTGATTCCTGCCGAAAAAGTTCAAGGGCTTTTTTTCTGTGGCGAACTTTCACTTAGCGGCGAATTAAGGCCCGCGCGCGGTATCCTGCCCCTGGCCATTCTTGCGCTTGAGTGGCAAAAGCAGGGCCTGGCTCGAGGGCTGGTTGTGCCAGCGGCCAATCTGCCAGAAGCTTCTGTTGTGGAGGGCGTTGCGCTTTATGGGGCGCAAAGCCTGGGCGATTTGGCGGCAGCCATTGCTTCCGAAGGTGAATTTGTTTCTGCCGCAGCCAATTCATGCGCTAAGCAAATAGCAGACAAACAAGAGCTAATCTTCGGCCCTGATTTTGCCGAGGTTCGCGGCCAGGAGGCTTGCAAGCGTGCCCTGGAGCTTGCGGCAGCCGGAGCGCATAATATTTTGTTAATTGGCCCTCCTGGCAGCGGCAAGACCATGCTCGCGCAGCGACTGCCGGGAATATTGCCGCCTCTGGCCTTTGAAGAAGCCCTGGAAGTGAGCAAAATATACAGTGTGGCCGGCTTGCTTGCACCAGGGAGCGGCCTGATGCGGGAGCGCCCTTTTCGCGCTCCGCACCACACAAGCTCGCATATCGCCCTTGTTGGCGGCGGACGTCGGCAGCGCCCTGGTGAGATAAGCCTGGCGCATCGTGGTGTCCTGTTTTTGGATGAACTCCCCGAATATGGCAAAGCCGCGCTTGAAAGTTTGCGCCAGCCTTTGGAGGATGGAAAAATTACAGTGTCACGGGCGTCCGGGAGTACAATCTGGCCAGCGGGCTGTATTCTGGCGGCGGCCATGAATCCCTGCCCCTGTGGCTGGCATGGGGATTCGGCGCATCGTTGTCTGTGCCGCCATGAGCAGGTTGCCAAATATCGTCAAAAGCTCTCTGGCCCGCTTCTTGACCGCATTGATCTGCATATTGAGGTTCCGGCAGTGGCTTATGCCGATCTTAGCGGCGCGGCGCAGAAACAGCCAGGGAAAAAGGGTGAGCAGTGGTCTTCGCAAGCCATGCGCAAGCGGGTGGCAGAATGTCGGGAGATTCAGCGCGAGCGCTATGCCAGTGAAAGCGGCGTTATGACCAATGCTGATCTCTCTGGGCGCACGCTTGAAAAATATTGCCAGATTGACGCCGCCGGGCATCGCCTTCTTGAAGCGGCCATGAAAAGCCTGGGCCTTTCGGCGCGAGCCTATACCCGGATTTTGCGCCTTGCCCGCACAGTGGCAGACATGGACGCAAGTACCGCAATTTTGCCCGGGCATCTGGCGGAAGCCATAAGCTTGCGGGTGCTGGACAGGCTGGAGAATCCTGCCTGAGCGGCTTGCGCTACACAGCATTTTGCATTATCAGCAAAAATCTATTTACCGCTAATTTTCTTGAGCAGGTGAACAGAAGCAATAGGGTAAGCAAAGCCCTTCATGGCGCTTGGGAGGGGTTTGCATCCCCTCCCAGGCTACCGCACGGACTGATACCCCTGCTTTCAGGCAGGGGTCGCGCTAGTCGGCCTGAAGGCCAACAAAGGAGCTAGCTGATGAGCCATGAGCCCAAGAGCAAGCATATTCCCCGCGCCACAATCCATCGTCTGGCCACTTATGTCCAGGTGCTTGAGCATCTGGCGCGCGAGGGGGTGGAGGTTATTTCGTCCAATCCCTTGGCCGAAGCCTGTGGGGTCAATGGCTCACAGGTGCGCAAGGATCTGGCTTATTTTGGTGAATTTGGCGTGCGCGGCGTGGGCTATTATGTGCCTGCCCTGATCATGGCTATCCGCAAGGCAATGGGTGTGGAGCGCGAATGGCGCATGGCCCTGGTCGGCGTGGGCAATCTTGGACGGGCGCTTTTGAATCACGGCGAGTTCAAGCGGCGCGGCTTTAATATTGTGGCTATTTTTGATTGCGACCCATTCAAGATTGGCGAAAAAATCTATGAAATGGAAGTGTTTTGCCCTGATGAATTGTCGCAGGTGGCCCATGAACTGGGTATAGAGATGGGCATTATTACAACCCCACCTGAACGCGCCCAGCGAGCGGCAGGCTATTTGATTGATGCTGGTGTCAAGTCCATTCTCAATTATGCCCCGGCCAGACTCCGTGTTCCCGAGCATGTTCATGTAGAATATGTGGACTTTTTCCACTATCTTTACGCCCTGGCCTTTGAGGAGACTCAGGCCAGGTAGTCCGTGAGCTTGCTTAATTCCTTTTTGGACGCCCTGGCTTTTTTAAGCCGCTTGGCCACGCCAAAGCTTTGGAACAAGGGCCTGGCCGCTGAGCGTATGGTTTCCGCTCTTCCGGCTTACGGGCTTGTGGGCCTTGTCTTGGGCATAGTCCAAAGCCTTGCCGCCCTTGTTTTTTGTCTTGCATTTTTCACCGCCTCGTCCGCTGGCTTTGCCCTGCTCTGGCCGCAAGCAATGCTTGGGGCATGGAACTGGCTTGGGCTTTCTGTCTGGCTCACGCGCGCGTTGCATTGGGATGGTCTTGCTGACCTTGGCGATGCCCTGGGGAGCGGCGCATCCGGGGCACGCTTCTGGGAAATTCTCCGCGATAGCCGCCTTGGTGCATTTGGCGCGCTCTGGCTATTGATCGTTGCGCTTGGGCAATGGCTGGCCCTTTCCTGGCATCTGGCCCTAGTGCTTGCCCCTTTTGTTCAGGCTAAGGCTTCCGGCCAAGCTGAATTGGCCCTTGCTCATTTTTCTGCGCTGATGCTGGCCCCGGCCTGGGGTAGAGCCGGCGTGATCTGGCTGGCGTCAAGCGGCACAGCGCGGGATGCCCAGTCCCTTGGAGGGATGCTGGTATCTTCCCTTGCCACAGTCTATCCCAGGCTAAATTTAATCTACATGCTCCTTGCGGCCTTGTCTCTTCTTGGTCTCTGGCTTCTTGGCCTGTCCTTCTGGCGGCTTTTGCTCCTGGGGGGCTTCCAGTTTTGGCTTACCTGCTATCTGGCGCGTATTGCCCGGGATAATGGCGGCCTTTCAGGTGATTTTTTTGGCGCGGCTATTGAAAGTGGCACTCTGCTCTTTTTGCTGCTGACGATTTAATTCTGAGGCAGGATTTTGACTTTTGGCGCAATTCTGGTTAGCTGATGCCGAAACTGGCTATGCATGGATAAAAGCTGAGTCTTTTCGCGCAAAGCCCAAGATTCAGGTGAAACCCGCAAAGCAGAGGGAAGAAAATGGATTTTTACGAACTGGCGCTCAAAGCGCGTTCCTGCCGCCGATTTGTTGAGGATCAGCCCCTGGGCTATGCCGATCTGGACTGGCTTTGCGCTTGTGCTCGTCTTGCGCCTTCCGGGCGCAATGCCCAGGAATTGCGCTTTATTGAGATTGTGGAAAAAGAGATTTGCGCCAAAGTCTTTGCGCATACGCGCTGGGCCGGGTCCATTAAGGATGGAATCCCGAAAGAAGGAGAGCGGCCCACGGCCTTTATTGCCGTTCTCATGCCGGAAAAATCCAGTGAAGTCCTCTGCTTTGACATGGGCATTGCCTGCCAGACAATTCAGCTTGCGGCCACAAGCAGGGGCTGGGGCTGTTGCATGATTTATTCTTATGATCATAAGGAAGTGGCGGATATTCTCAATATCCCGGAAAACCTGAAGCCTGGCCTGCTCCTGGCCCTGGGGCTTGCTCTGGAAGAACGGGCGGTCAGCAACGCCCGCGCTGGCGATTCCCTGAAATACTGGCGCGATGAGCAAGGCGTACACCATGTCCCTAAACTTGAGCTTGAGGATTTGGTTCTGAAACGCTTCTAAGCCTGGCGACAGCTTTCGCTGCAAGCATGGCCTTGCCTGCAAGGAAGCTTGGCGTTCGTTGCCGGGAACGTTGATTTTTAACAATATTTGCGTTAAGCATAGTATCCTACTTACGGAGGGGTGGCAGAGTCCGGTTGATTGCACTGGTCTTGAAAACCAGCATAGGTGTGAGCCTATCGGGGGTTCGAATCCCTCCCCCTCCGCCAATAAGAAATTTTTGTAAGTCCTTTTGGATATGTAATCATCTGAAAGGACTTATTTTTTTATAAATAGTCGTCTTCTATTGTTCCGCGTTGTGTACCTTGATATGCACCCATCCAGTTGATCATGTGCACCTTTTTGTGCGCCTCTGAAGCAGAGGTTCTGAGTCTAAGGTACACATTTTGCGAGTACACAATGCCCAAAAAAAATATTGCACCGAATTGCCCAAATGAGATTTCCAAGGGTGAAACGCCAAATCTTGCTTCCTCGAATAAAAGGTTCGAAAAAAAGTTATCTGTCAAAAACGTCACAGATGCACTCAAAGCTGGCATGCTAAACTTTTATCTGACGGTGGCGGCTTATATTTTTCCATCACAGGACAGAACAAGGGGATTTGGTTTATGCGAGGTCGCCTTAATGGAGTAGCAAAAAGGAGGGTGTTGGGTCATGAGAAGATGTCCTTGGCCGAGGCAAGGGAACAGCGAGATAAAGAAAGAAAAGCTCTCTAGTCAGGCGTTGATTCCATTGCTGAAAAAAAGAGAAGAGGAAAAAGGTAGAAGAAGGACGAACCTTTGGCATGTTTGCGGATGAATGGCCTGAATATTGGAGGAATACTAATTTGGAGGAATACTAATAAGGATGACAAAACCATTCACCCCACTGAGGGGAGATTGAACAAGCATATTCACCCAAAACTCGCAAAGAGGCTATATAACGGTTTATTCTTTGAAGATCCGAAAAATGTTTGCTATGCTATAGCTTAATCAAGGCATCAAGAGATAGCTAATCGCGTATGCACTATAATCAATCAGATTTGCAGATTTGCAAAAATAAACGGTTATTCCAAATACAATATCGCAGAAGATTTGACTTCCTTATTCCCAAAACCAAAACACGATGCTAACTTTTTAGGACTGCCTGCCATTACCGATAAAGATGGTGTTGCTGATATGTTAAAAAAAATATCGCAATTTATCGAAGCAGGTCGTTGTTCTCCCTATATGGGAGCTGCATTACGTCTCTTTCCGCATGTGCCATTACGGGCATCATCAATGTTGTTATCAGAATGGAAGCATATTGATTTTGAATATAATGAATGGAAAATCCCTGCTGAAAATATGAAGGGTGAAATTGGCACAAGGAAGAATTTTATCATCCCTATGTCGACCCAAGTAGTGCAATTACTGAAAAACCTGGAAGGATTTCGCACCAGCAAGTATTTATTCCCATCAGGGGGAAGTCTGGACATTTGACTATTGAGGGCGTGAATCTCTCTATGCACAGGGCAGGAATTCCAAAAGGTAAAATGTGTATTCATGGCTGGAGAAAGGTATGGGGGACAATGGCACGAGAATATGGTCTCCCTGATAAAATTGTTGAACGCGGATTGGCACATGTGTCTGGTTCAGCAGTTGAGCAAGCATATAACAGGGCTAGATACAAGGAAATCATGCGCTATGCTTTTCAATGGTGGTCAGACTTTCTTGATGCGTTAACCCAAGGGACAGAGTTGCCAAAGCTGAACATAAGCAGCGAGTTAATTTTTGGCTAAAAATAAATTTAATTTGTTCGTATAGTAATATAGTAATTGAGGATGTTAATGTATTAATTGAGGATGAATGAAGAGAATAATATGAATTACGATAGCCAATACCAAAATGTAAAATCAGATGAATTAATTGATATTGAAAATGGTATATTTATATATTGTGAGTACATAAAAAGGAAATTTTATCTTGATTTTAATGTTGTAAAGGATGGTGATAAATTTATAAAAAAATACCTAAAGGCAATTATATAAAATTAAAAATATTATTCACTACAGATTTTATTAAATTCTTAAATAAAAAAATTCAATATTACCATTCTGATTTTGCACCTGATTTAGCGAGACGAATTCAATTTTGTAAATGTGCCAATGGATTTCCAGCTCATAATCAATATAATTTTTTATAAGTATATATGTGATAGTTTTAAGCATCATTTATCATTAATTAAAGATATTTTTAAGCATCCGCATAAATATTCTACAAAAAAAATACCGGATGGAACAGCTAATCTTCTAAATGAAACAAGTGCAATGATTAAAGACGAGTATCTTTATGAGCGGTTGTTATTCTATTGCTTCAAATTTAATACATTAAATGAAGTCAATCACCAAAATATATATAATATTACCCCTATTGGGGAATTAATAATAATATTCAATGAATATTTTAGAGATATATTTTGTAAATTTTTATTATATTTTTATTGCCTTATTATATAAAATTATCATCTATATATGTCAGAGTTAATAAATATAACTGATTTTACTGATTATATAAATATTGATGATGATAAGATCAAGCTACCATATTCTAAAAGTTTTTTCTTCTTGCCTTCACAACATGTATGAAAGAAGAATTACTATGATGTTTTGATTATTGAAAGAAATCCAACTATGTATAAAGTACCAATAAAGATAAACATTAATAGTGAGAATGCTGATATAAGAAATTTACCAAATATAGTGTCAAATTATTTTCAAGATATTATGTATTCTTCAAATGAAGATAACTTTTTAATAATTAATAATGATGATAAACTTTTATTGTGGAATACAATAAAGAAAGGGTTTTTATACAAAAAAAGTAGTATAAGTGAAAGGATAAAAGCATTGTATATATGGGATAAAAAATATATAGATAATGAAAATAAATCTCTTCAGGAATATGCGAAGATAGTTAATAAATTACCAAGAAAACCGCAAAATGGATGTAGTGTGGATGATTTTAATAAATTAGTTAAAAAGACTATAAGAATAACTCAAAGACATCATAAGACGACTTGTGAATGTATTGAAACTGGTAAATTTCTCCAGTTAAATGGCAAGAACTAATCTTGTAATTATCAATTTTTACACAAGATTTTTTTATAATGGATTTAATTTGTATGCTTTTTTATTATATTGATATGTTGTTGGATTATAAAAATAATTATTAGTGAGTTATAAAATATTCATAATTAGTTTCGTTATATCTAATATTAATTCTATCTCCTAATATTATTTATGTATTTAACTTTTCTTGTTTAAGTATGTTCCCTATTGTGTTGATTAGAGTTTTATAAATCAAAATTTTTTATGAATACATTGACCCTAAGCAAGCTAGAATCGTCATTCTCCGGCGATTCTATCTTGCCTAATTATTAATCTTCCAGCTCGTCCTTGAGCGCCTGCAAGACCGCAATGGCAATGGGAATCCATGATAGCTGAAA